>PJUF01000633.1_pt1 | contig 23297 bp, 21 predicted proteins | sample 1512191 | NCBI WGS metagenome assembly PJUF01 (sample SAMN08177673, study PRJNA422409) | Feces metagenome, whole genome shotgun sequencing project. | isolation source: Chicken feces (3) enriched on wood chips | host: Gallus gallus | place: USA: Madison | collected 2015-01-15 | reverse complement strand
GTGGATTTATTTTACAGTAATTCCAATTGCTGTAGCAGTTGGCGCTCTTTTAGTTTACATTATTGTAAAACCCTTTATTGGAAGCAGAGATAAACAAGAAAGAACTACAGTTCCTCACGGCAATGCTGTTTCAATTGAAGACTTAGGTGTTATAGAATATAAAAACATTGGAATAGCTATTGATTTCTCGCCAAACGACATCAATATCATCAGACACGCCGTATTACAGGGAGGTAAAAACGCCACTTATACTTTAATTCATATTGTTGAAACTGCGGGGGCTACATATCATAGACAAAATGTATTAGATCTGGAGACCATTAGTGATGAAGATAATCTAAAACAGTATCAGAATAATCTTAGTGCATTAGGATATCGGAGCATTTACAAAATCGGATATGGCTCTACTTCACAAGCTATCGCTAAAATTGTGAATGAAAGTGAAATAGATTTTCTTGTGTTAGGTGCACATGGACATAAAGGTTTTAAAGATTTATTCTTCGGATCAACCGTAGATGCTGTTAGACATCATGTTAATATTCCGGTACTGATTGTAAGAAAATACAACCATGCGGATTGAAAAGAAAAATATAAGGCAAGGCTTTGGAATATTTCAATTGATATTCTTCTGCCTGATTATGCTTAATAGCATTCTTTTTATCCATAGCCACAGATTAGATGATGGCAGAATTGTTATACACGCACATCCATTCTTTCCGCAAGAAGATGGCACTCCTCTTCCACATCAGCACAATGCCGGCGAACTGATTATTTTAAGCCAGTCTTTTCAGCCAAATATTGTAATCTCTGAAATTTCATTATTTGATTTTTCGGCACCAACTTTAGAGCTTAAGTATTCTAAAGCTATTGTTGATATCCACTTCATCCATAAAACGATTTTGTATTGCAGCAGAAGAGGCCCTCCTACTGTTTCTTTTCTTACTTAATTCCTCTATTAATAATTTATTTAATACTAATCGCAGCTAAAACTGGTTGTGGTTTACTATGTGCAATATTAACTCCTGCACTTTATTTTACTGTTTAAACAAATGAAACGAATCGTACTTTTTATCCTGTATATAGCAATTCAAACTTTTAATATTTCCGCACAAGAAGTTTTTCAATTAAAAGGCAATATCCAATCAGAACATGGCCCTGTAGTAAATGCATCTATAAAAATCATAGGTACAAGTATGGGTAATGTATCTGACCTTAACGGAGATTTCACACTCGTGAACCTAAAATCAGGAAGTTATAATTTGATGATTACTGCCGTTGGCTATCAATCTAAAAGAATACATATTCATGTACCAAATGTACAGCCTATTAATATTAAGCTGAATGATGATAACATGGGATTAAATGAAGTTGTGGTTACGGGCACTATGAAAGAAATGAGCAGAAGCGAAAGCCCAATACCGGTTGAAATTATTACGCCACAGCTATTCAAGAAGAATCCTACACCTTCCCTATTTGAAGCCATTGGAATGGTAAACGGTGTGCAGCCGCAATTAAACTGTAATGTGTGTAACACTGGCGACATTCATATTAATGGAATGGAGGGCCCCTATACCATGATTTTGATAGATGGAATGCCGATTGTTAGTGCGCTCTCTACAGTTTACGGTCTAAACGGGATCCCAAACAGTATGGTAGAGCGTATTGAAGTTGTAAAAGGGCCGGCGTCTTCTTTATATGGTTCTGAAGCAATGGGTGGTATTATTAATGTAATTACTAAAAATCCAGAAAAAGCCCCTATTGTAAGTGCAGATGTTTTCGCTACTTCCTGGGGCGAACTCAGTGCAGACGCTGCTGTTAAATTCTCAAGCAAAAAAAGTAATAGCCTGCTAGGTATTAATTACTTCAATTTCAATAATAAAATAGACAAGAACAAAGACAATTTCACCGACCTTACCTTACAGAACAGGGTATCCATCTTTAATAAGTGGAATTTTGAGAGAAAAGACAACCGGCTTGCCAGCATTGCCGCCAGGTATGTTTACGAAGATCGATGGGGCGGAGAAATGAATTGGAACAAATCTTTCCGTGGAAGCAACCAAATTTATGGCGAAAGTATTTACACCAACAGAGCGGAGTTGATTGGGCTGTATCAAATTCCGTCGAGAGAAAAAATTTACACACAATACTCTTACAATTGGCATAATCAGGATTCCTGGTATGGAGACACCAAGTATTTGGCTACGCAACATGTAGGTTTTATTCAGTCTTATTGGGATAAGAACTTAACAGGAAAACACAATTTACTTTTGGGAGCCTCTTTCAGATTTACTCAATATGATGACAACACGCCTGCTACGGCAAATCCTCAAGGTTCTAAAAACAAGCCATCTCAGACGCCCTTACCTGGCATTTTTATTCAGGATGAATGGAAAATAAACCCTAAAAACACGCTATTAACAGGTTATAGATATGATTATGATAAAAACCATGGAAGTATCCATTCGCCAAGAATTGCCTATAAACTTTCTCCGAATAAAAATAACACTATCAGAGCCAGTTTTGGCACCGGATTTAGGGTTGTAAATTTGTTTACAGAAGATCATGCCGCATTAACAGGTGCCAGGGAAGTGGTTATTAATGAGGAGCTGAATCCAGAAAAATCACTTAACGGAAATTTAAACTATGTGCTTAAAGTTCCTACAGAAAATGTTTTCATGGGATTTGATATCACAGGGTTTTATTCCTACTTCACCAACAAAATTATTGCAGATTTTGACACCTATCCGAATAAGATTATATACGAAAACATTAACGGCCATGCCATTACCAGAGGGATTTCTTTAAATACAGATTTCACTTTTACCTTCCCACTGAAACTTTTAGTGGGGATATCTTATATGGATGTTTTCCAGAAAGAAGAAGATGAAGATGGCACACTAAATAAAATTCGTCAGTTACATGCTCCAAAATGGTCGGGTACATTTGTAGGAAGCTATAGCTTTGCTAAAAATTGGAACGCAGATTTAACAGGAAACTGGTACGGACCTATGCGCTTGCCAATTTTGCCCAATGATTTTAGGCCTGAATATTCTCCATGGTTTTTTATAGCAAACGTACAGGTAAACAAAAAATTCAATAGCGGATTAGAAATTTATGGTGGTGTAAAAAATCTACTGAATTTCATTCCTAAAAACCCAATCATGCGTCCATTTGATCCTTTTGACCGAGATGTAGACAATCCTGCAGGTAATCCTTATGGCTACACTTTTGACCCAAGTTACAACTATGCATCATTACAAGGAATAAGAACTTTTCTGGGAGTAAGATATAATTTGATCAGATAAAATGATTTTTAAAAAGTTAGCATTGAATATCAAACTTATGCTTATAGCATTTAGCATCAATGCTATGGCACAAGTTGAAACGCCTATTGAGCAACTGGATTCGCTTCAAAAAATATCTCCGAGACCTGTCGTATTTTATTTTCATACCGACTGGTGCGCTTACTGTGCTATGCAAAGCAAACAAATAGCTAAAGACATCCAGTTAAAAGAATTACTAAACAAGTACTTCTACTTCGTAAACTTTAATGCCGAATCTAAATCAACTTTTTATTTGAATAATAAAAGCTACACTACTCACAAACAGTACAAATATGCACTACATGGCATTGTAGAACACTTTTTAGGTAAAGAAAATGAGATTGGCTACCCTGCCTGGGTAATTACAGATAAGAACTATATCTCGCTTTTTCGTTACCAGGGTTTGTTAAACAGAAAAAAGCTAAAAGATATTCTGATACATCTTAGCCAACAATAGAAAGGTTTAAAACTATCTCAAACAAATTCATCTCTACTGACAAACTGCTGTCATTAGTGCAATTTACTTTTGTTGTGTAATAAAAAATAACTCAAAATGGAAAACACAACATTAACTAGACCATTGGTCTCTTCAAGTGAATTTTTAGATTATTGGCAAGGCCACAGGAAATTAACCCGCAGAGTAATAGAAGCCTTCCCTGAAAAAGAGTTTTTTGAATTCTCTATCGGCGGTATGCGTTCGTTTTTTGCTCTAACTAAAGAATTATTAGCTATTGCTTCACCCGGATTAAAGGAAATTGTAACGGGAGAAAATCACGCTTTTAACGATGATTTTGCAGGAGTCAGCACCAAAGCACAGGTTTTAGAATTATGGGATAAAGCTACAGAAGAAATTAATCAGTATTGGCAACAAATACCTGCCGATAAATTTCACGAAAACAACAACTTATTTGGTCAATATGATTTTCCGGTTATCCAGAACATATTTTATTTTGTTGATAATGAAATTCACCATCGCGGACAAGGATATGTTTATTTAAGAGCTTTAGGCATAGAGCCTCCTTATTTTTGGGAACGCTAATATACATGACATGAAAAACAACAAAACACAGAAATACTGTATTATTTTTATGCTGCCAGTAAATTACAGCAAAGCATCAAGATCTTTATTCTGCTTTATATAATATGAATTCTATGGTGCTAAAAACGCTGCGGTATCACAGGGAGTTACAATGCCTATTCATCGCGAAATTCGTTACAGAGCTCTAAAAAACAAATTCGGAAGACAAAAATCTGATCGTCTTCCGAATTCTATTCGGAAGACATTATTTCCGGGAACCGCCAAAGAGCCGTCGAAACAATGTTCAAGAAAGCGCAAAGTAACCCCAAGCAAGCCTGCATCTTAAACTATGAAATCATATTTATTAAATATCCATACGATCTCTGACCTTCTCAAGTAAAGTCTTTACATTAGTCTTTAATTCATCGGGCTCCAGAATTGTGGCATGGTCGCCAAACATTAAGAACCACCTTGGGAAACCTTGCGCAATTTCGCTGGTTAAAAAAGTCATCTGTATCCCTTTTTCTGTTTCTTTCTCTTCTATAAAGCCATAGTATTTTTTACTTCCTGCTATATATTTCGTGAATTTTTTATCCACCAGAATGCTAACCTTTATTTTATTTGTCTCTAAAAATTCTTTACGGTAATCTTCCAATTTACCATGCTTTCTGGTAAACCTCTGCGTAGTACGTTTAATATTTAATATTCTATCTGTACGGAACTGTCTGTAATCTTTACGCAGCAGGCAATACCCCATTACATACCAAAAATTATGTTCGTGAAAAACCCCTATTGGCTCAATAATTCGCTCTGTCACTTCTTCGGCGAAAGATTTGTAGTCTAGTATAATCTGCCTTTTGTCTGCTAAACTTTCTAAAATTATTTCCAGTGAGTTTGGAATATTTTCATTGAATAATCTTTGCGAGGGATTAATTTTAATTTGATTTTCGAGTACGTCTATCCAATCTTTATCCGCAGTGCGAAGTACAGATTTCACCTTTGTCATGGCCTTTTCGTAAAAATTGCCCAAACTTTTATCAGTAAATTTCTGCATCAATTTTTCGGCTGTAATAAAGCTGCTAGCTTCTTCTCTGGTAAACATAACTGGCGGCAAACGATATCCTTCCATAATGGAATAGCCTATTCCCGCTTCGCTCATGATAGGAACGCCTGAACTTTCTAAGGTACGAATGTCTCTATAAATTGTTCTTAAACTAACGCCAAACTTGTCTGCCAAATCCTGCGCTCTTACAACTCTTTTAGATTGCAATTGTGTGAGTATAGCAACTACACGGTCAAACTTTTTTAGATTATCATCGCTCATACAGAAAAACAAGCGTAAAATACGTTAAAAATACTGACAACAGCTTGTCAGCATACCTATAAATATTTTATTTTACCCGGCTCATTTCGCATTCTTCTTAATTTTAGGATATTTGTAAACTTATGTCCAGCAAAATAACATCTAACATAAACATCAGAAACAAGAAGGCAACTTTTGAATATTCAATTCTCGAAAAGTTTGTTGCCGGCATACAGCTATTGGGTACAGAAATAAAATCCATTAGACAAAGTAAAGCTAATATTGGCGATGCTTTCTGCGCTTTTATCAACGGAGAACTGTATGTAAGAAATATGGACATTGCCGAGTATTCTCACGGTTCTTTTTATAATCATCCGGCAAAAAGAGACAGAAAACTACTTTTAAATAAAAAAGAATTAAAAAAGCTAACCATTAAAGGGGAAGATAAAGGCTTAACCATTATTCCGTTACGGATATTTATTAATGAAAGAGGCTTTGCCAAGATGGAAATTGCCCTAGCGCAAGGTAAAAAAGCTTTTGACAAGCGTGAATCTTTAAAAGAGAGGGATATAAAAAGGGAACTTGATAAAGCGATGAAAAGGTAAAAGAGCCTCTCCTCCAATCCCTCTCCAAAAGAAAGGGAAGTTTTAAGCTATACTTTATACTGTTTTTTCATTTTGCGCCAAACTGATATGCAATTTGCAGTAAGGTGAATTTACCAGGCCTGGTCTCCCAACAGTGGTACAAATCTGAATGTGTCTAATTCTATTTTATCAAATTCATTTTCTGATACACGCAGCACCGTAGTCATCTTTTGAGTATTTTCATTTCCAACAGGGATTACAATTATTCCACCTATTTTTAGTTGTTTCAATAATATTTCGGGAACAACCGGTGCGCCTGCCGTTACTATAATTTTATCGTAAGGAGCATGCTCCGAAATTCCTTTAGAGCCATCTCCGTAGAAAAACTCTGCCTGATAACCGATATACGGAAGTAGCTGAGAAGTTCTTTCGAATAACTTTTTTTGTCTTTCTATGGTGTAAACTTTAGCTCCTAATTCCAAAAGCACACAGGTTTGGTAGCCAGATCCTGTACCAATTTCAAGAATTTTATCGCCTTTATTAATATGTAACAATTCGCTTTGGTAAGCTACCGTATACGGATTAGAGATCGTTTGCCCCTCGCCTATCGGAAAAGCCTTGTCTAAATACGCCTGATTCCAGAATGTTTCGTCAAAAAAATAATGTCTTTTAACTTTCCCTATTGCTTTTAATACATTTTCATCAGAAATACCTTTAGCTCTTAGCTCTTCAACCAATAGTTTCCTTGCGCCTCTTTCTCTATAATTATCTACGAATTTATAAGCCATTATACTGCAAAAATAGAATCTGAAGCCCGAATATAAAGGCATTTTATGGTTTTCCCAACCTTTAATCTCACGCAAAAATGGAAAGCCCTGTCTCTTTTGTACTTATATTTTTCTTAAACCAGAATGGTAAAATAACCATACATATGAAGATAGTCATATTTCTTTCTTTAAATCATCGTTCTTTATTTTAATTTTGGAATTAATATATTGATATATTTGACCCTCTAAGAAGAAAAAAAAATTAATGCTCTATGAAGAAATTGTTTACTCTTGCTCTTATCATTTTCTTATCTCAGCCTATTTATGCTCAATCACAAAGTGAATATTCTTATAGTATCGGGTTTAAATTGTACGGCTATGGCGAATTCCCGAAGTTAATGAATGAAATAAAAGGTTCTGAAGATTACCGCTCTTCATCTTTTAACGCTCTTGTTTTTAAATTTAATGATAACCAGATGAGCTATCGGATAATTGGAGCCAGATATACTAACGACAAATATTCATTTAAAAACCTATGCAAAGATTGCGAAACTGTAACAGGGAAATACACAGATTTTACCGCCAAAATAGGTTTTGAGCGTAATGTACTGTATGGAATTGTGCAGCCTTATTATGGAGTGGATTTAGGCTACAGAAAAATAGACTTTGACGGCAGCGGAAGAGACAATAACTCCGGACAAGGCTATAATATTACCGTAGAAAAAAACGGAGGTATTGTATATCCGTTTATGGGTGTTAAAATCAATATACTTAACTCCAGACTCACACTTGCGGGAGAATTAGGTGTAGACGTTTTATATAGCCACGATAAAGAAACCAAAACAGACAATGCAAACAATCTCATTAACCTTTCTAATTTTAGAAGGTGGGGGTTTTACAACCAGCCACTGGGGCAACTAAGCTTACAGTTTAATTTTGGAAATCAATAGGGGTCTACATTTACAACCAAATAAGCGCCTTTGTTTATTTTATTAGCATCAAAAGCGCTTATTCTTTCGCGTAAAAAGTCTTTGATTTTATAAATAGATTGATTTTCTAAATCTATCTTCACCAATATGGTCTGGATATAGTAATTTCTTATCCGGCTTACTAAAGGCATTTGCGGGCCAATAACTAAATCGCCCAGTGTTTGCTTTAATTCTTTAGCAAACTGCTCTGCAATATATTGCGTATTTGCAAAATCTTTATGCTTTACATCTATCTGGATGATTCTAAAAAATGGCGGATATTTAAACTGTTTCCGCTCTTTTAGCTCATCCAGGTACATTCCTTCAAAATCATTCTTAACAACCTGCTGTATAATCCTGTTTTTAGGGTCATAAGTTTGTATCAGCACTTTCCCCTGCTTATCTCTTCTTCCGGCTCTGCCTGCTACTTGCGATAAAAGCTGAAAACTTCTTTCATAGGCCCTAAAATCTGGAAACTGCAGCATCGTATCGGCATTAATAATGCCAATTAAAGTAACATTTTCAAAATCCAATCCCTTGGCTACCATTTGTGTACCCACCAGAACATCTAATTTTTTCTCTTCAAAATCTGTAATAATATGCTGATGCGCATTTTTATTACGCGTAGTATCGTAATCTAAACGAGCTATCCTGAGTTGAGGCAGAATATTACGCAAATCGTCTTCCACTTTTTCTGTACCTAAACCTTTGTATTCTATATGCTTAGAACCACAAGCAGGGCACTCTGTTAGGTTATCTTCTTTATAGCCGCAGTAATGGCAATGTAATTTGTTAGAAGCTTTATGATAAGTTAAACTAACATCGCAGTTGATACATTTTGGTGTATTTCCGCAAGTTTTGCAGATAAGTACCGGCACATAGCCCCGCCTGTTTTGAAACAGTATAGCCTGTTCTTTTTGCCCGATTACCTGTTCTACATTGTTTAGCAAGATGTTACTAAAATTCTCTATTACCGCTTTTCTTGCTCTTTGCTCAGATATATTGATAACCTCTATCTCTGGCATATTTACGCCACTATATCTTTTGTTAAGCGTTACCAGGCCGTATTTATTGCTTTTAGCATTAAAAAAGCTTTCCAGAGAAGGTGTTGCCGAACCTAACAGCACTTTTGCTTTATGCAGATTCCCTAAAACGATAGCTACATCTCTGGCATGGTAACGTGGTGCCGGATCAAATTGCTTATAACTTGCCTCCTGTTCCTCATCTACTATAATTAAGCCTAAATCTTTAAAAGGCAGAAACAGCGCAGACCTTGCCCCCAAAATAATCTTAACCTCGTTATTGAGGACCTTTTGCCATAGCTCTGCTCTTTCATTATCGCTAAATTTGCTATGATAAACAATAATTTTATTGCCAAAATGGAACTGTAATCGCTCTATAATCTGTGCGGTTAAAGCTATTTCCGGAAGCAGATACAACACCTGTTGCCCTTTAGCGAGATAATTCTCCATCAGGCGGATATAAATCTGCGTTTTACCCGAAGAGGTTACACCATGCAACAACGTTACTGCCTTGGTTTCAAAAAACTCATTAATACTGTTAAAAGCTTGTTGCTGTTCATCGCTCAACTGAAAAGTATTTTCTACGTCCTGATCATCCAAACTAAAGCGACTCACCGTATTTTCCTCTACCAGCAAGATTTCTTTATCTATTAAAGCTTTTATAACTCCTTCACTTACACCAGCGGCTTCCGCTAGTTCAGCCCTGGTAATAGTATTTTTTTCATTCGCCAGCTTAAGATAAGCCAATAGCGCATCAGCCTGTTTAGGCGATCTCTCTAAAACCTCAAATAGATTTTTCAGGTTCTCCTTATCTTCGTAGAAGCTGTTGAGTAGTAGTTTCTTTATTTTTCGGGGTTTAAATTTCTCGTTCAGCTCTTCGGAAATGAAAATTATTTTCCGCTCTAACAAACCTTTTAGTACCGGAAATATAGTTTTCTGCCCCAGAATATTGGTAATATCAGCAATACTAAGCTCATGCTGTATCTCCAGCGCATCCACAAGAACATACTCCTTGTCGTTAAGTTCTGCTTTGTTGTATTCCTGATTTTGGTTGAGGATAATTCTTGTTTCGCTAGCTAGTTTTAAAGCCGCCGGCAAAGCGGCAGCCATTACTTCTCCAGAGTAACAGAGGTAATAATCGGCAATCCAATCCCACAGTTTAAGCTGTTTCTCGTTAACTACCGGATTTTCGTCTATAATATCAATAAGGTATTTTGCCTCATAAGCCACTGGCGGTTGCTTACTTATCCCGGCAATAATAGCTGTATAAATTTTACTTCTGCCAAATTGCACTACTGCCCTTTTTCCTACATCTACCTGGGCATTTAATTGGAACGGTACCCGATACGTATACAATTTAGGAATAGCCAAAGGAAGAAGCACTTCTACAAAAAATGTCTCTCTTTGTGCTGCCGAGTCAAAATCTATCATTTATCTCTAATTGCCGCAAGTAATAACGCTATCCAACCCAAAATAAACAACAAACCTCCTATGGGGGTTATCGGACCTAAAATCCCGGTAATTCCGCCTAATTGCAAATAATCTCTTAATGCTAACAAATAGAGCGAACCGCTAAAAAGTATGATACCAAAGGTGAAACAATAAGACGCAAAGTTGATAAGCCTATTTTTGTATCGGGCAAAAGTACTTAAGAACAATAAAGCCAAGGTATGGTAAAATTGATACTGAACGGCTTTATTCCAAATTTCAATACCGTAGTCGCTTAAAATACGCTTTAAAGCATGTGCACCAAAAGCGCCCAGTATTACGGCTATAGCGCCAAAAAATGCCGCTGTAATAATTATTCTTTTGTTCATAATTTTAAAAATGCAAAGGCTAATTTAAGAAAGATGCAATCTATTTAGGCTTCTAGATTGAAAAAATCTATTTTTGTTAACCTAGTTCTCATTTTTTGAATCATTAAATATAGCTAAAAAAGATAATGAAAAAAGTCATTATTACTGTATCCATTCTTTTAGTAGCCGTTTTTGGAGCCGTTTGGTTTTATTTTGACAGTCTTTCTTCTTCTGAAAATTCTGCCGAACAGGTCTTTGGACTTATTCCTGCCGATGCGTCTGTAGTATTTGAGTATAAAAACGAGACTTATTTTTACGACATCTTTAAAGATTTCAGCCTTTTTGGCGATATTTTAGGAAAGCAAAATATAGAGCATCTTAAAGCGCTTAAACATCTTTTTGTAGAAGATGATCAATTGAACCCTATTTTTTCGCAAAGCGAGTTTTACTTTTCATTACATAAAACAGAACAAGACCATGCCGATTTTCTAGTGATTGTACCGGTTAAAAACTTACATTCTGGCAATTATTTAGAGCTAATTGAAAAAATTAAAATTAATTATAAGATTGAACAGGCCGGCAGTTTATATATAATTCCTTTTACCAACCAGTCTAAGTTTTATTTTTCTTTGGTTAACGGTGTGGCCATTGGTTCTTTTAACCAGAATTTATTAACGCAATCTTTAGCAGCCAAGCCTCAAGGGAATAAAAGCTTTACCTACACCAATAATCAGCGGAGTAAAAATGCTATAGCTAATCTCTACATTAACTATCCTAACTTAAACAAACTGCTGAATAACTTTTCTAACAGAAAAAATCCAGCAGAAACGTCTATGCTGAAAAACTTCCTGGCCTCTTCTACCTTAAATATAAATTACCAGTCTAACGCCTTTATGTTTAGTGGTACAACAGAGCTCCATAAAGACAAAAAAGAATATGCGCACCTATTTTTAGAGCAAGAACCGGGACATAACACCTTGCTAAATATCCTACCTTACGATGCCGCTTCTTATTTATTCTATTACGTGTCTCATCCAGAAAAGTTTAATTTGGCATTAAACAAACTATTAACCAACCGCAAAGAATCTGTCAAAAAAGCCAAACAGCTATTTAATATTTCCCAAAAACATTCTATAAATATAGAGAAAGAACTACCCACAGTTATAGGCAAAGAGTTTGGTATTATACAACTGGCTTCAAGAGACAGACTGGGCGTTTTAAAAACAAAGAATATAAAAAGATTATCTTTTATTTTTGAAACAATAAGCAGCCCGTATGCAGACAATATCAGAAGGTTTAATGATTCTGACCTTCTTTACTATTTTCTGGGCGACCCGTTTAAAGAATTTAGAAGGCCTTTTTATACGGTTATAGAAAATCATATTATCGTTTCTAACCATGCAAACCCGTTAAACAGATTTTTAAGAAACTATGAAACACAGAATTTCTTAAGTAGAACAGATAAAAACATCTCTTTTCAGGAGTACTTATCCAACCAGGGAAATATCTTCTACTTTATACACAATGGCAACTCCAAAGGTAATTTAAGGAGCTTTTTAAGCAAAATATCTCACAAAAATATGAATAGCGATAATTTCAACTGGAAAAATATCTACGGGCTCTCTATACAATTTAGTGCAGATAAAGATAAATTCTTCACCAATTTATATATGAGTAAAATACCCGAAGTAGAAAAGGTAAGCTTACCAGATTCTTTAATTTTAGATTCACTACTAAATTAGTTATATCTTGATGTGATGAAAACAACCTGCTTCTTTATTCTATTCATTTTCATCATATTAAGCAGCAAAGCACAGCAATTTTCGTTAACACATTCGGGCACTTTGTTTGATTCTTTTGAAAACCCGGTACAGGCTGCATTTACTTTACAAACCAGCAAAAAGTATAGCATCAGTATACTTCCGCATTTAGGTGGTGATTTTAAATTTACTGGCGATGCCGAAAGTGCCTTCAAAAACCTGATTGTAGGTAATCCTGTAAATGCTTCTCTAATCAAAAGTGCCGATGGCATGAACCATATTTCTGCCTCGGTAAATACTTATTTATTGATGTTCCGGATGTTCTATACGGCAGAATATCAACGAGAAATAGGCATATCACTACAATTGAGAAATCAAGGAAATTTCAGTTTATCTAATACCGCTTTGGCTATTCCCTATAGCTATAAATTTTTACAACCCGGAGTTTACTACAACAGCTACATCAATAACCATAAAAACATGGCTTTCTGGCAATTGGGGCTAAGCTACCGCGAAAACTACAACGCTAAACTGGCTTTTGGCGCTAAATTGAGCTATTTAAGCGGTGCGGTATATTCGCATATGGATATTAACCGTTCCAGAATTTTAATGGAACCGAGAACTTTTAATGTGCAAATGGCCGGCGCTTACACAAGTTCTTTTGGCACAGATGGATTAAGCGCTCAATCTCTAATTCCGGGATTTAAAAATCCAGGATTTGCACTAAGCTTGGGCACTTCATATACATTTAAAAACAAACTGTATTTAACGGCACATTTAAAAGATGCAGGTATCATTTTCTGGAATAAAAAAACACCTCAATATGTTTTTGTGGACCAGTTTGATATTAAAAAAAACGAACAAAGGCCATACAAAGACCTATTTTACAATGCTTTTCATGATATGATTAAAGATAGCGAGACACCATCCGGCAGTTTTTACGAATTACTGGATAGTCCCATAGAATTTGCTTTATCTAAAAGATATAATCAATTTAAACCTGTAATTGTTGTTTCTAAAAACCTCAGCAACAGCGGTGGATTTCTGGCGCTACAGAATAATTACACCTACCGATCTTTAAATGTATCGTTAAATGCATCTTATCATCTCCACAAAAATTTTAATATAGGAGGTTTATTGATGCTAAAATCAGACAACGCGGAGTTTCTAATAGGCACAGAAAAACTCATACCATCTTATAAAGTAGCAAGTGGCTACCTATCAAAAAATGAAGACAAAATATCAAACCCTATTCAATCTGATGTATTTATGGGGCTGAACATCAAATTTGGAAGACGCGTACAAACCATGGGCTATGCTGATTTTGTAGATGGATTAAACGATAAAGAAACCGGCTACGTCTATCGCCTGTCTAAAAAAGAAAAAGGAACTATCAAAAAAAGTCAGCCTAAAAAAGGTATAAAAAGAAAAAATTAAGCTTGTTTCTTTTTGCCGGCAATATAATCTTTCAAATAATACGGCTCAAAATAAGCTATATCTTCAAACTCTTTCCTCTCGTATTTATCATGCGCCAATACAAGCAAATCAGACGCAGAGTTCACATGGGTATCCAAAATTCTGGCGTTTAAATGACTACCTAAAATACCTTCACATTTAGCCGCACCATTGCCAAAGAAATAGACCACATGCGTATCTAAAAGATCTTTAAAAGAGCCTTGGTCTACAATAAGAGCCTGAGTGCCTTTTACCAAATTTCTTTCCGAATCAAACACAGCTGTATAAACTTCCATTCGGCGGGCATCTATCATAGGACAAAACAAAGTATGATTTCGCACCGCAAAATATTTATCCATAAAACCATATGCCATTGCAGCCAGTGTATTTACGCCAATTAGCGGAATATCTAAAGCATAACACAGCCCTTTAGCCGTAGAAACACCAATTCTTAGCCCAGTGTAAGAACCTGGCCCCATACTAACAGAAACAGCATCCAGATCAGTTAATTCACGTTTTGCTGCCCGCATAAGCTGCTGTATAAACAAGGTTAATTCAGATGCATGAATGTTTTTTTCTGTTTTTTCTACAACGTTTAATAGCTGTTTATCTTCAGATAATGCTACAGAACAAGTTTCTGTGGATGTTTCTATATGCAGAATAAGCGCCATGCTGCGAAAATAGTGTTTTTGTTTTAAAAAAAACCAAAGCAGTAAAAGCTAAAAACTAATGTTAAAAGCTAAAAACATATATCGGAAGACTGATCAATAAACTAGCCTAAGGTACAGGATCATGTCCATGCCCACCCCAGGGATGACATCTGCCAATTCTTTTCAGTGTTAGCCACATTCCTTTAAACGGCCCATATTTTTGAATAGCCTCTATCCCATATTGCGAACAGGTTGGCGTAAATCTGCAGGATGCACCTAAAAGGGGCGACAAAAAGTATTGGTATATCTTTATCAGCAGCAGAAATAAATAAACGAAAGGTTTGGCCAGCAGTTTCATCCTTTTATATGTTTTTCCAAAGCTTTAAACATGGCTATCATTTTAGACTCCAGGTATTGAAAATCTAAAATCTCTTTGCCTACATAGTTAATTGCCATCAATAGCTGAATATTGTGCTCTCTTAAAAAAGGATATAAAAGCTCGCCTTTATGGGTACGAAAAGCTTCCCTTACTCTTCTTTTCAGCAAGTTTCTATCTACACTTTTCCGGAATCTTTTTTTAGAAACAGAAATAACCAGCTGCACCGGAAACTCCTGAGGTTCATCCTGATTAGGCAACCATACTACTCTGAAAGGATAAAATAAAAAAGAAGAACCATTATTGAAAAGCTTGTTAATCAGCTTCTCGCTACATAATCGTTCTTCTTTTTTAAAAGTATTCTTATTTATTGCCATATCCGATATTAAAACATTTTTTATGTATCGGACTTCATCATTATCGTATACTGATAATGAAAGCAATAACTATGCTTTATGACGACGCTCGTCTGATACTGTTAATCTTTTTCTGCCTTTAGCTCTTCTTGATGCTAATACTCTTCTACCGTTTGCAGTAGACATTCTTTCTCTGAAACCGTGTTTGTTTCTTCTTTTTCTTTGAGAAGGCTGGAATGTTCTTTTCATGATTATTTATATAATGATAAATCGCTCTAATTTTAAAGAGCGCAAATATAGCCTTGTTTTTTAAAAAATCAAAGCGTAAACAATATTTTTTTTAACCACAAAGTACGGCTCATGATTTTTTTTAATACCACAAAGTACGCTAAGAACGCAAAGTTATTTCTTAAACTTATCCTTAGTGTACTCTGTGTACTTAGTGGCGATATAAAAGCTCTTATTTATTTTTAAGAATATCTCTAATTTCTGTTAATAAAACCTCTTCTTTAGATGGTGCCGGCGGTGTAGCAGGAGCAACTTCTTCTTTACGTTTTAAAGAATTTAAGCCTTTTACCACACAAAAAATACAGAATGCTACTATTAAAAACTGAATAATAATATTGATGAAATTCCCGAAATTAATAGCCACTTCGGGCGTATTAACTGCTGCATCTGCCTCTTTTAAAACATATTTGATGTCGGAAAAATCTACGCCACCAGTTATATAACCAATTGGCGGCATAATAATATCGTCTACCAAGGAGGTAACTATTTTACCAAACGCACCACCAATAACCACACCGACAGCCAAATCTATAACATTCCCTCTGACAGCAAATTCTTTAAATTCTTTTATAATTCCCATAATTCTTACGTTTAAGTATTAGATAATAATCTAAATATAATAATTCTGATAAATTTTGTGCAAAAATAAAATTTAAACAAACAATATGAAGGAAAAATGCTTTTGCTAATAACTATAAAAATTACACATCATTGTTTAAATTTGTACGGATAACATTTTATTTATGCTAAAACAGAATCTACAACAGAAACTCTTACAGAAGTTATCTCCTCAACAAATTCAGTTTATTAAATTATTACAAGTACCTACCGTTGCTTTAGATACGCGAATAAAAGAAGAACTGGAAGAAAACCCCGCTTTAGAAGACATCAGCCTGGCAGATATGAATGAAGTTGTGGAAGATTATCCGGATAAAGATCCTGATGACGATTTCAATACCAGCGAAAGCAATGATGATTTTGAGGAATTCAATGTTGAAGATTATTTACAGGATGACGATATAAACGATTACGGGCATAGGTATGATAACGATGATGACGATGACAAAAAAGAACTACCCATTGCCGTTAGCAATACTTTTTTTGAGAACCTGCAAGCACAGTTAGACCTGATAGACCTGGGCGATAAAGAATACCTGATTGCCCAGCAAATTATTGGAAGTTTAGATGATGATGGTTATCTGCGCCGCTCTATCCCTTCGCTGGTAGACGATTTGGCCTTTTCGCAAAACGTTATTGCAGAAGACGAAGAGGCAGAAGAAATGTTAAAGGTAATCCAAACATTTGACCCTGCCGGCGTTGGCGCCAGAGATTTACAGGAATGTCTTTTGATTCAATTGAGAAAAAAAGACACTTCGCACCAAACCGTAAAAAATGCTATCAATATCATAGAAAATCATCTGGATGAGTTTACCAAAAAACACTACGATAAGCTGGAAAAAAGCTTAGGATTAAGTCCGGAAGATTTAAAAGACGCCATTAACGAAATACTGAAGCTTAACCCCAAACCGGGAGATTCTGGAGCTTCTAACGTAAAACAGCTTCAAATTATACCCGACTTTCATATTTCTAAGAACGATGGTGTGCTAACACTTACCCTAAACTCTAAAAATGCACCGGAATTAAGAGTAAGCCGCTCTTACCAGGAAATGCTGGAACATTATGAAAAAACTTCTGATAAGGATAAAAAACTAAAAGAAGCGGTACATTTTGTAAAACAGAAATTAGATTCTGCAAAATGGTTTATTGATGCCATAAAGCAACGTCAGCAAACGCTATTAAAAACCATGAATGCCATTATGCAGTACCAATACAATTATTTTCTGCAAGATGGTGACGAGAGATTCCTCCGCCCCATGATTTTAAAAGACATTGCAGATAAAATTGGCATGGATATCTCAACCGTATCCAGGGTGGCCAATTCTAAATATGTACAAACAGAATTTGGCACTTTCCTGCTAAAATCTTTCTTTTCAGAAGCTATACAAACCGAAAACGGCGAAGAGGTTTCTAATAAAGAAGTTAAAAAGATTCTGGAAGAATGTATAGGCAAAGAAGATAAGAAAAAGCCTTTAGCGGATGAGAAACTAACGGAAATTCTGAAAGAAAAAGGATATAATATTGCTCGCAGAACAGTTGCTAAATATAGAGAACAATTAGGTATTCCGGTTGCTAGGCTGAGGAAAGAATTGTAGGGAGAAGCGCCTGAAATGGAAACAGAAAATAAATAGTGGAAAGTAGTTAAAACGCTGACAGGGTTAATCTGCATTTGTAGATAACCCTGTCTGTGTCCATAATTTATAAGTTCGGGATCTCCCTTTGGAATACCCCGAACAGCTGATTATATTTTTCATGGATAGATGCCATATAACTAAAATCAGACAGATTGCAGCTATGACTATCATACAATACATCAACTCAATAGAAATATCAATAATTTAAAAATTAGAATTATTTAAAATGCACAACGTTTATTAAATGATGTATTACGATGATAGCTACCAGTTATCTGTTCTGAATGGAGAAACTGGTAGTCCCTTATCATTATAAAGATTGGGCATAGATATATCTGTAAATCCAAACCTGACAGCTATTGGGCTTTTCACGTTTTTGTTAAAAACCACTAATTTATTTTTATCAATCTTATAATTTGCGGGAACAAACTTTTTAGAATCATCAGCTATATAAAGATCTTGAATATCTTTACCTTTCACTTGTAACTGTCCTTGTAAATAATCAAAATCTATAATTATTTTATTGCCATCTATTTTATAACTTTTATAAACAGGTGATTTGTAATCAATAGCATCTTTATGATAAACTTCTACCATAGCCATATTTGTCAGTCTTTGAGCAACATCTTTCTTTCGAGAGGGATGTATGTCCTTTATATCTGGTACTAAGTCTGTAACCACCACCATACCTGTTTTAGGTAACTCCAGTGTTTGTGTTTGTTGTTCTCTCAATAATGCTCCTCTTTGTTCTTCCTGTTTAGATTTGTAATCATAAGGTGCTATTTGGACATAATAAAATGGAAATTCATATCCCCAAGCATTTCGCCAGGCTTTAATCAGTGCAGAAAATAATTTATGGTATGAACTATACTGCGATATATTAGCCTCTCCCTGATACCAAAATGCTCCAGCAATGTTGTATCCTGCAAAAGGTCTTATCATTGAATTCCAAAGAGCCCCAGCTTCATGCGGTCTGGCTATACCCGGTTTATACTTCTTAGCGTTTGTCAATAATTCTCCATCTGCATTAATTATACTTTCTGGTGTCCAAACCTCTGCAATAGTACCTCCCCAACTTGAATTAATAACGCCTACGGGTACATTTAGTTCTGCATTTAATTGTTTAGCTATAAAATAGGCTATAGCACTAAATCCCTGTGCGGTCTCGGAATTACATTCTTTCCAGGAATCAAAAATATTATCTTGTTGATTTAAAGAAGCTATATGACTAACCTGCAATAGTCTTATCTGCGGATTCATCGCATTAGGCAATTCATCTATCATCTCTTTCAATTTGTCATTTGAATTTAATTGCATATTTGACTGACCAGAACATAACCAGACTTCTCCTATAAGAATATTTGTGATAACTTTTTTATACTGACCAAATGAAATAGTTATTTCATAAGGACCTCCTGCTTCCGGAGTTTTCAGTTTAGTTCTAAACAGGCCATGTGCATTAGATTTTGCTTTTATGATTTCATTAGACCAGGAAGGTATAATAGTCACTTCTCCTCCTCTATTTCCCCATCCCCAAAAATTAACGTCTGAATTTCTCTGAAGAACCATATTATCTGAGAAAAATGACGGTAAATTAATCTGGGCTCTTGCTGTTATTGAAATTAATATAAATATAATTGTTACAACTTTGTTCATCTATTTTTATTTGTTTTATCGTATACAGATTTACTTTTTATATCTTATTTCACTACAGCCATAGTTCTTCTGATAACCTTACCTACTCTTTTCTTGTTTATAAAAGTGGCAGCTTTTACAGATAAGGGCATATTTATCACAAAAGGTTCTGTATATAAAATTGAGTTATCATATGTAGGATGAGTTCCATCAAGCGTATATCTTATTTCTGTTCCATGCCTGTAAGAAGTCAATGTAACCATAGCTTTTGAGTTCAAAGTATCAATACTTGAACTAAACCAAACATTGTCTATAGTTCTGGCATAATTAACATCTTCATTTTCATAATATGTCCATTCATTCTCTAATCTTCTTGCAAAATCACTCCAATTTTTAGAAGCAGCTGGTGTCCAGCCTACTTCAGCAACAGCAGTTATTCTCGGAAATATCATATATTCTACAGCCTCTTGGGTATGGAGCAACTCTGTCCAAATATTAGCCTGCAAACCTTTCACATATTTCTCTTCTCCTTTTTCCAACTCCTCCGGAATAGGTTCATAGTCATATACTTTTTGGATAGGTAAAGGTAAGGCTCTCACTCTACCATAAGGTGGCTCTAAATCTGGCTCTCCTTGATAATAATCAAAATACATATGGGTATTAGGACTCATCACAACATCATGTTTTGCCTTAGAAGCTGCAATCCCCCCTTTAGTTCCTCTCCACGACATTACCATCGCGTTTGGCGCTAAACTCCCTTCTAAGATTTCATCCCATCCAATAATTTTTTTATTCTTCGTTTTTAAGAAACTCTGTACTCTTTTGATAAAATAGCTCTGTAATTCATATTCATCTTTTAAATCTTTTTCTTTAATCCGAGCTTGACATTTAGTACAAGCTTTCCATCTATCCTTTGGAGCTTCATCCCCACCTATGTGAAACACCTCTCCAGGAAATAATTCTACCACTTCTGATAGGATGTCCTCTATAAACTTGAAGGTTTCTTCATTCCCAGCACAATAGATATCTTTAAAAACGCCAAATTTACCCGCTACCTGAAACGAACCTCCATTGCAAGACAAATGAGGAAAAGCCTTTAAAACTGCTACCGAGTGACCTGGAAGTTCAATCTCTGGTACTACCGTAATAAATTTAGATTGTGCATATTTGACAACATCTTTTATCTCTTCCTGTGTATAATAACCTCCATGAGGATTTTTATCTATCCAGTTTTTATCTAGGCCTATACCAAACAATGTTTCAGATCGCCATGCTGCTTTTTTAACCAATTCTGGATATTTTTTTATTTCAATCCTCCAACCCTGATCTTCTGTTAAATGCCAGTGAAAGGTATTTATTTTATATACTGCCAGATTATCTATCAGTTTTTTAATAAACTCTGTAGAATAAAAATAACGTCCAACATCCAGCATCATCCCTCTCCATGCAAACCTTGGCTTATCATATATTTCCACACCCAATATTTTGCCCTCAGAACTGTTCCTTATAAGCTGAACTAACGATTGAACTCCATAAAAAACACCATGCGCTTGTGACGCTGAGATAACGACTCCTTCAGGTTTAACTTTTAATCCATAGCCTTCGCCACCTAAAGTATCTGCTTTTTGATCTTTTTCTAATAAAATAGAATTCTTTTTCAGATTTTTCCCGTCATATATTTTTATAATGGATTTAAACCCTTTTATTTTAAAGATTTCATCAGATAACTGGATTGCAATATTTTCAAAATCTTTAGGTTCGTTGCTAATATAGATTATCGTTTTTTCATTTATTGAAAAAAAACCTGATGTATTTTTAGCATACAATGGTTTAGGTATAATATCTGTTGCAAATGTTTCATAACTAATTAAAAAAAAGTTTAAAAGCAAAGTTGTAATTATCAGTTTTCTCATCTCTTATCTGAAGTATTGTAATTATTATTGAATTCTTCTATATTTTTTCTTAGTGATTTACGATAGATTTTGAGCCTGTGAAAAGTCAAAAAGTTTGCATCGTGATAGTTTTTAGCCTGTTCTGATTCTGTATCATAAGCTGTTCTGGACAGATAAATAATATCATTTCCTACAATCTCCCAATCTATATAGTTAAACCCATGTCTAATCCTATCTGGGTGATGTAATAGGATTTTATGAACGGTCCAGTTCTTTAAATCAGTTGAGGAGATTAGAGCCTGTGTATTTCGTACCCTGTCTAATTGTATTTCACCTCTAAATTCTTTAGGTACATAATTTACTATGGCCAGGTATTTTTTGGAATTTGCGTCATATTTAACAGAGAATTTTTTACTGCCTCCGGGAAATTTTATAAATCCATTAGCTTCGTCAAATATTGAGGTTGCCCCATTATCTGCTATTTCAACAATTGCAGCATGTTCTTCATAAATATCGGCAGGTGTATGAACCCTAAGTATATTATAAATAGCTCCATTCTTGCCAACCACAGCATTTCCTTCTAACCACGCTCCAAATTTCCCCTTCAAATAGGTAGAATCATATGGTAAGTGATTTGTCATTCGCCAATTTTTAGCATCCAAAGGGTTATCTCCTACTTTTATTGAAAGCATAAATGCACTATACCTTTTACCCCAACGCTTAATTTCGCCATCAGCCCTTTCCATTGCTTTCCATAAGTATCCCTGATATTCGATTACCGGTGTAGGAGCGCAGTGAAATTCACCCTTCGAAATAAGACCCGATTGAGAATTAACCGGGTTTGACCAAGTATGACCACTGTCTACAGATTCTCTGACAATGAGGTTCCCATGATGTTTATCTGTACCTATAAGGTAAAGTTTACCGTTATAATAAAATGGTTTAGACCAAAATTGCCCATCAATCATAGCTATTTGATGCCATTTTTTTCCTTTGTTATCAGATAGATAAACATTTGTTTGTGCTGAAATAAATTCTGTCGACCCTTTACCAAATAAATCATGTGTTACTAATAAAGAACCATTAGGTAAAACACATAAACCTGGAGATCCGATAAATTGATTGGTTTCTACCGCCTGATGGGCGACAATTTCACCAGGTATTTTCCTTTTTTTATTTCCTGCAAAAACCGTAGAAATGAAGCTTATTAATAAAAGCTGAAAAAACACTTTTATTGAAAGCGAACAGAAATAGCTTGAATTGAACTTAAACATTATCTCACATTAAAACATAAAAAAGAGGCTGTCTCAAAAGGCTATCATAATCCTAAAAGAGAAACATCCCTTATAAACTATTTAGAAAACTTAACTCTTAAGTTTTTATCATTGGATTTTAAAGACGCTATATAAATGCCTGATGATAAACCTTTATTAATTTCTAATCTATTGCTTCCCATACTTAAATACACATTTTTCACGTATACTTCCCTGCCGGAAATATCAAATATTACAAGTTCATTTAAACCTTCTTTAAGTGGAACAATGTCCAACTCTAGTGTTTCTCCTTTTGTAAATATTTTAATTTGAGGTTCTAAGACTGCAATTCTGGCAGAAATAATATTTGGATATTCGGATTTCGTTCCGTCTTTGTCTATCTGGACTAATTTATAGTAATTATCCCCTGTAATTGGGCTCAAATCTTCTATAGCATAGGCAGAAATTCCTTTAAAATCATTTCCTTTAGCTAATATGGATTGAAGGAAACTAAAATTTTCACCATCGGTAGATTTATAAATTTCAAAATGAGAGTTATTCTTTTCTTCTATTGTTTCCCATTTCAATGCAACTGTAGC
>PJUF01000632.1_pt1 | contig 23311 bp, 12 predicted proteins | sample 1512191 | NCBI WGS metagenome assembly PJUF01 (sample SAMN08177673, study PRJNA422409) | Feces metagenome, whole genome shotgun sequencing project. | isolation source: Chicken feces (3) enriched on wood chips | host: Gallus gallus | place: USA: Madison | collected 2015-01-15 | reverse complement strand
TACAGAGGGTTTTTCAGAGAATAGATTAACAGCAATACCTGTTAATTTTATAAATGGAAATTCTGAAAAAATAGCATTCACCTATAGCATAAGCGTCACTCAATATAGCCTAAGCAAAGAAGCTTATCAATACCTGAAAAACATAAAGAAAAATACCGAACAGATAGGAAGTATTTTTGACGCACAACCGTCTGAGCTGAGAGGAAATATCTACAGCACAGAAAATCAACAGGAACAGGTGTTAGGATGGATAAGTGTGGGAACCGCAGTAGAAAAAAAACTGTTTATTAGGGCAGAGGATAAGCCAATAGGTCGAGATTGGCTGCATAGCCGAAACTGCGAAACTTTTAATATCCCAAAAGACAGTCTTGGTTATTATATGGGGGGGAATCATGGAATAGTAAACGATATTGGCGACGGGCTTACTTTAGAAATAACAGGATATATTATAGGTACTAATGATTGCATAGACTGTCGTTTAAGAGGATCTAATGTAAAACCAGCATATTGGCCCAATTAAAAAAATTATGAAAATACCGAACTTAAATATATTGCTGTTGTCCGTTTTACTGTATATAGCCTGTAAAACCCCTTTTACTCCGGAAGTAGAACCAAAATTTAAAAATGTGTTAGTAGTGGAGGGATTTATTAATATTGGTGGAGAAACCACAATTAAATTGAGCAGAACAGGAGACTTGCAGGACTGGCAAACCTTTATACCAGAAAAAAATGCTAAAGTAGAAGTAGAGGGAGAAGATGCGGTAGTTATAGGAGCTAATTCTAATGGAAACGGAACCTATGTGCTGGCCACTCAATCACTTGCTTTAAACCAAAAATATAGACTTAAAATAGAAGTTCAAGGAAAAAACTATTATACCAATTTTTTAGAAAATAAAAAATCGCCCGAAATTGATAGTTTGAATTTTAGGGTAGAAAATGCTGGTTTTCAGGTCTATGTAAGTACGCATGACGATAGAAATAATACAAGATATTATAGCTGGAACTTTCACGAAACATGGGAGGTTATATCTCCTTATACGTCCAACTATGAATTTATAAATGGAAAAGTAGTGAGGCGAGATCCTGATGTTAATATTACGAGATGCTGGGGAAATGCCTTATCCTCGCACATCATTTTAACTACAACAGAACGTCTTTCAGAAGACAGGGTTACATTGGCACCTGTAACACACATTAAAGGAAATTCCGAGAAGCTTGCATTCAGGTACAGTATTTTAGTAAAGCAATACGGTTTAACTCAGCAAGGCTACAAGTATTTAGAAAACATGAAGAAGAATACAGAACAGATAGGTAGCATATTTGATTCGCAGCCTTCTGAACTGAGAGGAAACGTTTATTGCGAGTCTGATCCAACGGAGCAAGTTATAGGATGGATTAGCGCAGGTACAGAAACACAAAAGAGACTGTTTATCAGCTATCGCGATAAGCCACTGTCTAACGAGGATTGGGTATACAGAAATCGTTGCGAGATGTTTAATTCAACAAGCGACAGCTTACTTTACTATTTACAAGGTGAAAACTTGATAGTTAGCGAAATAAGATTTCCGATGCCAGACGGAAGTACAGTTATAACTTACGATATGGCTAAAGAAGCTTGTATAGACTGCCGTTTAAAGGGAACTAATGTTGAACCAGATTATTGGCCAAACTAAATTTAAAACCATGATATATATGAAAAGGCTGATTTTATTCTTTTTTTATATTAAATCCTGTGTCTTTTTTACAAATGCACAAGTTACCGGGGCAGATTCTGTGAAGGCAAAATTCGATTATTATTTACAAAATAACTTTCAGGAAAAATTATTTATTCATACAGACAAAGATATTTATGTAGCCGGTGAAATAATCTGGTTTAAAATGTATAATGTAGAAGCATATACCCATAAGGCTGCTGGCTTAAGTAAAGTTGCTTATATAGAAGTGATTGATGCAGAAAACAAGCCAGTGCTTCAAACCAAGGTTTCTTTAAACTCAGGCAGAGGCGATGGATCTATATACATACCTACGTCGCTAGAATCAGGAAATTATGTTTTAAGATGTTATACCAGTTGGATGAAGAATTTTAATCCAGATTTATTCTTTCATAAAACTTTATCTGTTTACAATACACTTGCACAAGAAAATTTAAAGCACAAAGCATCGCTGGATAGTGTTTACAAAATTCGGTTTTTTCCAGAAGGAGGAAATTTGGTAAGTAAATTAACCAGCAGAGTGGCCTTTAAGCTTGTAAACAACCAGGGGATGGGTATAAATTGTAAGGGTATTATACTTAATCATAGCAATGATACTATAGTGAAATTTGATTCGCATAAAAATGGTATTGGCAGTTTTTATTTAAAAGCAGATAAAAAGGAGAATTATAAGGTACTGATAAAACCAGATGGCGGCGAGTCTTTTACAACTTTTCTGCCCAATATATTTGCACAAGGAGCAGTAATGACGGTTACTGATAGCGGTAGTTATTTAATTGCTACTGTAGAGAATAGCTTGCCCCAGGCAGAAAATTTTTTCCTGCTTATCCATTCAGGGCATAGAATGGTTTTTTCGAAGACTTTAGATTTGAAACAGGAAAAAGAAATTGTAATCCCTAAGGCAGATTTAGGGGACGGGATTTCTCACATTACATTATTTAATAGTTTAGGAGAAGCCCTTTGCGAACGTTTATTTTTTAAGAAACCAAAAAAGCTCTTAAAAGTACAGGTTATGTCAGATAAATTAGTTTACAAGCAAAGAGAAAAAGTACGGCTTAGCCTTTTTCAAGAGCAATCCGGACAATCTGAATATTCCGTCTCTGTATATCAGTCAGATTCTGATTTGCCAAAGAATGACGACATTAGTTCATATTTATGGTTAACATCAGAACTTAAAGGAAAAGTAGAAAATGCAACCTGGTACTTACATGAGGCGTCTTCAGAAGAAGTAGATTATTTAATGCTTACGCATGGCTGGAGGCGTTTCAGATGGAATGAAATTCTAGAAAAATCGTCTCCCCTTAAAACTTATTTGCCAGAACTTGATGGACATATTATTACTGGTAAAGTATCCAATTCTTCTGGTATGCCAGTAGCTAACCGCATAGCTTATCTTAGTGTGCCTGATACCAGGTACCAATTTTATACGTCTTCATCTGATAAGGAAGGGAAATTGAGCTTTCATACCAGAAATTTTTATGGAGCTAAAGAGGTGATAGCTCAATTAGACAATCGTTTAGATAGTTTGATTCATATAGAGATTAACTCGCCATTTTCCAATAAATTTTCAGCACAGCCATATAATAGTTTCCACAACCCTCTGGGCAAAGATGAGTTATTGAAAAAAAGTATAGCTATGCAAGTTCATAATGCTTATAACACTAAGCAACTGAATGATATACGGTCTTCCGCTTCAGATTTAAACTATTTTTATTTCAAGCCAGATAAAGTTTATAAGCTGGATGATTATGTGAGATTTACCACTATGGAAGAAGTATTGAGAGAGTACGTTCCGGAAATAACGGTTTCAATACGCAAAAATAAATACCATTTAAATGTTTTTGATAACTCAACCGGGCAATTTCACAGTACAAGCCCACTTTTATTGATAGACGGTGTACCCTTATTTGATGAGGGAAATTCGATAATGAAAATGGACCCAAGGAAGATTCAGCGACTGGAAATTGTTTCCAACACCTATACGTATGGTAGAAATTTGTTCTCAGGTATAGCAAGTTTCCATACCTATCAAGGAGATTTAGCGGATTACGAGATTTCAAAAAAAGCACTGGTACTTGATTATGATGGTTTGCAGGAGAAAAGAGAGTTTTATGCGCCTATGTATGAGGGCGATGTTTCTCAATTTCGTCGCATTCCAGATTATAGAACTACTTTGTTCTGGAGTTCCAGCAATATGGCTAATGGAGGAGAAAAATTGGATGTTAATTTCTTTACTTCTGATTTAGAAGGTAATTATATTGTAGATGTGCAAGCTCTTTCTGAGGATGGTAGCTCTGGCTTCGCAAAAACAACCTTCAGGGTAGGGCTAGATAAAAAGCAATAAACTTAATTGTATGACATAGTTTCTAGAGGAGATAACTACAGTAAGAGGGAATTGAAACGTCAAATTTCGACGGGTCTTTTTGAAAGAGTAATGATAGGAAAAAGATATTCAAATATCTATGAACGATATGTAAGAGCTACCGATGTTGAATTGCAAAGAAATATAATAAGTTCGATGTTTCCGGAAAAAATCACTTCTGACGGTTTGCAACATCGAACTCTTCGGCCTAGTGAGCCGTTGGAGCTTAAAAAACGTGGAATTTTTCCTCTATCGATTAACCACGATTTTTGCGTAAACACAACATTTGGGATTGATCCCTTATCTTGCTGATTAATAGTGAAATAGAAGGAGTAAAAAAAGGGAAAAATATTGCTTTACAACATCTTTCCCCTAAGGTAGCCCGTAGGGGAATGTTTTCGAACTTTTTTATTAAGGATTTAAAGAGATTGGCAGGAAGGGAGTGAGCATTTCTATCTTGTCAATATTAAATAGCTCTGGAAGGCAGAAGAAAGAAAAACTATGCAATAAAAAATGTATTGATTTAGAAAAATCCACAATAGAGAAAGGAGATGAAAATCTATTGCTTTATACTCTGCGATAATAGAGACCTTAAAGAATATATGTTTTTAAAGCAATAAAAATATAGCATAGTGCTTTTGAGGTTAGAAAATAAGCTAACCTTAAAAATGTCCTCTTTTTAAGGTTAGTTGAGGGATGAAAAGATTTTTAAGGTTACTTTTATGCCCCTAGTTTGGCGCAAGGCATAAGCAAAACAGGGTACCCAATTCTTTGGATACCCTGTTTAACTGTTGACTTTAGTAATACTGAGATTCTCCGTAGGGTGCAGTTGCAGAAAGTCTAACCTATTAGAAGATTACGAAGCCATAATGAATGCTAAGGATTTTTTCGAATAGACTAAAGCAACAGCCCCAACATACTGATATTAGATATTTACCTTTCGAATAACCTTAAATATTCCTCAAAAACAAATATTCTGTTACGCTTATACCCAGTTTGTTCTTTGAGTATTCCAAGATTATCAAAATCTTTTATTAATGTGTTTGCAGTTTGTTTCGTGACTTCCAGGTGGGTCATTACATCAGCGACGGTAACCACAGGTTTACTATATAAATAGGTCAGTAATGCTTTTGCATTCGGTAATCTCTTACCCAGAGACACAATAGTATCTTTCTCCATTTTATCACGTAATGCGATAATTTTAGTGAATGTGTCTATGGCACTTTTAGCCGTTTCAATGATACCAACCAAAAAGAACCTCAGCCATTGTTCTATCTTATTATCCAAGGAAACGGCCATTAAGTTGTTATAATAATGCTGTCTGTTTTTCTCAATAAAATCGGATAAATATAGAGTTGGTTTACTCAACACTTTTTGATTGATCAGGTATAAAGTGATAAGTAGTCTTCCTATTCTCCCATTCCCATCCAAAAATGGGTGTATGGCTTCGAATTGATAATGAGCTATTCCAATCCTTATCAAATGAGGAACCTGTATCTCATCATTGTTCAAAAACTTTTCCAGGTCGGCTATACTTTCAGAGACAAGGCTATGATGTGGAGGTACAAATACGGCATCATTGATGGTTGCACCACCAATCCAGTTTTGACTGGTGCGAAATTCACCCGGTAGCTTATTTTTGCCCCGTACTCCTTTCAATAAAATCCGATGGGCATCCCGTATCAGTCGGGAAGACAGTGGTAGCTGTTCCAAACTTTTGATGGAGTGGTTCATCGCTTCAATATAGTTTTGCACTTCCTGCCAATCATCTTTTTGTTCAGGACTTATATCCTTTGCTTCCATGATCGCTTCGTCCATCTTCGTCCGAGTTCCTTCAATACGGCTGGATTGCGTTGCTTCCTTTACAATATGCATTCGAATAAAAACATCCACATCTGGGACGAAGGAGGAAAAGGCATTCAATTCACCAAGTCTTAAATTGGCTTCCTCCAACAACGTATTTATTTCAGGACTTGTAACAGTCCATTCCCTATTTATAGGGTTTGGATTAAAGCTTCTATAACCATATTGCTTATTAAAACTTCCGGCTTTGTAATCTTTCATTGTCATAGCTGACATCAAATTTACTAAAAATAATCTTAGTCAACGGAATTCGGTTTGTTTTGACTATACCTTTTTATAGTCAAAGATTGTGTTTAATGTCTAATATGTAACTACAACAAACCGGAAGAGGGTCAAGTAGCCGAATCCTTAAGGAGAAATCGAACTTTGAAAAAAAGGCCATAACAACATCAAGGAATAGGTTTTTCAAGCAATACTACACAATAGGCTAAAATCTTGGTACAAATATCGAACTATAAATCACCCGACACTAACAGTTTGGTCCACAGTTTTTTATTGGCATAAAAAAAGGAGACAATCCGTAAATAGTGTCTCCTTAAGTAGAGTGCGGGCTAAACTTGTCGACCCTAATGGATGACTGTGAAGCCATATTGGACGCTAAGAAAACACTCGAATAAGTTGATCTCAATAGAAATTTCGCCCTACTATAGTTGCCTTTATTATCCCGTTTCGTTGTCCGAAGCAGGCTTTTAATTTATTGTAAACCCATTGTAGGATAAACGTTCGTTATTAATTTCTCTTTTCCTTCTAGTAATAAATTCATTAAGAGTCTGTTCTCGAATTTTTAACGCTTCATTAGGCATCATAACAGATATTTCTCCTTCTTTATTCATTCCTAACGAGTTTATGCTAGTTCCAAGTCTTAACCCAGAGTTCCTTGTGATTATCCAGCGATCATGGAACGGCTCACTGTTGTTCGCTGTTCTACAAAAAGTTAGATTAACAAAAGGAGCGTCTTCATCAGATATCCTTTTCCAGTACTGTTTATATTGGTTTTCGGAACTCTCTAGATTGTAATCCGTTGAGCCCAATATATCCACTTCGACGTTTACATTTGCTTGTTTAATTAATTTGAGAATTTCTAAATCCTCCTTTTGGAAGTATGGATCCGCAACTATTATAAAATCTTCGGTTTGTTCGTTCAACCAGTCTTTAATAAAATTAAAAGCAGCTTCTCTGGAACGGGGCTTAATCGGCTTGTTAGTCAAAAAATCTTCATCTATAAAGAATTTTCTATAAGATTTTTCGGAACTTTTTTTCTTGTGTGACAATAATTGGATAAGATTAGTCGCCGAAACCATCACCCGGAAATTCTCTTTATGAAGTTTAATTATACTATCGTCTTTTGCAGACCGATACATCTTCGCAATATTATTTATATAGTACACATATATTGGAAAGCTTTCGTGAAGCGGCAGTTGATTTCCAATTTGCAAGTAACCAATAATCTCACCAACTTTTTTGGGAAGTATTCTATCTGAATTGAGTCCCTTTAAAGTCATATACACACTTTTGACAATTCTTTCGGCATTTTCCTTTTCCTTTTGTTCTAAAGTTCTGTTGTTTTTTATTTTATTAGCGATCTCCAAAGTCTGATAATGATTAACCAACAATTTGTTAATTTTCTTTTGTTGATTTTCACCATCTAACTGCTTAATTAATTCTTTCGCATAAGTTTGATCTAATCGATACATCGAATCAATTATACTGCGTTGAGATTTGTAAATCTCCGAGCCATCCTTCAAACTAGCTGAAATATTGAACGCTTTGTCCACGCACTTTTTCCATGATTTAGGATCATAAGAATACATCTTGTCAGTTATATCTATCACGCGTTCGACAAATTCATAATGTACCGGAAGTCTTTCTAAATCATCAATAGTTGAATCAAATATTTCTCTTTTTATCTGACTTCCATTTTGAATCTTTTCAAAAGGAAAATCCTCTAAAAACATAGCTTTAACAAACACGATGTCACTCAAATTGGGAATTAAGTTTATCTCTTCAATTAAACCTTCCCAAAAAACCGATGAAATACTTAAATGTTTAGATATTTTCGCAACCTTTAGCTTCCCCAAAATTTTAAAACCATCATGTAGAATGTTCTTCTTGTCTGGAAGATTGCGATCGATTATGCATTGCAGATCATTTGCCAACTCGGCAACTTGAGCCTTACTAATTTGCTTGTCACTTCTTTTAATCGCAGAGCAAATGTGATCGATTAAAAAATAAATATTGTTATCGACCTTGACATTGTTTAAGACACTGACTGCAGCAGTCAAATCGCTAAACGTTGATGAATAGCGACTAATTTCTTGCTCATAAGGTTCATAAGGATTACGTCTAGTCGCGTAAAACCGACATATATCATAATATACCTGTTCCTTCTCTTCATTACTTAGCTGTTCTATGTACTTAGCGGCTAAAATCGGATTTGATAAATGCACTAGTGTCAGCGAAATTGATGCGGTTGTCAAATTCAGTTTTTTAGCAGAAAGGCTGTGTATTAGATGTATTAGATGCTCATTAGTGACCCGTTTAAATATTTCGTTATTTCCTGCAAGAAATGCATAAAATCCTAATTCCGTCCATAGGCGGAGTTTTTCCAGTTCAGATGGGACTCTTGCAATCAGGTCGTCGATAATTTGGAAATCATCCTGTGTATGTAAATCCGTTATTAATAAGCAATTAAACGAGCGAATAATTAGTTTAATACTATTTAAGTAGGTGTACGCAACCGCCTTTGAGTCGAGCCAACTAATATTCTTTATTTGTTCGCTTTCCTCGAATAATTTCTTAGATAAAACAGAGTCAAATTTAGCCAATTCGTAACATAACGAAAAGCCCTCATCAATTCGTTCCCAATCAGACTCTAGAGATTTCCAGCATTGGTATATCATGTTGCTCCATTTTCCACTTAATTTCCCTTTCCAGTCTTCATTCTTTTGAAGAATCTTAAACATTAGTAGTAAGCCTTTAAGTCTCGCTTTAATTAGTGGGTGTTGTTGAATAGATTCCTGAAACTGTAATAATTGCAAAACTGTTCCAGGTTCCAATGTTTTAGTTTCGGAGAACCTCTCTAATGTGTCTAGAGTTAATTCATATTTAGAAGAAGGTTCCTCCAATTCCTTCTCTAGTTCTTTTATAACATCAATTTTAATGTAACTGAGATCGTTAGCAAGGTAAGCATTTAATACATGTAGCCTAGACTTTTCGCGTCTCTCCACATTATTCATTTGGTTAACGATTTTTAATGCGAGACGTGGGTTTTGCTTTCCTATTGTAAAAAGGAAATACTCACTAATTTCAAATTGAAGGGCAGTGGTTTTGTATAACGAATTAGTCAATTCAAGCAAGCGAGCATAGATAAAACTTATCTTTTTTTTAAACTCGCGAGATCTCAAGACCGATAATTTAGCGAAGACTTCTGCCAATGACTCGATTCTTATTAATTCGTCGTCTAATAGGTCGATTTCACTTATAATTTGATTGATTGTAACTTCTGACTGGGATTGATACAAGTCATACTCGACATGAAACATATTGAGCTGATATATGTACTTGCTTTTTACTAATCCTAGGTCAATGACACTTTTAGCAATATTCTTAAAACGCCAAAATAAATCCCTTTTGGCTTCTTCGTTTTTTACATATGGTAACTGACTTGACAACTCATCTAACACTTCAATTGTTATTGAAGTTTCAGAACTTGAAGCAGTCAGTTCGTTTAAAGCAGTGTCAATTACTTTCTCGATCTGTTCAGAATGATTTTTGTTATTTCTAAGCCAAAGCCTTAATAGACGTAGCTTCTCAATAGGGTCTGTTATTTTCTTTACTTCGTCTAGTACTCTTATAGCGGAATAATTTCCTACAAGAAATGAAATCGCCCTATTTATTTTTTTTACCGAAGGATCGTTTAATGATTGGACGGCCTGTAGCCGTTTTGTAATATCGCTCCTTTCTCCTTCCTTTCTATCCGAATCTATTGCTGCGATTGACAATTTGGCTACAACCCAGTCGTTGATATTATTATCAGCTACTCCATCGGATGATCTTTCTATCATCTCAATAGCAAGATTTGGTAATGCATAAATTAGGTGAGCAACAATGTCATAAATTTTATCGCCAGCTGTAGACAGGTCAATTGTTGAATAAAGGTCTTTGATTAGTTGAATAAGAACTTCATCAACTTGATCATTAAATTCCTTTTGTCGTCTTGCTATTAAAGCTAATAGAAGCAATCTATCCACTAATATTATAGCACTTTCAGCCAAAGAAATTGCGCCGGAAAAATCCTGAATGGATATTCTGGCCTCAACTTCGGATTCCCAGAATAAATAATTATCTAACTCATTCACTAGACTACCTTGTATTGAAAACCGTAGCGAATCAGAATATTTATTCAAACTTTCAGAAGCCTTCAAACCTAATGCCAATGTCTCGTTGACAAACTTCAATGATCCAGTCTGTTCAAGTACTTTATTTAAGTGTTGTTCGTCTAAAAGTTGTATGACTTTATCCCATTCCCGTTTAGTTGAATAAAGTTTAGGAAGATTAAGCAGAGAACTTAAGCTTTCAGTTCGTGAGTAAAAGTCAATAAGCAAATCATTAATCTTCTGTTTATTACTCTTTAGAATGGTTGATAGATATCTTTTATGAGCATGGGAGACAATTTTGATAACATTTGATTTACAATCAAATACTGGCTTATTCCAAACAATCTGTTCAACCAAACTCCTCTCTATTGAGCAAATTATTGATATATCCTCTATAGAATAAGAATTATCAGTCAATGCCAAGAGAGATACAATTGCGTTATTTTCTCGTTTTTCAATATTTATAGATTCACAATCAATCTCCAGCCAAGTGTTGTAGCTGGTGGAACTTGAAATTTGGTCTAGGGTATACCCTTCCTTTTCAATTAGACGCTTTAGAGTTTTCAGTCTACCGGGATAACCTTTTGTAACTTTAAAGAGATCCTGCATATTGGATGTGGATTCCATATCTAATTCAAGAAATTTCTCAACTTCGACATCTGAAAAGCCGGTTAGTATAACAGATTTAACTTCTTGGGTATTTAGAGGGTTAAATGCAGTAGCAAAATCCTTATATGATCCGGAAATGATAAATCTAAAGGAATCTTCCCCTAAGTGTAAAATAGGGAAAAGCTCTCTTATAAACTGTGGATCTTGTTTGACTTTTTGTTCTAGCCCATCGATGACGATATTTAATCTTTGCGTTCCTTTACGTAAAGTTTTTCTATATTGAAATAGCTTTTGACGATATTGTTCTGTACTAATTAATGATATATCATTCTCGGGGACTGTTTCATTCAATAAATGGCTTATTTGCAAAACCGCATTTGTGCAATAAAAATCAATATTATAGTCTAAAGCATTTAATTGATTAAAAAATATAGATATAGTATTTTTGATGTTTTTCCTAACAAATTGGCCTGCCAATGTTGTTTTACCTGCATCCTCTTCTCCTTCAATAAAAACAATTCTACAAGTGTCGACAAACCCATCCTCAATTTGAGACAAATAATTAGACCTTTGAATTAATTTGTCCCATTTTTCATTTGGAAAACCATCTGAATAAAAGGTAGTATCAATAACTTCAGCAGTATTGATTTCCGGATTAATATCATTTGAGCTTTCTTGAAAGTTGCCGTTCATTGTAACATTGATTTGAAAGAGATACAAGATATAAAATTTTATAAAGATAATAGCCTTATAGTGTTTGTTTTCTTGGAATCAAAGGAATAATTAGTTGCACATTGACGCTCTTTTGTAAGAGTTTTTGAACTATATTAGTAAAACATTTGCTGAATCAGCAGCCCGAAAACTCATGCGAGCATTAAAAAATGGTAATATATTATGAACGAAGCTATTAATACAACCAAGTTGGATTTACATCCTAAAAGCAATATTGCTAACAAAGTTCGTAATACATCATTGCCAAGAACCAAACCTTTATTGCCACTTTATGAAGCCATTAGCAATTCTATTCATTCGATAAATGAATTGTCAAAAACTCAAAATACAAAAGGTCGGATAATTATAAATTTACTAAGAAACGGAAGTCCTGATATTTTAAAAGACTTGCCTGAAGTCGATGAATATCCTATCCACTCAATTGAGATAATAGATAATGGAGTTGGTTTTAATGATGCCAACATGACTTATTTCATTGAGGCAGATACAGACCATAAAATTGAAATCGGAGGAAAGGGAGTCGGACGGTTCGTATGCTTAAAGGCTTTTAAAAAAATAATCGTATCAAGCAATTTTATTGCGGACGATAGTCTGATACAAAGGTGTTTCGAATACAAAAACACAAAAGAGGGCATACATAATTTTGAAGAAAACATTATCTCCAATAATCAGGAGCGAATGACGAGATTAGTCTTAAGTGAGTACCGTGACGAATATCAAAAATATGTGCCAAATAATTTGGTGCAGATTGCCAGGGAATTAGTCAATCATTTTTTGCTATATTTCATAGAAGACAGTGCACCAGAGATAATTGTTAGAAATCAGAATAATCATGAAGTAAATTGCAAAAACTTATTCAATACGGAATTCCAGAAGGAAATTCGATCAGAGCCATTTGAAATCTCTGATCAGGAATTCACATTATATCTAACAAAAAGTTACAAATCACTAAGTCACAAAATACACTATTGCGCACACCACAGAAGTGTTAAAGAAGAGGGGCTTATTAGCAAAATACCAGACTTGGGTAAATATTCTATTAAGGATGATGGAAATAACCAGTTTTATTACCAAGCCTATGTGGTTAGCAGCTTTTTAGACGAACATGTTGATACAGAAAGAGTAGGGTTCAATTTTCCTATTGAAGAAGATGAAGAGGATATGACACTCATTCAGGAAATAAGCCTTGCCAAAATAAGGAATAGCGCCGTTGAAAAAATAGAAGAATTACTTGCTGATTACCTTTCTGCAGTACGGGAGGCTAAAGTAAACGGTTATCGACCGACAATCAACGATGAATTACCTCAGTATCGGGCTGTGTTTAGCCATAGGCTGGAAGAAGTGAAAAAGCTACCGCCGAGCCTAAGCAAACAAAAGCTGGATATTGAGTTGTATAAAATTGAGGCAAATTGGAAAGTTGAAGTAAAGGAAGAGGCCCAAAAACTCCTTGAGGAAACAAAGGATATCCAGAACCTTGACGAATATAAAATACGCTATGAAAAGTTTCTAACCCAATTTAATGAAGTTGGGCAAATAGACTTAGCCCGGTATATAGTGCACAGAAAAACCGTAATCGACCTATTGGACGAGTTTATAAATATTACATCCGAATCAAGATTTCAAGACGAGGATATTATTCATAATATTTTCTTTCCCATACGTAGTTCCTCTGATGAGGTTTTGTCGGAAAATCAAAATCTGTGGTTAATTGATGAACGATTAACCTATCATTCTTTTTTAGCTTCGGATAAACGTTTTGAGAAGATAGACAATCTTGAGGTGGATAGTAAGGACAGGACTGATCTTTTGATTTATAATGACGCTCTCGCTTTTTCAGAGGATAAAAGAGCCCCTCATAATTCGTTCACAATAGTTGAATTTAAAAAACCTCAAAGAAATAATTTTCAAGATTATGATGCTGAGAAGAATCCAATGGAGCAATGTGAGAGATACATTGAAAAATTATTGGAGGGTAAAGTCAAAGATCGAAATGGAAGATTTATCAATGTTGATGCGAATACTCCATTCTACGTATACATTGTTTGTGATATAACCCCATCATTGGAACGCGTTCTACGAAGCCGAGAATATATCCACACGCCGGACAAATTAGGATATTTTACAGTAAAAAGCCAATACTACAAAGCCTATATTGAGGTGCTTCCTTTCGGAAAAGTGCTTAAAGATGCTCAAAAGAGGAATAGAATTCTCTTTGATAAGTTGGGAATAAGCTAGCATGCAATATGGGATAACATTATGAGATTATCCTAACAATTTTTTAATCTCAAATTACGTAACCCTACTGTTGCTCAAAGACACCTACCAACTAACATTCGATTTTCAATATAATAAGACCGCCTGTGAAGAGCATCTCAAGGTCGCCCGGCAATTCTTAGCGGCGAGTAGGTATACTTTGGAAAACAACCATCTTGTTGCTTTCATTGATAACTCTTTCAGTGCAATTGATTTCTTAGCCAAAATTAATTCATTGCAGCGACGGATAAAAACGTAAGCGGGAAGACTAACCATAAAGCAATACAAACTGCTTTCAATAAAAGACATAAAAAACCTTTTTCGAAATTTGAGCAGATCCAACGGGACATTTTTAATAAACTGTTTACTGCAAGGAATAAGGTAAGGTATCTGTAGAGAACGATCATTATAGATAGTGGTAAAATACTCGTTATTTATCGTCCACTTAGTGAAATGTTCAACATATCAAAAAAGCTATCATTTGGATAATCGCAGAAAAAGGTAATAAGTTATATTTTATCTTCAAATCGCATATTTGGCAGAGTAACGGGTATGGTTAACTTCGGCTCTTTGGTTTGTTCCTCATGATGTATGGCCAATGAAGTATATATAATCGCTGACCGGATTAACTTCATTTGTTTTAAAGTTTTCCGTTCCAATTCTTTCCGCCCAATGGAATACGTCATATCGTCTGATTCATCTGCCCCTGAACCGCCATGTTCAACGACCTTGAAAGATTTATGTTCTATGTGATTACGGATTTCAGCCAGCTCTCTTGCTTCGGGTTCTATTACTGCCTGATGGGCATCTTCTTTATCGAAAAGATCCTTACTTAACCAATAGAGTCCCCTTAATGCAAGATTCTTGTTTTTATGGAAAACGGTACGGAGCGGCTTTCCTTTTTGGGACTCATGCCACAAACCCCGAAAACTGGTTCTATTTCTTTCTATGCCAATGCCTAAATACAAATTCAATAAATAGGCAATTTTATCAAAAAGTGAATAAACTAAACGATATGCAATCTTTACTTTTTCAAGGTTATGGGAATACTCCGAATATTCCAGCGTATCTACGAGTACGATGTCCTCATCGCCATAACTATGTGCTGGTAACTGGGTTCCCTCATAAAAAAGAAACCTTGCTGTGCCATATTCCTGCTTAATTTGGTTGAATAGAGAATGGTATTTTGGTGGGTCGTCTGGTGCAACTGTCATACTCGGCAAATGCAGAATATCTTGGCAAGCGATGTTGTAAGGCGCGAGGTCATTAAGAGGATTAATATATAAGGTTTTATCCAAACACCATTTTCGATAATTGGCAAGTCTTTTATCCGTACCCAAATCATAGTCAAAGGAATGTTCTTTGTCCAGGTATTCCGTTCGCCAATGGATACGAATGAGTTGATAAAGTCGTAGGAATGAATTGTATGCCGATGGATAGATATGGTCTTTCCATATTAATGCGCATTTGAGTGACTTGTGTGAATGGTACATGAAGATATTTCGATGTGAGTCATCATATAAGCATCCTGCATAGCCATGTAGTCCATGTCCCAGATTTCCCAATGCCATTGGGAAGTCTGGGATTACTTTCAACGCTATGTTCCAATACTCTTGTGCTTCTACAAATCTGCCGACATGGGAAAAATGGTTGCCCAAATTGGTGTAAACCTGACATTGAAATTTCTCCATGGTGTTCTTGAATCCGGGTATAGATATACATTTTCTTAGGTGGTAGAGTTCTTTTGTAAGTTCTTCCTGATCGTAGTCCCAACTTTCCTCGGTTTCAAATCTATTGAAGTATCGTTTTGTAGCCCACGCATTGGCCAAAAAATAGTGATAGTGCATTTGCTGAGGGGTGTCCAATCGATCAATATCGATTGATTCCGCTAATAAAAAGGCTTTATCAAGCAAAACACGGTTCCCTTCATCTGATGCAAGGTCAATAAGTTGTCCTATAATATCTAAAACCTCCTCCAAAGTAAAATCTATTGGATTTAGGCTAGCCAACTCCGCGGATGTAAGTTTTTTTGGCATACTCGAAATTTTTTATAAATGTCGGGATAAAGACGGTAAGCCAAAAGAAGAAATATTCCACATAAGATATATATCTTTATTGTTCTAAACATCTGATAATGGTAGATTATAAATTGACGCAATTGAATGTTACTGTTAGAGAGGTTGTCGTAGGTAACAAACGGCTAACTAAAACTATGTTTAATCAAATTGAGCATGAATCCTGCTTCAATGAAAAGATGGATTTCATTGGTGATCTGATTATCGGATATACGAAAGATAAAGATGACAGGTTTCTTCTCTGGGTAAATAGGGGAAAATTAAGGAAAACAAAACTAACACGCTATTATAAATTGTCAAGAAGTGCTGATTATGCCAAGCTATATGAAGTCAGTTGGTTCCTCAGAAAGGGTAAAATCGATTTTGAGGGAGTAGACAATGGCGAGCAGAAGGTTTCCGAAACAGTTGCTGACCCTAAGCTGTACGTAGCGCTTGTTGATAAAGTAAGATCGTTTCTCGATTCATTAGTCGATCAGCAAATATTTCTTTAAGCCTTCATCCCAAATTGGGTATGAATACCACTATACATGCTGGAAAAAATATCTTCAGTCATAATGATATTTTGCCGGGTATATTATCTTAAACTCATACCCGGCCTTTATTTGTTAAGATAGTTGAAGTTATATTTCCCGTTTTATGAAATCAGCCTACTTATACGTCCGTGTGAGCACAGACGAACAAAAAAGAAAAGGTTATTCCCTGCCTGAACAAGAAGACCGTCTATTAAAGTATTGTGCGAATCACAATATGGAGGTCAAAGGGATTTATCGTGAAGACTTTTCCGCAAAAAGTTTCAACCGACCCGAATGGAAAAAACTTTTGACCACGATCAGAAAGAAAAAGGATCGGAAATCCGAAAACATCCTGTTCGTCAAATGGGATCGGTTCAGCCGAAACATAGAATATGCCTACGAGATGATCGGTATCCTAAGAAGGCTTGATACTCGGGCATTGGCGATCGACCAACCGATTGACTTTGATGTTCCAGAGAGCGCCGTTATGCTGGCGGTATATTGGTCAATCCCCGAAGCAGAAAATAGCCGAAGGGCATTGAACACATCAAATGGTATGCGCCGGGCAAGACTAGCGGGTAGACATCCAAACAAAGCCCCTCTCGGTTATGCCAACCATACTATGCCCGACGGTAAAAAGTCTATTATTCCAAAACAACCCGAAGCGGATCTGGTCGTATGGTCGTTTGAGCTATTGGCGAAACGTCTGTTTTCTATGGAAGAAGTTCGCAGAATGGTCTGTGAAAGAGGATTAAAGTGTGAAAGCTCCAGTTTCTGGAAACTTGTCCGCAATCCCGTATACTGTGGGATCATTACTGTTAACCCGAAAGGAGATGATGAGATTGAGTTCGTACAAGGTCTTCATAAACCCCTGATATCAGAGGAATTGTTCAATGAGGTACAGGAGGCTATAAAGCGGAAGATAAGACCAAAAGGAAAAACGGATGAACTGAAAAGCCTGTTTCCATTAAGGGGGTATTTGATATGTCCGTTGTGTGGACGAAACTTAACAGGAAGTGTGTCGAGAGGCCGCAGCAAAAGCCACCCCTATTATCATTGCCTGGGAGGAAGATGTAAGTCTAGATTCAGAGCAGATAGGATTAACATGACCTATGAAGAAAAATTGCAGGATATTGTATTAAAAGATGGAGCTGTAGAGTTGTTCCAGCAGATACTTTTGGACATGAATGCTTCGGTATACCAATCCGAAAACCTTAGGGAAAGGAGAATCCTCCTAGATCAGATAAACGAACAGGAACTACTAATATCCAGAGCAAGAAAGTTGTACATCAATGATCGTATAGAATTTGATGACTTCAGTGAATTAAAGAAAGAATATAACCTTATTGCCAAGAGGTTAAAAAAGGATCTGAATATCATTAATACCAAACTCGCTTTATATGCAAAACAGGGGCGTGTGGACAAGCATTCTTATCAAAATCTTTTTAAAAAATATAAGGATTTGGATAACAGCGAGAAGAAGACGATCATAAGTTTGATCAACCCCGGAAGAATAAGTCTGCAAGCAGGTAACATCGATCGTTTGCAGATAAACAGTGCCCTTTCTAAAATATTAAGCGTCAAATAATTTGACTAAACAAATCATGCTATCCAAAAAATATGGTAAATTCAATATATAAAAACACAAAGGGTTTTATCGACAGAAAGGTGTCGATTAAGCAGGCTATCAATATACTCGCGAAAAACAATATCGAAGTAGATGAAGACGAAGCAGCAATCATATTAAAATTTCTTTATTTGGTTGCTAAGCTCTATGACAGCCCACAGGGAGTGGATACTATTGCACATCCATAAGCGAAAATCGAACTTCCCGATATGGCTTGAATCGATATAAACGCAGATATTTTATTTTTCAAGAAAAAGCAGGGATATTTCGAGGTATTTATCGAACCACAGTTCCCGTGTGCTCAACCACTTAATGTTCAGTAGATTACAGGGATGAAAAAAGGAAATGATATGTTTTATGCATTTCCTTATGTAGCCATAGGGGAATGTTTTCGAACTTTTTTATTAAGGATTTGAGAAAGTTGGCGGGACGTTAGTGTAAATAATTAGTAGCAAATCATATGTTGAAAAGATGTATTGGAAGATTTTTTTAATTTGTTTAAATTTTTCTTCCAAAAAATTTGCTTTTAAATGTTTTATTTAGATACATTTGTGAGGTAATTGGTAATTATTTATTATTTAATTGTAAAAATCTTCCAAAATAAGAACATGAGCAAAATAACAAATGAACTTTTTTCTGACTTTATACAGCTTGCCAGAACAGCCCTGACAGGGCGGCAACAAGATATTCAGCTAATTATCCATAGGGCTTCCAGAAAATTCAAGGAGGATTATCCAGAATTAACAGAGTCATTAGTATCTCTTTTACAGGAGTCACCAACAAGGACTACCCCTCTTCGGAAGCATTCAGAAGCGCCATTGCCAGTAGATTTAGATTCTAGGTTGCAGCTGCTAAAGTTAGAGCAGAATGTTTTAGACAATGAATTGATCCTTTCAGAAAGTATTAAAAATGATTTGGGGCAATTTATGTCGGAGCGCAAGAATAGTAAAGCTTTGATTAGGCATGGACTGCACCCAACGAAATCTGTTTTGTTTACCGGTCCTCCAGGAGTTGGAAAGACAATGGCGGCAAAATGGGTGGCTATGCAACTTAATAAGCCGTTATTAGTTCTTGATTTAGCAGCGGTAATGAGCAGCTTTCTAGGGCGAACAGGAAATAACATTAGGTTTGTTTTAGACTATGCCAAAAATACAGATTGCGTTTTGTTGCTTGATGAGCTGGACTCGATAGCAAAAAGAAGAGACGATAACTCTGAAATTGGTGAGCTAAAAAGACTTGTGACTGTACTTTTGCAAGAAATTGATGATTGGCCAGCAAGCGGTATCCTCATTGCTGCAACCAACCACCCAGACCTCTTGGATCCCGCTGTTTGGAGAAGATTTGAACTTGTTGTGAATTTTGAGAACCCATCGATAGACCAAATCGAGCAACAAATATCAAGTCTTTTGAAGAAAGAAATGGCAGATTATGAAACTTGGAGTAAAATATTGCCCTTTATTTTTGTTGGCAGATCTTTCAGTGAGATAGAACGTCAAATCAATCTTGCGAGGAAGGCTGCGGCAATAGAGGGCTCTTCTTTAGCTAGCAAGTTGGAAAATTTGATTTTATCAGGGGAAGGCCTGTCCAAAGAGCAAAAAACCCAAATAGCATGTTCACTATATGACAGTGGCATAGTAACTCAACGTAGAGCGCAAGAATTAACAGGGATTGCACGCGAAACCATCCGAAAACACGCAAAAAAGGCAATCAAATAAAACGTATTTAATATGGCAAAGATTAATTTTCTATTAGGTAAAGGCGAACGTTTGACAGAACAGGTTCGTGTATTAAGCGGACCGGTGGACAAAGCTGCTCCTTATTCGTTTTCAGAGGCAAAAACTAGGCTCGAACCAATGTTGAATGAGGTTGTTCGTGAACTTGATAATTTACCTGATGATGCCTGTCCTGACGATTATGCTGTTGCCACAATAACGCTAAATCCCGAATTTATTGCCAAGACATATTACCCATCAGAATTGCTTAGAGCTGTAGGGCTTGAGTCGGTTGGGAGTAAACCGAAGCAGGTTACACCAGAAAAAAGAAGTAAGAATAGAGAGCCTTTGCCTACAGTTACTACAGAATTATTTGTTTATGGGAAACGAGATGCCTTTAAGAAATGGGCAAGAGAACTTCCTCAATGGTCGGAATACCAAACTGGTGCAAATCAGATTATTGAAATTGAGGAAATCTCATTTCCCGAGTCGGAAAAGAAGGTTAAGCAATTTAGCTGCAATTCATCGAAAATAGTATTTGAAGTAGTATTGCATATGAATGAAGCTATTTCTGAAAGTCTTTATCTTAGCAGCTTTCGGAAATATCTGAAAAGACTTGACATAAATCCTTCTTTCGAGAGAAGGTTCTATGCGGGAGGACTTTGTTTTCTTGAAATAGAAGCTCCTAGTGAATTAGCGGAGGATATTGCTAAATTTAGTTTAGTTCGTACTTTAAGAAAAATGCCTGAACTAAGATTGTTAAGGCCAACTATACGATCTGCAGGGTATGATAATATTAGTGTAAAATTGCCGATAGAAGGCCCCTTAGATCCAACGATAAAAGCAGCGATATTTGATGGAGGAATTCCTAATAATCATCCGTTATGTGAGTGGGCTACTCCGTATGAATATCCAGATATGCTTCCTGCTTCTGATGAATTATTGGCACATGGTGTCGGTGTAACTTCAGCATTTTTATTTGGACATATAGACCCTAAAACGCCAATAATCCGTCCATACTCTCATGTAGATCATTATCGTGTTCTTGATGATATGCCCGGACAAAATCCATATGAGCTTTTTGAAGTCTTGGATAGGATAAGCGATATAATAAAAACGAACAATTATGACTTTATAAACTTAAGCTTGGGGCCATGTTTGCCAATAGATGATGATGAGATTCATGCTTGGACAGCAGTTCTTGATGAATATTTGTCGGATGGGGAAACTTTGGTAACTGTAGCGGTTGGAAATGACGGTGAAGGAGATCCGGCAATTAGCGCAAATAGAATTCAAGTACCTTCCGATTGTGTGAACGCTATTGGTATCGGAGCTTGTGATGTTCCTGACCAAAATTGGCAGAGAGCGCCGTACAGTTCCGTTGGACCAGGAAGAAGTCCAGGCCTAATCAAGCCGGATCTTGTGGACTTCGGCGGGTCGATACAACGTCCTTTTTTAACACTAGATCATGAAAATGGTTTAACATTAGTTCCAACAGGAGGAACAAGCTTCTCGTCCCCTTCTGTATTAAGACTAGGCACAGGCGTTAGGGCCCATTTTGGAAATGCTTTAAATGCCCTCGCAATTAGAACATTATTGGTACATAGCGCGGAACAGGCAGACTTGCCAAAATTTGAAGTCGGCTGGGGTAGGGTTTCAAGAACCCTTGATGAAATCGCTGTTTGTGATGACCACGTAATGCGTGTTGTATTCCAAGGTACAATCTCAGCATCTAAATTTGTTAGGGCGCCAATACCACTTCCTCCGGGGCCTTTAAAAGGTATGGTGACAATAAAAGCCACACTTTGTTATGCGACATCTGTTGATCCCCATCACCCCAATAATTATACAAGAAGTGGTCTTGAAGTAACATTTCGCCCAAACAAAGAGGTTAAGCGTAAAGTAAAAGAGGGAGAAAACGAGCCTTTACATGCTCAAACAAAAAGCTTCTTCGGTAAAGTTAAGAAGGCATTTCAGACAGAGGACGAACTTAGGCGTGACGCTTGGAAATGGGAAAACTGCATTCATGCTGTCAATAAATACCAAGGGAAATCGTTAAATGAACCTGTTTTCGATATACACTATAATGCGAGGATAGAGGGACACAATGATACTAGAAATCAGGAACTACAATATGCACTGGTAATCACTGTTGAAGCTCCAAAGGTAAACGACTTGTATGACCAAGTGGTAAGAAGATATGCAACACAATTGGAACAGCTGCAGCCAGTTATTGATATACCTTTAAAAATTCATTAAAGAATAGGTTAATCAGCATCTTTTGTCCACAAGGCGATGCTGGAAATTTTGGACATAAAAACGGCATAGAAGTTTTTTAAAGAGAAGGCTTAATTCAATGCTGCAAAGGCTTATTTTAATAGAATACCAAAAATCAAAAATATTCTATAACTTTCCAGTGCTAAACCAAATATAGGCTATTGATGAATACTCAATTTGATTTGTTCAGGTTAAACTGTTTGTTGAATGATAGAGAGGCCAATGATTTAAAGAAGATCACTACATCATTAGTTTGTGAATATCTTTACGAAAATAATAACGAAGAAAAGAATAAAACAGAAATTATTAAATATCTAACAGATATTCTTAAATTGAGCTTAGACTTTGATTTGTTGGACAGTCTGTTGTCTAATAAGAAATATTTCGAACTGATACCCAGTCAGAATGATATTCTAATAAAACTGACCCCAAATAAGTATTCTGAAATAAATTCAAAAATTAAGGATCATTCTATAGACACTTTCATAGAGAAATTTTTAAGAGAAAATTCACTTGAAAATAAACATTTAGAAACTATTAAATCCATTTTATTTTCCTCAGTTTATGATAATATAAATTCTTTTGCAACAGATAATCTACAATCGATTTTGTCGAAGAGAGCCCAAGAGAAATTTCAACCAAGTGAGATCGAAATATTCAATCAATTTTTAGAATACAACGACCACGAAAAAAACACTTCTCTTTATAATGTTTTCCTTAAAGCTGTGGAGTTCGCCCTAATTACATCGGGAAGAGGAGTAAGTAAGTTAACTAAGGATATTTTTAAAGATAAAATATACGTTTTAGACACCAATGTCATTTTTAGGATTTTAGGTGTTGGAGGAAAAGAAAGGAAAGAATGTTGTGAAAACCTTATTAGGGTATGTATAAATGATGGTGTTAAATTTGGTTATACGTCTCACACATTTAATGAATTACGTAGAAAACTTGATCAAATCGTTCATGTGTTTACGCGAGCAGAATCAAATAATCAGATACAGGTTATAGCTGATTTAGTGGAAGAAGGGGCTGACATGTTCAATCAAGATTTTATAGTGCATTATTCCCAGCTTAGAGCATCAAAAACAGTAAATAACCCTTCTCAATATGAGTTAAAGATTCTTACAGACTTCAATGTTCTTTGTGAAAAAATGGGAATTGAACTTATAAATGGTCAAATAAATTTTGAGCAAAAAGCCAT
>PJUF01000624.1_pt1 | contig 23535 bp, 18 predicted proteins | sample 1512191 | NCBI WGS metagenome assembly PJUF01 (sample SAMN08177673, study PRJNA422409) | Feces metagenome, whole genome shotgun sequencing project. | isolation source: Chicken feces (3) enriched on wood chips | host: Gallus gallus | place: USA: Madison | collected 2015-01-15 | reverse complement strand
GCCACATTTGGGATGTGGAGGTCGTAGGTTCGAATCCTGCCACCCCGACAAAAGCCACTGATAGTCAGTGGCTTTTTCTATTTTCGGACATATTTCGGACAAAAACAGCCTTAGCTATCTTAAGGTTAATTTGTGTAAAGAACAGCCTTAATTGCCTCTTCCTTGCTTCTTAAATATTATATTTTAGTTCCAAATCAAAGTGATTAGGTTCTTGAATTCAATATCCTTTCATTTTTTTTCTCTTCTGACTTTGCTCGAGATAATTGCTATGATGAATATTATAGTAATCTATATAGCATAAAAAAGTCTCCTCTTTTTAGTTGCAATTCCAATAATTTAAGCTGTGTATTAAAGATATAAAAATGAAAAAGAGGCTGTTTCTATTTTGGTGTGACCCCAAAAAGTTGGACAGATTACAAAATTAAGTTTTTAGTGCGAGAGCTCGGTATTCCACCGGGCTCTTTCCATTTAGTCTGTTTTTTATTCTTTTATTGTTGTGATTTATCATGTTTAGGCCACACCAGCTCTTCTATTTTATAACCTACAGATTTTGCTTTCTCTAAATATTCCCGCTTAATATCATCAGGGATGCTGGGTTTACGCGAAAGAATCCACATATATTTTAAATTATCTCCAAAAACCAATGCGTACTGATAACCAGGATCTATAGCTACAACATTATAACCAGAATAAAATGGACCAAAAAAAGAAACTTTCAATCTGCCCTCTTTTTTATCGCTATTTATGGGCTTAGCTTTGCCAATGCTCTGCTTCCACTCTTTTTTAACGTAATCATATCCCTTATTATCCACTTTTATCAACCCATCATCGCGTAAGCTATATTCTGCAGTTACATTATCAAGATTACGTTCGTGTTTAAAATCCATACGGGCAATCTCATACCATTTGCCCAAATATTTCTGCTGATCAAATGAACTTACTGCAGTTACTCCATCCGGAATAGAGGTGCAGGAATAAACTAAAACAGCTAATAATCCCAAACCGGTTAATGTAGCTATGCATTTTTTCATTATAAATTCGTTTTTTATTTACATTACCATACCAATACTGTACCAAAAAACTCGTTTAAAAAAAATAATTCACCTTACATATAAGGTGAATTATTTTATAAATTTCAAAAATTAAAAATGAGAAGAACAAATATTCTTAATATGACAATAGTCATATTATATCCTGTAGATAATCATCACTACATTCCTTTTTAAATGCGAAATTTCCAAAAAATTTTAGAACCACATTAATTATTAGCAACATTAAAATAAATTCATTATGAAAACAGCAAGCGAAAAGCTCCTCGAAAAGATTCAGAAGATTAGGGAAGCCCAAAAGATTTTTTCCACCTATTCCCAAGAGCAGGTGAATGAGATTTTCAGGCAAGCTGCAATGGCGGCAAATAATGCCCGCATCAGCTTGGCGAAAATGGCTGCTGAAGAAACAGGAATGGGCTTGGTTGAAGATAAAGTTATCAAAAATCATTTTGCATCGGAATATATTTATAACCAATATAAAGACGAGAAAACTTGTGGAGTGATTGAGAATGACGAAGCCTTCGGGATAACCAAAATTGCAGAACCTATTGGTGTTATTGCAGCCGTTGTGCCTACCACAAACCCAACATCTACAGCTATTTTTAAAGCATTAATCTGCTTAAAAACGCGTAATGGTATTATTTTCTCTCCACATCCAAGAGCTAAAAAATCTACCATTGCAGCAGCAAAAATCATCTTAGATGCCGCAGTTGCCGCCGGCGCACCAGAAGGCATTATAGATTGGATAGAAGAACCTTCTGTAGAATTATCTCAAATGGTAATGTCTCAGGCCGACTTGACTCTAGCAACAGGCGGACCCGGCATGGTTAAAACAGCTTATTCTTCTGGCAAACCCGCTATTGGTGTTGGTGCCGGAAATACACCAGCTATTATTGATGAAACTGCGCACATTAAAATGGCCGTTAACTCTGTTTTGCTTTCTAAAACCTTTGATAACGGAATGATATGCGCTTCTGAACAATCTGTGGTTGTTGTAGAAAGTATATACGAAGAGGTTAAAAAAGAATTTGACGAACGCGGTGCTTATATTTTATCTCCACAAGAGGTAGATAAAGTTAGACAGGTAATTTTAGTAAACGGTGCGCTTAACGCCAAAATTGTTGGTCAGCCTGCTTATAAAATTGCTCAATTAGCCGGATTTAACGTTCCGGAAAACGCTAAAATATTAATAGGTGAAGTTGAGTCTGTTGAACTGGAAGAGCCATTCTCTCACGAAAAGCTTTCTACCATTTTAGCCATGTATAAAGCTAAAAACTTCGAGGAAGCTTTAGATAAAGCCGCCAGATTAGTTGAGCTGGGCGGATTTGGGCATACTTCTGTACTGTACACCAATGAAACTTTGTCTCAAGCCCGCATAGATGCCTTTGGCGCCCGCATGAAAACTGGCAGAACCATTGTTAACATGCCGTCTTCTCAGGGAGCTATCGGAGATATTTTCAATTTCAAACTTTCTCCTTCATTAACATTGGGTTGCGGAAGCTGGGGTGGTAACTCTGTTTCTGAAAACGTAGGAGTTAAACATTTAATAAACGTAAAAAGCGTAGCTAGCAGAAGAGAAAATATGTTATGGTTTAGAGTACCAGAGAAAATTTATTTTAAATACGGATGCTTACCTGTAGCCATTAGAGAGCTAAAAGATTTAGGTAAAAAACGAGCTTTTATAGTAACCGACCAGGTATTGTATAAGTTAGGATTTACTGAACATGTAACCAAAGTACTAGATGATCTGGGTATAGAACACACCACCTACTATGATGTAGAACCAGATCCAACTCTGGCCACAGCCCGTAAAGGCGCTCAGGAAATGATTAATTTCCAACCCGATACCATTATTGCACTGGGCGGTGGCTCGCCAATGGATGCAGCTAAAATTATGTGGGTATTATACGAGCATCCGGACATCCGCTTTGAAGATTTGGCCATGCGCTTTATGGACATTCGTAAAAGGGTTTACAAATTCCCTAAAATGGGCGAAAAATCTATTATGGTTGCCATTCCAACTACAGCCGGTACAGGTTCTGAAGTTACGCCATTTGCGGTAATTACCGACGAAAAAACTGATGTGAAATATCCCTTGGCTGATTATGAGCTAACTCCTCAAATGGCTATTGTAGATGCAGAGCTGATGATGAACATCCCGAAAGGCTTAACCGCAGCTTCTGGTATTGATGCCATTACGCATGCTTTTGAAGCTTATGTTTCTGTTATGGCTTCTGAATACACCAACGGATTGGCGCTGGAAGCTATCAGGCTGTTGTTTAAATACTTGCCAGCAGCATATCATGAAGGTGCAGCTAATGTAAAAGCCCGCGAAAAAGTAGCTCACGCTGCAACCATTGCAGGTATGGCTTTTGCCAATGCGTTCCTGGGCATATGCCACTCTTTAGCGCACAAGCTGGGCGGTACGCACCATGTTCCGCATGGGGTTGCTAACGCAATGCTATTGTCTGAAGTTATAAGATTTAACGCGGTAGATAATCCAAGAAAGCAAGCGGCCTTCCCGCAGTACAAATATCCAAATGCGAAATGGAGATATGCCAGAATTGCAGATTACCTGAATCTGGGCGGTACAACAGACGCTGAAAAAATTGAATTGTTAATTAATGAGTTTGAAAAATTAAAAGCAAATTTAGGTATACCTGCGTCTATCAGAGAATTTGGGGTTCCTGAGATTGCATTCTATAAAACACTGGATACCATGGCAGAACAAGCCTTTGACGACCAATGTACTGGAGCAAACCCAAGATACCCATTGATAAGCGAGTTAAAACAACTTTATATTAATGCGTATGAAGGTAAAACCGAGAAAAAACAGATAAAAAAAGCAGATAAACCAAATAAAGCGCTTACAGAAGCATAGTGTATATTTTGTTTTCATCCGAGAAACCGTCCAGCCTTTTAGGAGGCTGCTAAGACGGTTTCTTTTTTTATAGCAAAAACCTTCAACAAGCAGGTTTAGTTTAATATGAATATATGATATGAGACTGCTAACCGAAAGAGTTTGAATCCCCTGTAGATGTTTCCTGAGAGCGATTTCCAGAAATTTTTCACCTAATAGAAAATGTTACTCCTTCTCTATCCAAACCCCGTCTTCTTTTATAATTGCTATCAGCTCATCCAACGCCTCTTCAGAAGAAACATTTTTCTTCACCACCTCTTTACCTCTGTATAAGGTAATTTTACCCGGGCCGGCACCTACATAGCCATAATCTGCATCAGCCATCTCACCCGGACCGTTTACTATACAACCCATAATTCCTATCTTCAAACCTTTTAAATGATCTGTACGGCTTCGTATCATTTGCGTAGTTTCCTGCAAATCGAACAATGTTCTTCCACAAGACGGGCAAGAGATATATTCTGTTTTAGATATTCGGGAGCGTGTTGCCTGTAGAATTCCAAAAGCGGTAGACACATTAAATTTCAAAGAAACCTGCGGTGTATCAATCCAAATACCATCACCAAAGCCATCTAATAATAAAGCTCCTAAATCAGTAGCCGCGTATAGCTGTGTTTTTAGATTGAGTTCTTCCTGATTGCCTTCCGCAAAAGCATAGCTCCTTTTAAGAATTACCGGTGTGTTAATTCCGGCCTCCATCAATTTAAAGAAAAAAGCCCGCTGATCTGCCATTCCGTGATCCTCATCTGTTTCCAGTACAAAAACTAATGTATTATCAAACGGGATAAGATCAAAAGTGTTAGTATATAAATCAGCTCTTTTTACCCGAACGAGATTTAATGCCGTATCTCTCTCCTGTGCGGCAACATACTCTTCTAAAGTAAATAGCGGATGGCAATTATAACGCTCTTTAAGTTTTAACCAGGTATTATAATCAAAAAGTTGTTTTAGGTTACCCGGAAAATTAAAAGAAGGTAACTGACTGCCCATATAAGCAAAGTCAATAGACTGATCGCCCATGGTGTATTTATCCAGAACTGCTGAATACACATAACCAGCGTCAGCTAAAACAAAAGGATCTTTTAAATTTTGCTTTGAGATATCTAAAATCACTCTGGGGACCTGATGCCCGCCAATAAAAGTATTCAGCTCTGCACTTTCTCTTTTCTTATACTCGAATGGAGAAAAATTTGCGGGAATGAGTACATCTTCTGCCTTGGCTATTTTTGTGTTGTGTTCTGCTCTTGTGGTATATCTTTCGGCTAAAACCTGTGCTACCGGAATTTCAAACTCGGGCTCTTCGGTTAAAGATACGCGTATGGTATCTCCCAAGCCATCCTCCAATAAAGTACCAACGCCTACAGCAGACTTTATTCTCCCGTCTTCTCCATCTCCAGCTTCTGTAACGCCTAAATGCAAAGGATAATTCATCCCTTCCTGCAACATGGTATGGATTAATAAACGATAAGCTTGTACCATAACCTGCGGATTACTGGATTTCATAGATACCACCAATTGATGATAATTTAAATCCTGACAAATCCTGATAAATTCCATAGCAGATTCTACCATTCCTTTAGGTGTATCGCCATACCACGACATAATCCTGTCTGAAAGCGACCCATGATTGGTACCAATACGCATGGCTGTTCCGTTTTCTTTACAGATTTGAACCAGCGGGGCAAATTTAGATTTAATGCGCCCCAGCTCTTTCTGGTAAGCTTCTGGAGTATAATTAATTTCCTCAAACTTCTTTTTATCAGCGTAATTTCCCGGATTTATGCGTACTTTCTCTATGCATCTGGCAGCTTCTTCCGCTGCGTTTGGCGTAAAATGTATGTCAGCAACAAGAGGAGTAGAATAGCCTTTGGCATCTAATTCTTTGCGGATATTTGCCAGGTTCCTGGCTTCTTTGATAGAAGGTGCGGTAATTCTTACCAATTCGCAACCGGCATTAATCATCCGAATACTTTGCGCTACGGAACCTTCGGTATCCATGGTATCAACGGTAGTCATAGATTGTACTCTGATGGGATGATGCGCCCCTAACAGTACATTTCCAATCTTTACCTCAACTGTTTTAAATCTGCTATATTCTGTGATAGAATTACAATATTTCTGACTCAAAGATTCCGTAACCTGCATTTTTCTAGCGTTTGCACAAAAATAGAATTAAAGAAACATTTATCGGTAATGATTATCTTATATTTCTTATAGATGACAGGAATGTGTATGTGATAGCTGGATGTTTGGTATCTCTCACAGAAATGACACGGACAGGCGCAGCTAATTAATGTTTATTAATGTTTAAAAATTATTTAACACTCTTTTTAGATTACTACATTCTAGTAGGCTTCTACATTTAAATCACTAATACCAGACTTAAGCTCTATATAAATGTGTTTTGTTGCAGAATTAAAATTTTTAGACTCATAAACGCCCTTTTCTGTTTCAACAAATTCATTGAAATTTTTAGAAGATAAGCCAGATTTATTAATGATACGGCAACCTACATGACGAGGGACCTCGATTTTCACAGAAGACACCCCTGTTTCTGCCTTTACATCTACTTTTTCTACTAAATCTCCTAATCTAACTTCTAAATCTGCGGCGCCACCAGCCAAATTTAGCTTTCTAACCTTTATATGGCTTAAATCAAAATCAACATCGGCAGCACCTACTTTAAGTTCTATGTCCCAAAATGGGTTAGCATTTAAAAAAATCTTGGTACTGTGAAATCTATCGGTAGGAAATACTACATTATTTTTCTCTTTGTGTCCAAAATCTAACTTTACTAAGGAGTCTCTGTCAGATCGTCTTAGAACATAATTTACATCGCCGCTTTCTACCTTTGCTTCAAAAAGTTTGTCGCTAGTACTTTTCAGCTCAAAATCTCCGGCACCGCCTTTTATTTCCAAGGCCGCCACCTGTATTTTATCATTGTAATCTTCAGAATAATAGCTGGTAATTGTTTTTAAATCGTTATGCCGCTCTCCTCCCCTTTTGAAACTAAAAATCCAGTCGTCTTGCTGATTACGACTTTCTCTAACACCCCAAAAAGTAAATAAGCCCAACCCCAGCAACGTTATTAAGCCCACAGCAATAACGTTTCGTCTCGCATCGCCAGCAAGCAGCATTCTTACACCCAAAAGAATTAACAATATTGGCCACAGCTTAAAAAAAGCTCTCCAGCTAAAATCAATAATATTGAAATTTTCTAAAAGGAAAACACCACCCAAGTATACCAGTATTATGCCCCAAAATATCCTACCCGTTTTCATCCTGATCAATTTTTATTTTTATAGATTCTTTTGTTCTTCTTCCTCTGTATTATCTACAGCAGGATTCTCTATAACAGTTTCTGCTATATGGCTTTCTTTTCTGGCGCTTTTAAAAATGATGTATAAACCTATAGCCACCAAAACCAAAGGCCACAGCTTAAACACAGAGAACCAGTACGGTATAAGATCAAACTCTTGTAACAGAAAATAGCTTCCCAGCACTATCAATATAGCGCCACCAATAAGATTCCCATTAAAACTACTGCTTCCTTTTTTAAGAAGTGGCCCCTCTGCCGGCTCTGCATCTTCCAGATTCTCGCTACCAAAAATAGTGATCTTGTTTTTCGGGATAGCTATCCATAGAATGATATAAATCCACAAACCACTGCCTCCAAAAAAGGTTGCTAACACAAATGCTATCCTCACCCAAACTACATCCAGCTGAAAATATTCCCCTAACCCTGCCGAAACACCCGCTATAATCTTATCCCGATTGCTTCTTGTTAACTTTTTTGCCATACTATTTATATTACCTTGTCCGATTTAGATTTACAATGCTATCTAAAAAGATTAATTACCTGTAAAATTTAAGGGCTGAACCGTTATTTCATCTATGTTTGCCCCTTTGCTTAAATCAATAACTTTATTTACTATTTCTGCTACATCTTCTGGCTGTACAAAAGTATCTTTAGGAATTTCTGTATCTCCCCAAGATGCTGTAAGCGTAGAACCAGGCAATATTGCCGTTACCTTTACACCAAATACCTTCAATTCATTTCGCATGATATGATTAAGACTGAGCAATGCTGCTTTTGTTACACAATAAGATCCGGCATTTACAATACTTTCTTTACTTGCCACAGAGCAGATATTAATAATTATGCCTTTTTGAGCGTCACGCATTGCAATCCCTAGCTTTTTATACAGATAATAAGCCGCAAAAACATTTACATTCATTTGTTTTAAAAGTGCATCATCGTCTTCTTCTAATATAGGCGAAGGATAAAAAACACCTACATTATTAATCAGCACATCTATAAAACCCAGCTCTTGCAGTACCTCATCGGCAAAAGCTAAAACATCTTCTTTAACACCGCAGTCTACCGCTTTAATAAATATTTTTGAATCAGGATGAATATGTCGCAGCTGCTTTTTTAGCGACAGCAAATCATCATAACTTCTTGCACATAAAGCCATATTAAACTTTAAGGAAGCCATTTTTAGAGCAATTGCTCTCCCAATTCCTTTGGTTGCACCAGTAATTAATATATTCATGCCATATTTTTAGACTAATATGTTAATTTAGGTTTAATTATTGCATGAATAAAAAATCTTTATTTTTATAAAAAATCACAAAATGTTCTTCAGTTACTTTGGGCGATATATTCTTTTGTTAAAATCAGTTTTCAGGAGACCTGAAAAATTCCATCTCTATTGGAAAGAAATCATTAAAGAAATGGTTTATATTGGAATTGGGTCTTTAGTGCTCATTTCCATTATATCGGTCTTTGTAGGAGCGGTAATGACCTTACAGATTGCATTTCAGTTAACCAGTGATTTTATCCCGAAAACCATTGTTGGTGCCGTAAACCGTGATTCGGCTATTTTGGAGCTAAGCCCAACAATATGTGCTTTGGTGCTGGCTGGAAAAATCGGCTCTTCCATATCATCAGAAATTGGAACCATGCGGGTTACAGAGCAGATAGACGCATTGGAAATTATGGGCATTAATGCACCGGGTTATCTTATTTTACCCAAAATTATAGCAGGTGTTACTATGATTCCTATTTTGGTTTTTATCTCTATCTTTCTGGCTTTAATAGGTGGGTATGTAGGTGGTGTAGCATCTGGCGTGGTTTCTGCCAATGAATACATAGAGGGGATAACTACAGATTTTATCCCATACACTATGGCTGTTGCCGGCGTTAAAGCCTTTGTATTTGGTTTTATAATTACTTCTATTGCGGCTTATCAAGGTTTTTATGTAGATGGCGGAGCATTGGAAGTGGGTAAAGCTGGAACAAAAACCGTTGTAGTGAGCTGTATAACTATACTTTCCGCAGATTATATAATTACCGAGTTGATGCTATGATAAAAGTAGAGAATATAAAAAAGTCTTTTGGCGATAACGATGTTTTAAAAGGGATATCTGCAGAGTTTGAACCGGGCGTAACCAGCCTTATCATTGGTGGTTCTGGTTCTGGAAAAACTACACTTTTGAAGTGTATGGTGGGCTTACATCAACCAGATGCGGGCAACGTACTTTATGACGACCGTAATTTCACGGAAATGAACACTAAAGAACGCATCCCAATTCGACAAGAGATAGGGATGCTTTTCCAAAACTCTGCACTGTTTGACTCTATGACCGTTGAACAAAACCTAATGTTCCCATTGGATATGTTTACAGAACAATCTAAAAGCGAAAAAAGAGACCGGGCTAATGAAGTTTTAAAAAGAGTAAACCTGGATGGAAAGAATAAACTTTATCCGGCAGAACTTTCTGGCGGAATGAAAAAAAGGGTAGGTATTGCAAGAGCCATTGTAATGAACCCTAAATATTTATTCTGCGACGAGCCAAACTCGGGCTTAGACCCGCGTACTTCTCTGGTTATTGATGAACTCATTAAAGAAATTACAGACGAATACAACATTACTACCGTTGTGGTAACTCACGATATGAATTCTGTAATGGGAATAGGCGAAAAAATCATCTTCCTGCACCAAGGAAAAAAATGGTGGGAAGGCTCAAATCAAGAAATCACCAGAACAGACAATCAGGAACTGAATGATTTCGTTTTTGCATCGCCATTATTAGAAAAACTATTAAAGTAGTTGATTAAGCTTATTAGTACGGTTTCGGTAAAAGTAAGTTGGGATGCTTTTAGCATTCCTGCTATCGCACCAAACTGTGGTTTTCGAACTCCTATCTCCGGTCTTCCTACTTAAAACTTTATACTATCTTTGTACCGCCCGATAACCGGGATGTTTACATCAACAAACAATTAATATGCAACAACCCAATATCCAATCACTTACACCAGAAAACTGGAAAGATTATGAACTGATAGACTGCGGAGATTTTGAAAAACTGGAAAGATTTGGAGATTTGATTTTAATTAGACCAGAACCACAAGCGGTTTGGTCTAAGGCTTTACCTGAAAGCGAATGGCAAAAAAAACATCATATAAAATTTAAAGGACGTTCTGCTACTTCTGGCGATTGGACAAAGAAAAACAATAATATCCCAGACCGTTGGCACATCAGCTATAAAAATAAGGATGTAGAAATAAAGTTCCGTTTAGGATTAACCTCTTTTAAACATGTGGGCATTTTTCCAGAACAGGCCGTAAACTGGGATTATATATCTTCTACCATTAAAAAATTTAAAACACCAGAACCCAAAGTTCTCAATCTTTTTGCCTATACCGGAGGCGCTTCTATGATTGCAAAAGCTGCCGGTGCTGATACCACTCATGTCGACTCTATTAAACAAGTGGTAACATGGGCTAATGAAAACCAGGAAGCTTCTAAATTAACAGACATCCGCTGGGTAGTAGAAGACGCTTTAAAATTTGTACAACGAGAGTTAAAAAGAGGAAAAAAATACAATGGTATTATATTGGATCCGCCAGCTTACGGCCATGGTCCAAAAGGTGAAAAATGGAAACTGGAAGACCATATTAAAGATATGATGACAGATGTAGTTAAATTGCTAGATCCTAAAGAGCATTTTCTGATACTTAACACATATTCTCTAGGATTCTCTTCAATTATTGTGGAAAACCTGATAAAAGGAGCGTTTCCGCAAGTGAAAAATCTGGAAATTGGCGAACTTTATCTGAACGCAACTTCCGGAATTAATCTACCTTTAGGTGTATTTGGTAAATTCCGATCGGTATAAAAATAAAATGTGAATATCTTTATTTGAGCCATCAAAACCTTATTACTATTTTTCGTAAATTTTTTATCCTTATGACAATTAAATATCCGGCTTTCAGCCTCTTATTTTTAGGAATTTGCATATCTATTTTTGCTTGCGACGGAGCGGGAAGCAAAACCACCAATTCAGAAAAAAGTGAAGCTTCAAAAGATTCTACTGCTGCTGCAAATATTGAGGTGGAAGAAAAAAAAGCAGAAAATCCCTATGCTCCGGTAGATTCTGCAAAATATTGGGATTTAGTAAAAGATTTATCTAACGGAGATACAACAGGCTTATGGCCGGTTTTAAAACAACCGGTACCTTCTCCCGGAGCTATATTACCCTTTAAACGCGTAGTAGTTTATTACGGAAACTTATACTCTAAAAGAATGGGCGCTTTGGGCGAATATGAACCTAAAGAAATGTGGAGAAGATTAAACCAGGAAGTAAAGAACTGGGAAAAAGCAGATCCTTCTACTCCTGTACAAGCTGGCATTCATTATATAGCGGTAGTTGCACAAGGAGACGGCGGTAAAGACGGGAAATACCGTTTTAGAATGCCCGACAAACAAATTGACTCTGCACTAACCATCGCCAAAATGCATAACGGAATTGTATTTTTAGACATTCAGGTGGCATTAAGCACCATAAGAGATGAACTGCCTTTATTAGAAAAATATTTAAAACTTCCGCATGTACATTTAGGTATAGACCCAGAATTTTCTATGAAAACTGGTCATAAACCGGGAACAAAAATTGGAACATTTGATGCCGAAGATTTAAACTACTGTATAAAATATCTACAAAACCTGGTTAAGGAGAACAACTTACCTGCAAAAATATTTGTAGTTCATAGATTTACCAAAGGGATGGTAACTAATTATAAGAACATTAAATTAGTACCAGAAGTACAAGTAGTTATGCACATGGACGGCTGGGGCGAACCTGAACTAAAAAAAGGCACTTACCGTCACTGGATAAGAGAACAACCTGTACATTTCACCGGTTTTAAATTATTCTATAAAAACGATTTAAAAAAGGCACCTAACCGCTTAATGACTCCTGAGGAATTGCTAAAGCTAAAGCCAAAACCGATATATATACAATATCAATAGAAAAAACGACCTGCTCTAAAAAAGCAGGTCGTTTTTTTATCATGCAGGTATTTAAAACATTTTACAAGTATCGATACATAACTAATTATCTTAGATTAATCTGATAGTTGTATAGTTATATTTTAGCACTCAACAGAATATTCATTTAAAGACCAAAAAAAACCGTACTAGCTTTTCTTGAATACAATAGCAGCCAAAGGCGGTATATTTACCACCACAGAATTTTCTCTTCCATGGCTGGCTATATTCTCACTTTTAACAGTTCCGTTATTGATAAGTCCGCTACCTCCAAATTTCTCCTCATCAGAATTAAACAGCTCTTTCCATGCCCCCTTAACTGAAACTCCAAAGCGATAATTTTCACGAGGTACAGGTGTAAGATTTAAGGCAATTAATAAGTCGTTTTTAGCATCATGTCCTTTTCTAACGAAGATAAGTACAGAGTTTACTCCATCATCATTTACAATCCATTCAAACCCTTCGCCAGAGAATTGCTTTTCGTACAAAGCAGCTTCTGTTTTATAAAGGTGATTTAGTTGACCTACCAGTTTTAAAATTCCGCTATGCGGCTTATATTGCAATAAATGCCAGTCAAGAGACAGGTTAGGATTCCATTCTCTGGTTTGCGCAAACTCGCTGCCCATAAACAATAACTTCGTTCCCGGATGCATCCACATATAGCTATATAAAACTCTGAGATTGGCAAAACGCTGCCAATCGTCGCCAGGCATTTTATAAATTAAAGACTTTTTGCCATGCACTACCTCATCATGTGATAGCGGCAACATAAAATTCTCGCTAAAGCCATAAACGGTACTGAAAGTAATTTGCCCGTGATGATGTTTACGATAAAGCACATCTTTCTGAAAGTAGGAAAGCGCATCATTCATCCACCCCATCATCCATTTTTGTCCAAATCCTAAACCTCCTAAATACACGGGGCGGGTTACACCATCAAAAGATGTTGATTCTTCTGCTATAGTTTGCACATCAGGAAAATGAGCATACACGGCTTCATTGAACTCCTTTAAAAAAGATACGGCATCAAGATTTTGATTTCCGCCGTAAACATTTGGTTCCCATTCGCCATGATTACGTGAGTAATCCAAATAAAGCATAGAAGCTACCGCATCTACCCGCAAACCGTCTGCATGATATCTATCTAACCAAAATAATGCATTGGAGATTAAAAATGCTTTAACCTCGTTTCTGCCATAATTAAAAATATAAGATTTCCAATCGGGATGAAAGCCTTTGCGCATATCGGCATGTTCGTAAAGATGTGTACCATCAAACTCGTATAAACCGTGGGCATCTCCCGGAAAATGTGAAGGCACCCAATCTAAAATAACTCCAATTTCATTCTGATGGAGAAACTCTATCAGATACATTAAATCTTGCGGCGTTCCAAAACGAGCACTTGCAGCAAAATAATTGGTAATCTGATATCCCCAACTGGGATAAAACGGATGTTCCATTACGGGCATAAACTCTACATGTGTAAAACCTGTATCTTTTACATGTTTCACCAATTGAGGGGCTATATCCCGATAACCTAAAAATTGCTCTGGAGATTCCGGACTGCGCAACCAAGAGCCCAGATGCACTTCGTACACAGAAATTGGCTGGTTTAAAGCATTTCTTGTATACCTGTTATCCATCCAGTCTTTATCTTTCCAAACATACCAGGTATCCCAAACAATAGATGCAGTTTTAGGTGCTTCTTCTGTTCTTAAAGCAAAGGGATCTGCCTTTTCCAGCTCTCTACCCTGGTAAGACTGTATATAATATTTATAAACTTCGCCATTGCCGATATTGGGAATAAAACCTTCCCAGATACCGGAGCTGTCCCAACGTGGCAGAAGTTCATGAGATTTTTTATTCCACCCGTTAAAATTGCCTATTACGGAAACCGATTTTGCATTTGGTGCCCATACTGCAAAATACGTCCCCGTTACCTGCTTGTAATTGATTACATGAGAACCTAACTTCTCATAAAGTTTAAAATGTTTCCCGGCTTTAAAAAGATCAATATCAAATTCTGTAAGCAGAGAGTAATCTATTACGTTGGCGTTCATATGCAGGCTTCGTCTAAAATAGTTCTCATAAAACTGAATAAAGCGTATTTAGTTTTATGAGATTGACAGAAAAAATTTAGGGAGAAATATTTCAGCTGTAACATTTCTCCCCAAACAAGATAAGGTAAATTCTTTAATAAATTCAGCCTAAAACCTGAAGGCTTTTAAAGTTTTTATTCACGGTAAACCTTAGTCTGTTTAATTCATCATACACCAAGTCACCTTGTTGCAACACCTTATTATCTACTATAATTTTTGAGGGTTTAAATGGCAAACCAATGATTTTCATATCATAGTTTTCATATCTTGGTGTATACAAGCCTGCAATATCCTGCAATATAGTCATCTGTTGCGCATCGCCGTTTACGACAAACTTTTTCTCCAGATATATATCCTGCTCATAAGCAAAGGTATCTCCGTGGTCTTCATAGTAGAAAGAATTAACCTCGTAATCGCTATAATACACCTTAAACATGAGTTCTTCTATTTCAAACTCTTGAGTGTGCTGCATTACCGGATACTCTGGAATTACCGACCCCGCTTTCACAAAAATGGGCAAGGCATCTAAAGGCGCATCTACCATAAATTCTTTTCCGCCGGCCAACACTTCATGCGTCCAGTAATTGTACCAGGTTCCTTCTGGCAAATACAATCTACGGCTGGTAGCACCTTCTTCTAAAACTGGGCAAACCAAAACTTTATCACCAAATAAGAACTCGTCTTCTCTATATTGGTTAGATATTTTATTCTGCTCTACCATTATTAGCGGCCTAACAATCGGAAATCCATATTTATGATTTTCCCAGAATGCAGAGTAAATATAAGGCAGTAGCTTATACCTTAATTCTATAAATTTTTTGTTGATGGCTTCATATTCCGGACCGAAACTCCAGGGCTCTCTTTCTGCTGTATCGCCGGCAGAATGAGCTCTCATAAACGGTGCAAAAACACCTAGCTGTATCCAACGGCTAAATAATTCTGCACTTGGTTCTCCGCTAAAGCCGCCAATATCTGTTCCGGCAAAAGATATTCCCGAGATAGATAAACGTTGTATTTGCACATTAGCTAATTTCAAATGTTCCCAGGTAGCAACATTATCGCCAGTCCAAACGCTACTATAACGTTGCACACCAGAATAACCAGCTCTTGTAATTGTAAATGGACGTTTGTTTTTTTGGTAGGATTTTAAACCGTCATAAGTTGCTCTAACCATTTGCATTCCATAAACATTATGAGCTTTACGATGCGAGCCTCTATGCCCATCGTACTGATGACGTACATCTAAGGGAAAAGTTCCTGAGCCAAAAACGGCTGGTTCGTTCATATCATTCCAAACACCGGCAACGCCAAAGTCTACCAGCTCCTTAAATAATGTTCCCCACCATTGCCTAACTTCAGGATTGGTAAAATCTGGAAATTGACAACGGCCTGGCCAAACATGGCCTTCCATAAAATAATCGTCGCTTCTTCTACAGAAATAACGCTTTTCTTTTCCTTCTTTAAACACCCAGTAATTATCGTCAACTTTAATTCCTGGATCTATAATTACCACAGTCTTAAAGCCATCGTCAGACAGCTCCTTAATCATTTTTTTAGGGTTTGGAAAGTATTTTTTATTCCAGGTAAAACACCTATAGCCATCCATATAATCTATATCAAGATATAGTGCATCACAAGGGATTTTTCTTTCCCTGAAATTTCTGGCTAAATCTTTCAATTTAGATTCTGGATAGTAACTCCAACGACATTGATGATAGCCCAAAGCCCAAAGTGGTGGTAGCTGATGCGTTCCGGTAAGAAAATGGTATCGCTTTACTACGTCCATCATATGCGGACCATGGATGTAATAATATTGCAACTCGCCGCCTTCTGCCCAGAAGCTTGTTTTCTCGGCATCTTCCTGGCCAAAATCAAAGAAAGTTTTATAAGTATTATCAAAGAAAACACCATGTGCCTGACCTTGGTTTAAGCTAATATAAAACGGAATACTGCGATACAAAGGATCCTGATGACGGGCAAAAGAATAAGTATCGGTATTCCAGTTTTCCAGGCGCTTACCCCTTAAATTAAAATCGGTAGGTTTATCGCCTAAACCGTAAAACCCTTCTGTATCGGCACATTTTTTTGTGCTGTAAATGTAATATCCCCCAAATTGCACATTTTCTTCGTAGTGCATAGGCTGGAAATCTTCGTTGGTTATGACGTCGCTATTATCAGAAAAAGCTATTCTAAAATCTTGTTTATAAAGAATACATTTTACCGTGTTGGTAGATACAATATATTGATCTTCGTCTTCACGTAAAGAAAACACAGAAACCTTAGACTGCAAATCCTGAACGGCATAAGAAAATTCATCTAAAAACACCCCTTGCGGAGCCATTTTTATTCTGATAATCTCATCTGTTACTACAAAAACCTCTACAATAGCACTCCCATCGGTAAAATAAAATCTATTATTATTTTGATGTACTCCGGTAATAGCTTTTAAATACTGTTTTTCTATAGGAACTAATCCAACTATCGGATTATTCACATGCTGTATCCCACTTTCCAGATCTTCTGCCGTTAATTCTTTTATCGGCTCATCTTCCGGTTCTTTAAAATCCTTTTCTTGCATAATTTCAACTTTTTATCGCAACAGTCAAAACAAAAATATATTAATAAATAATCTCAAAAATTGTGTTTTTAATAATAAAACACCTTTATCTAAACTAATATTATCACTAAAAATACAAAAATATTATTAACCCGATTTTATTTGTATCAAATGTATTACTGAAAAATTGTGCTGGCGCTGTAATTTTTATATTTGCATTTATAATGATAGTAAATTCGGCGGAGATATTCAACATAAAAACAGAAAGCGATTTTAACAATCTTGCTTTACGTATCTATAATTTCCAAAAATCGCACATCCCCGTTTATGCTGCATTTGTGGAATATCTAAACGCTGGACAAGAACCTAAACATTATACAGAAATCCCTTTTTTACCTATAGATTTTTTTAAAAGGCATATAATTGCGCCCGAAAACACCCTCAAAGAAATTGTTTTTAGCAGTTCTGGCACCACCGGACAAAGTACTAGCAAACACATTGTAACTGATGTTGAACTGTATCGCCAAAGCTATACAAAAGGTTTTTACGAATTTTATGGCTATGTGCAAAACTATTGCATACTTGCCTTGTTGCCAAATTATCTTGAAAGAGAAGGTTCTTCGCTAATTTATATGGTTGAAGACCTGATAAAGCAAAGCGGACATCCAAAAAGTGGATTTCTACTGTATAACCACGAAGACTTATATCAAAAACTTCAACAGCTAAAAGCAGAAAAACAGAAAACCATTTTAATTGGTGTTACTTATGCACTACTGGATTTTGTAGAGAAATACAGGCTAGATTTCCCTGAATTGATTGTAATGGAAACCGGCGGAATGAAAGGTAAACGCAAAGAAATGATTAGAGAAGAGCTACACCAGCTGCTTTGCCAGGGGTTTGGTGTTAGCAGCATCCATTCTGAATATGGGATGACAGAGCTTCTGTCTCAGGCATACTCTAAAGGAAACGGAATTTTTAAATGTCCGCCCTGGATGAAAATCTTAACCAGAGATATTAATGACCCTTTGAACGTTTTGGAAACCAATAAAACCGGTGGAATTAATGTGATTGATTTGGCAAACCTTAATTCATGCGCTTTTATAGCTACACAGGATTTAGGAAAAAAACTACCCGACAATCAATTCGAGATATTAGGAAGGTTTGATAATAGCGACATCCGGGGTTGTAATTTATTGGTAGGATAATCGGAATTTCCGTTTTTCTTTGTCCTATCAAGATAATGAACATAAGGTCAAAATCAATCTGGCATCGAAAGTAAAAACTCTGTATGAAGCAATTTTACTTTACCCTTAAAAACTGAGTTGATTAACACAGCTTTTCTATATTCCTATATAACGCATAAACGCTGAATATTTACAAATTAAGATGTAAATATCCAGCGTTGAATATCGAATTAAGAGGGTGAAAATTTTACTCTGCAATAATCAGGAAGTAATTTTTCTTCCCTTTCTGTGCTACAATAAATTTATTATTAATAAGGTTTGATGACGAAATTACCTCATTGGCATCGGCAATTTTTTCTTTGTTTAAAGAAACGCCACCACCCTGAATCATCTTTCTTGCTTCTCCTTTAGACGGAAAAATCTGTGTATGCTCAGCTAAGAGCGTTAAAATATCAACACCGTTGTCAATAAAAGGCTTTTCAACCTTGTATTGCGCTACACCTTCAAAAACGGCAACTACTTCTTCGTCAGACAAGCTCGACAAGAATTCTAAAGAGCCATTTCCAAATAAAAATTCGGTGGTTTTTAGAGACGTTTGCAAAGCCTCTTCTCCGTGAACTCTTCTGGTAACATCTTCCGCCAATGCTTTTTGTAAAATTCGTAAATGCGGTGCCTGGTTATGCTGTGCTATTAAAGCATCTACCTCTTCTTTAGTCATAAAAGTAAATACTTTAATGTAGTTTTGAGCATCTTCGTCTGTAGAGTTTAGCCAGAACTGATAAAATTTATACGGACTGGTACGCTGAGAATCTAACCAAATATTGCCACCTTCTGTTTTTCCAAATTTTGTGCCGTCTGACTTCTTAATAAGCGGAGAAGTTAAAGCAAAAGCCTGTCCGCCAGCTTTTCTTCTGATAAATTCTGTTCCGGTTACAATATTTCCCCACTGGTCAGAACCGCCCATTTGCAGTTTTATGTTATTGTTTTTCCATAAATGGTAAAAATCAAACCCCTGGATAAGCTGGTAAGTAAACTCTGTAAAAGACATGCCAACTTCGCTTTCTAAACGCTTTTTCACAGAGTCTTTGGCCATCATATAATTTACGGTGATATGCTTGCCCGCATCTCTGATAAAATCCAGGAAAGTATAGTTTTTAAACCAATCGAAATTGTTTACAATAACCGCACTATTGTCTCCGCTATTAAAGTCTAAAAATTGTTCTAATTGCTTTTGGATTCCTTTTAAATTACGTTCTAAATCTTCTTCTGACAACAGATTACGCTCCTGTGATTTACCCGTTGGATCACCAATCATTCCAGTTGCACCACCCACTAGGGCATATGGTTTATGTCCTGCCATTTGGAAACGGACAAGAGTAAATATCTGTGATAAACTTCCCACATGCAGAGATTCTGCTGTAGGGTCAAAACCTATATACCCTGAGACCATTCCCTTAGAAAGTTCTTCTTCTGTTCCTGGCATTATATCCTGTATCAGCCCTCTCCAACGTAAGTCTTCTATGAAATTCATCTCTTTAAATATTATTTTTATATGTATTTTGGCAAATATAAGATTTCGCTATAAATCCAATCGTAAAAAAACTGCAGATGAATTTTTTATCCCATTATTATTTTGAAAGAAATAACGGCAGCGCTTATGAAGTTTTGGGATGCTTATTACCAGACCTGCTGAAAAACACAGATAAAGATTGGAAGTTACATCCGGATAAAAGCCTTCCTTTTGGCTACTCATCAGCCGGATTGGGGTTATTAAAAGGCTGGAACAGACACTTGGCTGTAGACCGCCTATTTCATAACACGGCATTTTTCTTTTATCACCAGCATGCATTAAAAAAAACTATTACAGATATTTTTACGGGCACAGCTATCAAACCTTTTTTCGTCGGGCATATTGGTTTAGAGCTTTGCCTGGATCATTTGCTGATTAGCGAAAGAAAAATAAACATAAACCAGCTCTATCAACATTTAAATACAATTGACAACAGCGAGGTGGCGGAATTTTTGTTTAAAAACAGCATCCCGAATCCCGAAAAATTTTCTACCTATTTTAACAACTTCAGAAAAGAGCAATATCTGCATAGCTACGCCGAAATTGACAATTTAAGCTATGCCGTAAAACGTATTTGCATGCGCATTTGGGAAAAACCTTTGACAGACGAGCAAACAGACAAGTTAACCAAAGCATTTAGCGCTTATATTTCTCATTTAAAGGAAAATTTTATGATTATCTTTGAAGATATAGAATCTCACATACTAAATGGTTAAACGTTTTCTTTTATTTCTACCGCTTTTTTTGGCTTTAAAAACAGAAGCTCAGGTAAGAAAATATTCTAACGAATTTCTACAGATAGGTGTAGGCTCAAGAGCTTTTGGCATGTCTGGAGCAGTAAGTTCGTCTACAGAAGATGTTACATCTGCATATTGGAATCCATCCGGTTTAACAAAAATGCGCACCAATGCACAGGCCAGCTTAATGTATTCTCCTTATTTTTCTGGCATAGCAAAATACGATTATGCCGGTTTTGCCACTTTTGTTGCAGATAATACGGCAGTTGTTGGCGTATCTGTCATTAGATTTGGAGTGGATGATATTCCGGATACATCAGAATTAATTAGCGCAGACGGAAACATTAACTACGACCGGGTGAAGTCCTTCTCTGCCGCAGATTACGCCTTTATGTTTACATATGCCCGCAACCACAAAGGGCGCAAGTCTGATGAAAACGGTTTAAGCTACGGCGCCAATGTAAAAATTATACATAGAAAAGTTGGAGAATTTGGAAAGTCGTGGGGCTTCGGAATAGATTTGGGCACACAGTATAAGCTCAATAATTTTATTTTTTCTGCCGTAGGGCGAGATATTACTACCACTTTTAACGCCTGGTCTTACAATCCGGACAAATTTGGAAGCGTTTATGCCAGCATTGGCGATGATATTCCAAAAAATTCAAGCGAGATTACCATGCCCCGCATTGTTTTGGGAGCTGCCTATTATGCCGCTTTAAATGAAAATTTCGGGCTAACAACAGAAGCCAACGCAAGCCTTACTACAGATGGCAAAAGAAATGTGCTTATTGCCGCCAATCCGGTAAGTGTAGACCCAGTTTTGGGCTTAGAAGCCAATTATAAGAAAACTATATTTCTTAGAGGTGGCGTGGGAAATATTCAGAAAATCACAGATTTTGACGGAAAAAGCTCTTTTTCTTACCAGCCTAATATGGGTGTGGGTATCCGTCTAAAAAACTTTTCAATTGATTACGCCTTAACAAATATTGGCAACCAAAGCGACGCCATATACAGCAATGTGTTTTCTATTCGTTTAGATTTCGAAAAAAAATAAAAGCGAAGAAGCTGAAAGCAAAACGCTAACCTTCAAGCGTGTAATAATTGATTAAGACTAATGAACTAAAAACTAATTTATGCAGACAACTTCTTTAACAGACCAGCAGCCTTTAAAAAAAATAGTTATCAGCGGAGCCAGCAGCGGAATAGGTTTTGAAACTGCCATAGAATTAGCCATTAACGGCCATGAAATAATTGCTCTGGCTCGCAGCAAAGAAAAATTGGCCAATCTGCAACAGATTACACAAAGTTTAAATCCTCAGGCAAAATTATACCCCATAGTATTTGATATTTTAAACGATGAATACAATGGTCTGATTAATTTTATACAGCAACGCTGGGGTACTTTTGATATTCTGATTAACAATGCCGGCACTTTAATAAACAAAGCATTTAAAGAAACCTCTGAATTTGACATGGCAGAAATGTTTCAGGCAAATGTTTTGGGACATTTTAGGATTACGCAGGCCTTACTGCCTTTATTTGGTAAACCTGGCCATATCGTAAACGTAGGCTCTATGGGTGGCTATATGGGAAGCTCTAAGTTCCCAGGACTGGTGGCTTATTCTGCCAGTAAAGCCGCACTGCATAATTTCACAGAATGTCTTGCGCAGGAATTAACAGAAGAAAACATCAAGGTAAATTGCCTGGCCTTGGGATCTGCGCAAACCGAAATGCTGGAAAAAGCGTTTCCAGGCTACCAATCTCCAGTGCAAGCTTACGAAATGGGCAAATATTTAGCTGATTTTGCCTTAACGGGACATAAATTTTTCAATGGAAAAATTATTCCTGTTGCCGTAACAACACCCTAAAATCAAAAGATATGGCAAGAAATTTGCATAATTTCTGTTAAAATTTATCAATTTCTTGCTATATTGATTGGATAGCGAATTTGAAAGACCTGTCAGCTTAAAATAAAAAACAAATGAAAAAATCTTTTCTATTCATAAGCACAGTAGCCCTCTTTTTTCATCTAAGTTCTTGTACATCTGACAGGAAAGGAAGTAGCAATATAGACTCTTCTGCTTCTACAAATGAGGCAGGAACAGAAATATCCAAACCTGAAATTATTAGCGATATTCCCTGGACGGCTCTACTGGACTCTACCACACAAAAATATTCATTACAAAAGAGTGAACTAGTAAACAGCAACGAGTTAGACAGCACCAACGTTATAGAAGCTATAAATCGTAAATATCCCGAAAATAAAATTACCTGGGATTATTTGAAAGGCGACACTGCTTTTGTTAGCATTGCCGATGCAAGCTATTTAACGCAGAGAAGCGGCACTATGGGCGCTCAGGTTTTTCTTGCAGAAAGCACTTATTCTTTAACAGAAATACCCGGAATTAATGTGGTTTTCTACAAATTTGCCCTTGGCGACCATGCCTCTCCCGGTCCATACACCAGAAAGAGCTTTGATTTTTCTATGCCCTAACCCTTCATAACTTAGAAATGGGTTGATTTGGTGACTCTTACAAAATAGCTAAACTGCGTAATTCATAAGTCTGGATTACCTCAGCCTCTCAACCTCTGCTTCTATCTTAGAACGTGTTACATCCCCTACCTTTACCAAAGGCAAACGCATATGATCTTCAGCTATGTTTAATGCTTTTAAAGCTGCTTTTATACCACAAGGATTAGATTCTACAAAGCATAATCTGGTAAATTCTAAAAAGCTGAAATGCGCTGGTAATGCGTCGGTGTAATCGCCTTTTAAACATTTACGAACCATATCAGAGAATTGAGCTGGAAAAGCATTTCCAACTACTGAGATAACGCCAACAGCACCTAAAGAAATCATAGGTAAAGTAATTGGGTCATCACCAGAAATTAAATCAAAACCTTCTGGCTTAGCTGCCGCTATGGCATTAAATTGATCAAAATTACCGGAAGCTTCTTTAGTAGCAATAATATTTTCTACTTCACGAGCTAAACGCAGCGTAGTTTCTGCCGTCATGTTCATTCCTGTTCTTCCAGGAACGTTGTATAATATAATTGGAAGTTTAGATGCTTCTGCTACCGCT
>PJUF01000622.1_pt1 | contig 23576 bp, 18 predicted proteins | sample 1512191 | NCBI WGS metagenome assembly PJUF01 (sample SAMN08177673, study PRJNA422409) | Feces metagenome, whole genome shotgun sequencing project. | isolation source: Chicken feces (3) enriched on wood chips | host: Gallus gallus | place: USA: Madison | collected 2015-01-15 | reverse complement strand
TTGCGTGATTCACCGCTTCCGAAAACGGATTATGAATTGTATCCGAAAAATGAATTTGTCAATTATTTCCCACATGAAGCTTATGGCTATGAAAACGAGAAAGAAAACTGGCAAAAGGAAAATCCGGTTTTGAATGAATCCTTTGATACGGAAAAATCAAAAACCATCAAAATCAATCCGAGAAACTGGAAAGAAGGATATTACATTCTGAAAGGATTTATATTGGACGGTAAAGACAGCATTCCACATGAAAAGCTGGTTTACCTGTACCGAACCGAAAAGAAAAATCCGGTGGACAATGAACTGTTTACCGCGACTTTGAACCAACAGGAATTCAAACCCGGTGAAACTGCCCAGCTAAACCTTGCATCGGCTACAGAAAATTCCGAAGTCCTGGTTCAATTGGAAGCCGATGGAAAAATCATCAAAAGCGAGAAAATAAAGCTCAATGACAATGTGAAAACTTTCTCCTTCCCGATCGATGAAAAATACCGTGGAAATGTATTTGTACATTATTATTTCGGGAAATTCAACACGACAAAAACCGGAACGCTGACCGTGAATGTTCCTTATGTGGATACTTCGCTAAAAATTACAGCCGGAACGCTTCGTGACAAGCTTCAGCCCGGACAAGACGAAACCTGGGAGCTAACCGTAAGCGGTGAGGGAAAAGATAAATTCTTAGCCGAAATGCTGGCTACCATGTACGATGCTTCTTTGGATCAGTTCAAATCCAATTCTATCCGTTTCCCGATGGGAACAAATTATAATTATTCCTCGCTGCGTTCCTGGAATACCTATCAAAGTTTTGGAATCAATCCGTTCCAGAAACTGATTGAAAATCCTTTTAAATATTATTATCCGACTAACTATCTGGCGTTTGATGAACTGAACTGGTTTGGATTTGGGTGGAATCAATATGCGCAAAGACAATATATGAGGATGAAAACCCCGGCTCCGGTTGCAAATGTTGAGGTAGCTGATGCTTTAGCTGGAGAAGTTGCGGGAATTAGATTATCTGGAGGAATTGAAATGGAAGCTGCCGCAATGAAAGACGCTATCCCTAAACTCGAAGAAATGGCAAATTACAGTAATCGAATTGATACAATTCAATATGAATTTGACATTGATAAAGATGGAAATATTATTGAAAGAAAAAATTTAAATCTCGACAATATTGTTGCCCGTCGCGCATTACAAGAAACCGCCTTCTTCTATCCAAATTTACGCACTGACGAAAAAGGAAATGTAAAAATTCAGTTTACCACACCGGAAAGTCTGACTTCCTGGAAATTTATGGCAACGGCTCACACACCGGATTTGAGAACCGGCTATTTTGAAACCACGGTCAGAACACAGAAAGACCTGATGGTCGTGCCCAATCCGCCGAGATTTTTGCGCGAGGGCGACCAGATTACATTCTCAGCCAAAGTGACGAATTTATCTGAAAAAGAACTGAGCGGACAAGCCAAACTACTGTTGTTTGATGCCTTTACCATGCAGCCGGTCGATGCGGAATTTGGCATCCAAAATGCCACACAAAACATCAAAGTTGCCAAAGGAAACAGTGCCAATGTTTCCTGGACTTTAAAGGTTCCGACTACGCATCAGGCGATTGTTTACCAGGTGGTCGCTTCGGCAGGTGATTTCTCGGACGGAGAGGAATCGGCTTTGCCCATTTTATCGAACCGCATGATGGTGACAGAAACTTTACCGATCCACGTACGTGAAGGACAAAACAAAACTTTCACTTTAGACAAATTGAAAAATAATACGTCCGAAAGTTTAGATAATTTCAAGCTGACTTTTGAAATGACGACCAATCCGATCTGGTATGCGATTTTCTCTTTGCCTTATCTTCGTGAATATCCTTACGAATGTTCGGAACAGGTTTTTTCGAGATTGTACGGAAATATGATTTCGCAGCATATCATCAATTCCAATCCGAAGATCAAAGCGGTTTTTGATGACTGGAATGCCAAAGGAGAATTGGTTTCAAAACTTGAACAAAATGAGGAACTGAAATCACTTCTATTGGAAGAAACGCCCTGGGTTCGTGATGCACAAAGTGAAGAAGAACAAATGAAACGAATCGCAGTTTTATTTGATTTGAACCAAATGCGCAACGAATTAACTTCGGCGTTTAACAAATTGAAAAACAAACAATCGTCCGGCGGTGGATTTCCTTGGTTTGAAGGAGGTGACGACAGTCGTTATATCACGACACACATCGTTTCCGGTTTCGGGCATCTGAAAGCGATGGGCATCAATTCCGAAGAAAAACTGAATGTAAATACCGATGAAATCCTTGACGGGGCTATTCAGTTCATCGATGCCGAAATGCAGAAAGAGTTTGATAAATATTTAAAAAATGACAAACTGAAACCTTCCACTTATGATGGAATCCAGTATTTGTATGCCAGAAGTTATTTCCTGGATGAACATCCGTTGGATAAAAAAGGCATTCAGGCAAAAGATTATTTCCTGAAAGAATTCGACAAAGATAAATTTGATCAAAGCTTACAAACACAGGCAATGCTGGCATTGATTTTCAACCGTTTCGGACAGAAAGACAATGCGGAAAAATTATTAAAATCCATCAAAGACAATGCGGTGGAAAGTGACGAAATGGGCATGTACTGGAAATCCAACGTGGCCGGATGGTACTGGTACCAGGCACCGATTGAGACACAAGCGATGCTGATTGAAGCATTTGACGAAGTTTTGAACGACGTAGCAGCGGTAGAAAGCATGAAAGTTTGGTTGTTAAAAAACCGTCAAACCAATCAATGGAGTTCTACCAAATCCACTACCGAAGCCGTTTTTGCCTTGATGAGTACCGGAAAAGACTGGACGAATTCAGAAGAAGGGATATCCGTGAAAATCGGCAACGAAATTTTGGATTTAAAATCGCTTGAAAAGGCACCGCAAAGTGGAACGGGTTATGTAAAAACCAGTTGGAACAAAGAAGAAATAAAATCCGAAATGGCAACCGTAAATGTTCAGAAAACTTCTCCGGGTGTTGCCTGGGGCGCGATGTACTGGCAGTATTTTGAGAATCTGGATAAAATTACTTCGGCTGAAACCGGCGTGAAATTCAGAAAGGAATTGTTCCTGAAAAAGAATTCGGATTCAGGCCCGGTTTTGACCAAGATCACGGAAAATACACCGATTCAGATTGGCGATTTGGTAACGGTTCGACTGGAAATCCAAACCGACAGGGAAATGGAATTCATCCATATCAAAGATATGCGTGCCAGCGGTTTTGAGCCGGTGAATGTCCTTTCGACTTACAAACGCCAGGGAAGATTAGGTTATTACGAAAGTACCCGTGACGCCGCGACGAATTTCTTCATCGACTATATGCCAAAAGGAACTTATGTATTCGAATACGATGTAAGAGCCAACAACGCAGGAAATTTCTCCAATGGAATTACTTCGCTTCAGAATATGTATGCGCCGGAACTCAGCGCCCATAGCGAGGGAATTCGGGTTTCTATTAAATAGTTGAGTGAGTGAGTTATTGAGTGGTTGAGTCGAGTTGATTTAAAACAAAAAAGCCGGAAATTAATTCCGGCTTTTTTATATTGTGAGTTTTTTATAGGCCACTCATATCACAACCTTCTTCAAAGCTAGATTTAACTTCTGCCCAAGTTTCGCCTTCTTCAAATTCAATATTTTGAGAATTTCCACCTGTCACGCTCAAGGTATAATAGCTGTTACCTTCTGTGTAACAAATTTTAGTTTCTATACCCATGAATCCGCATGAAGCACAATCCTCTGAACCTCCATCATCATCACTTGAACAATTCACAAATGCCAAAGATGAGGCAGCTACTGTAAGAACAAAAATAAATTTTTTCATAGTTAATTAATTTATAAGTTTTTAAAAATTCACCGCAAAAGTAAACATTTTTAAATTTTAACAAAGGATTATTTAAAACTAATTCTTCTTTAACCTCCTATTGCTGCGTAAATAAACCCTTAAAATCTATTTCCAAACCCTTCATTTCCTCAAACAAATCTTCAAAAATTTCTTTCACAGATTTTACTTCATCAATCAAAGAGGCAACCTGCCCTATTTCCAGTTCACCGCTTACAAGATCACCTTCAAACATTCCTTTTTTGGCTCTGGCTCTTCCGAGTAAGGTTATCAATTCTTCTTTTGTAGCACAATTTGTATAAGCGTGTTGAACTTCTTCATAGAATTGATTTTTAATTAATCTAACCGGGGCAAGTTCTTTTAAAGTCAATAAAGTATCTCCTTCTTGTGCTTTCACAATCACATCCTTAAATGATCCATGGGAAGAAGATTCAAAAGTCGCTGCAAACCGGGAACCTATCTGGACTCCGTCTGCTCCCAAAATCATTGCTGCCAGAATTTGCCTTCCCGTAGCTATTCCTCCTGCGGCAATCAAAGGAATGTCAATTTTTCGTTTCACATCAGGAATCAGACAAAAAGTCGTAGTTTCATCTCTGCCATTATGTCCGCCTGCCTCAAAACCTTCTGCCACCACTGCATCCACCCCCGCATCTTGGGCCTTTAACGCAAATTTGGCACTGCTTACTACATGTACCACCGTTATCCCTTCTTTTTTCAGGATTTCAGTCCAGGTTTTCGGATTGCCGGCAGAAGTAAAAACCACCGGGATTCTTTCTTCTACAATTGTTTGTATGTGCTTTTCAATATCCGGATAAAGCATAGGCAGATTGACACCAAAGGGCTTGGCAGTCGCTTGTTTGCATTTCACAATGTGTTCTTTTAACACCTCCGGGTACATGCTTCCTGCACCCAATAATCCAAGCCCGCCACAATTGCTTACTGCCGAAGCCAGTTTCCAGCCACTATTCCAAATCATTCCCGCCTGAATTACAGGATACTTAACTTTGAATAAATTCGTTATTTTATTTGTCATTTTTTTCGATACATTTGCCCAAAATTATAAAATTTGAAATCAAATACTGACAGAACTTTTTTTGGCAGATTTTTTGATTGCGGAAAAGCCACCCGATCACACGGGTAATGGTAAATAGTTAAATGAATTAACAAACCTAATTAAAGTTTTTAAAATATGTATTGGACTTTAGAATTGGCATCATATTTAAGCGATGCACCCTGGCCGGCGACAAAAGACGAATTGATTGATTATGCAATTCGTACCGGAGCTCCGTTGGAAGTGGTTGAAAACCTTCAGTCAATAGAAGATGAGGGTGATTCTTACGAGAGTATTGAAGAAATTTGGTCTGATTATCCGACAGACGATGATTTCCTTTGGAATGAAGATGAATATTAATAAGCACAAAAGCCCCAAACGGGCTTTTTTTAATTATATATAAAACAAACCTTTTCATTGACCTATATTTGTAGTTAATTATATGGCAATGAAGAAAAAAATGAGTCATGAGTATTATTGAAAAAGTATTAAAAGGTTTTTTAGGAGACAAAAATCAGAAAGACGTAAAAGAATTACAAAAATATGCCGACAAGGCGCTGGAGGCAGAAAAACAAATTTCACAGCTTACTATAGATGAATTACGGGAAAAAACAAATGAATTCAAATTAAAACTCGCTGAAGGCACTCAAAATCAGAAAAATGAAATCGCGGAACTGAAAGCAAAAGCTGATACCATTGAGAATTTTGACGAAAAAGAAGGGATTTATGATCAAATTGACAAGCTCAATAAAGACGCTTATGAAATAGAAGAAAAGATACTTCTCGAAATCCTCCCAGAAGCTTTTGCTGTAATGAAGGAAACGGCAAAGAGATTTGTTGCCAATGAAAGAATTGAAGTTTCTGTAACACCTTTTGACCGTGAATTATCGGCTACAAAGTCCTATGTGGAACTGATTGGAGAAGACAAAGCTGTTTGGAAAAATTCATGGGATGCCGCCGGAAAAGAAGTAACCTGGGATATGGTGCATTATGATGTTCAGCTTATCGGAGGTACCGCGCTTCATCAAGGGAAAATTGCAGAAATGCAGACAGGTGAAGGTAAAACTTTGGTAGCCACACTTCCGGTTTATTTGAATGCACTTACCGGGCGTGGTGTACATCTTGTGACTGTGAATGATTACTTGGCAAAACGTGACTCTGCCTGGATGGCTCCGGTTTTTGAATTTCATGGATTAAGAGTGGAATGTATTGACAACCACCAACCCAATTCAGAAGGAAGAAGGCAGGCCTATAAATCAGATATTGTGTATGGTACCAATAATGAGTTCGGTTTTGATTATTTACGTGACAATATGGCAAATTCTCCAGATAATCTGGTTCAAAGAGAATTGAATTTTGCTATTGTTGATGAAGTTGACTCCGTTTTGGTAGATGATGCAAGGACTCCGTTGATTATTTCGGGGCCGGTTCCCCAGGGAGACCGTCAGGAATTTGATGCGTTAAAACCTAAAGTTGAAAAATTATTCAATGTTCAGCGTGAAGAATTGGGTAAAACACTTAATAACGCCAAAAAATTATTTGACGAAGGAAATAAAAAAGAAGGTGGATTTAACCTTTATCAGGTTTTCCGAGGTTTACCCAAGTACAAGCCTTTGATTAAATTTCTGAGTCAGGAAGGTATCCGGACACAATTACAAAAAACAGAGGCACATTATATTGCTGATAACAACCGAGAAATGCCGGAAGTTGACCAGCATTTGTATTTTGTAATTGACGAAAAAAACAACCAGGTCGATCTATCTGATAAAGGAATTGAATACCTTTCTCAAGGGATGGAAGACTCTAATTTCTTTGTATTACCGGATGTTGCTACAGAATTAGCTAATATTGAATCAAAAAATTTACCCAAAGAAGAAGAACACCAGGCGAAAGAAGAATTTTTCCGTGAGTTCTCCATTAAATCCGAAAGAATCCATACCCTTACCCAATTATTAAAAGCATACACATTATTTGAAAAAGATGTGGAATACGTAGTAATGGAAGGGCAGGTGAAAATTGTAGATGAGCAGACAGGGCGAATCATGGACGGGCGCCGTTATTCAGACGGGTTGCACCAAGCCATAGAAGCAAAAGAAAATGTAAAAGTAGAAGCAGCAACACAAACCTTTGCCACGGTTACATTACAGAATTATTTCCGTATGTACAATAAACTGGCCGGTATGACCGGTACAGCAGAAACAGAAGCAGGTGAATTTTGGGAAATCTATAAACTGGACGTCGTGGTCATTCCAACCAACCGCCCGGTTGCCAGATTTGACTTGCAGGATAAAGTTTACAAAACCAATCGTGAAAAATTCAATGCGGTAATTGAAGAAATTGTCGATTTATCCCAAAATCAAAAACGTCCGGTTCTTGTGGGTACCACCAACGTAGAGACTTCTGAGTTACTGAGCCGCGCACTTCAATTAAGAAAAATACAGCACAATGTATTGAATGCTAAATTACATAAAAAAGAAGCGGATATTGTAACCGAAGCCGGTCGGGCGGGAATTGTAACAATTGCCACCAATATGGCAGGACGTGGAACCGACATTAAAATTACACCTGAAGTAAAAGAAGCGGGTGGCTTGGCCATCATTGGTACAGAACGCCATGATTCACGCCGTGTAGACCGCCAGTTACGGGGCCGTGCAGGCCGTCAGGGAGACCCGGGAAGTTCGCTTTTCTATGTTTCATTGGAAGACAATCTGATGCGTTTATTCGGTTCTGAAAGAATTTCAAAACTAATGGACCGAATGGGACATAAAGATGGTGATATGATTCAGCATTCCATGATTTCCAGGTCTATTGAACGTGCACAGAAAAAAGTAGAGGAAAACAACTTTGGTGTACGAAAAAGATTGTTGGAATATGATGATGTGATGAACAAACAGCGTGAAGTAATTTACCGTAGAAGAAAAAATGCTTTGTTCGGCGAACGCCTGGATGTGGATATTGCCAATATGATATACGACACGGCAGCGTCAATTGTGGCAGAAGCCAAAAATAATGAAGCATATAAACAATTTGAATTTGATTTAATCAAATACTTCACCATGGACACTCCGGTTTCTGAAAGTGAATTTAAATCAACTTCAACGCGTGACTTAACAGAAAAAGTATATAAGGCAGCATTAGAAGATTATCAGAAACACATTGAATACCAGGCAGAAAAAGCTTATCCGATTATTGCAAGCGTTTACGAAAATCCCTCCAATCATTTCAGCAGAATTCAGGTTCCTTTTACAGACGGTTTAAGAACATTGATGGTTGTTACAGACTTGAAAGAATCTTACGAAACACAAGGTAAAAAGCTGGTAAAAGATTTCGAAAAAGGAATTGTGTTAAGTTTGATTGACGAACACTGGAAAGAGCATTTACGTGATGTGGATGATTTGCGCCGCTCTGTTCAGAATGCAGTTTATGAGCAAAAAGATCCGCTTGTAATTTACAAACAAGAGTCATTCTATGTTTTCCAAAGAATGTTAGACAGGGTAAATAAAGAAATTATCTCATTTTTGTTCAAAGGTGAATTACCAACGCCTGATCCGGAACAAATCCAACAAGCAAAACAAGTACGTCAGGAAAAAGTGGAAACCAACCGGGGAGCAGAAGAAGCACCAAGAAACAATGGAAATGATTATTTCAATAACTCCACTTCTACATCGACAAATTCTCCAAGCTCAAGACCAGAAGTAACGGCACCAAGAACGGTAACAAAAATTGGAAGAAATGACAAAGTTGCCATCAGAAATGTTACAACGGGAGAAAAACAGGAAATGAAATTCAAACAAGCGCAGCCCCTAATTGAAAAGGGTGAATGGGTTTTGGTGGAAGATTAAAAATATTTTCAAGAATATAAAAAACGGACGCTTAATTTAGCGTCCGTTTTTTATGGATATAATCGTGATTCCGCTAAATGTAAATTTGGAAAGATGAAGATTATTATTAACCGTCATTAACGAAATGTTAACGAATTGTTAATACAGATTGTATAGGGCTTTTTTTAATTAATATTGTCTGTAACAAATAACCAGAAACCGAATTGAGAAACAGTAAATTAAATATTCTAATTATTTTAGGTTTAGTTGCCACAATCGGCATTCTGATTGCTCAATTATTTTGGACGTACAAAGCCTTTACCCTGGAAGAAAAAAAATTCTCTCAAAAAGTGCATATCGCCCTGCTGGAAGTCGCCCGCGAAATTTATGCAAACAATAGCCACGAACTTTCTACCAAAGATTTAATTCAAAAAGTATCTGATGATTATTATGTAGTGAATGTAAATGACGACATTGAACCGGCGGTTCTCGAGCATTTCCTGAAAACTGAATTTACAAAATTCAACATTGTTACCGATTTTGAATATGCAATCTACAATTGCGAAAGCGATGAGATGATGTATGGAAAATATATATCAATCCATGATAATGCCGATTCTAAAAAGGAAATTAAATTTGAGAAATACGAAGACTTTGTCTATTATTTCGCTGTACGGTTCCCGCAGGAAAAATCCTATTTGCTTAGCTCCCTTAAGTTTTGGCTTATCTTGTCTATTGCGCTTATAGTAATTCTGGTCATTTATGTGTATTCTATTTATACTTTAATCCAGCAAAAAAAATACTCGGAACTACAAAGAGATTTCATAAACAATATGACACATGAATTCAAAACCCCCCTCTCCTCTATTTTACTCGCCGCTAATTCTCTCAGCAATCAAAAGACAATTCAGGAAAATAATAAGTTAAATACTTACGCTGAAATCATTACAAATCAAGGAAAAAAACTGAATCATCAAATAGAAAAAATTCTGAATGTTGCCCGAAACGACGAATTTTCCATGGCGCTGAATCCGGTTAAAATAAATTTAAAGAAAACTTTAGAGTATGTGAGCGAATCAATGCTTGTGAAATACCCGGAATTGAAAATTTCAGTAAGCGCTGATTCGGAAATATTCATTTTGGCCGATGAATTTCATTTTACAAACGTTGTTCAAAATTTGTTGGACAATTCGATTAAATACAGTGAAAACCAGCCGAAGATAGACATCAGAGCAATTAAAACACCAAAAGGAGTAGATTTAAATTTTATCGATAACGGAATCGGAATTCCTTCTGAAAATCTTTCTTTTATATTTGATAAATTTTATCGGGTTTCAGGAAACAAAGCCAATGAAGTAAACGGTTTCGGGCTTGGATTGTACTATGTGAAAAAAATTGTCCAACAACATAATTGGAAAATTTCAGCCAAAAATAATGAGGAAAATGGAATGACAATTTCTATTTTTATTCCCAAAAAATAATAAATGGCAAAATGCAGGATTTTATATGCGGAAGATGATGATACGATTGCTTTTCTGACACAAGACAGCTTGGAGCCTGAATATGAAGTGGCTCACTACAAAAATGGGAAATCGGCGCTGGAAGCTTTCCAACAGGGGGATTTTGACATTTGCCTGCTGGATATTATGATGCCCAAAATGGACGGATTTGAATTGGCAACGGAAATCCGGAAACTGAATTCGGAAATTCCCATTATTTTCATTTCTGCCAAAACGTTAAAAGAGGATCGTATCAAAGGACTGAAAATAGGCGCTGATGATTATTTGGTGAAACCTTTTAGCATTGAAGAACTGATACTGAAAATAGAGATTTTTCTGAAACGTTCGCAGAAAAACACAATGTCCCAAGACGTTATCAAAAAAGTCGGGAACTGCGATTTTGATTCAAAAAATTACACAGTTACCTGCCAAAACAATACGGTTTCACTCACCCAAAGAGAAGCCGAGCTCCTCAGCTTTTTCATTGGCCACAAAAATACCGTCCTGAAACGCGAGGAAATACTGAAAGCCCTTTGGGGCGATGATGATTATTTTATGGGAAGAAGTCTGGATGTCTTCATTTCAAGATTGCGTAAAATATTTGCCGAAGATGATTCCGTAACGATTGAGAATCTGCATGGAATCGGGTTTAAGTTTCGGGTGGATTAGGACGAAATTCGATATTCTATATTCGTAATTAGAAATCCGGATTGGGGTTGGCTTTTAATTCACCACAAAGACCACAAAGAAGGAGTACAAAGAATTATAGAAATCTTCCAACTTCCATCCTCCATCTTCCAACACCCAACATCAAAAAAATACCCCGATGGACTTGCGTCCAATCGAGGTATAAAGAAAAAAGTGGAATTTTTAAAATCTTTTCCTAAAGATTTGATATGGTTTTGTCTTTCGGATATTTCACCCGATAACTGATTCTGAATTTCTGGGTTTCGTTGGCTTTCAAATCCACGATCCAGGTCATAATACCGGTTTCTTTGTTAATTTTTGCTTTGCTGCTTTCAAGTAATTCGATTTCGATGTCTTTATCGGTACTCAACGGATATTGATCTTTCACGATGATGGTTATTGCATCTTTTTTGTTGTTGCGAACTGTAATATCGTACGTAAAGACCTGCTCTTTGTAATTCGATAAGAATTTTGTGCTCGATTTGTCGATTATTTTTTCACGTTTCACAGAAACCCTTTTGTCACGCCCCATGCTCAGGTTAAGTGTATCAACCGTTTGATTGGGATTGATAAATGTTTTTCCTACATACATTCCTTCAAATACGATATTCGCTTCGCCCGGCAGCATATTGTACTTGGAATAATCACTCAATTCTGCCAGCAGATAGGCTTCACTTTCCATTCTCGGTACCGTGTAATATTTATAATTTGCCGGAAGTTTGATTTCTTTCATCGAAACGCTGTGCTGTTTTCCATTGGAAAGAATGTCATACAACAAATCGATTTCAAACGAAACATTTAGTTGATTCTCAATGACCGTTGTATAATTTGAAATAGTGGATTCCTGTAAATCTTCTTTTTGTACGACCATACCTGAAGCGGTCGATTGAATCGTATTTCGCATATCGTAAGTCGGAGCAGGAATATAATTTTTGAGCTGGTCATAGGTTAGAAACCACGAATGCAACAATGGCGCCTGGCTGTTCTGATTGGGATTACCACTTGATAAAGTCAGTTTTACCTGCTTCCAATCCACGCCCGTATTCTGAACAATTTGAGCTTTATAAAGCATATTGATCGGTTCTTTCACGCTTTCCGCACGTAAATCATAAAACGGTTGCCAGGTCGCTCCACCCGTCAAATAATTAATATCGAAATTCACATTTCCTGCTGTTTCGCTCATTACCTGCAAAACCAGTTTTCCTTTGGACATTTTTTCATCTTTCGACGTATTGATCTGCAAACGGGAATTCAATTTTGTCAAGGTTTCGTTCAGATTTTTTTCTTTTTCATTCAAACTATTTATTTCCGAACTCAATTCGTTTCTTTTCTTTTTGTAGAATTCGACCAGTTTCATCAGTTCATCTACTTTCAATCCCGTATCAGCACCCGAAACCTGTTGGTTTTTATCCAAAAGCTGAACGGTCATCTGAAGCGTTGTTTTTTCAGTTTGAAGATTTAGAATCGACTTTTGAACCAATTGAATACTATCACGCACTTTTTTGGTTTCTGAAGACGTTTCATCAATTTCATATTCTGAAATATAATTTTGCGTAAACTGGGCGGACAAAACCGTCACATGAGAGGGCATCCCGATTTTCAACGTATTTTCGTCCAGATAATCAGCTACATTTTTCACTACGATTTCGTTAGGCCCTTTCATCAAAACAGCAGTAGCTGTCTGGTTTAATTCCGCCGAATTGAAATAAACGGTGGCGGTTTTCATTTTGGCTGAAGTAAATATCGGTTTTTGGCCAAACGTCCAGCCCGACGCTATTAACAATGCAAACACTAAATTTCTCATATTGCTTTTTTCTTTTAATTTTATAATTTTTGGTCAAGGGAATTCCCATTCCGAATTCATGGAACTTTAAACGTTGAATCTTCAACTTCAAACTTATTTTTCTTGAATGTATCCTTTTTCTTTGGCAAACCTCAAAACAGCATTGGTAATGGCTGTACCTAAATCGGTATCACCTTCTCCTCTTTTGGCCAATTCGGTTTGGATGAATTTCTCACGTTCCGTATTTAATTCCAAGATCTCTTTCTGAATTTTTTTACGTTCGCTGGTCATATTCTCGATTTCCTTTTTCAATTGGGCATCGTTCATCTTTCGGTATTTTTCAGGCAAAGTTGATTTATCAATATCCTTCAAATTTGCTCCATCCATTTCAATCGCATCTACCAAATCCCAGCTGGCATTAGAGTATCCGTAATTGGCTTTGGCTGCGGCTCGTGTCACTTTGTTTTCGGAACTCACTTCGGCCGCCATCATATCCTGTTCCATTTGACGCTCCTTCATTTTTCCGCCTTGGGCACCATAATAAATGTAAGTATTGTTCAACCGGGTGTTGCAATCGTCAATTCTCACATCATAAGGCGTTGGAATATAAATTACTTTTTGATTGTGGTCGATGAAGAAATATTCACCATTTCCTTTATCGGCTCCGTCTTTCCACATTCCGTTTCTCCCGGAATAATCATCTCCGCAATGAATGGTATTGACATAAATTCCTTTTTTAACGGCATCGGAGATTGCTTCAATATAATTAATCTTCCCTTGATTAAATGGCTCATTTCCGGCAATATAGATCAGCTTCATACTGTTTTTATTATCGTCCCATTTTAACTCATTTGTGGATGTTTGAATAACTTGTCCGCAATATTCTAAACCACCATTTGTTCTCAAAGCGAACAATTTCTCAGACAGCAAATCCAGATCGGAAGTCAAAGGTGTTACCTGACGAATGAATCCGCCATCGGCCGACAAACCATCGTTTCCGTATTCATAAAGACTTATTTCAATACTTGGTTTCTTCCCTTCATAACGCAGTGTGGTTAATGTGTTGACAATATTCCAAAGCCGGGATTTTGCCTGATCAATCAATCCGTCCATGCTACTGGAAGTATCCAGCAACAAAGCTACCTGGATTTTTTCCTGTGTGAAATTTTCTTCTGATTTTATGTTTCCGATTGGAGTTTCACGGTTTTCAATTTGTTTTTCCTTGGAAATTCCGCCTGAAAACAAAATGACCGTTCCTAATGCAAATATTAAAGTCTTCATATCTTATAAAATTTGGGTTCTATAGATATTGATGCAATCGTTTTCAAAAAGGTTGGACGGAAATTGGTAATTTTTAAAATTTGTTAGTTAGCATAACAGGTTTTTATTTAAATAACCCGATGTGCATTATCGAAATCCTCTATTTTGTCACAATTTTTGTTCAAAAATATGTGCCAAAATATTCTACGTCGATAATTTCTTACCCCGGATTGCATCCGGGGTTACAAATATATAACCCCTTCGGGGTATGGTATTGTCTAAATTTCTTAAATTCAATACTTTAAAATTCAATTGATAATGCACTACGGGTTTAAATAATAAATTATTTGAATAAACCCGATGTGCATTTAAAACAACAAAACATATTTTTTCCAAAATCAGATAATTATGTTTCGTTTTTTCTATTTATCACTCCCATAGGTTTATCTATAACTTTTATCTTCTCAGTTTATGTATGATAATAATTCGATTGAGAATCGGCTTACAAATCCACTTTTCAATCCATAAAATATGTTTATTTTTGCAAAATGTTTTCTTCAAACAAAACCGTTGCCTTTCATACACTCGGCTGTAAGTTAAATTTTGCCGAAACTTCTACCATCGCCCGAAATCTCTTGGACAATGGTTATCAGCGTGTGGGATTTTCAGAACCTTCTGATGTCTATGTGATTAACACCTGTTCTGTTACTGCCAATGCAGACAAGGAATGTCGGACGATTGTGAAAAATGCAATGAAAGCCAATCCAAATGGATTTGTTGTTGTGGTTGGATGTTATGCTCAATTGAAACCGCAGGAAATTGCGGAAATGGAAGGTGTGGATTTGGTTTTGGGGGCTACTGAAAAATTCAATATAATAGATTATCTCGAAGATTTAAACAAGCAAAAAGATACTTTAATTCATTCCTGCGAAATCAGTGAGGCTGATTTCTATGTGGGCTCCTATTCAATTGGTGACCGGACACGCGCTTTTCTAAAAGTCCAGGACGGGTGTGATTACAAATGTACTTATTGCACGATTCCGCTTGCACGTGGCATTTCCCGTTCGGACACGATGGAGAACGTCATTAAAAACGCAACAGAAATCGCTGATAAAGGAATCAGGGAAATTGTTTTGACCGGCGTCAACATTGGAGATTACGGGAAAGGTGAGTTTGGAAACAAAAAACATGAGCATACCTTTTTGGAATTGGTGGAGGAACTGGACAAAGTCGAAAACATAGAACGAATTCGCATTTCTTCTATCGAACCCAATTTACTTCGAAATGAAATCATTGAATTTGTATCAAAATCCGAGAGATTTGTTCCTCATTTCCATATTCCGCTGCAATCGGGAAGCGATGAAATTCTGAAAAAAATGAAACGCCGCTATCTGACTAAATTGTATCTGGAGCGAATTGAAAAAGTGCGCAAGGTAATGCCGGATGCCTGCATTGGCGTGGATGTTATTGTTGGATTTCCGGGAGAGACAGATGAGCTGTTTTTAGAAACTTATAATTTCCTGAATTCACTTCCCATTTCTTATCTGCACGTTTTTACTTATTCAGAACGTGATAATACGGAAGCAATAGATTTCGAAGGAATTGTCCCGCTCCACACTCGTAAAAAACGAAATAAAATGCTGCGGATTCTTTCCGAAAAAAAGCGGATGGCTTTTTATCAATCCCAATTGGGAACCACACAAAAAGTCCTTTGGGAATCAGACAATAAAAACGGTAAAATGCATGGTTTTACTCAAAATTATGTGAAAGTTGAAACTGATTTTGATGAAGAATTGATCAATCAAACTGAAATCGTGGATTTGGTCATGCTGAATCATAATGGAACGGTTAGTGTCTCTCGAAAGACAAATCAATTGTTAGTGAGCATTTAAAATGAAAATCTATCAAATCAGTGGATTAGGTGCCAACGAGAAAGCCTTTAAATATTTAAAAATCAATCCGGATTTTGATCCCGTTTACCTTCCCTGGCTTCAACCTGAAAAAGGAGAAACACTGGAGCACTATGCAGAACGAATGGCTGAGAAAATCAATACAAATGAAGAATTTATTCTGATGGGGCTTTCATTTGGCGGAATCCTCACACAGGAAATCAACCGCTTTTTAGACCCGAAACTCAACATTTTGATTTCCACCGTAAAATCAAGAAAAGAATTACCGAAGATTATGAGATTTTCGTCACATTCCAATTTGCATAAACTCATTCCCCCGAAATTCATATCTTCAGATAATGGAATTTCCTATGCGCTTTTCCGTAACATTTACAATGCAAAAATGCCGGATATCAATGAGTTTTTTGAATTCCGGGATCCTTATTATTTAAAATGGTCCATTCATCAGATTGTCAACTGGAAAAATCATGTGGAAATGAAAAATTTCATCCATATTCATGGGAATAAAGATATAGTCTTTCCCGTTTCAAAAATTCAAGATGTGCAAATTGTGGAAGGCGGAACCCATGTGATGGTAATGCAGAAAGCACGAAAAGTAAGCGAGCTGGTTAATAGGGCACTATCAGATTTATAATAATTTATCTGATCATTAATCATTCTCCTCCATTTCTTCTCCCTGTACCTCGCCTCTATCTTGTCCTTTCTCATCAATTACGGTTGTATTAAACATTTTGATTCCGCTGACAAAAGCGGTTCTGGAAATCATGTAAGCGGCAACCGGGGAAGTGATGAACAAAAAGAAAATAATGGCAAATACTTTGGTTGAAACTGCAAAATCATAAAAGTAAATGGCAACAGCAGCCAGAATGCAGCCAACTCCCAATGTTCCGGCTTTGACCGTTACGGACAAACGCGTGTAAAAATCTGGCATCCTGTAAATTCCCAAAGCGGCGATCAGAATAAAAATCGCTCCCAACGTACACAAAATCATAATCATCAAATCACTCATTTCTTTTTATTTTCTTTGTCTTTTTTACTTTCTCCATTATCCAGATAATAAGAAAACGCGATGGTGCTTAAAAACGCGATAAGCGCCAGAATCATGGCAACATCCAAAAAAGATTCATTGTTATACAAAATACAAAACACCCCGATCAATCCGACGCCCGAAGTAATTATCAGGTCGATTGCCACTACCCTGTCCACTACTTTCGGACCTTTAAGAAAACGTAAAAAAATAATGATAAATGCTATACAGATAATAGGCATCGGAACGTACAGTAAATATTGATAGACAGTCATATTATCTTATTACCTCAATTAATTTTTTTTCTAACCCATTTCTTAAACGTTCGGCAAATTTGTCTCTATCTTTCATATTAAAAATGTGTATGTAAAGGTATTTTTTGTCGGGGCTTATCTTCAGTACCATGGTGCCGGGCGTTAAAGCAATCAGATTGGAAAGCATAGTAATTTCAAAATCAGATTTCAAGTTATGTCGAAATATAATAATTGCAGGGCTTAAACGAAAGTTAGGCGTCAGGATCTGTTTTGTCACTTCTAAATTGGCTCTGATCATGTCGTATAAAAAGAAAAGGCAAAAAAGAAGCAGCTTTGGTACTTTATAGAAATACGCTTTATTTTCTAAATTTCCCGTACGGGTCAAAACCCAAAGTATTCCGAATCCCATAAAAAAGCCGAATAAGAAATTAGGATAGTTCAAGTGTCCTGTAAGGGCGACCCAAACCAAAGAGAGCAACAAATTGAGTAAAAAATTCTTAATCATTTTCCGTAATTCCCGTTTAATACCGCATTAATATAATGATCCGGATTCATTAATTCCATCGCTGTTTTATGTGCCAAATCATAAACACCACCCGCGTTCAATCCCAAATATAAAGATACAAAAGATAAGGCAGTTATCGGTGCAATGAGTGCTGCTTTCCTGATGAATGATAATTGAGCAAAACGGTCAATCTCTTCTGTCAAGGGTTTGGGTGATTCTTTCCAGAATACTTCTGACCACATCTTGGCCATCACATATAATGTCACAAAACTGGCAAAAATAATGGCTCCTAAAAGAAAATACTGCTCAGCCCGTAAAGATTCACCAAAAAACTGAATTTTTGGCCAGAATCCAGACAAAGGCGGAATTCCAATCAAAGAAAACATCGCAATGGCAATAATGACCGATAGTTTCGGATAATCGTTATACAAACCGCCCAAACGTGTCATATCGATTGTATTGCGTATTTTTTGTATAATTCCTGCAATCATCAACAAATTACTTTTTACAATTACATCATGCATCAGATAAAAAATCACTCCTACAATTGCCATTTCGGTATAAAGCCCGATTCCTGCTATAAGATACCCTATATGACAAACAATCAGATAAGAAATCAGGCGTTTTATGCTTCGCTTGTTGATGGCCCCCAAAGCACCTGTGACCATCGTTAAAATTGAAATGACTATGAATACATTTCTGATGAATTCATCTGGTTGAAAAATCAAGGTGAAAGTCCTGAGCATGGCATAAATTCCCATTTTTGTCAAGAGCCCCCCAAATATTGCAGCGATGGCGGAAGGAGGTGTATGATAAGAAGAAGGAAGCCAAAAATACAAAGGAAAAATGGCGGATTTAATTCCGAATCCGGCAAAAAACAATAATGCCGTTATGGATACCAGCCCCAGGTTTTCCACACTTTTGATTTTAACCGCCAAATCGGCCATGTTCAATGTTCCGGTAATTCCGTATAGGATTCCGATGGCTGTTAAGAAAACAATGGACGCCAACATATTCATCGCCACATATTTGATAGCCCCTTCCATTTGCATCTTTTTCCCTCCCAGGGTAAGGAGTACAAATGAGGAAATAATTACCACTTCAAACCAAACATACAGATTGAATATATCGCCCGTTAGAAATGCCCCCAGCAGTCCCATTACCAAAAAATGAAAGAAAACGAAGTATCCATATTTAATACGACTTGGATTTAAAGCCGCTGTTGAATAAATACCTACCGCCAAGCTGACGATAGCCGTTAAGAGAACCATGATGGAACTGAGTGTGTCAGACACAAAAATAATTCCGAAAGGCGCTTCCCAACTTCCAACCTGAACTATCAGATAACCAAACTCGTCGGTTGCGGAAAACAGCCTCAGGCAAAGTAAAAAAGCAAACATATTACCAATTACACTGATCACCCGTTGCGCGGCAATATTTCGCCAGAAAAACAACAGCAAGATGGCGGTTACCATGTGTGCTAAAATCGGGGCAAGTATGAAGTTCGTAATCATATATCTAAATCCTGAATATTCAATGAATCTAAATCGTCAGATCCGGTAGTTTCGTATACTTTTTTGAGCAAAATGACAGCAAATGAGTTCAAGGCAAAACTGATGACAATCGCCGTCAGGATTAATGCTTGTGGAACAGGGTCAGCATATACATCAGAAAACGTTTTTTCTGCTCCATCAATTATAGGTGGTTTACCTTTGGTCAGTCCTCCGGTTAAGAAAATCAAAATATTGGCACCGTTTCCCAGAAGCAATAATCCCAAGAGTAATTTCACCATACTCCTGCGAAGCATGAGAAATACTCCTGATGAATAAAATATTCCAACCAATAAAATCAATAATAACTCCATTTAAACATTGTCTTTTATCGTAAATAAAATCGTGAGCGTAACTCCTATCACTACAATATATACACCTACATCAAACAACAGAGCTGTCCCCACAGAACCGATGACAGAAATAGGATCATCAAGCCATAGCCCTGTAAAAAAGGGTGCTCCCGCAAATACCGGAACCAGTGCACTGAGCAAGGATAAAGATAAACCAATAGGAATCAGGGTCTTGGGAGAAAACCTAAATAAAGAAAGGGTTTCTTTTGTTGAATGTGCAAAAGAATGTAGTACAAACGCGATAGATGCAATAAGCCCCCCTACAAATCCACCTCCCGAAAGATAGTGCCCTCTCAGCAAGACAAAAATAGAAAACATCAACAACAAGGGAATCAAATAATTGGTTGCCGTTTTCAAAATGATCAAATCAAATTTCTTTGATTTTTGCCGGTTAGTCTGCCTCTTCATTGATACCTCTGTATTTTAAAATTCCAAAAACTCCTAATGCCGCAATAGATAAAACAATTGATTCAATTAATGTATCGAATCCTCTGAAATCCACCAAAATAACATTTACCACATTCTTTCCTTTTGCCAAAACATACGCATTTTCAGCATAAAACCTGCTGATTTCTTTACTGGCCGGATAAACCAGTGATTGTAAAGTAATCAACATAATCAATCCTCCAAAACATAAAGAAATAACCGCGTCACGAATAATGATTTTTTTATTTCTAAATGGTAAGAACGATGGTAATTTAAACAAGACCAAAACAAACAAAACAACGGTAAGCGTATCAATAGCAAATTGCGTCATAGCCAAATCCGGCGCTCCGTAAAAAACAAAAATCAAACAGATACAATATCCTATAATCCCAAGGCTGGCAATGGCTGTAAGCCGAGAAGTCGTTTTGAGAGTATAAAAAATCGATATCACGATGATGATAAATACCGTCAGTTCATAAATCCGAAATCCGGATAAGTCTTGTGTGATAAACTGAATCGGAATGGTTGTAAACATACGGTAACCTACTAATCCGGTTATAAATAAAATAATAAAAATCAGATAATTACGCAGATAACCATTGTGCATCAATCTTGTATAAATAAATGCAAATTTTCTGAAGAATTCACCAAAAGATTCCATTAAGTTTTGAGGTGAAACAGATTCCAGCTTATATATATTTTGCAATGGCTTGCGCAAATAACGGTTGAGCATAAACACCAATATCCCTAAAAATATGGTAAGCACTGACAATATCAGCACTAAATTAAAACCATGCCAGACCTTCAGGTACAAGCCAGTTTCACTTCCGGCTACAGACTGATAAACATATTTCAAAATTCCATTGTCTGCTAAAAACGGAAAGATTCCGTAAGCCAATGTCAAAAAACTTAAAATTACCACAGGAAACCATAACAAAAAAGAAGGTTTATGAAGTTCGGAAGATTGATAAGATAACTTACCTACAAAAGGTTTTACCCCAGTCAAAAAACCGGAACAAGCCAAAAAAACATTGGTTGTCACAGCTAAAATGGTCAAATATATACTCCATTGCGGAATATGCAGTGTTGATTCGTAAATTAAATCTTTGCTTATAAATCCAAAAGTCAGGGGAACCCCCGCACTTGAAATAGCCGCAATGAATGCTGCCGCAGCTACAACCGGCATGAATTTCCCTAATCCGGCAAGTTTTGTTATGTCTCGTGTATGTACCGCGTGGTCAATAATTCCTGTGACCAAAAACAAGGTGGCTTTATAAAGCGCATGTACCAATATAAATGTTACAGCAGCATAGATGGCATAATCAGTTCCTATTCCCAATAAGAACACAATAATTCCCAATGCCGAAATGGTTGAATAAGCCAGGATGGCCTTCATATCTGTCCGGAAAATACTATGAAAAGCACCGTAAATCATCGTAATTCCACCTACGGTCATCAAAGTATAATTCCAAATACAACCGTCACTCAATACCGGTGAAAACCGGGCCAGCAAATAGATCCCCGCTTTAACCATAGTGGCTGAATGCAGGTAGGCCGATACCGGAGTGGGAGCTGCCATGGCACCCGGCAACCAAAAGTGAAAAGGAAACTGTGCCGATTTGGTAAACGCTCCGCCGAAAATAAAAATCAGGATGAGAAAATACAAAGAATTATTTTGTAATAATTCTTTGGAATTCAATAATTCATTTATCGAATAACTGCCGGCTATATTCCCAATCAACAAAAATCCCGAAAGAAGCAGAAACCCTCCTAAACCCGTTATGACAAACGCTGTCATAGCACTTTTACGAGAATCTTCTTCTTCATTGTTAAATCCAATTAAAAAAAAGGAAGTTATACTCGTCAGCTCCCAAAACATAAAAATCGTAATAAGATTGTCTGACAGAACAAGGCCGAGCATTGAGCCCATAAACAGTGTCAGATAACAAAAAAAACGATTAAGATATTGTGCATTCTTCAGATAATCAGACGCATAAAAATAAATCAGCGTTCCAATTCCGGTAATGAGCAATGAAAATAAAATGGAAAGGCCATCAAGCTTAAAATTAAGGTCAATGCCCAAAGAGGGAATCCATTCATAATGCAACAACAATTCATTTTCCCATTGCAGGTTGATTAAAAAATATCCGAAATAAAGAAACAGCAAAAACGGAAATACCGTTAAAAGCCGGAAATATTTGGGACGAATGTAATTACCCGAAAAAAGGATCAAAAATGCGACGACAAAAACGGTTATTAAGATGCCTATCATAAAGGTTTTTGTTTCAAGGTTCGTAAAAATACGAAAAAGCCAACAAACCAACTTAACTGTAACAGATTAAAATCAGTCAGAAAAACTGATTTTTTTCATGATGGGTCTACTTCATCGCCAAACCTTTCCCCTTTTCCACTAATTTCCAAAATGTTGTGGAATCAGAAGGAATATTTATAGAGTCTTGCAAAAATGACTTAATGAAATACTTTAAATCGGAAAGTGTAAAAACGGATTTAAATTCATCCCGCATATCAGAGTTGTTTTGCGCATAACAAAGATTTTCATCGGACTCATTTTCTAGAAAAATCAAGCCGGTTTTTTCTTCAATTTCCTTGATTAATTTCTTTTCTGACTTGAAAATCATTTTTTGAAATTTAACTCTAAATTTAGCAAATGAAATTGAAACGACCCGGGAATTCATTCCTCAGGAAAAATATCTGAAAATTAAAACCCCTTCAATTGCTCCTCAATCTGTGCAATTTTTTCCAGAGCATCGGCCTCTTTTTTTCGCTCCGAATCCACAACAGCAGCCGGCGCACCAATTACAAATTTCTCATTGGTCAGTTTCTTGCGAACCGAGTTCAGAAATCCATAGAGATATTCTTTTTCTTTCTCTAATTTCTCTTTCTCCGCTTCCATATCTATATTTTCCGTTACAGGTACCAGAAATTCAAAAGTTCCCACCCGGAACGTAAATCCTTTATCAGGCATCTGCTCCGCAAATTGTACCGAAACATTTCCAAGTTTCTGGATCAATTCTGTATTTAATTCTTCTTTAGAGCTTTCTGCGGCATATAAATCTAATTTTTCTTTTGGCGAAATACCCTTTTCATTTCTGATGGCACGAATCCCCGAAACAACTTCAGACGTAAATTCAAACTGATTTAAAATTCCCTGCCAGAAATTTTCCGATCCCGGATATTCCGAAATGATCAAAGCATTTTCAGGGTTTCTTTCTTCCATCAATTGCCATATTTCCTCGGTCAGGAAAGGCATGAACGGATGTAAAATTTTCAAACAATTTCCTAAATATTCAATCGTTGCATCATAAGTAGATCGGTCAATCGGTCTACCGAATTCCGGTTTTACCGCTTCCAGGTACCAGGAACAGAAATCATCCCAAACCAGTTTGTAAACAGACATCAGAACATCTGAAATTCTGTATTTTTCGTAATTGGATTCTATATCCTTTAACTCCGAATGAAATTTCGAATAAAACCATTCCACCGCAAAACGGTTTTCTTCTGGTGTATCCAAATTTTCATCGACTTCCCAACCTTTGATGAGTCGGA
>PJUF01000621.1_pt1 | contig 23580 bp, 19 predicted proteins | sample 1512191 | NCBI WGS metagenome assembly PJUF01 (sample SAMN08177673, study PRJNA422409) | Feces metagenome, whole genome shotgun sequencing project. | isolation source: Chicken feces (3) enriched on wood chips | host: Gallus gallus | place: USA: Madison | collected 2015-01-15 | reverse complement strand
GATGCCGCGGATGCGTTCCGAGCCGCCTGCCAGCCCTGCCATACCCAGGGAGCGCCGCGCGCGCAGCAGGGCTGCAGAGACGGACACGTCCCCCGAGCCGGAGCCCATTACTCCGCCACCGGAAACACCGGCAACGGTGGCCGATCCCTTCGCCATCAGCGCGCCATCCGCGCCATCGGAATCCGCACTCGATGCGATGGTCGGGCGCGCGAAGCGCGACGCCGTCATCATCGACCGCGAGATGCGCAAGGGGAAGTCAGGCGTGCCGGAAGTCGCCGACACGCCGATGGGACGCTTCAGGCAGGCGCTCGAAGCTGCCCACAAGGACAGCAGTCGCGGCCTGGTCAGCGACACCTATACCGCGCCCGACGGCCAGGTCATCTACCGTTTCCGCCAGGGCGGCAAGGTATGGTGCCGCACAGGCGGCAGCGTACGACCGCAGATCGGCGGGGCTAACGGCGGCGGCGCCACCCAGTTCGACAGCGCTGGCGGCGGAGGCGCCGCGGGGTTGATCCGCTGTCCGAGCCATGGCGACTGGAAACGCGATTAAGCGCGCCTAACAATTCCCCCTATGGCTGCGTTGCAGCGTCTCGCCGTACTTATAGTACTGTCTTCGTGGTCCGCCACTGCGGCGCTGCGCCTTGCCCTAGGGGTTTTGTTAGGCGCTCCACGACGACGCCGGCCCGCCCGCTCAGCGCTTGCCGCCGTTGCCGCCCGCGGCGGGCGCGCACAGTTCCTGGACCCGGCGCCAGGCCCCGGTCCCTTCGCACACCACGGGCGGGCGCCCCTGCAGCAGCTTGCCCAGGTCGACCGGCTTGCCCTCGTTGACGGTGACGCCGCGGTTGATCGGGATACACATCGCGTCGTGCCAGGCCGCCGCATACCCATCCGGCGTCGGCAAGGGCCCGCGCGCCCGCACCGCGGCCGCCTCGCATGCCTTTTTCGTCTGGAAAGTTCCACGCAGGCTAGTGCTCTCCAGGCTCACATCGCGGTGCTGCTGCAGATAGAGCAGCAGGATCATCGTAAACATTCACACTCCTTCAGTATCCCGCACGCCTGCGCTTCTTCAAACGTCCGCGCTGCCCCGACAGTTAGCCTGTGGGTCCACAGAAAGGACCACCATGTTCAAGCTCGTCACCTGGAATATCCAGTCCGGCCGCAGCCCGGACGGCAGGACAGATCTCGACCGTATCATCGCATGCCTCGACCGTTTTTGCAGTTTTGACATGCTTTGTGTGCAAGAAGTTTCGAGCGGCTATACCGCGGGCGCCGAAGACCAGTTCGCCATGCTGCGCGAGCGCCTGCCCGGCTATACCGGCTTCGACGCCATCGCCTGCGATACCGCCGCTGCCGGCGCCGCCGATGCTGCGCGCCGTCGCTTCGGCATGATGGTGTTCTCGCGCCATCCGGTCCTGCAGGCCCTGCGCCACTCCCTGCCCTGGCCCTCCGAGCCCGAGGTCATGAGCATGCCGCGCACCGCGCTCGAGCTCACGGTGGCGGCGCCCGGCGGGCTGCTCCGCGTCGTCGCGGTGCACCTCGAATACTTCTCGCAGCGCCAGCGCATGGCCCAGGTCGAGCGCCTGCGCGACCTGCACCGCGAGGCCAGCCTGCATGCGGCCAATCCGCCGGCCCCGGGCCGCGGGCCCTTCGCGGTGCCGCCGCGCGCCATGCCGGCCCTGCTGGCCGGCGACTTCAACATGCTGCCGGGCTCGCCCGAACACCAGCGCCTGCTGGCGCCGTTCGGCGACGGCGTCCATCCCTGGCGCGACTGCTGGCAGCTGGCCCAGCCGGGACGGCGCCACGCGCCCACCGTCGGCCTGCACGACGCCAGTCCGGAAGCCTGCGCTCCCTTTACTTTCGACTACGTGTTCGCGAGCGCCGACCTGGCCGAGCGCGTGCGGCGCGTGCGGGTGGACCCCAGCGAACAGGGCTCGGATCACCAGGCACTGCTGGTCGAGCTCGATTGGGACGCGTGAGCCGTCAAGACACCCGGCCCGGCGCCGGGCCGTACAATGGCGGTGTCGCGGCCGCATGCCGCCCGAACCGTTTTTGCATCACGAGGCCACATTGGACTGGGATTACCCGCGCCCCTACACCCTGACCGTCACGCCCGAAGCCGGCGACATCGACGGCCTGAACCACACCAACAATGCCGTCTACGTACGCTGGTGCGAGCAGGCCGGCTGGGCCCATTCCGAACAGCTCGGCCTGGCGCTGGACGATTACCGCCGCCTCGACCGCGCGATGGCGATCCGGCGCGGAGAATACGACTACCTGCTGCCGACCTTGCTGGGCGAATCGCTGACCCTGGCCACCTGGCTGGTCGCCGGCGACGGCAAGCTCGCCATGCAGCGCCGCTTCCAGCTGGTGCGCGACAGCGACGGCGCCACCGTCCTGCGCGGGTGCTGGGACCTGGTCTGCATCGAGATCAGCAGCGGCCGCCCGCGCCGCATGCCGGCAGAGTTCCTCGACACCTACATGCCGGCCGTCACGCAGGCCTCTTGACCGCCGAAGAGCCGACGCGGCGTGTTGAGTGTCCTCAAAGTAGACCTTGAGACAACCGGCCTCCCTCCCGCTTGTGCTGGGTCAAACTGACTCCGTCACGTCCGTTGCCACGAGAGAGAGATGCGCCACTACCCGTTCATAGCCGCCTGGCCCGCCAAACGCCCGCTGCTGGCCGCCCTGCTCTTCATCCTGTTCGGCGCCACGGTGCTGTCCGGTTGTCGCCTGCGCGAGCCCGGCCAGGAAGACCTCGTGATTCCCGAACTGGTGCGCACCCACCTGTACGTGGCGCCATCCGGCTCGGACAGCAACCCGGGCACCCGCGACGAACCCTTCCGCACGCTCACCCGCGCCGCCCAGGCCGTCACCCCCGGCACCACGGTCCACGTCGCGCCCGGCACCTACTTCGGCGGGATACGCACCAATACCCATGGCACGGCGGAAGCGCGCATCGTCTTCGAATCAAGCGAGCGCGGCGGCGCGCGCCTGGTGCCGCCGCTCGACTCGCGCCAGCCTGCGGCCTGGGACAACCGCGCCAACTTCCTCGACATCATCGGCTTCGAGATCGACGGCGGCCAGTACCAGAGCGGCATGAAGTGGCTGAGCGGCATCTACAACGGCGGCTCGCACAACGGCATCCACCACAACCACATCCACCACATCGGCAACGACGTGCCTTGCGAGGCCAAGGGCGGCGCCGGCATCGGCGTCGACAGCTACTACAAGGGCAAGGACGCCGAGGTGGTCGGCAACAACGTGCACGACATCGGCCCGCCCGAGTGCAGCTACATGCACGGCATCTACGTCAGCACCACGGCCAGCGTGCGCGACAACATCATCTACCGGGCCTCGGGCGCCGGCATCCACCTGTGGCACGACGCCAGCAACGTGACGATCCGCGGCAACACGGTGGTCGGCAGCGGCACCGGCATCGTGGTCGGCGGCGGCGACTTCTATCACAGCACGGGGCCCAACGACCACACGCACACGGCGAACAACATCGTCTACGACAACGGCCACGGCATCATGGAACAGGGTGCGACGGGCCAGAACATCAGCTACCGCAACAACCTGGTCTACCAGAACGCGGGCGGCGACTGGAAGCTCTCGGCGGGACGCCGGCACAGCGGCACCGTGGCCGCGGCGCCGCTGTTCGCCGACTACAGCCGGGCGCTCGCCACGCCCGACTTCCGGCTCCAGCCGGGCTCACCGGCAATCGGCAAGGGCCTGCCGCCGGATGCCGGCGATGCGGTCGCGCTGCGGCCGCGGCGGCCGATCGATATCGGCGCGGTGCCGTACACCGACTCGGAACCGACCGGTGGGCCGGCGCCGGGGGCGCAATAGGCCTGTGTTTAGAGAATCTCTTGCACCAGGTCGAACGGGCGGCACAGGCGCACACCCTTCGGCGTGACCACGAAGGGGCGGTTGATCAGGACCGGATGCGCCGCCATCGCATCGAGCAAGGCGGCGTCGTCGACGCCGGGCTGGTCCAGGCCGAGTTCAGCGAACAGGGCTTCCTTGCTGCGCACGGCCTCGCGCGGGCTCAAGCCGGCCTCGGCAATCATCGTCGCGAGCTGTTCGCGCGCGGGCGGCGCCGACAGGTACTCGACCACCTGCGGTTCATGGCCGGCTGCGCGGATCGCCGCCAGGGTGTTGCGCGACGTGCCACAGCGCGGATTATGGTAAATCGTGATATCCATCTGTTAAATACTCTTCAATATTGGCGAAAAACTAGCGGCATCATAACCACACCTCATGTCTGGCACCAGCTTTTTTGCTTGTTCCTCGCTCCCGCTCGCTATAGAATTCGACGCTTATTTTTCCGGTAGAACACAAAACCTGCCCGGAAAAAAGCGTTTGAACCGCGACGGAGAATCGATGAGCGAACACCTGCTGCGCCCCGCAGCACTTCCCACCTGGGGCCAGCGCACTGCGCTTCGCCTGCTGAACCTGGCCGGCTGGCAGGTGCATTTCAAGCCGCTCCCGGGACCGCACGGGATCGCCGTGGTCTATCCGCACACCTCGAACTGGGATTTCCCTATCGGCCTGCTGGGAAAATGGGCGGTCGGCCTGAAGTTCCGCTGGGTCGCCAAGGATTCGCTGTTCCGCGGCCCGATGGGCGCCATCATGCGCTACTGGGGCGGCATCGCCGTCGACCGGCGCGCCTCGATGGGTGCCACCCGCCAGCTGGCGCAGACCATGCTGGCCTCGTCCTGGTGCTGGATCGGCATCACCCCGGAAGGCACGCGCAGCTACCGCCCGCACTGGAAGAGCGGTTTCTACCACCTGGCCACGATGGCCGACGTGCCCCTGCTGCTGGTCTACATCGACTACCGCGCCAAGGTGCTCAGCGTGGTCCATACCCTGAAGCTGAGCGGCGACACCGAGAAGGACATGGCCGCCATCGCCGCCGTCTACGAGGGCCGCCAGGCGCTCTATCCCGACCAGGCTGCGCCGATCAAGCTGGCGCCGCCGCGCGACCCCTCCGAGCCGCAACGCCGCCGGGCTTGACGCCCTAAAAGCGCAGCCCGAGCGCCACCGAGGCGGTATCCCGGTCCGCCGCCGCGTTGTAGTCCCCGCCCCACGAGGGCTGGTAGCCCAGCTCCGCCAGATAGCGCTGCCGGTACTCGAAGCGCAGCGCGAGGTTGGCGGACTTGCGCCCCTCGTTCAGCAGCAGGTCGCCCGACCAGCCCTTCACGTCGTGCACGAACAGCAGGCTGGCGCTGCCCGCTAGCTCGGGCGCCAGCCGTGGCAGCCGCCCATCCAGGCGCAGCCGGTAGCCCCAGGCCTGCGGCGTCGCGTAGCCGCGCAGGCTGCACTGGCGCGCCGCATCGCGCGTGCTCACCGCGCAGCTGCCGTGGACGGCGCCGGCCCCGAAGCTGTCCCCGCGCCCGTAGCGCAGCACCGACGGATCGGGCAGGCCGCGCACGCGCTTGCCCACGACCTCCGCGCCGAACGCCAGCTCCATCGCGGCCAGGATCCATTCGCGGCGCACGCCGGCTTGGGCCTGCCACATCGCATACAGGTCGTAACCGTGGAAGAAGCCGCCCGGCGGCACCGCATCGGCGCGCGCCCGCAACAGCGCTGGCGCCGTGGCGCTCAGAAAAGGCGGCAGCACGTCGCCCGGCGCAAGCATGAACGGCAGCGCGGGACGGTACGAGACTTCGCCGTGGATGCTGGTGCCGGCGCGCTTGCGCGAAAAGGTCGCCGCCGTGATGCGCAGCCCTTCGGCATACTCGGTGAAGTACGCCATGTTGCGTCCGTCCGGATCACCGGGCCGCAGCGCCGGGCCACCGGGGCGCAAGCTGCGGCGCAGGCCAGGCAGCGGGGTACGCGCATGATAGCGGGCATGGTACAGGCCGAGCTCGAGCCCTTCGTCGGGCCGCCAGATGGCGCCGAAGCCGAATTCCTTCGCTTTCGGCGTCAAGGTCGGCAACCGCTTCTGGTAGACGCCGAGCGCGGTGCGGGCGCGGTCGCTCACCAGCGGCTGTCCGCTCATGACACGGTCGCACCCCTCCACCAGGTAGTCGCTCATCGACCACAGCGTGCCACAGGCGTCGAGCGCGGACGGGCGGAAGGCGCTCTGGTAATAGGCTTCCAGCGCAAGGCCGGACGCGCGGCCCGCTCCTGGCTCGATGCGCCCGAACAGCATCGGCCGTGGCACGATGCCCTCGTTCGCGATCGGGGCCGCGCGGTGCCGCCCGGGCAGGTCGCGCGGATTGAGCGCCTCGAGCCCGCCCGGCGTCATCGAGCGCTCGCCCCAGGCCGTCGATTGCTGTCCGATGCGTCCCAGTACCGGCATCCCCGCCAGCACCGCCCTGCCCTCGATCCAGGCGTCGAGTAGCGCGACACCGGAAAAGCGCGACAGCCGCGGCATGCCCCTGTCCGACAGCGGCGCGCCCGCGCCGTAGCCGTTGACGACGTTGCCCCAGGGCCGGCCGTCGCGCGCCAGCCCGGCATCGTGCCAGGCCTTGATACGTACCAGCCCCGACCAGTTGCCGTCCGCCGCTGCGATGTCGAGCAAGGCATGGATCGCGCGCGAGGCGGCCTCGCCCTTGGCGTAGTTGGTATTGCCGTCGTCGGCGTTGCTCCCGTTACCGTAGCCCACCAGGCCAAGGGCGGGGGCATTCACGTTCGTGAGGAGATCGGGGTCCCGGTCCTGGACCCGGTAGACGTTGCCGGCCATGAGCTGGCCGCTGGCCTTGACCTCGGCCGCCTGGGCCGGTCCGGCCGCCAGCGCGGCAAGTGCGATCGCCGCGCCTGTCCTGCGAACGGCAACGCTGGTTGCCGGCGTCTCATGTCGGGTCATCCCTGCCCTTATCCGGTTCGGCGCGTGCGGTCCAGGCCCAAGCCTGTCGCACCCTGGTTTGATATTGCGCCTGATCAATCCTAATGACCGGTGGACAGACTGTCAATACAGCGTTGCATTTTAGGAACTAGTCATAAGACCGGCCCGGGCGCCAGTTCGTCCCAAGCCATGGCGGCGCTCAGGAACAGGCGCCCATTGAGCGCCTGGAGCAGCGTGCTGTGCTTGAGGCGGTCCATCACCGGCCCCTTCACCTCGGCCAGGTGCAGCAGCACCCCGCGCTGGCGCAGCGAGGTGTTCAACTCCCCGAGCCCGAACAGGGCCGAGGTATCGATGGCGTTCACCGCCGACAGCACCAGCACCAGGTGGCGCGTGTCGGGACGCGCCGCCAGTTCGTCCTCGATGCGTTCGTTCACCGCCTCGACGTTCCCGAAGAACAGCCCGGCATCCACGCGCAGCATCAAGAGGCCCGGTGCGGTCTCGGCCGAATAGCGGTCCACGTTGCGGAAGTGCTCGGTGCCATTGATACGGCCAAGCACGGCGATGTGGGGACGGCTGGCGCGCCAGATCAACGCTCCCATCGACAAGGCCACGCCCACCACCACACCCGCTTCCACGCCCAGCACCAGCACCCCGGCGCCGGTGGCCAGCAATGCCGCCGCGTCGGCGCGGTCGTAGCGCCAGGACGTGCTCAAGGTCGACAGGTCGAGCATGCCGAGCACCGCGACGATGATGGTCGCCGCGAGCACCGGCAGCGGCAGCAGCGCCAGCCAGCCGGTCGGGGCCACCAGGGCGAGCGCCAGCAGCGCGGCGGTGATGATGCTGGCCAGCTGGGTGTTGGCGCCGGCCGCGAAGTTCACGGCCGAGCGCGAGATGCTGCCCGTGACCGGGAAGCCGCCGCTGAGGGCGCTGCCGATGTTGGCCGCGCCCAGGCCCACCAGTTCCTGGTTGCTGCCCAGCTTCTCGCCGCGCTTGAGCGCCAGCGTCTGCGCACCGGACATGCTGATCAGGAAGATCATGAAACCGATCAGGAGCGCCGGCTGCAGCAAGGCCTGCCAGTGCCCGCTCGACGTCGCCAGGTTCAGCCCCGGCAGTCCGGTCGGTACGGAACCGGTGGTGGCCACGCCGAGCGCCTCCAGCTTCAGCAGCGGCACCAGCGCGGTCGCCCCGATCACCACCAGCATGGGCGCCAGCTTGGCGCCGATGTCGGCCGCCACCGGCGACAGCCCGGTGCGGCGCAGGCTGCCGGCCATGTAGTGCCGCGCCCAGACCAGCACGGCCAGCGCGCCCAGTCCCAGCGCCGCGCTCGGCCAGTTTACGGTGGGCATGGCGCCCAGCAGCGGCCGCACCTGGCCCCAGGCGATCAGGAGCGCCGAGCCGATCGTGAAGCCGCTCATCACGGGACGGGAAAAGAAGTTGGCCAGGAAGCCGATGCGCAGCAGGCCGCAGGCCAGCAGCACGACCCCGGACAACAGCGCCAATTGCGCGGCCAGCACCCCGTACAGCGCGCTGCCGGGCGCCGCCAGCGGGGCCAGGCTGGAGGCCGTCATCAAGGAAATGATCGCCATCGGGCCGACCGACTGGGTGCTGCTGGTGCCGAACAACGCGTACAGCAGCGGCGGCACGATGCTGGCATAGATCCCGGCCACCGGCGGCAGGCCGGCCACCAGCGCATAGGCCATGCCCTGCGGGATCATCATCATCGCCACGACGATGCCGGCGCTGATGTCGCCCGGCAGCATCGAACGCCGGTAGTGCTGCAGCCACTGAAGCATAAAGTATTGCCCGACAGAAAAGCCGCTAGGCTACCATGGACAGCGCGCGGTAGAGGCGCTCATTGCATCGCCAGTTCGACGCAGTTGCGCCCTGCCCGCTTGGCGCGCGCCAGCGCGGCGTTCACGCGCACCGCCAGCGAATCGCCGTTTTCAAACTCGCCCAGCTGCGCCACGCCCAGGCTGACCGTGACGCGGTCGCAGCCCGGGATCTCGGCGGCCTCGATGGCCGCGCGCAGCTTCTCGGCCATTTTCAGGCCGTCGATGGCGCTGGTGTGCGGCGCGATCACCTGGAACTCCTCGCCGCCCGAGCGCACCAGCACGTCGCTCGAGCGCAGCAGGGCGCGCGCGGTGTCGGCCACGGTGCGCAGCGCGATATCGCCCACCGGGTGGCCGTAGGCGTCGTTGACGTTGCGGAAGCGGTCGATGTCGAAGGCGATCAGGGCCAGCGGCGTGCGGTAGCGGCGGGCGCGCTTGATCTCCTGTTCCATCAGGTATTCGCCATGGCGGCGATTCGCCACGCCGGTCAGGGCGTCGAGGGTCGCCAGCTGGGTGACCCGGCCGAGCAGCTCCTCGCTTTCGCGCATCAGCTCCGCCATGCGCAGCCCGAAGGCGGCCAGCTGCGCCAGGTCGTCCAGGGCGGACAGCTGGGCGCCAGAAAGCGGGCGCGCGTCGCCGAACAGCAGGCACAGGGCGCCGCGCGGCGCGCCCGGGCCCGATGCCGGCACCGGCACGCCGAGCACCATCTGCACGCCCCGGGCACGCAAGGCTTGCGCGAGCAGCGGCTCGCCCGCCTTGTCGACGACATCGAGCAGCACGGTCTCGCCGCTGGCGGCGGCCAGGAGGCCCGGAAAGGCATGGCGCAGCGGCGCCTGCAGCAGGCGCTCGCCGCGCCCGAGCACGGCGGCCAGGTCGAGCCCAGCGCGCCCGTGCTGCGCTTCCAGCCGCAAATCGCCGCCCTCGTGGCGCTGGAACATCGCGGCATGCACCACGCCGGGCCAGTCCAGCAGGGCCAGGCACAGGCGCTCGCCGAAGCGGATGCTGTCGTCGGCCTCGGCTAGCGCCCCCTGGGCCCTGCTGCGCACCGCCAGCAGCGCCGCCAGCTCCGCCTCGACCGGGCCGGCCGCGGGAGGCGGCAAGAACGCGGCGCGCAGGCCCGCGGCGACTTCGCGGCGCAGCTCCTCCGGCCCCAGGGGACCGATCACATAGGCCAGCGGGCCATGGGCCATCAGGGCCGGCAGCCAGCGCGCATTGCCGAAGGGGCACAGGACCAGCACCGGCCTGCCTTCGCGCTGCGCCACCAGCTGCCCGAGCGCCGGCAGGTCGATGCCGATCTCGAAGCACTCGAGGTCGAGCACCAGCACGTCGGCCGGCTGCTGCGCCAGCATGGCAAGGGCCTGCTCGGCGCCATCGGCCACGCGCAAGGCGTCGAACAGGCCGGCGCAGGCCTGCTGGAACGCGCTGCGGCGCTGCCCGGCCGGATTGACGAACAGGCCGCTGCAAGCCTGCCCTGCGCCTTCCTGCTGAGACATCCCTTCTCCTTTTATTTCCTGGCAAGCCAGTTTGCGAAAAACGCTGGCAAGTTTGCCATAAAGCCATGGGAGGGCATAGTGAAGAATTGTTCTGCGAGTGTGTGGGAGCGCACCGTCCGGCATGGAGCGACGCATCGATACTCTACGGGTCGATTGAACGTTCACGGGAGTACGCAATGGCACACCAGGATGACGTGGCAAAGGAGCAGAAGGCGATCCAGAGCCGCCAGGACCAGCAGGACGGCAGCATGCAGAAGGCGGAGAACGACGAGGCGGTGCAGACCGGGATCCAGCAGCCGGCCCCGCCGATGCCTGAGCAGCACCTCGCCAAGCCGGGCATTGAGGCCCAGATGGAGATGAAGCCGAAGTTCATGGCGGAGCAATACAAGGGCAGCGGCAAGCTCGAAGGCATGAGCGCCATCGTCACCGGCGCCGATTCCGGCATCGGGCGCGCGGTCGCGGTGCTGTTCGCGCGCGAAGGCGCCGACGTGGCCGTGATGTACCTGAACGAACACGAGGACGCCGAGGAAACCAAGCGCTGCGTCGAGGCGGAAGGCCGGCGCTGCATCACCATTGCGGGCGACGTCAAGGACGCCGCATTCTGCAAGGACGCGGTCGAGAAAGTGGTCGCCGAATTCGGGCGCCTCGACGTCCTCGTCAACAACGCGGCCTTCCAGGAACACGCCAGCTCGCTGCTGGACATCACCGAGGAGCGGCTAGACGAGACCTTCCGCACCAATATCTACGGCTACTTCCACATGGCGCGCGCGGCCCTGCCCCACCTCAAGGAAGGTTCGTCGATCATCAACACAGGTTCGGTGACCGGCCTGAAAGGCTCGAAAAAGCTGCTCGACTACTCCGCCACCAAGGGCGCCATCCATGCCTTCACGATGTCGCTCGCGGCCAGCGTGATCGACCAGGGCATCCGCGTCAACTGCGTGGCGCCAGGCCCGGTCTGGACGCCGCTCAACCCGGCCGACCAGTCGCCCGAGGACATCAAGGAATTCGGCGCCAGCACCACCTTCAAGCGTCCGGCGCAGCCGGAAGAACTGTCGCCGGCCTACGTGTTCCTGGCCTCGCCGGTGTGCTCGGGCTACATCACGGGGGTGATCCTGCCGGTCACCGGCAAGGTAGGCGAATAAGGAGGAGCTATGCCGCGCAGCATGTGGAAAGGTGCGATCAGCTTCGGGCTGGTGCACATCCCCGTCGATATGTACCCGGCGGTCGACAACAAGGGCCTCGACCTGACCATGCTCGACCGGCGCGACTTCTCGCCGGTCGGCTTCAAGCGCTACAACAAGGGCAACGGCAAGGAAGTCTCCTGGGACGACATCGTCAAGGGCTACGAGTACACCAGCGGCGAATATGTCGTGCTGTCCGACGAAGACCTGCGGCGCGCCAACCCGGAGGCGACCCAGACCATCGACATCCTCGCCTTCGTGGATGCCGGGGACGTCTCGCTGCTCTACTTCGAGCAGCCCTATTACCTCGCCCCCGGCAAGGGCGGCGACAAGGTCTACGCCCTGCTGCGCGAAACCCTGCGCAAGGCCGGCAAGATCGGCATTGCGCGCGTCGTCATCCGCGTCAAGCAGCACCTTGCGGCGCTGGTGTGCGTGGGCGATACCATCGTCATGAACACGCTGCGCTACGCCGACGAGATCCGCGATGCGGGCGACCTCAAGATCCCCACGGCCGACGACAAGAAGGCCGCGATCACCGACAAGGAACTCAAGATGGCGATGGCCCTCGTGCAGGGCATGGCCGAGGACTGGGATCCCGAGCAGTACCACGACACCTACCGCGAGGACGTCATGGCGCTGATCGAGAAGAAGGTGAAGGCGCACCAGACCAAGACCATCACCATGCCCGAGCCGGGCGAGCCGAAGCGCGAGACCGGCAAGGTCATCGACCTGGTCTCGCTGCTGCAGGCCAGCCTGGGCAAGAAACCCGGCAGGGGCGCGGCTGACGACGAGGACGACGACGACGAACCGCCGCCGACCAGGAAACGCCGGCCCGCCGCCGAGGACGAGGACGCGGAGGAAGCCCCGCCACCGCGTGCGCGCAAGACTGCTGCACACGGCACCGACCGCGTCGCCGCCAGCGGCGCGGCGCCGAAACGCAAGACCGCCACCAAAGCCGCAGCCAAGCCGGCGGCAAGGAAGACTCCCGCCAAGTCCACCGGCGCACCATCGACGGCCGCTCCGCGCCGCAGGAAGGCGGCGTGACGGATGGATGAATTCATCGACTTCCTCCAGTGGCCGGCAATGCTGGTCACCCTGTTCGCGGCCTACCTGATCGGCTCCAAGCGCGCCGAACGGCGTGTGTTCGGCTTTTCCATGTTCATCCTCAGTAACGTGCTGTGGATCGTGTGGGGCATCCACGACGAAGCGTGGGCCCTGATCGTCCTGCAGGCGGCGCTGATGGCCATGAACATCCGCGGGATCTTCAAGAACGAATCCTGAGGCCGGCGCCCCTGGCTCGACCTGTCAGGGTGCGGCGGCGACGAGCGCGGCGCCTCCCTCGAGCCGGCGCCGCATCAGGTCCCTGGCCACCCCCAGCGCACTGGCCGGCACCGCCGCGATATCCGGCGTGACGCCGGTCCCTTCCCAGTTGGTACCGGTGATCGGATTGATGGCGCGCTGGTTGGGTATCTGTGCAAAGAAATGCTCGCCGATGCGGTAGAAACTCATGGGGTGGGCGCCGCCCCAGGTGCGATCGCCGATCACCGTGGCGCGTTTCAGGGCCTGCATCGTGTATGCAAAGTCTTCGCCGGCGGACGCCGTGCGGGGGCCGACCAGGATCAGGACCGGCTTGCCGCCGCCATAGCGTTTGCCGGCGAGCTTGTCGTGTGTCCACTGCTGGACGGTGTTCCCGGTGTCGCGATCCCAGATGTCGTTGAGACGTGTGGGCCCGTCGACGAAATAGCTGATCAAGAGGGCCACCGCTTTCGGATCGCCCCCGCCGTTCTGGCGCAGGTCCACGATGAGGCCCTCGGTATCGGCCAGTTCGTCCATCGCTGCGCCGAACTTGTCGGCGACAGGGATAGCATCGGGAAAACTGGAGAGTTTCAGGTAGCCCACATCGGGGCCGAGGCGGCCGACTGTCTTCACCTCACGGGCTGCCGTGCGGCGCGCCATCAGGCGCTCGAGAAAGTTGGTGCGCTGCTCCCACTCCGCCTGCGTCGCCGCCGGGGCCGCTCCCATTTCGCTGACCAGATCCAGGCCGGGAGCAAAGCGCACCTTCAGGTGCTGGTCCTTGGCGATGCCATGGATATCGGCCGTGAGCTGGGTCGCCAGCCGATAGCCGTCCTTGATGCGATCGTATCTGCCTTCGCGCTCGTGCTGGCGCAGGACTGCCTCGAACTGCCTGGCCTTGTCGGGGAAGACATAGTGATCGTTCAGCTCCGCCACCAGGGCATCAATCATCGCGGTGCGCATCGCACGATCGACCACTACCTCCGGGCGGGGCTTGAAGGCGAACCAGAACACTGCCAGCACCAGCGAGATCGCTATCACAGTCACTATTTTTTTCATTGTTTTCCTCTGGGTGAACGAACATTTCTATGAGCGAGACAATCCAGCGGAAACAGAATAGCATAGCAATTACCACTCCCTAGCATGTTATTTTGCTAGGCTGCAGCAGGACCTAGCGTGTGCGGGTGACATGGGCATTACGCGCAGCGTGCCATCCGAGGCGCGCCGCGATGATGCGGCGGTATGCGGTATCGATATGCGGCGGGGTGCAGCGCACGTAGCGCTCGGCTTGCGCGCGTTCCTCGCGCGGCAGAGAATCGAGCGTGCGCACCACTTCCCCGGGCGTCGGCACTCGTCCGGACTCGCCGTCGAACTTGGCCGGCAGCGCGGTCCATACGGCGGCGTCGATACGCATGCGTTCCAGCCAGGCGGCGATGCGTGCGTCGCTCCGGGCGCCGTCGACCGGCGGGATACTGCCGATGTAGTCGGGCCGCCCAAGGGCGATCTTCTCGCGCTCGCAGAGCATCGCGCGCGCCGCGTCGAGGTCGGAGGCATCGAGATAGGCCCAATAGGTCGGCATGGGGCGCGCGCCTTCGCACAGCACCAGGGCGACTTCCGCGCTGTCGTCGCTCTTGCGCACGAATTCGAGCGGCAGGCGTGGACCGCCGGGATGCCAGCCCGAGGCCAGCTTGAGGGGGGCGGGCTTCCACAACAGGGAGCCCCAGGCGATGCATACGATGTTCATGGTCGGTGGGAGGTAGTGAGGTAGGCACTCCAGCTTGCCAGAGAAGCGTGGCGCGCACGAAGCCTGCCCCGCGATTGTCTCGAAGCGTGCGTGCCCTTCGCCGCACGTGCGCGATACTTGGCATAACCCGACTACGCTAGAACCGACCATGCCCAACAGCGCCATGCCCTTCCTCGTGTTGACCCGCGCCGGTTTCGACGACATCGCGGCCAGGGTCGACCTCGGCAAGGCCAGCCTGTTCCTGAATCCCGGCCTGTTGTCGGAAACGGACATCGCGCGGCTGCGCGAGATGGGCACGGCGGTGCACGTGATGGCCACGCCGGTCGACCCGATGAAGCCCCAGCAGGTGCAGCAGGCCCTGCTCCTGACGCGCAATGCGCGCGGCAGCGTGTGGGTGGAACGCGGCACACCGCGCGCCGCCACGGCCGTCAACGCCGCCGACAAGCTGCAGGAAGCCAGGCAGCCGGTCCTGCCCTCCACGCCGCTACGCCAGCGCCTGGCGCGCGGCGCCGGCGCCTTTGCCAGCGCCGCCCTGCGCCGCCTGACCGCGCCGGAAAGCGGGCGCCGGCTGATGGCCGTGCCCTACCTCGGCTTCGGCAATGCCGGACGGGTGTGGCTCAAGGGCCGCCTGCTGGACGAGGCGGCCTTCCGCGAGCAGAGCGACACCGACAGCGGCTGGCAGAACCTGGTTGCCCTGTACCGCCGGCTCGAATCGGACGAAGTGGCGGGTGCGCGCGTGCTGGCGCACTTTGCCGGCGCCACCCACGAAACCCACACGGATGGGGGCGGCTACTTTTCCTTCGACTTCGTCCCTGCCGCCGAACTCGGCGGCGGCTGGCACGCGGTCGAACTCGAATTCCCGGACAATCTGCAGCCCGACGGCGAGCCGCTGCGCGCGACAAGCGAGATCCGCGTCCCGGCCGCCAGCGCCCGTTTCGCCATCATCAGCGACATCGACGACACCGTCCTCTGGACCAATGTCACCAACAAGCTGAACATGGCGCTGATGCTGGCCCGCACCAACCACCATACGCGCAAGCCCTTCAAGGGCGTGGCCGGCTTCTACCGCGCCCTGCGCGACGGTGCCGGCGGCAGCGAGGACAATCCCCTGTTCTACGTCTCGAGCAGCCCCTGGCACCTGTTCGGGCCCCTGGTCGACTTCCTCAAGCTGCAGGACATCCCGCTCGGCCCTCTGCTGCTGCGCGAGCTGAGCGTGCGCCAGGTGCTCAAGATCAACGAGCACGGCAACCACAAGCTCGAACAGATCGAGCGCATCCTGGATTTTTATCCCGACATGCAGTTCGTGCTGATCGGCGACAGCGGCGAACAGGACCCCGAGATCTATGCCGAGGTCGTGCGCCGCCATCCGGGTGCCGTCAAGATGATCTACATCCGCAACGTCAATCCCGATCCCTCGCGCATCGACGCGCTCGACCGCCTGATCGACGAGGTGAGCGCTACCGGCACCCAGCTGGTGCTCTCACCCGACAGCGTGTTCGCCGCCTCCCACGCCGCAGCCGAAGGCCTGATCGCGGTCGACCGACTTCCCGGGATCCGCTCGGACAAGCGCGAGGACGACAACGCACCCCCTGCGAAAACAGGATTGTGAAAACCTATCAAGCTGATTCAATTAATCAAATTTATTAATTCCCCGTTGAGCCATAGAATCTCCCTATTGATTACACAACAAGGAGATTCCTGATGAGCCAGCCTCGCCTTACCACCGCTTCCGGCATCCCGGTCGCCGACAACCAGAATTCGCTCAGCGCCGGCCCGCGCGGCCCACTGCTGCTGCAGGACTTCCACCTGATCGAGAAGCTCCAGCACTTCAACCGCGAGCGCATTCCCGAGCGCGTGGTCCACGCCAAGGGATCGGGCGCCTACGGGACCTTCACCGTCACTCACGACCTGCGTCCCTTTACCAAGGCCAGGCTGTTCTCCGAGGTCGGCAAGACCACTCCGGTGTTCCTGCGCTTCTCGACCGTGGGCGGCGAAAAAGGCAGCGCCGACAGCGAGCGCGACCCGCGCGGCTTCGCCCTGCGTTTCTATACCGAGGAAGGCAACTGGGACCTGGTCGGCAACAATACCCCGGTGTTCTTCATCAAGGACCCGATCAAGTTCCCGGACTTTATCCATACCCAGAAGCGCGATCCGCAAACCAATCTGAAATCGGCCAACATGATGTTCGATTTCTGGAGCAATGCGCCGGAAAGCCTGCACCAGGTGACCATCCTGTTCTCGGATCGCGGCACCCCGGACGGCTACCGCCACATGGACGGCTTCGGCAGCCACACCTATAGCCTGATCAACGAAGCCGGCGAGCGCGTGTATGTGAAGTGGCACTTCAAGACCCGCCAGGGCATCAAGAACCTCAGCGCCGCCGAGGCGGTCCGACTCGCAGGTGCTGACCCTGACCACGCCGGGCGCGACCTGTTCGAGGCGATCGCCGGCGGCGACTTCCCTCAGTGGGACGTCAAGGTGCAGGTGGCAACCGAACAGCAGCTGGCCGACTGGGAGGGGCGCACCGGCTGGAACCCCTTCGACCTGACCAAGGTGTGGCCGCACGGCGACTTCCCGATGCTGCCGGTCGGCGTGCTGGAGCTGAACCGCAACCCGGACAACTACCACGCCGAAGTCGAACAGGCGGCGTTCTCGCCGGCCAACGTGGTGCCGGGCATGGGCTACTCGCCGGACAAGATGCTGCAGGGCCGCCTGTTCGCCTACCACGACGCCCAGCTGTACCGGGTCGGCACCAACCACCAGCACCTGCCGGTGAACGCCCCGCGCTGCCCCTTCCACAACCAGCAGCGCGACGGCGCGATGGCGATCGCCAACGGCGGCGCGGCGCGCAACTACGCCACCGTCGATTCGGTAGGCCGCGGAGCGCTGGGCATGGGCCATGGCGAGCCGGAACTGCCGATCACGGGCGACGCCGGCCGCTACGACTTCCGCGGCATGGAAGACGACTACACCCAGGCCGGCAACCTGTTCCGCCTGATGAGCCCCTCGGCGCGCCAGAACCTGTTCGACAACCTGGCAGGGCCGCTCAGCGGGGTGGACGAGGATATCCTGCAGCGCCAGCTGCGCCAGTTCGACAAGGCGGATCCGGCCTACGGGCGGGGCGTGCGGGCCTCGCTGAAGGCGCTGGGCCGTAACGTCGATTGATGTGCTGGTATCGGTAGGGTGGACGGCTTGGCCGTCCGTGCGTTCAAACCACGGTTGAAAGCACGTGTTCGATCGGTCATCTGTAGCTGAACGCGCGGACGGGAGGACCCGTCCACCCTACAAATTCCAAGCGCGTGTCCTACTCGTCGAATCCCAATATTTTCATCGCCTTGGTCAGCCCCTTGGCCGCTTTCGCATACCCCGCCCACGGCTCATTCCCCTTGTCCAGCCGCGTGTGCACGTTTGCCACCGTCCACTGCGCGCTCGACTTGAGTTTTGCCAGCTCGTCCCATGCCAGGGGCACCGAAATGCCCAGCCCGGGCCGGGCGCGCGCCGCCCACGCGCTGATGGTGGTCGCGCCGCGGCCGTTGCGCAGGTAGTCGATGAAGATCTTGCCGACCCGGTTCTTGGGGCCGCTCTTGAAGGCGAAGCGGTCCGGCAGCGTGGCCGCCAGGTGGCGCACGATGGCCTGCGAGAAGGCTTTCACGGTATCCCAGCCGTATTCCGGTTTCACCGGCACCACCACGTGCAGGCCCTTGCCGCCGCTGGTCTTCAGGAAAGAAGGCAGGCCCAGCTCGTCGAGGAAGGCGTGCATGATCTGCGCCGCTTCCTGCATCTGTTTCCATTCCACCCCCTCGCCCGGGTCGAGGTCGAACACCATCCGGTCCGGCGTCTCGTATCTCCTGGCCAGCGCATTCTGGGTGTGCAGCTCGATCGCGTTCCACTGCGCCAGGGACAGGATGCCCTCCACGCCCGCGATCTCCAGCATCGGCGGATTGTCCGGGTCGAGCGCCTGGTCCATCTGCTTCACGCCCGGCAGCTTCTTCACGTCGGCATGCTTCTGGTACACCAGCTCCGCACCGATGCCGGCCGGCGCGCGCACCAGGGTCAGCGGACGGCGCTTGAGGTGCTCCATCATCAGCTCGCCCACCAGCGCGTAGTAGCGGATGATGTCCAGCTTGGTGATGCCGGTGGACGGGTCGACCACCCGCTCCGGATTGGTGACCCGCAGCGTGTCCGGCAGCTTGCGGTGCAGGCCGGCGGGCGGCGGCGATACCGGTTCGTCGGGCGCCTCGGCCCGCGCCTTGCCCTCGTCGATGTCCTCGATGTGGCGCGGCTCCTCGCGCGTGATGCCCTTGGCCGGCTTGTCTTTGCGCAGGCCCTGGAACACCGGATGGCGCACCGAGCCGGTACTGGTCCATTCCGAGAAGCTGACCTCGGCCACCAGCACCGGCTTGACCCAGTGGTGCTGGCGCCCCGGCACCGCGCGCGGCGGGAACGGACTGTCGTCGGTACGCAGCGCTTCCAGGCGCTCCTTGATGTCCATCAGCGAAGCATGGTTGAAGCCCGAACCCACGTTGCCCGCGTAGCGCAGCACGCCCTCGCGGTCGTAGGTCCCGAGCAGCAGCGAGCCGACGCCCTTGCGCGAGCCCTTCGGGTCGGTGTACCCGCCGATCACGAATTCCTGGCGCAGGCCGCACTTGAGCTTGATCCACTCGGGCGAGCGGCGCGACACGTAGCGCGAATCGCGGCGCTTGCCGATCACGCCTTCCAGGCCGATCTTGCAGGCCGCCACCACCAGTTCGTCCGGGTTGGTCCCGAACTCGGCGGAGAAGCGCACCTTGTCCGACTTCGCCTTCTTGAGGATCTGCTCCAGCGCGGCGCGCCGCTCGACCAGGGGCACGTCGCGCAGGTCGTAGCCGTTGCAATAGGGAGCGTCGAACAGGAAGTAGACGATATCGGCCGTGCGCACGCCATCGAAGGCCAGCTGCAGCAGGCCGAAGTTCGGCTTGCCGTTCTCGTCGTGCACCACGATCTCGCCGTCGTACCAGCCGTCCGGCAGTCCGATGCGCTGGAGTTCATCGCGCAGCGGCGCCAGCTTGTCGGTCCAGTCGTTGGCGTTGCGCGTGATGAGCCGCACCTCGCCCTTCTCGACCCGCGCCAGCATGCGGTAGCCGTCGAACTTGACTTCGAATACCCAGTTTTCCGGGTCCAGCGGCGGACCGTCGACCAGCGTCGCCAGTTCGGGCGTAAAGGCTTCGGGTAGGGCCGCCTCGACCACGCCATCCGGCAAGCCGGGCGCCGCGGCCTTCCTGCCGCGCGTGGACTTGCTGGCGGACTTCGCGCCGGCCTTGGCCGCGGGCTTGGCGGCGGCCGCCCGCTTGCGCGCCGGCTTGCGTACCTCTTCCGACCGGGCTTCGGATGCCGCCTCGGCCTTCAGCGCCGCCACCTTGCCGCGCGCCGGCTTCGGCATCGGCAGGTCCTTGACGCTGTCGGGCATCTCGTCGACCACCGAGAATTCCTCGGCCGGCCGGGCGTGCTCGTCGTTCTCCTTGATCAGGAGCCAGGGTTCCTGCTTGTCGCCGCCGCGGCCCTTCATGCGCACCAGCACCCATCGCCCGTGCATCTTGTGGCCGTGGATCTCGAACTTCAGGTTGCCCTTGCGGTAGCCTTCGTGCGGATCGCCGACCGGTTCCCAGGTGCCCTTGTCCCAGATGATGACCTTCCCCGCGCCATATTGTTTGGGCGGAATAGTACCTTCGAAGTCGGAATAGGAAATCGGGTGGTCCTCGACGTGCACGGCCATGCGCTTGTCGTGGGTGTCGTAGCTCGGTCCTTTCGGGACGGCCCAGCTCTTCATGGTCCCGTCGAGTTCCAGCCGGAAATCGTAGTGCAGGCGCGTGGCCCAGTGTTTCTGGATGACGAAGGTCAGCGCCTCGGTACTGGGGGCGCCGCCGTCAAGGGGCTCGGACGTGATATCGAAATTGCGCTTGGCCTTGTACAGTTTGAGCGCGTCTGGCATGTGGCACCTCCCGGCTACGGTCGTGGGTCCAGTGTAGGCCGCGCCCGGCTGGCGCGACTGTACGCCAGCTAACCCTGCCTTCCTTTGTAAGCAAATGTAAGCCCGTCAACCAGCCACCCCGCCCGGCCGTTGAGGGTCCAGCAATACATAAGCAGGCCGCTCAGGCCCCACCAAATCCAAAGGACAGGTTCGCCCTGTCCTTTGTCGTATCCGTCTCCATCGTCTCGATGGCGTCTACAATGGGGCTTTGACCACCCGCGAGCACGCCATGCCCAGAATCGTCTTCCTCGACCGCGACAGCCTGCAGGCCCGGGTCCGCGCCCCCGCTTTCGACCATGATTGGCAGGATCATGCCGGCACGTCGGAAGACCAGGTCGTGGAGCGCCTGGCCGGGGCCAGCGTGGCCGTCACCAACAAGGTGCCGCTGCGCACGGCCGCGATCGAGCGCCTGCCCGACCTGAAGATGGTGGCCATCGCCGCAACCGGCACCGACAACGTCGACCTCGCGGCCTGCCGGGCGCGCGGCATCGTGGTGTCGAACATCCGCAACTATTCCCTGGTGTCCGTGCCCGAGCACTGCTTCGCCCTGCTGCTGGCGCTGCGCCGCAATATGCGCGCCTACGTGGCCGACGTCGAGGCCGGAAAATGGGAGAAATCGACCCGCTTCTGCCTGCTGGACCACCCGATCGGCGACCTGGCCGGCAGCCGCCTCGGCATCGTCGGCTACGGCGCGCTGGGAAAGAAGGTGGCGCAGCTCGGGCGCGCCTTCGGCATGGAGATCGCGGCCACCTCGCGCTCCAAGGTAGCCGAGCCCGGCGTGACCGAACTGCCGCTCGACGAACTGCTGGCCAGCTCCGACGTCGTCAGCCTGCACCTGCCGCTGACGCAAGCCACGCGCCACCTGATCGGCGAACGAGAATTGGGCCTGATGCGGCGGCACGCCCTCCTGATCAACACCGCGCGCGGCGGCCTGGTGGATGAGGCGGCGCTGGCCGCGGCCCTGCAGGAAGGGCGCATCGGCGGCGCCGGTTTCGACGTATTGAGCCAGGAACCGCCGCTGCCCGACAACCCGCTGCTGCGCCTGCGCCTGCCGAACTTCATCCTGACCCCGCACGTGGCCTGGGCCAGCGGCGGGGCGATGCAGACGCTGGCCGACATGCTGGTCGATAACATCGAAGCCTGGGCCGCCGGCCGGCCGCAGAACGTCGTTAGCTGAGCCGCCACGCCATTCGCATTCGGTCTGGACGCGCGGCCGGCAGAGCCGGCCACCCTACAGGCGCCCGGCCATGCTTTCCGGCGCCGCCTGCGCCGCCTGCGGGTCCGGCGCACGCAGCGGCAGCTCGAGGATGAAGGCCGCGCCCTGCCCCGGCGCGCTGTCCACCCGCACCGAACCGCCCAGCAGCGTGGTGACGATGTTCCAGGTGATGTTCAATCCCAGGCCGGTGCCGCCCCGTCCCATGCGCGTGGTGAAGAAGGGATCGAAGATGCGCGACAGGTCGCCTTGCGGGATGCCGCGACCGTCGTCGCGGAAGGTGATGCGCACCCCGCCTTCGCAGGGCGCCGCTTCCAGCACCATGCTGCCGCCCGGTCCCTCGAAGGCGTGCAGCAGGGCGTTGTTGACTAGGTTGATCACGACCTGGCCGAGCGGGCCGGGAAAGCTGTCCATCACGATTCCCGGGGCCACTCGCAGTTCGAGCCGGTGTCCGGCCAGGCGCACGGTATTCATCAGGGTGGCTGCGATTTCCTGGCAGGCCTGGCCCAGGTCGAAGCGGCGCCGCTGGGCGCTCGCCTGGTCCACCGACACCTGGCGGAAGCTGTTCACCAGCTCCGCCGCATTGTGCAGGCTGCGCATGATCAGGCTGGACGCTTCGCGCGAGGCCGCCATGTAGTCGGCCAGCTCGGAGCGGCGCAGGTTGGCGCTGTCGAAGCGCGCGGCGATGTCGCCCGTCCTCTCCTGCAACGTGCTGGCCATCAAGAGGCTGTTGCCGATCGGGGTATTCAGCTCGTGGGCCACGCCCGCCACCAGCGAGCCGAGCGAGGCCAGCTTTTCGCGCGCCGCCAGCTGGGCCTGGGTATCCTGCAGCTGGCGGTAGGCGCTGGCATTGTCGATCGCCACGCCGACGTAGGCGGCCAGCGTCTCGAGCATGTCGAGGTGCACCTGGCCGTAGGCCCGGGCGGCCGGGCTCTGCACCGTCAGCGCGCCCAGCACGCGCTCGCCCACCAGCACCGGCACCAGCAGCAGCGAGCGCGGCGCCATGCCGGCGCGCCAGGCGCAGGGCAAGGCGATCTCGCCGGCCTGGCCAGGCGGCAGTGTCGGCAGATAGTCCGGCAGCTCGTGGGAAAGCTCGCCGGCCAGCACCTCGCGCCCGCGCACGATGGACCAGGCGGCAAGAATCCTGTCCGGGTCTTCCGGCAGCTCGAAGGCCTCGCGACGCTCGCCGTCGACCACGGCATAGGCATACTCGATGGTGCCGCGCTCGGGGTGGCGCAGCACCACCGCGAACAGGCTCGCGTCCATCAGCGCATGCACCTGCTCGTAAAGCGTGCGCACGATCGCTTCGAGCTCGAGGTTCGCCGTCACCGCGCGCCCGATGTCGGACAGCAGCGCGATGTTGCGGTGCGCCTGCTCCACCACTTCCTTCTGTTCCTCGACCTCCTGCTTGCGCCGCTCGGCCGATTCCTTCTGGCGCCGCAGCTCGACGGTGCGCACCCCCACCTCGTGTTCCAGCAGCAGCTTTTGGGCGACCAGGCCGCGCACGCGCAGGCGGTAGGCGGCAGTGAACAGCGCCAGGATGGCCAGCACCGCGAGCGTGCGGAACCACGGGGTCTTCCAGAACGGCGGCGTGATCGTGATCGTGAGAGAGGCGGGCTGCGCGCTCCAGACGCCGTCCTTGTTGCTGGCCCGGACCCGGAACACATAGGTTCCCGGATCGAGGTTGGTATAGGTCGCGTAGCGGCGCCGCGCGTCGGTGTCGACCCAGCCCTGGTCGAAGCCCTCCAGCTGGTAGGCATAGCGGTTGCCTTCGGGGTCGGCGTAATGCAGGGCCGCGAATTCGAGGGTGAACACGGTGTCGCGGTGCGACAGCGTCAGGGCGGACTGTTCGTGGAAGTTGGGCGTGGCCCGCGACCGGTTCAGCACCAGGAAGTCGGTGATCACCACTTCCGGCACATAGGGGTTGTCGCGCACCGCGTCCGGCAGGAAGGAAGTCAGGCCGGTGGTGCCGCCGAACCAGAACTGGCCGTCGCGGCCGCGCATGGCCGCGCCGACGAAATAGGAACCGT
>PJUF01000619.1_pt1 | contig 23640 bp, 18 predicted proteins | sample 1512191 | NCBI WGS metagenome assembly PJUF01 (sample SAMN08177673, study PRJNA422409) | Feces metagenome, whole genome shotgun sequencing project. | isolation source: Chicken feces (3) enriched on wood chips | host: Gallus gallus | place: USA: Madison | collected 2015-01-15 | reverse complement strand
TCGATCTCCAGCAGATTTTTGAAAAGGGCGAGGCGCTGCTTTCCGCCGGGCACGTCAAGAAGCTGATCGTCGCGCACTTTCCCAATGCCCTGCCGCTGGTCAAGAAGATCCTGTTCTCGGTCGCCAAGCGCAAGGACCTGGCCAAGGTGAGCCAGTCCGCCCATGCCGGCGTCATCACCTCGTTCGAAAGCCTCATCGCCCGCAAGGACACGCCATCGCCCGTGACCATCGATGCGGACAAGGATATCGCCGTTCAGCAATATACCGGCGGCACCACCGGCATTCCCAAGGGCGCGCTCCTCACCCATGCCAATATCTCGGCCAATATGAGCCAGATCGACAAATGGGGCTGCGGGCTTTTCCTGCCGCCCTCCAAGGTTATCGCCGTCCTGCCCTTCTTCCACATCTTCGCCATGACCGTCTGCATGAACGTGCCGCTCAGCAACGGCACCCCGGTCATCATGCTGCCGCGCTTCGAACTGAAGGCGCTGCTCGGCATTTTCGCCCGCACGAAAGCCAATGTCCTGCCGGCCGTACCGACCCTGCTCAATGCCCTGGCCCGCGCCGACAGCGTCGGCCAGGCCGAACTGGCCTCGCTCGAAGTTGCCATATCCGGCGGCGCGGCCCTCCCAGACGAAGTGCGCTCCGCCTTTTCCAAAAAGTCCAAGGCACTGCTCGCCGAAGGCTACGGCCTGACCGAAGCCTCGCCGGTGGTGTGCTGCGCAGCATTGCGCGTCCCCTCCAAGCCCATGTCCATCGGCCTGCCGCTGCCGGGCACCGATATCCGCTTTGTCGATGTCGATACCCAGAAGGTCGTGGGTATCGGCGAGGACGGCGAGCTTCAGGTCAAGGGTCCGCAGGTCATGGCCGGCTATTACGACAATCCCGAAGCCAGCAAGGACGCCTTCATGGACGGCTGGCTGCGCACCGGCGATGTCGGCCACATGGACGAGGACGGCTATGTCTTCCTCGTCGATCGCATCAAGGACCTCATCATCTGCTCGGGCTTCAACGTCTATCCGCGCACCATCGAGGAAGCGGCCATGACCCATGAGGCGGTCGAGGAGGTCAATGTCATCGGTGTGCCCGACGAATATCGCGGCGAGGCGCCGGTGGCCTTCATCAAGCTCAAGGACGGCAAGTCGGTCACCGAAGCCGACCTCAAGACCTACCTTGCAGGCAGGCTCAACAAGATCGAAATGCCCCGCCAGATCATCTTCAAGGATGCGCTGCCCAAGACGCTGATCGGCAAGCTCTCCAAGAAGGAATTGCGCGAGGAATACGCTCAGACCCAGGCGAGGAAGAATTGAACCGATCCGACGCGGAAACCAGGGATCTCTATTCGATCGCCGACCTCGCCAGCGAGTTCGGCATTTCGACCCGCGCCATCCGCTTTTATGAATCCAAGGGCCTGCTGTCGCCTGAGCGGGTGGGCGCCACCCGCATCTTCCGCAAACGCGACCGCGCCCGGCTGATCCTCATTCTGCGCGGCAAGCGCCTCGGCTTCACTCTGCGCGACATCTCAGACTATCTCAGCCTCTACGATGCAGACCGCAGCCAGCAGGTCAGTCTCCTCGCCGAAAAGGTCGACGAACGCATCGCCCTGCTCGAACGCCAGCGCAACGACCTGGAAACCACGATAACCGAGCTGCGCGACATCAAGAGCCTTGCCGAGGAGCGGCTGCACAAGAAGGCAGGATAGGGCATCGGGATAAGGGCAAGCGACCCTAGTGCCCCCGCCCCTTGTGGTTCTTCGTCAGCGATGGCGGCTTCTTCGGCTTCACCCAACCCTTGGGCGGCTGCCGTAGCGGGGCGTTCGACCCCAGCCCGATCTGTCCCGGCGGCGCTTGCCCCACCGAAACCTCCACCGGATTGCCGTCCTCGTCGAGGATCACCGTCCCCTCGCCATTCTCGCCCTTCCACCGGGCGATCTCGTCCCGCAGCGCCGCTGCCTTTTCGAAGTCGAAGGCCGCCGCCGCCTCGTCCATCTGCTTTTCCAGCGCCACGAGACGCGCATGATTGCTTCGCGATGACATCGCTCTCTCCCAGTTCGCCGATCCGCCCCTTCCCCCCTTCTTCCAAAGGATAGGGTTGGGGTTACCCTACGAATGCATCCATATCCTCGAGCCGGGCCGCCTCGCCCGCCGGCTTGTCCCAGCGAATGCGGTTTATGCGCGGAAAGCGCAACGCCACACCGGACTTGTGCCGCCCGCTCTTTTGCGCGCTGTCGAAGGCCACCTCAAAGACCAGCTCCTTCCTGACCTCGCGCACCGGCCCGAACGCCTGGATCGTATTGGCGCGGATCCACTTGTCGAGCTGTTTGAGCTCCTCGTCGGTAAAGCCGAAATAGGCCTTGCCGATCGGCACGATCTCATTGCCCTTCCACACCCCGAACGTATAGTCCGAATAGAACGAGCTGCGCTTGCCATGCCCGCGCTGGGCATACATCAGCACCGCATCGACGACATTGGGATCGCGCTTCCACTTGAACCAGAAGCCCTTGGGCCGCCCTGGCACATAGGGCGAGGTCCGGAGCTTGATCATCACCCCTTCATGCCCGTGCTCGTCGGCGCCCGTCTGCCGCAGCCGCGCAAGATGCTCCCAGTCCGCAAAGGGCAGGATTTCCGAAATATCCATCCGCGTCTGCGGGTTTTTGGCGAACCACGCTTCGAGCCGCGCGCGCCGCGCTTCCCAGCTCAGGGCCCTGATATCCTCGTCACCATCATAGAGCATGTCATAGACCCGCACGAAGCCGGGCAGTTCCGCCATCTGCTTGCCTTGCGCCACCTTGCGGTTGAGCCGCTGCTGCAGGTCGTTGAAGCTGCGGGCGTCGAAATCGTGCCCCACCAGCAGTTCGCCGTCGAGCACCGCCCGCCCCATCGCCGCCTCGACTACATCGGGAAAGCTCGCCGCGATATCGTCGCCGGTCCGCGAGAACAGCGACGCGCCATTTCTGCCCAGCACCAGTTGAACGCGAATGCCGTCCCACTTCCACTCGGCCGAAAAATCCCTCGGGTCGAGCTTTTCGAAATCGCTCACGTCGATCGGGGTCGACAGCATCAGCGGGTGAAAGCGCGCCGTATGATCGATATCGGGTCGCTCGGCCCTGCCCTCGAGCCAGGCAAAGAGCTCGGCATAGGGCGCCTTGATCCCGTGCCAGACTTCCTCGATGGCCTGCAGCTCCACCCCGCTCATTTCCGCCAGTGCGGTCTTGGCCAGCCGCGCCGAAACCCCGATGCGCAGCGCGCCCGTCGCCAGCTTCACCAGCGCCCAGCGCTCGTGGATCGCCGCCTGCGTCAGCATGGTGCCGATCACCTTGGGCAGTTCGGCCTTGCTCGTCGTGTTGAGGATCGAGACCACGTCGCTGAGCCGCGGCAACTCGCCTTCGCCGTGATGCGGCCAGATCAGCGCGATGGTTTCGCCCAGGTCGCCCACATAGTCATAGGAGAGCGCGAACAGCGTCTCGTCCACCTCGGCCAGCACCGTCTCCTTGAGCAGCGCCGGCTTGACGTTGCGGATATCGAGCTCGCCCGTCAGCGCCGCCAGCGCCAGTCCGCGATCGGGATCGGGCACCTGCGCAAAATACTGGGCGAGAGCCGCGATCTTGCGCGTTCGCGACGGCGTCAGCGCCAGGAGCTCGAGCAGGTCCGCGAACTGCTTCATTCCCCGCCCTCCCCGCCATCGTCGTCGAGCCCAGGCAGCGCCAGCGGTTCGGCCTCGAGACCCTGCTTCCGGCACCAATAGACCAGCGCATCCTCACGCCCATGCGTCACCCACACCGTGCTCGCCCGGCTTTCTAGGATCGACTGGTTGAGCTCACGCCAGTCGCAATGGTCCGAGATGACCAGCGGCAGCTCCACAAGCGCCTGGCGCGCCCGCTGCTTGATGCTCATCCAGCCCGATGCCTGGCACACGACCGGATCGGGGAAGCGCCGGCTCCAGCGATCGCGAATGGCCGAGGGCGGCGCGATGACGATCTGCCCCGCCATGGCCGCCTTTGGCATGCCCGTTGCGGGAATCAGTTCGCCCAGGTCGACGCCAAGCTCCTGGTACAGCTCGCAAAGCCGGATCATCGCGCCATGGAGATAGATCGGCTGGTCCCAGCCGCCATCGCGCAAAAGCGCAATCACGCGCTGCGCCTTGCCTAGCGCGTAGCACCCGACCAGATGACAGCGCTCCGGCTGGTCGGCCACCGATTTCAGGAGCCGCGCGATCTCGTCCTTCGGATCAGGATGCTGGAACACCGGCAGGCCGAACGTGGCCTCGGTGACCAGCAGATCGCAGTCCACCGGCTCGAATGTCTCGGCCGTGCGATCAGGCAGGCGCTTGTAGTCCCCGGTCACCAGCGCCCGCTGCCCGGCGGTCTCGATCAGCACCTGTGCCGATCCCAGAATATGGCCGGCGGGATGGAGGCTCACCACCGCGCTGTCGATGGTCAGCCGCTCCCCGAACGGCAGCGCGTCGAAGCGCCCGGCGCAATCCTCCCCGTATCTGACCTTCATGATGGCGATAGTCTCGGGCGTCGCCAGTACCGCGCCATGTCCCGACCGCGCATGATCGGCATGCCCATGGGTGATGATCGCCCGGGGCTTGGGCGTATTGGGATCGATCCACGCATCGATCGAGGGCACGTAAAGATCGCGATTGAGGATCGGCTTGTTCATGCGACCACAACGACTCCCGGAGAATTCCGGTTCACGCTGGCTTTAGTGGAGCGCAGTGACATTCTGCGTCACCAGTGTTCGCGCCGTGCTAAGTCACACAAAAAGAGGAAATCATGCGCAAGACCGATCACCCCGCCGGCACCATCCACCGCCTCACCATCGACAGCAAGGCCCTGGCCGGCAACATGCTGGGCGATCCGACCACGCGCATCGTCGACGTCTACATTCCCCATGGCCACGATGGCCGGGACCTGCCGCTGCTGGTGGACCTGGTGGGCTATACCGCGGGCGGCCCCGCCCACACCGCCTGGAAGGCCTTTACCGAAAACGTACCCGAGCGCCTCGACCGGCTCATCGGCGATGGCAGGATGCCACCGGTCGCCGTCGCCTTCCCGGACTGCTTTTCGCGCCTGGGCGGCAACCAGTATGTGAATTCGCCAGTGCTCGGAAACTATGAGGACTTTCTCATCTCCGAGATGCTGCCCGCCGTCGAACAAAAATTCGGCTGTGGTGGCGAGGGCCGCCGCGGCGTCTTCGGTAAATCCTCTGGCGGTTTCGGCGCCCTGGTCCATGCCATGCGCCACGCCGATGTCTGGGCGGCCGCAGCCAGCCATTCGGGCGATGCCGGTTTTGAAAACCTCTACCTCGCCGGCTTTCCCGACGTGCTGATGGCGCTGGCGAAAAAGGACAATTCCATCGAAAAATGGATGACCGCCTTCGAGGCCAAGCCCAAGCTCGACGGCAAGGACACGCACCTGCTGATGTTTCTCTGCCAGGCGGCAAGCTTCGATCCGGCGCCGGACCAGTTCCTTGGCCTCCGCCTCCCGGTCACCCTCGACACCTGCGAGGTGATCGCGGATCGCTGGGCCAACTGGCTGAAATGGGACCCGGCCGTGATGGTCAAGACCGAAGCCACCAACATCGCCAGGCTGAAAGGCTTCTTCCTCGATTGCGGCACCGACGACCAATACGCCATTCTCTACGGCACCCGCCGCGTCCACAAGGAACTCGAACGACAAGGCATCGCCCATCGCTACGAGGAATTTCCCGACAACCATTCAGGCATCGACTACCGCATGGATGTGAGCCTGCCCTTCCTCGCCGAGACGCTGAGCCGCTAGTTATCCGAAGAACATCCAGCCAAGGCCGACGCAGCCGGCCACAAGGCCCAACCAGGCCATGGCCAGCCATCCGTCGCGTGCCGTGATCGCCAGCGCATAGACGGCGATCACGCTCGCCGCCCAGGTCGAGGTGAAGGGGATGAATTCGAGCAGCGGCATGATGGCGCCCACGAGCACGCAGACCAGCGCCCCGATCCGCCGCATCAGCGCCCCGGTCATGAACCGGGCGCGCCGCTTCACCATGCCATCGGCCATGCGGCTCACAGGCCCGAGGAATTTGAGCAGCGTCTTGGCATGCTTGGCCGAAATGCAGCGGCTCGTGAGCCACTTTGGCAGCCACACCTGATCGCGTCCCAAGGCGATCTGCCCCGCAACAAGGATGGTATTGATCCCAACCATGGTCGGCAGGCCCGGAATGATGCTGAGCGGGGAAATCACGATCAGCGCCGGCAGCAGCAGCATCGGCCCGGCGGCCCGCTGTCCGGCGATTTCCTGGATTAGCCCGATCGAAACGTCATCGCCGCCCTCGGCCCTCTCCTCGACCTTGCGCACCAGCCTGCCGAGCGTGCCTTCCTTGCTATCTGTCATGGGTGAAGGCGTCCTTTCCGCAAGGCAACGCCGGGCTGGTTGGGCCCGTTCCTTGCCCTGCGGAAATCACAGTTGCCCCTCACATCACCTTGCTGACGGCGAGCAATCCCGGCCGTTTTTCGTTGGCCGCGTTGATGGCCGCCTCGCCGCCCAGCACCACGACATGGCCCTTTTCCGCCACGAGATCGATGGCATCGGCCAGGGCCAGGAAGTCGGCACGGCTGGTATTGAGGATTTCGTCGCGCCGCTTCTGGCGCAGCGCATCGGTCGTGCCGCTCAGGATCCGCCACATGGCTGAATAGCCCTTGGCATCGGGAAACTCCGGCCGGTCGAGATCGCCCACCACGCCGATCACCGAGCGGACCAGGTCAGTCTCGCCGATATCGGCCCGCAACGCCTTGGCAGCCCCGTCATAGACATCGAGCGTCTTGATCAGATTGGGATCGCGATAGGAGAGGAAAGCGAAATTGCCCGAGGCCAGATCGAACCGGCTCGACCCGCCATAGGCCCCGCCCTGCACCCGCACCTTGTCCCAGAGATAGGTCGTGTTCAAGAGCCTTAACGCGACCGCCGAGGCTGCACTCAGGTCCACCCCGAGCGCCTTGAGATTGGCGCCCTTGCCCACATAATTGACCTGCGCCGGAATGACGAGGCCCTCGTTCCGCGGCACGAGTTCAAGGCTCCAATCCGCATCGGCCACACTGCGATCCGGCAGGCCGCCGACGAAATCTTCCAGCGCAGGGCGCGCATCGCCCCAGAGCGCGCCGTCGGCGGTGAGGTTGATCACCATGCGGCCGCGATTGAACAGCCGGTCGCGAATGCGTGTCAGCGCTGCCTCCACGCCGTCCCAGTCGCTGTCGATGCGCCGGATCAGGTCCTTGAGGAAGTTGAGGTAACTCACCCCGCTCATCTGCTCGGACATCCAGCCGGCCTCGGTCAGGCCCGCCTTGATCCGCATGTCGGCAAAGGCATTGCCCGAGGGCACGAGCCGCGCCTCGAAACCGGCCTTTTCCTCGAGCGCCATCTGCCGGAACCGCTCGCGATTGGACAGCTGCGCATCGAGCAGCACGTCGCCGAAAATTTCCAGCATGTCGCCGAACTTGTCGGGCACCGACTTGCCAGACAGGAAGAACCAGGCGGCAGTGCCGTCCCCGTCCTGGCGCGTCGCCAGCGAGCGGTGCTGCGCCACCCCGCCCGTCGTCCGCCCGATCCTCTGGGTCAGCGAGACGAAGTCCTCCTTGCTCGTCCCCGTCTGCAACAAGGCCCGGCCGAACAGCGGCAGATAGGGCAGCAGGTCCTTGTCGAGCACGTGGAGGTCGAAGCCGAGGTCGAGATAAACAATGCCCAGCGTCGGCAGGTCATGCATCAGCGCACGCACGCCACCCAGCCGCTCCTCGGCAGTCGGCACCGTACGGATGTCGCGATCAAGATCCTCCAGGGTCAGCGTTGGGATCTTGGCCAGGTCCTCCGGCCGATCGACACTTTCCTGCAGCGCCTTGAGCCGCTCGGTCTGTTCCAGCACCGCCGCAAGTCCTGCTTCATCAAGACCGTCGCGCACCGTAGCCAGTCGGTCAGCCTCAACCTGAGCTTCGCGCGCAGCCTGCTCCGGATCGGCTTCGAGCACCGAGGTCAGGCGATGGGCATTGTCGAGGAAAAGCCGCGCGATTTCTCTTTCGAAATGTCCTTCGGCGGCCTTGGCCTTGAGGCTCTGCAGTGCCTCCTCGAACACCAGCGGAGCCAGCGGGTCGCCGCCATGCAGCCAGCCGCCGAGCGCGGTGAACATATAGGTCATGCCGCGCGGATAGGAGCCGGTATTCTGCTCGCGCAGGTTGAATTCGAACGTATTGATCGCCGCTTCCCGTTGCTCGGCGGAAAAACCAATTTCGGCGATCTCGGCCAGCGTATCGAGCACAAGTTGCTCGACTTTGCCGGCATTGGCCGGATCGACGCCCTTGAGGCCAAACCCGCCCATGGGCTGGCGGAGATGGGCCGAAATCCCACCCCCGATCATGCCCTCGCCCAGCCCGCTTTCGGTGAGCTTCTTGCGCAGCGGCGCCGCCGGATTGCCGGCCAGGAGATAGCTCAGAATGCCGAAGCTCAGCATCTCCTCGCGCGTCTCGGGCGGATCGATCATCCAGTTGACCGACACCATGCCATCGCGGCGCTTTTCGGCGTCCACGGTGCCTGCATAGGTACCGCTGACCGTGCGCGGCGCGTTCCAGCGCGGCTGCAGGGACACTTCCGATTTGGGATCGATCCGCTCGAACTGGCTGAAATAGCTGTCAAGAATGTCGAGGCGCTTTTCGGGTGCGTCATCGCCCGAGAAAACGACCCGCGCATTGGAGGGATGGTAGAAGGTCTCGTGGAAGCGCTTGAACTGCGCATAGGTCAGGTCCGGGATCACGCGCGGATCGCCGCCCGAACTCTTGCCATAGGTCGTGTCGGGATAAAGCGCGTTCTGCGTCTGGGTATGCATCACCGAATCGGGCGACGAATAAACGCCCTTCATCTCGTTGAACACCACGCCCTTGTAGACCAGCGGCGCGTCCGGACTCTCGAGCTCGTAGTGCCAGCCCTCCTGCGCAAATGTCTCCTCCGAAATCAGCGGAAACAGCACCGCGTCGAGATAGACGTCGACGAGGTTATAGAAGTCCTTGAGGTTCTGGCTCGCCACCGGATAGGCCGTCTTGTCCGGAAAGGTCATGGCATTGAGGAAGGTGTGCATCGACCCCTTGAGCAGCTCCACGAAGGGCTTCTTGACGGGATATTTCCGGCTTCCGCACAGTACCGAATGCTCAAGAATATGCGCGATGCCGGTGGAATCCTCCGGCGGCGTCTTGAAGGTGATCCCGAACACCTTGTTCTCGTCCGCATTGACGAGGCTCAGCACCTCCGCCCCGGTCTTTTTGTGCCGGTAGAGCAGCGCCTGGGAATTGATCTCGGCAATGCTCTCGTCACGGACGAGCTCGAAGGCGGGATGGGACATTTCAAACTCTTCTTGTTCTTTCGGCTCCCTAACCTAGGTGCGCCCCGCCAGGATCGCTAGGGGCTGCACAAAACGGGAGCTATCGCCCTTACCCTCCCCCCGTGCGAGAGAAGGTGCCCCGAAGGGCGAGAGGCTTGTTTCTAAACCCCGCCGCGGATTTCCGGCTTCACGTCCTTTTCATACCATTCGCCCAATTGCTTCATCAGCGCGGGGAACAGGCTCTTGCGCTCGCTGGCGGCGACATTGTCGGCGATCTGTTCGGGCTTGGAGACGCCCGCGATGACGGTCGACACCTGCGGATGATCGAGGATCCAGCGCAGTGCGAACTGGCTCATGGGCACGCCTTCGGGCGCCAGGCCCTTGAGCACCTGCACCAATTCGACCCCGCGCTCGAACGGAATGCCCGAAAAGGTCTCGCCCACTGAAAAGGCCGCCCCGTCGCGATTATAGCTGCGGTGATCGCTGTCGGCGAAGCGAGTATCCTTGTCATACTTGCCGCTGAGCAGCCCGCTGGCCAGCGGCAGCCGCACGATGATGCCGACATCCTTTTCGGCCGCCTTGGGCAGGAGCGCGGTCGCCGCATCCTGGCGCAGCAGGTTGAAGATGATCTGCAGGGTCGAGCAACCCGGCTGTTCGAGGCAGATCAGGCCTTCCTCGATCGTCTCGACGCTGGCGCCCCAGTTGCTCACCAGCCCCTCGGCCTGGAACTCGTCCATCCAGCCAAAGATTGCGCCATCGCGCAGCACTTCGGTGGGCACGCAATGGAGCTGCGCCAGGTCGATCCTGCCAACCCCCAGCCGCTTGGCCGAATTGACCAGACTCTCGCGCAGTGCGGGCTTGGAATAGCCATTGGGGTATAGCCCACTGCCACGCCCGAGCTTGGTGGCGACCACCACATTGGGACCCTTGGCATGGGCGCCGATCCGGCTTTCCGACAGCCCGCCGCCATAGACGTCGGCCGTATCCCAGAAGCTTATCCCGGCATTGAGCGCATGGGTCAGGATCGCGTCGGCCGTCTCGTCGCCGACCGGGCCGAAATCGCCGCCCAGCTGCCAGCAACCGAGGCCGATTTCGCTGACCTCGAACCCAGTCTTGCCCAGTCGCCGCGTCTTCATGCCCATCTCCTGCTCTGTTCGGGCCAACCTATTGCCGGCCCCATGCAAGAACAAGGGCGCCGCAGCGCCCTCGTTCCATCGGCCTTTTGCCTGGCTTATTCGAAATAATCGGGAAAATCCTCGATGGTCTGGCTGAGCAGCACCTCGGCCCGTCCCAGATGCGCCCGCATCGCTGCCTCCGCAGCGGCGACATCACCCTTGACCACCGCCTCGGCGATGATCCTGTGCTCGGCAATGGCCCGCTGGGTCGAAGACACGCCCAGCGTCAGGTAGCGTACCCGGTCGAGCTGCATCTTGTGATCGTCGATCAGCTGCCAGGCATATTCGACGCCCGCCAGCCGGGCCAGCGTGCGGTGGAACAACTCGTCGAGCTGGTGAAAGCCCCGGCTGTCCTTGGCCTCGGAGGCGACTTCCTGGTCCGCGATCAGTCTTGCCAGCACATCCGCGACATCGGGCCCCGGATCGGTCGCCACCCGGCGGATGATTTCGACCTCGATGCTCTCGCGGATGAACCGGCTCTGCCGCACCCCATCGGGTGAGATTTTCTTGACCACCGTGGCGCGTTTGGGCCGGATCAGCAGCAGGCCCTGTTGCGCCAGGCGGATGAAGGCCTCGCGCACCGGCTGACGCGACACGCCATAGCGCGCCGCAATGTCGCTTTCCGAAATCACGTCACCGGGTTTGAGGCCCATGGAGACGATATCGTCGCGCAGGGCCACCACCATCCGGCCGGCAATCGTTCCTTCTAGCGGTTCGCCCACCTTGGCTCCGTTCCGGGCTGATTCCATCATTGGACCATGTGACGTTTGCCGCCCGTCCGGATCGGCCTCTTTGCTGTCTTCCACAGGATTATAGCCTCCCGACCGCCTCAGGGCCCGCCTGCATGGCGCGAAAGAAACTATACAATCTTCCAATCTTGTATGGTAGATGCAATTCCGGCGCCCTCTGCGGCCCATTGCAGTGATTTTTGATACGGAGAGAGATGATGGCCAGGACCTATGCGCTCGTGGGGACCGGAGGACGCGCCCGCATGTTCTACGAGGCGATCCTCGGGCCGCATCGAGACCAGTCCCGGCTCGTCGCGCTGTGCGACACCAACCAGGTGCGCATGGATTTTACCAACAGCGTCATTTCAGGCGAACTCGGTGGCGAGGTCGTCCCCACCTACAAGGCGGCCGATTTCGCCAGGATGATCGCCGAAACCAAGCCCGACACCGTCATCGTCACCTCCATCGACCGCACGCACCACCTCTATATCATCGCCGCGCTCGAGGCTGGTTGCGATGTCATCACCGAAAAGCCGATGACCACCGATCCCGAAAAGTGCCAGGCCATTCTTGACGCCGTCGAACGCACCGGCAGGCAGGTGCGTGTCACCTTCAACTATCGCTACGCCCCGCACAATTCCGCCCTGCGCGAGCTGATCGCCGAAGGCGCCATCGGCAAGGTTACCTCCGTCCATTTCGAATGGCTGCTCGATACCCGCCACGGCGCCGACTACTTCCGCCGCTGGCATCGCGACAAGCGCAATTCCGGTGGCCTCATGGTCCACAAGTCCACCCATCACTTCGACCTCGTCAACTTCTGGCTCGGCACCGAACCCGACACGGTCTTCGGCATGGGCGACCTCAAGTTCTATGGCCGCGCCAATGCCGAGGAACGCGGCGTCTTCACGCCCTATACCCGCACCACCGGCGTCGCGGCGGCCAAGGACGATCCCTTCGCTATCGATCTGACGGCCAATCCGGTCCAGAAAGGCCTTTATTGGGACGGCGAGAAGGAGGACGGCTACCAGCGCGACCAGAACGTCTTCGGCGACGGCATTTCCATCGAGGACACGATGAATGTCATGGTCCGCTACGCCAACAAGGCGGTCATGACCTATTCGCTCTATGCCTATGCGCCCTGGGAGGGGTTCAACGTCGCCATCAACGGCACCGGCGGCCGGCTTGAACTCACCGTGCACGAGAACAGCTATATCAATGCCGGTGCCGGCTCGGAGACCGAAGGTGCTGCCAAGGGCGTAAAGCTCTACCATTTCCCCTTGCATGGCGAGCCGCGCGTCGTCCCGGTCAAGCATGGCGAAGGCGGCCATGGCGGCGGCGACAAGATCATGCTCGAGGAAATCTTCGGTAACGCCACTCCGCGCCCCGGCTACGGCGCCAACCACCGTGACGGCGCCCTCTCCATTCTCACCGGCATCGCCGCCAACAAAAGCTTCGCCACCGGCCTGCCGGTGGATGTGAAGACCCTGGTGAGGCTCTAGCTTAAGGCGCATCCACCACCGTGACCCTCCCCCTGGGGGGAGGGTAGTCCGGCTAGGGCAAGCGCCAAGTAGCGGAATAGAGATGGGTTAGCAGGCCACTTGGCAAAATTACCGGCTGAACGGCACCGATGCAGTCAGCACTTCGCCCGAATTGTTGAATTCGACCTCGAAGTCCACGGTGATGCTCTCGCCCACGAGCAGGATGCGCGCGCCGATACGCACGTCGCTGCCGGCGCGGTCCTTGGCCTGTTCGCGCAGGTCGAAGCTGATATTGCCGCCATTCTTGCGGCCGATGGCCAGCCCCGTATAGCCGGCATTCGAGCTCATTGCTGCCTCATACTGCCGGGCCGCTTCATTATAGGCGATAGTGCCGCTGATCGAGAGCGTCGCGTTTACCAGCGTGCAGCGGCCGGTATAGTTGATCTTGAGCATATTGCCCTGGCTGACGCCAAGGCGGCAGCGGAACGGCTCGTTCCGGTCCCCACCCACCAGCGCACCTTCGCCGCGCCAGTTGCCGATATAGGACGTCAGCACGTCAAGCTCGCTCTGGGCGGCAGGGGCCGCTCCAGGCATAGCCGCCGTCGCCACAAAAGCCAGCGCCACCATCATCGTGCGCAACCAATTTGTCACATCATCCCCCGTTCGCTTTCCAAGCGCCGCTCATGTCTGCCAGTTAGCCTTACGACGCACCAGTAAAAACAACCCGCGATTGACGCCATTGTTACGAATCAATCACCCACTTGCTGGTAAAAACCTCGTGGGGATACGAATTTGCCCGCAAGGGTTATGAGGGGAGGCCCGCTTTTATGACTGCCGGACCGATTATCGACGCGCGCAATGTGGACTATACCCTCCAGATCGCCGGGCGCCCGCTGCATATCCTGCGCAAGGTCTCGCTGACGGTCGCACCGGCAGAGGTCGTGGCCATTGTCGGCCCCTCCGGCAGCGGCAAGACCTCGCTGCTGATGCTCCTGGCCGGGCTCGAAAAGGCCACCGGCGGCACGGTCGGCGTCAACGGCAAGGACCTTGGCGCCATGAGCGAGGACGAGCTGGCCCGCTTCCGCCGCCATACGCTGGGCATCGTCTTCCAGTCCTTCCACCTCATCCCCTCGCTGACCGCCCTCGACAATGTGGGCCTTGCGCTTGAAATAGCCGAGCCCGGCCTGTCCACCGCCGAAATCCGCACCAGGGCCGCCGCCGCGCTGGCAGCCGTCGGCCTCGGCGATCGTCTCGACCATCGCCCCACAGCGCTATCGGGCGGCGAACAGCAGCGCGTCGGCCTTGCCCGCGCCACGGTCGCCAGCCTGCCCCTGCTGCTGGCCGACGAACCCACCGGCAATCTCGACCAGAAGACTGGCGCCGTCGTCGTCGACCTCATGTTCGACCTGGCGCGGCGCAACCGCACCGCCGTCGTCCTCATCACCCACGATCCGGCCCTGGCCGCGCGCGCCGACCGCACCTTTACCATGACTCAGGGCCAGCTCACAGAAACCACGGCCGGGATCGGCGCGGTGGCCGAGTGATGCACTCCCTCTGGCCCTCCATCCGCATCGGCCTAAAGGACATGCGGGGAGACATCAGGCGTTTCCTGCTCCTCGTCGTGTGCCTCGCCGTCGGCACCGCCCTCATCGCCGGCGTAAATTCGGTCGGCACCAGCATTACCCGCGCCATCGAAATGGGCGCCGCCGAAATCATGGGCGGCGATATCGAGCTTTCGCGCGCCGACCGCCTCGCCACGCCTGACGAACTGGCGGCCATGCAGGCGCTCGGCCGCGTCGTCAATGTCGTCGACACCAATCTGCGCGCCGAAGGCATGGACGCGGAAGCCTTTGCCGATATCAGCGCCGTCGGCCCCGGCTATCCGCTGCTGGGCAGCGTGCGCAGTCCGCAGCTGGCGCCCGGCGAGGACCTTGCCACGATCCTCGCCGCTGACGACCAGGATCGCCCCGGCGCCCTGGTCGATGGCATCATGCTCGATCAGCTTGGCCTCGGCATCGGCGACAGTTTTGGCCTCGGCGGCACCGAATTCACCGTGCGCGGCACGCTTCTGGCCTTGCCGGACGGCCCGGTGCGCGGCTTCCGCCTTGGCCTGCCCACGCTCATCACCCTTGATGGCTTTGGCGTCGTCAGCGACCGCACCTCGCCCCTGCCGGGTCTGGGCACCTGGTATCGCTACAAGATCCTGCTTGATGACCGCGACGTCGAACAGGGCCTCGCCCGCGCCGTCGATACCCTGCCCGATAGCGGCTGGACCTTCCGTACCGCCCGCGACAGCCTGGGACAGATGGTGCGCTACTACGAACTCTTCATGCGCTTCCTCGTCATTGTCGGTCTGGGCTCGCTGCTCATCGGCGGCGTCAGTGTCTGGACCGGCATGCGCGCCTATATCGCCGAGCGCTCAGGCGTCATCGCCGTGCTGCGCTCCATCGGCGCCGGCCGAAGCCGCGTCTTCGTGCACTTCCTTTCGCAAGTGGCCGCCCTGGCTCTGGTCGGCGTCCTCATCGGCCTCGTCGTCGGCGCCAGCACCGCCTGGTTCATCCTGCCCACTATCGGCGCTGCCGTCGGCATTCCCCTGGCCCCGGCCATCCATCTCCAGCCGCTGCTGATTGCTGCCGGCACCGGCCTCGTCACCGCCTTCGCCTTCGCCTATCTGCCCTTGCAGCAGGCGCAGGCCATCCGCCCGGTGCTGCTGTTCCGCTCCAAGGGCCTCGATGCCCCGCCGGTCAATTGGCGCGAATTGCTGCTCTCCTGGCAGGTCCTGCCACTGCTTGTCGCCATCCTCGCCTTCTTCCTCCTTGCCTGGGCGATGACCGGCGATCCCGCCCTGGTCGCCGCCTTCGGCCTTGCCAGCGCGCTCGGCGCTATCCTGTTCCAGCTCTTCATTCGCCTCACCCAGGCCGGTCTCGCGCGCCTGCCCGACACCGGCCCGCGCATCTGGCGCCATGCGCTGCGCAACATTGCCGGCGCCGGCCAGAACGCCGCCACCGTCGCCGTCTCGGCCGGCATGGCGCTCTCCATGCTGATCGTCGTCCTCGTCATGCAGACCAACCTGCAGCAGGAATTCTTCGGCGCCTCCGCCTTCGACGCACCGACCCTGGTCGGCTCCGATCTTTTCCCCGACGAGGTCGAGCAGCTCGAAACCCTCGCCGCCGCCGGCAACGGCTTTACCCGTTTCGTTTCGACCCCCATGCTCCGCGGCGCCCTTGTCGATATCAACCGCACGCCCGTCGCCGAGGTCACGACCCGCGGCCCCGAAGCCACATTTCTCCTCGCCGGTGAAGTGCCCCTTACCTATCGCGCCCAGCTGCCGGCCACTTCGCGCGTCACCGCGGGCCAATGGTGGCCCGAAGACTATAGCGGCCCGGGCCTTGTGAGCCTGCATCAAAGCTTGCGCAACGGCCTCGGCGTCGACCTCGGCGACACCCTGACCTTCTCCATCTTCGGCGATCCCGTCACGGTCACCATTGCCAGCTTCCGCGACTATTCCTGGCAGGGCGGCATCGACTTCCTCGCCACCTTTTCGCCCGGCGTGCTCGACAATTACCCGACCACGCTCTTTGCCGCCGTCACCGCGGCTCCGGGCCAGGAAGACGCGGTCGGCCGGCTCCTTGCGACCGAACTGCCCGATATCCGCTTCATCTCGGTGGGCGATACGCTCAAGCAGGTCACCGACGCGCTGGGCCAGCTGTCCTTTGCAGCCAGCCTCGTCGGCGGCCTCGCCGTGGGCAATGGCATGCTCGTTCTCATCGGCAGCCTCTCGACCGGCCGCCGCCAACGCGAGGCCGATGCGGTCATCACCAAGGTCCTCGGCGCCACTCGGCTTGAACTCATCGCGACCGCCGCCCTGCAATATCTGCTGCTCGCCCTCCTGGCTGCGGTTCCCGCCCTGCTGCTCGGCCTTGGCCTTGGCCGGGTGGTCAGCGGCCTCATGCTGGCGGTCGAATTCTCGGTCAAGCTCGACATCATTTTCGTCGTGCTCGCCATCGCCGTGGCCATCACCGCCATGCTGGGCGCCATGACCATCTGGCGCGCCGTCTCCACCCGGCCTGCTCTGCTTCTGCGAGATCTTTGATCGGCAGCCCGGATCATTCTGTGGAACCGGGCTTTCGCGTCACACCCGAATCGGGGACGCTCTGTGCTAACAGAGCCCCAGCAATTGGTCGCCGTGCGTCAGCCTTCCGCTGGAACCGTGACGCATCCAGCCGGAGAAATGATGCAGGTCGCCATCGACATGGGACAGAGCCGCTCGGACGGCGCAGCCCATATGGATCTCGAGGAATTGCTCGCCACGCGCCTGCTGGTGCAGGGCAATTCGGGCTCCGGCAAGTCCCATCTCCTGCGGCGCCTGCTCGAGCAGTCCGCGCCATGGGTGCAGCAATGCGTCATCGATCCTGAAGGCGATTTCGTCACCCTGGCCGACAAGTTCGGCCACCTGGTCGTCGATGCCACCCGCACCGAAAACGAACTCACCCGCATCGCCGCCCGCGTCCGCCAGCATCGCGTTTCCGTGGTGCTGAACCTTGAAGGCCTCGATGTCGAGCAGCAGATGCGCGCCGCCGCCGCCTTCCTGGGCGGCATGTTCGATGCCGATCGCGACTACTGGTACCCGGTCCTCGTCGTCGTCGACGAAGCCCAGCTCTTTGCGCCCGCCGCGGCCGGCGAAGTCTCCGACGAAGCCCGCAAGCTTTCGCTCGGCGCCATGACCAATCTCATGTGCCGCGGCCGCAAGCGCGGCCTTGCCGGCGTCATCGCCACCCAGCGCCTTGCCAAGCTCGCCAAGAATGTCGCCGCCGAGGCCAGCAATTTCCTTATGGGCCGCACCTTTCTCGACATCGACATGGCGCGCGCCGCCGATCTCCTGGGCATGGACCGCCGCCAGGCCGAACAGTTCCGCGACCTGGCCCGCGGCCACTTCGTCGCCCTCGGCCCAGCCATTTCCCGGCGTCCCCTGCCCATCGTCATCGGCAATGTGGAAACCTCGGCCCGCTCCACCAGCCCCAAGCTGACGCCGCTTCCCGAAGCGCCGGCCGACGCGGCCGACCTCATCTTCACCCAGGATCCCGAAGAACTGGTCCGGCCCATCGTCCGCCGCCCGCCTCCGCCGCCACCGCCCTCGACCAACGAGCTTCTGGCTCAGGTCGCCGAAGCGCGCGCCAAGGCCCGCGCCGAAGCGCCCGAGGAGCTGGTCTCGCTCTTCCCGGAAATCGACGCGGCCGAGCGCGAGGAAACCATCCGCACAGTCATGGCCGAATTGATGAGCGATCCCGATGCCGGCTTCCGCAACACCGCGCAGCTTTACCAGGACTTCCTCGTGCGCTGCCGCATTCGCCGCGTGCCCGGCGATCCGCCGGCCCTGCCCGCCTTCAAGCGCCTCCTGGCAGTGGCGCGGGTTGCGCCCGATCCGGAAACCGCAGCCTCCGACGGCTGGCAGCAGGCGCTGACCCTCTCGGAAACTCTGACCGATGACGTGCAGGGCGTTTTCCTCGTCATCGCCCAGGCCGCGCTGACCGGTGCGCCCTGCCCCTCCGACGCGACCCTTGCGCGCCTCTACGGCACCCATTCGGCCAGCCGCGCCCGCCGTCTTCTCACCTGGTTCGAGGAACGCGGGCTGGTTGTCCTGCGCACGGATTTCCGCGGCGCCCGTATCGCGGCCTTCCCCGAACTCGGTGCCGAAACCGCGCCCGGCGACCCTAACGGCCCCGACGCCCTCGCCGACATCCGCGGCGCCGCGGAGTAGCTCCCTCCCTTCTCCCCTTGCGGGAGAGGGTGCCCGAAGGGCGGGATGAGGGTTTTGCTACCCTCGCAGCTCCGCTTTGAAACTGAAGCGCGCCCGCGCCCCGGGCCCGAGCAGCTCTGAATAGGGCCGTTCGCCCAGGTCGTCCGAACCGCCCACCTCTGCCGCTGTCCCATGCCAGGGTTCGAGACAGACAAAGCCCGCCACCGATTTGCTCCACAGCGCCAGATTGGGCAGGTTTTCCCAGGTGAAATGCACCCGCGGCCCCTTTTCAGGGCCATAGACCAGTCCTGCCCCCGCGCCTTCGGGAAACAGCATCGCGTCCTCGGCAAAAAGACTATGGTCGAGTTCGAGCCTTCCCTCCGCGAACGGCGACGGCAATGGCTGTGGATTGACCAGCCCGCCCGAAAGCCGGTGCAGGGCCGGTGCGCCACCCTCGTCGAGGTCGATGAAATGCTTTTGTCCACCCGCGCCGGGCAGCGGCCAGGAAAAGGCGGGATGAAATCCGATGCCGAAAGGCATGACCCGATGGTCGCGATTGACCACTTCGGCGGTGACGACAACCGCGCGGCCCTCGACCCGGTGTTCGACATCGAGCTGGAAGTCGAACGGGAACATGGCCCGGCTCGCTTCCGATGCCGTCAGCCGATAGACACAGCGATCGCTTTCTTCCACCACCAGCTCGAAATTGCTGCGCCGCGCGAAACCGTGCTGGCTCATCTGGAAGCGCTCGCCCTCGATGCTCACCGTATCATTGGGCGCCTTGCCCACGATCGGAAACAGGATGGGGGATCGGCCGGTCCAATAGGTGGCGTCGCCATGCCAGAGCCAGTGCCGGCCGTCGCGCGTCTGGATCGACTGCATCTCGGCCCCCAATGCCGCCACATCGACAGTGATCTGGTCATTGGCGATACGGGTCAATTGCATGCGCCGCTCCGGGCTTTGGCTGGGACGGCGCGCACTCTAGTCGCTTCCCCCGCATGGGAGAACTCCCAAGTACGCTGGCAGTGAACAAGTTCTCAACCGCCTCGTGAGACCGGCATCCGCAGATCCAGCCCCTTGCCGCCATTCACCGCCCTCGCTATCCCAGCCTCCATGTCGTTTCCGCCCCTGCCCATCGACGCAGCCCTGTCCGCTCTTGCCCAGGCCCTGTGCGCCGGCACATCCGCCGTGCTCGTCGCCCAGCCCGGCGCCGGCAAGACCACGCGCGTGCCCCTGGCGCTGCTCGACGCAGCCTGGCGCGGCAATGGCCGTATCGTCATGCTCGAACCGCGCCGTCTCGCCGCCCGCGCCGCGGCGCGGCAGATGTCGCGGCTGCTCGGAGAACAGGTCGGCCAGACCGTGGGCTATCGCGTCCGCATGGAAGCCAGGGTCTCGGCCCGCACCCGCATCGAGGTGGTCACCGAGGGCGTCTATACCCGCATGCTGCTCGACGACCCGGAATTGGCGGGCATCGCCGCCGTCATCTTCGACGAATTCCACGAGCGGAGCCTCGATGCCGATCTCGGCCTTGCCCTGACACTCGATGCCCGCGCGCTGCGCCCCGATCTGCGCCTCCTCGTCATGTCCGCTACGATAGACGGCGCCGCGGTAGCCCGCCTGCTCGACGATGCGCCGGTCATCGATAGCCCCGGCCGCACCTTTCCGGTCGAGACGATCCACAGCGAGCCTGACCCGCTGCAGCGCCTCGAAGACCAGGTCGCCACGGCCACCCTTGCCGCCCTGCGCGACCATGAGGGCTCGGCCCTCGTCTTCCTGCCCGGCCAGGGCGAAATCACCCGCGTGGCCGAGCGCCTCGCTCCACGCCTGCCCCCCGATATCGACCTGGCCCCGCTCTACGGCCAGTTGTCGCCCGCCGAGCAGGATCGCGCCATCCAGCCTGCCCCTGACGGCCGCCGCAAAATCGTGCTCGCCACCTCAATCGCCGAAACCTCGCTGACCATCGAGGGCGTCCGCATCGTCATCGATAGCGGCTTCCGCCGCATCCCCGTCTATGAACCGGCGACCGGCATGACCACGCTCGCCACCCGCCGTGTCTCCCGTGCCGGTGCCGACCAGCGCCGCGGCCGCGCCGGCCGCACCAGTCCCGGCATCTGCATCCGCCTCTGGAACAAGGGGCAGACGGCCGCGCTCGAGCCCTTCGATACGCCCGAAATCCTTGCCGCCGATCTGTCCGGCCTGCTGCTCGATCTTGCCGCCTGGGGCGTCACCGACCCCTCGGCACTGCCCTTTCTCGACCCGCCGCCGGCCCCCGCCTGGAATGAGGCCCGCTCTCTCCTCATCCGCCTTGATGCCATCGATGCGAGCGGGCGGCTTACCAAGGCGGGCAAGGCCCTGGCCCGCCTGCCGCTGCATCCGCGCCTCGCCCACATGGTCGTGGCAGGCGCCGAGGACGGCGATGCCCGCACTGCCGCAGACCTTGCCGTGCTCATCGGCGAACGCGGCCTTGGCGGCGATGACATCGATCTGGGCCGCCGCGTCGAGCGCTTCCGCACCGATCGCTCGAAGCGCGCCGAAGATGCTCGCGCCATGGCCAGCCGCTGGGTTAGGCTCCTGGATGCCAAAGCCACCGGCGAAACCTTGTCCCCCGGCCATCATCTCGCTCGCGCCTTCCCCGATCGCGTCGCCCAGACCGCGGGCCCGCGTGGCCGCTTCCGCCTCGCCAATGGCCGCCAGGCCCAGCTCGATGAGAGCCATGCGCTGGCCGGTGCGTCCTTTATTGTCGTCGCCGATCTCACCGGCAGCGCCACCCAGGGCCGCATCCGCTCGGCCGCCGCGCTCGATCCGGCCGAGCTCGAAACCCTCTTTGCGCCACACATCACCAGCACCACGTCCCTCGCCTTCGATGCGGCCACCGGCTCCGTCCGCGCCCGCCGCCAGCGCCGCCTCGACGCCTTGCGCCTTGCCGATGAAACCGCCCCCGTCACCGATCACGAGGCCGCGGCGCGGCTCCTTGCCGAAGCAGCGCTGAAGCGCCCCGAAACCCTCCCCTGGAGCAAGGAACAAAAGGCCATCCGCGCCCGCGCCACTTTCCTCAGCCAGACCCTGGGCGCTGACTGGCCCGACCTGTCCGACGCAGCCGTTGCGCAGGACCCGGCCTGGCTCGCGCCCTACATCCTGGGCGAGACCCGCCTTGCCTCCATCAGTGCCGAACACCTCGGAATGGCCCTCGACGCGCTTTTGCCTTGGAGCAAGCGCCAGGAGATCGATCGCCTCCTGCCCAGCCATTTCCATGCCCCCTCCGGCAGCCACCTGCCCATCGACTACGCCGCGGAAAACGGCCCGGCACTCGAAATCCGCGTCCAGGAACTTTTCGGCCTCGATCGTCACCCTACGATCGCCAATGGCCGGTTGCCGCTGCTGCTCGTCTTGCTCTCCCCGGCCCACCGACCCATCCAGACCACGCGCGACCTTCCCGGTTTCTGGCGCGGCTCCTGGAAGGATGTCGCCAAGGACCTCAAGGGCCGCTACCCCCGCCACCCCTGGCCCGATGACCCGATCGCCGCGCCGGCTACGAACAGGGCCAAGCCGCGCGGCACATGAAAAAACCCCGGACTTTCGTCCGGGGCTTCACTCAGTCGTTCGGCGTAAAGTTCAGCGCCACGCCGTTGATGCAATAGCGCAGGCCGGTCGGCGGCGGCCCGTCCGGGAACACGTGCCCCAGATGGCTGCCGCAGGTGGCGCAGTGCACTTCTGTCCGCACCATGCCATACGAGCGATCGGTCGTGGTTTCCACCGAGCCCGGAATGGGGTCGTTGAAGCTGGGCCAGCCGGTGCCGCTCTCGAATTTTAGCGTCGAGGCAAAGAGCGGGCTGTCGCAGCCCGCGCAGGAAAACGTGCCCTGCCGCTTTTCGTGCAGCAGCGCGCAGGAGCCGGGCCGCTCGGTGCCGTGCTGGCGCATGATGTAATATTGTTCTTCGGTCAGCCGGTCGCGCCATTCGGCATCGGTCCTTGTGACGGGGAAGGCATGGGCGTCCATGGTCGAACTCCTTGAGGCTGGGAAGCGCTGCGACACCGCCGGGCATACTGCCTCCGGCCAAAGTCGCATTCGGTCCTTCATTCGCTTGGCATATAGGCATAGTTACACCACAAGCCCATATTCGTTCCATCGCGCGTTTCCGTGAAGGCACCCATGACCCTGCCGATTTCCACGCCGGACCACCGCATTGCCTCCATCGAGCAGCTCGAAGCGCTTTACCTTCCGGCCCCTGCCCCGGCCTCGACCACCAAGGTCGCCCGCACCGTCACCCCGCACTACCGGCAGCTGATCGAACTCAGCCCCTTCGCGGCCCTCGCCACAGTCGGCCCGGAGGGGATCGACTGCTCGCCCCGCGGAGATCGTCCGGGTTTCGTGCGCGTCGCGGACGAGCGCACTCTCATCATGCCCGACCGGCGCGGCAATAACCGCATCGACAGCCTGCGCAACATCGTGCGCGATCCCCGCTGCGCCTTGCTATTCCTGATCCCCGGCTCGGGCACGACCCTGCGGGTCAATGGCCGGGCGCATCTGTCGATCGATCCGGACCTGCTCGACAGTTTCGCCGTCGAGGACAAGGCGCCGCGCTCGGCCATCGTGCTTGCCGTCGACGAAGTCTATTTCCAGTGCGCCCGTGCCATCATCCGCTCCGAACTCTGGAACCCGGAACGCCATGTCGATCCCGCGACCCTGCCCACGCCCGGCCAGATCCTGGCTGCCATGACCGAAAACCAGGTCGGCGGCGAGAGCTATGACAGAGCCTGGCCCGAACGCGCCAGACAGACGATGTGGTGAAGAGATGTCCTGGCGGGCACCATTTACCCTTGGTTGCCGCGAGATCAGGGGTGTCCGCCGAACGGCCGCGAAGCGGACGTCTTCAGGTCAGAACGAGTCGAAACCGGTGGCTCTTCGAGCACCGGAGCGGAGCGTACATTGGTACGTGAGCACCGCAGCACAGAAGAACGCCGGGTGCAGACCGTTATCACCTGAAGAAAAATGGTGGGAGTAACAAGGATTGAACTTGTGACCCTTCGCGTGTGAAGCGAATGCTCTCCCGCTGAGCTATACTCCCACATCGCTTCGTGTCCCTTGAAGGACCCGAGCGAACCGGAAAGAGATGGTGGGCGTAACAAGGATCGAACTTGTGACCCCTACGATGTCAACGTAGTGCTCTCCCGCTGAGCTATACG
>PJUF01000618.1_pt1 | contig 23734 bp, 20 predicted proteins | sample 1512191 | NCBI WGS metagenome assembly PJUF01 (sample SAMN08177673, study PRJNA422409) | Feces metagenome, whole genome shotgun sequencing project. | isolation source: Chicken feces (3) enriched on wood chips | host: Gallus gallus | place: USA: Madison | collected 2015-01-15 | reverse complement strand
CATCCATCCACGCATGGCGTGGATCTACTGGGCGTGTGCCATCCACGCATGGCGTGGATCTACTGGATGTGTGCCATCCACGCATGGCGCGGATCTACAGTAGAGCCACGCCATGCGTGGCTGCGGCCATCCATCAGCTGCCGTACAACGCCTTGCGCGGGGCACCGGTCAGTTCGGCGGCCAGCTTGGCGGCCGTAGACGGCGGCAGGTGTTCGCTCAGTTTGGCGTACACATGGCGGCCATGCGCCAGCTGCGCCTCGGCATCGTCGCCAGCGCCCTGCACCATCACCACGAACTCGCCCTTGCGCTGGTTCTCATCGGCTTCCACCTTGGCCAGCAGGCCGGCCAGATCGCCATCCAACACCGTCTCGAACAGCTTGGTCAGCTCACGCGCCAGCACCGCCGGGCGCTCGGCACCGAAGATCGCCGACATGTCCGCCAGCGACTCGACAATGCGGTGCGAGGATTCGTAGAACACCATCGTGCGCACTTCGCCGGCCAGCGCCTGCAGGCGGTCGCGGCGGCCGCTGGCCTTGGCCGGCAGGAACCCCTCGAAGCTGAAGCGGTCGCTGGGCAGGCCGGCCACGCTGAGTGCGGCGATGGCCGCGCAGGCACCGGGGATGGGGCTGACCTTGATGCCGGCCGCACGCACGGCGCGGACCAGGCGGAACCCCGGGTCGCTGACCAGCGGCGTGCCGGCGTCACTGACCAGGGCCAGCGATTCGCCAGCCTGCAGGCGCGCCACCAGGCGCTGCGACAAGGCCTCTTCATTGTGCTCGTGCAGGGCCACCAGCGGCTGCTGGATGCCGAAATGGGACAGCAGCTGGCCGCTGCGGCGGGTGTCTTCGGCACAGATGGCCGCCACCGAGCGTAGCACCTCCTGCGCGCGCGGGCTCAGATCGGCCAGGTTGCCGATCGGCGTGGCGACGACATACAGGGTTGGCACACTCATTTCAGCGGTACTCACGGGGCAAGGGTAGAATCCTAGCGTGTACCTGGCCAAGGCCGCTGCCCTCATCGCATGGACCCGATCATGAACAAGCCCGCCGCACGCATCTCCGCCCTGTCGTTGTCGCTGATGCTTCTGGCCGGTTGTGCCACCACCAGCCTCACCAGCGCCCCCGAATCGCCGGCCCAAAGCCAGGCGCTGGCGCTGATCGACCAAGGCAAGGCGCGCGATGCCGCCCTGCAGCTGGAAGCGCAGGCGGCCACCCTGCGCGGCGGTGCCCGCAGCAATACCCTGGCCGATGCGGCCTGGGCCTGGCACCTGGCCGGTGACAGCACCCGCGCGCGCAGCCTGCTGGGCCAGCTGACCGCGCGCCAGCTGTCCGGCGCCAGCCTGCAGCGTTACCAGCTGGCCAGCGCCGAGCTGGCCCTGGCCGACAAGCAGCCCGCGCAGGCCCTGGCCCTGCTCAAGGAGACGGGTGACAACGTGCACCCCAGCCTGCGCACGCGCTGGTTCCTGGCCCGCGCCGATGCGCTGCAGGCCAGCGGTGACAGCTTCGCCGCCGCCGCCGAACGCGCCCGTGCCCACGCCGGCCTGGCCGGTACCGCGCGCAGCGAGAACCAGGCCGCCATTTCCGGCCTGCTTGGTACGCTGGACGATGCCACCCTGCGCAGCCGCGCCGCCGCGCTGCCGGCCAACGACCCGCTGTACAACTTCGCCGGCCGCGCACTGATCGCGCGTGGCCTGCCGCTGCCGCGCCCGTTCGACCGCGATGGCGCGGCCCAGTTCGATACCAGCAAGCGCCCGCCGGCGCTGAGCGATGGCTACCGCCCGCCGGTCAAGCTGGCCGTGCTGCTGCCGCTCAGCGGCCGCCTGGCCACCGCTGCGCAGCCGGTGCGCGATGGCCTGCTGGCCGCGTACTACGGCGAAAGCCGCCGCCGCCCGGAGATCAACTTCTTCGATACAGCGGGTACGTCGGCCGGTGCTCTGGCCGCCTATGACAAGGCCGTGGCGTCCGGCGCCGACTTCGTGGTCGGCCCGCTGGGCCGCGATGAAGTGGACGCGGTGTACGGCCGCCAGCAGCTGCCGGTACCGGTGCTGGGCCTGAACCGCGGCAAGGACGCACCGCCGGCCGGCAGCGCCGGTTTCTCGCTGGCCCCGGAAGACGATGGCATCGTCGCCGCCGAGTACATCCGTGGCCGCGAGCGCAGCCGCGCCCTGGTCATCAGCAGCAACGACGACACCGGCCGCCGTGCCGCCGCCGCCTTTGCCCAGCGGTTTGCCCAGCGCGGTGGCCAGGTGGCCGCCACGGTGGCCGTGGGTGAAGCCGTGGGGGATGTCAGCGCGCAGGTGCGAAATGCAGGCCAGATCGACGCCGTGTTCCTGGCCGTGCGTGCCCCGCAGGCAAGACTGCTGGCCCCGCAGCTGGCCCTGGCCGGTGCCGGTGGCGCCACCCGCGTGGGCACCTCGCAGCTGACCACCGGCAGCGGCAAGGTGGAAGAAGACGTGGCGCTGGACGGCATCATCTACCCCAACGAAGCCTGGAACGTGCGCAGCGTGTCCGGCCTGCCGTCGGCCGCCCAGGTGGCGCAGACGCTGCCCAGCGCGCGCGGTGCGGCCAGCCGCCTGTTCGCCTTCGGCGCCGATGCCTGGAAGATCAGCGCCTACCTGGAAAAGCTGTCCAACGAAGGTGGCCTGGATGGCGCCACCGGCACGCTGTACCTGGACAGCAATGGCAACATCCTGCGCCAGCCGGCGTGGTCCACCTTCAGCGGTGGCCGCCCGATGCCGATCGCCGGTGGTCGCTGAGCATCTGCAACGGGGCTCGGCGGTGGAAGCCGCCGCCGAGCTGCACCTGCAACAGGCCGGCCTGCTGCCGCGTGCGCGAAATGTGCGCTACCGCGGTGGCGAACTGGACCTGGTGATGGAGGACGCCGGCACCGTGGTGTTCGTGGAAGTGCGCTACCGCGCACGTTCGGACTTCGGTAGCGGTGCTGCTTCAATCGATGCGCGTAAATGCCGGCGTCTGGCCCATGCCGCGCAGCTCTACCTGCAGGACCACCCTGCCCTGGCCAACGCGCCCTGCCGTTTCGATGTGGTGGAAGCCACTGGCGAGCCACCGCAACTGCAGTGGCTGCGCGACGCCTTCCGGTTGGATGATTGCTGATGGGTACCGTTTGCTTTGGTCGCGGCCGACCTTGGTCGGCGTTTCTGTGCCAACCAAGGTTGGCACCTACCAGAGCGCAGCGAGGTTGGCACCTACCAAAGCGCCGCCTGGCAGACACTACGATGATGCGTGACTGATGCCTTCGATCGTGACCCATGCCGCCGTGCCGCTGGCATTGTGGTGCGCCGCTGATCGCGGCCGCATTCCGCCGTGGCTGCTGGCTGCCGGCGTGGTGGCGGCGATGCTGCCCGATGCCGATGTGCTGGCGTTCGTGCTGCACATTCCCTATGCCGATGCGTTCGGGCATCGCGGGGCCAGCCATTCGTTGTTGTTTGCCGGCGTGTTGGCGGTGTTGGCTGCGGTGTGGGCGTTCTTTGGTAGCGGCCGACCTTGGTCGGCGGTTTCGTGCCAACCAAGGTTGGCACCTACCAGGGCGCGGCCAACGATGGCGTCCACCGTACAGGCGACGGTATTCGTCTTCATCTGCGCCGCCAGCCATCCGCTGCTCGATGCGATGACCTCCGGTGGGCTCGGCGTTGCCCTCGCCTGGCCCTGGAGCGAACACCGCTTCTTCGCGCCCTGGCGGCCGATCCGCGTTTCGCCTTTCGCGCCGCAGTTCTTCAGCGCACGTGGCGCGGCCACGCTGTTGTCGGAACTGCGCTGGGTGTGGCTGCCGCTGGCCACTGCCGTTGTCGCCTGGAAACTGATCCAACCTGTCCCTGCTGTCCCGCGAGAACCGTCATGAGTACTGCCCTGCCCGCCGCCCTGGTTGCCGAACTGTCCACTCTGCTGGGCGCGGAGGGCTGGCGGATGGATGACAACGCGCTGGAGGCGAATGCGCAGGACAATTCCTGGCGCCGGCAGCGCCCGGCGGCCGTTGCTCTGCCGGCCGATATCGAACAGGTGCAGGCGCTGGTGCGCGCGTGCCGTTCGCATGGCGTGGCGCTGGTCGCGCGCGGTGCGGGCACCGGCACCACCGGCGCTGCCGTGCCGTTGCCGGGCAGCATCGTGCTGTCGTTCACCCGCATGGACCGCATCGTGGAGATCCGTGCCGGTGACCGCTGCGCGGTGGTGCAGCCGGGCGTGCTCAATGGAACCCTGCAGCAGGCGCTGGCACCGCACGGGCTGTTCTGGGCACCGGACCCGTCCAGCGCGGAGATCTGCAGCGTGGGTGGCAACCTGGCCTGCAACGCCGGCGGGCCTCGCGCGGTGAAGTACGGCACCAGCCGCGACAACGTGCTGGGCCTGGTGGCCGTCACCGGCACCGGCGAGGTGATCCGCTGCGGAGGTGCCTACACCAAGGATTCCACTGGCTACGACCTCACCCACCTGCTGGTGGGCAGCGAAGGCACGCTAGCGCTGATCGTGGAAGCCACCCTCAAGCTCACCCCGCTGCCGGTCAGCCAGGCCGGCCTGCGCGTGCTGTATCGCGACGCCGATGCGGCCGCTGCTGCGGTGTCACGCCTGATGTCGCAGCCGGTGGTGCCGACGCGTCTGGAATTCATGGACGCACGCAGCCTGCAGCTGCTGCGCCTCAACGGCGCCGAGGTGCCGGAAGCTGGCGCGATGCTGCTCGTCGAAGCCGATGGTGATCACGACACCCTGCCCTACCTGCTGCAGGCACTGGCAACTGCCGCCGAAGGCGACGGCATGATCGAACTGGACGTGGCGATGGAAGGCCGCGCGCGCGACCAGCTGTGGGCCGCACGCAAAGCGCTGTCGCCGGCACTGCGCAGTGTGGCACCAGGCAAGATCAACGAAGACGTGGTGGTGCCTGTATCGCGCATTCCCGATCTGGTGGCGGGCGTGCAGGCCCTGGCGCGCGAGTATGTGCTGACCATCGTCACCTTCGGCCATGCCGGTAACGGCAACCTGCACGTCAACATCCTCTATCACCCGGATGACGCCGACGAAAACGCACGTGCGCATGCCGCGCTGCCGAAGATCTTCGAACTGACGTTGGCGCTGGGCGGAACGCTGTCCGGCGAACATGGCATCGGCCTGGCCAAGCGCGATTTCATGGCGCAGGCGTTCACCCCGGCAACACTGGCAACGATGCGCGCGATCAAGGTCGCCCTCGATCCGGACGGCATCCTCAACCCGGGCAAGGTGCTGCCGCCTGGGTGATGCAGGCCGATGCATCCACCGCACTGTAGAGCCGAGCCCATGCTCGGCTGCCGTCCGCTCAGGTCACGATGACCCCGCGCTTCGCGCGGTGAGCCGAGCGTGGGCTCGGCTCTACATCGGGCTGCAATGGCGATACATGCGCATCCACGGTTGACTCACGGCTCCGAATCGAACACCACGGTTACATCGCCCTGCCAGCGTGACTCCGGAGCTTTCAGCATCTCCGCCACAGCGGGGCCGTTGGCGGCAAAACGCAGCCGCGAGTGCCGGTTCTGCAGGTACGACTGCGGCGTGAAGCGCGGTGCCACCTGCCCGCTCCGCTCGCTCACCAACGGCGTGTTCTGCGCGAACGCGCCACTACGCATCTCGCGCATGCCCGGCATGGTGACATCCACATTGATCGGCACCACCTCGCGCGTTGCGGCGTTGGCAACACCGCACTGGCCACCCACGTCATGCTCGCAGCGCATCTTGACACTGAACTCACTGGAGCTGGTCAGCAGGAACGGTAGTTCCTGCTGCAATCGTGCGGGTGCTTTCCCATGTGTCACCCACTGGCTCCAGCCACCGACCGGCGCCAGGCTGACCTTCGGGCTCGGCTCGGTGAAGGTGACCTGGAACTCATGGGACACGGTCAGGGTGAAGTTGACGATCAACTCGTTATCCGACGGACGGGCATTGTTGCCGAAGTCGAAGTCACCGCCCACGCCCAGCGTAAGGCGCAGCCGTCCGGTGTACTCCCCCGATTCCATCGCCAACGGGTTCGGTGACCGCATCAGATAGCCGATGCTCACTTCGCTCAGCATCATCCCGGATTCGAATGCAAAGTTGGTGCGCTTGGTGCAGGTCGGACTGGACTCCGGAAACCGCCAGCCGTAGCGCATGATGACGGAGCTGACCTCCGCATAATTCATATTGCCGCAGCCTGGCGGCGCGTAGTTCCACGCAAAGCCCTGCCACAGGTTGTGGTGCGCCTGTGACACGTTGGGGTGCCCGGTGATGTCATGCACGCTACGCGGCAGCCGGTACGTGGAGCCAAAGAACGACACCCGCCACTCCGTTTCCGCGGTTCGGCCGGTCGCCGCGTGCACAAGCTGCACCTTGCGCCAGGCACTGGGCACTCTGAACAACGCCTGGTTCGAGAGGGCGGCGCCGGGACTGAACGCCCCATAGGACACAAGGACGGGGAGCTGCACACTCTTCTCCCCCGGCTCACACAAGCCCGGACGGGTGCAAAGCCCCCGGTTGGGCGTGTCATTGGTGAACTCATTGCGCGTGGGCTCCAGCGCGCTGGGCGCGAAGCTGGCCTGGATCTGCACCTCGGCCGCCGCTGCAGCACCCGCCATGGCTCCCATCAACGTGGCTGCGCACAGCCGTGGAAGAACGCGACGCCGCATCATTCGACTCCTGTTGGCCTGCCGGCTCATTTTCCTGCCACCTGCGGCGGGCATTGCAGCCCCCCCACCATCACCAGATCGCCCTCGCGCGGATAGCGCGCTTCGTCCAGGGTCAGCGTGCAGCTGTGCTGATCCGGATGGCGCAGCTCCACTACGGGTGCGCGTGCACTCAGTTCCAACGTGAAGAAACCTTCGTCCTGGCTGACGCTGCGGCTGGCGTGGTTGATGACGTGCACACCACGCACGCCGTTGCCATCGGCGTCCAGCACCTGGCCCATCACCGTATAGGTGCGCAGCACATCCACCTGCGCATGCATCACGCCGCCCTTGTTGAGGTGATAGCGGATCGTGGACGGTTGGATCGCTGCCGTGTGCGCATGGTGGTCGTTGAAATCGAGCTGCACGTGCCCTTCCCGATACGCGCTGACCGGCACGAAATTGCGTCCCGGCCGCAGCACCACGCCGCCGCCGCGGCTGTCATCGGCACGCAGCACCAGCCCGGGGAAATCCGACTGCAGATCCACGATCATGCCGGTATCGGCGCTGGCGGTCTGGCCACGGCCGACCATCGCCACGTGCCCGCCACCCAGCGCCAGCGTGCTTTCCAGATTCGCGCTGCCACTGAGGCGGCCGTCGCTGGAGGCACGCAGCACCTGCACATCGCCCTGGAACTGCTGCCGATCCATGTAGGCACCTGCACCCAGCCCCAGCCCATTGCGGTCGACGCTGGCGGTGCCATGCACGCTCTGCAACCAAGGTGCATCCAGCTGCTGCTGCACGTTGAGGCTGGCGTACAGATCACCTTCGCCAGCCGCACCGGTACGGCTGCCCAGGCTGCCGTTGTAGCGGCGCCCAGGGTTACCCAATGCAAGGCTGACGGTGAAGTCGATGCCGCGCTGACGACGGGAGGCAGTGAAGTCGCTGGCCGGGCGGTCGTATACCGACAGCCGCCAGCTGGCATCGCTGCCGAACAGTCGCTGCCGCCGCCAGTACGAAGCATCGACGCTGGTGCCCGCATTGAAGCCCTGGCTGTGGCCCACGCGCAGGGTCAGGCTGTGGGCATCGCCGAGGCGATGGTTGAGCGACAGCGCACTGTTGTCCTGCCAGCCACCGCGGGTTTCCCAGCGCGCCGGCTGGCTTCCATGCCCCGCCCGGCGATCGCGCTGTTCCACCCAGCTGCGCGCGTGCGAGGCGACCAGCGACCCTTTGCTGTAGCGAAACAAGCCCTGTGCATCGATGCCACGACCGGCATCGTTGGAGTCATAGAGGTTGGTGTAGAGGTTGAAGCGTTCGCTGGCCTGCCAGTCCAGCGAGGCGCCAACGCTGTGGCGTTCGCCCACCCGCTGTGCACTGGCGCCGACCACCGCACGCGGATGCAACAGGTAGTTCACCACCGCACCTGCGGCAGCCTTGCCACGCTCGGCGTCATCGCCGCTGTCCAGCAGGCCCTGTTGCCGGCCGGCGAACACGCTGTAGCGCCAACGGCGGCTGGCGTCCCGCCAGTGGTTGGGCTTGTGGATGGTGGCGATCTCGCGCGAGCTTGGCTGCCCGTCCTCGACCACGCGCAGTTCCACGTTGTAGATACCCCCCGGCAGACGCCGGGTATCCAGCGACTGCATGCCCGGCACCACCGCCTGTGTGCCGATCAGGTTGCCATCACGGTAGATTTCGACCACACCTTCGCGGCTGGCGGTGACATACACCGGGTAGACCGCCTCGCCCGCCGTGTCGGCCAGCAGCACGTCCGACGAGCCGGCCATGAAGCCCAGGCTGGTGTAGTTCTGGGTGCCCGGTGCCCGCGGCTGCCTCGTCACGCCCTGGAACGTCGGCAGGAAATAGCCCACGCGCAGGAAATGATCCTTGAATTCGTGCTGCGCATGCAGCGCGCTGACGTAATGGCCGTCGCTGTCGCCCGACAACTGCGAACGGTAGTACTGGTAGCTGCCCAGCGTGGTCCATTGCCCCAGGCTGCCCTGCAGATCGGCGCCGTAGCGCAGGGCATTGTCCTGCTGCTCGCCGCCGCTGTAGGTCAGGCTGTTGCGCAGCATCAGCCCGGTACTGCCGTGCTGCGGCACCCGCAGGTAGCGCCCGCCCGCAGTGGCACGATGGCCGTCGCTGCTCAACAGGGACACCAGCGAATTGCCCAGGCTGTAGTGCAGCGCCGCCAGTCCTTGTGACGAAGCCGGCTGCCTCCCCAACGGTACGGGTTCGGCCAGGTGGGCCGCCCAGCGGTCGCGCTCGGCCACTGGCAACGTACTGTCGTAGCTGTCACTGAAGGCCAGCAACTGCAAACGGTTGTCTTCATGCAGCAGTACTTCGGCATCGCCAAGGAAGGTGCCATCCAGTTCAACCCGCACACTCAACGGCGTGCCGAACAGATGCTCACGGAACTCGGCCGGCATGCGCTCGCGTTGCTGCTGCAGCGTGTGCAGTGCTGCTTCAGCGCGGGCATGGCGCGGCACCATGGAAAGCAGCACGATGGCACCGGCAACCGCTGCGGCAAGTGCAGCAGGGTGTTGGATGGAGGGCATTGGGCATTCCATGGCGGGACATGCGATACGGCGGGGACGCGCCTGCGTCCCCGCCGTGCCGGACGTGTTACGGGGTGCTTTCAAACATCATGTAGACCTGGCCGGCATAGCTGCCTTCCACGTAGCCGGCACCCGGCTTGGTGGTGGCGATTTCCACCGCAACGCGCTGGCTGGCTGCGGCCTCGGCAGCGGTGAGGATCTCGACCTTGCCTGCCGCGCCGGTGGCCAGCGTCTTGCCGTTCACGCGCACTGCCATCGGCAGCAGGTTGGCGCCGGAGGTCAGCGCCGCATCATTGGTCAGGTAGCCCTCGATGGCCGCGTTGCTGCGCATGTCGATCTGCTGGCTGATCGGGCGCAGGTCCTGGCGGGCGATGTCCCACGCCATGGTCTGGGTGATCGCATCCCAGCCACCCACCGGGGTGATCTGCAGGCCATCGGCCGCCGGAATGATGGCCTCTACGGAAACCGTGACCGGGAAGTCGGCGGCGAAGCTGGCGGCCGGGGCAATGACCAGGGCAGCAGCGGTGGAGAGCAGGACCTTCTTCAGGTTCATGGGTAATTCCTTCTAGGGTGATGAACAACGATGGATTGCCGGGTTCAGGACGCAACTTCCCCACGAGCCCCCGGCAGAGGCCCGGCGAAGTGAAACGTTGTTTGCAGGCTGGGGCCGGAAGCCCGTCAGCTGCGGGTGTCGATGGTGCGGCGCTGGGTCCCTTCCAACAGGTCGAAGCGGCTGTAGAAACCCTCCTCTTCGGCCAGCGTGTGCTGGCGCCCAGGGAAGACATGCACCTTCACGCCAGCGCGGCACTCATCGGGACGTGCGCGGCTGCACAGGCGCAGGTTGTCCAGCACGACGGTGGCATTGCCAACGTTGGAAACACGAAGGCCCTGTACGTCAGTGGCGTAGCGGGCATCGGCCGGCGGCACGAACACCACCGTGCCGTAGCCGGTGAACACGTTGACACCGGCCTGCACCCCCTGCTGATAGTTCTCTGCCTGATTGGCATCGAGCGAAAACTCGCCGGCATCGGGTATCACCGGCACATAGCGCACGCGGTAGTACTGCTCGTGCGTACGATCACCGCGGAACACCAGCCGCGTGGCCTGCTGGCCATTGCCGGCGGGAATGATCATGCGGCTGGGGCTGGCGATCAGCCCGCTGGCACCTGCATCGCTGCGCGCCAGTGCAGCGGCATCCACCGGGGTTTCGGTCACGTTGCCCTGGCCGTCGAAATGCATGCGGGTGATCTCCACCCTCACGTAGGCGGTGGCATCGCCGCTGTTGCGCACGCGCTTGAGCAGCTGGCTGCGGTCCGGTTCCATGTAATCGAACAGCGTACCTACGCTGATCTGTGGCTGCGCCGCCTGTGCCGTCGAAGCAAGCAACAGGAGATGGATCGCGGCGAGTAGTCGATGCATGGCGAAGCCTCGGAATTCTGTTCAATGATGAAGTTCAAGGTGATGACCCGCCCAACCGGATGGAGAGCAGCATCGCGGTGTGGGCAGCATTCTCTGGACCCGGGCAGACACTCTCCATGAGGAAAGTTGTATCGCCGACACAATTGAAACCATTCCGAAAATTGCTTGCCTTGGCAGTTCACAGCGTGCTGATGGAGCACGCGAAGGTGATCCTTGCCGTGGTTCGCATCATGGACTTCGAAGAACGTTCCCGCCATTCAAGAAGTTGCAATTGTCGCCACGCCATTACTACGCAAGCAACCTTCGAGCATGCATCAAAGTCATTGCCAGGCACCGCGCCACTCAATGATGGAAGCTCGGCGCTTCAGAAGCCCTGGGGCGCCTGCTTTGGGGGGGGTGGCGCTGTCGCATGCGTGATGCGAGCTGCCTGCACACTGCCGCTGTAGATCCGAGCATGGCTCGGCTCTGCAGGAAACGAAGAGTACGCAGGGCGTGTGGCCCGCTCATGGTGGGCTGAGCAGTAGCTGAAGCGCCCTACCCTTCCCCATGTGCTTTACAACAACTTGTATGGGACGGCTGCGGGCGGGGGATGAAACTACGCCCGAAAAAGGCATCCAGTTTCGCTTTCAGCCCACTTGATCACATTGCTTTCACGAGAAATGGATGCAAGCCTAGGCTCGTCCATCGCAGTCGAGCCTTCCCGCCCCACGACAAGGAATCCCGATGACACTCGCCCGTACCGCACGCCCGCATGGCATGCCTCTGCAACAACCACTGCTGCGCAGCCTCTTGCTTGCGCTGGCGACCCTGCCCGCCGCCACCGCACTGGCGGGGGACCTTGATGGTCAGACGGCCGACGTTGTCGCAGGCGATCCGGTCGAGGCCTGGACCCTGATCAACGGATCGAAGCTGACTGTGACCGGTGCGCGTAGCAACCAGATCGCCGCCAGCGACACCTCCGCCATCATCCTGGACGGGGCAGAGGTCCATCGAACGGGACTGGCCGGCACCTCCCAGAGTGCCATCAATCTGTATGGCAGTGCCTCTCTGGATGCCACCCGCAGCCGATTCACCGGGGGGGGCATCACGTTGGATGGCCCGGGCGCATCGGCCCGGCTGGTCGGCGGTAGCGTCGTCGTCCACACCAGCCAATTGCTTCCCACCGCCCAGAAGGCGATCGGTGTGGATCTGATCAGCCTTGGCACCACCACCGGCGCCAACCCCTACGCGCGGATAGACGGAAGCCGCATCGATGTGCAGGACGTTCCTGCTGCACCGTCGCCGTACGCCAGCGGCCTGGGCGTGCGCCTGCAGGTGGGCGCGATCGACATCGTGAACGGCTCCGGCGTCACCGGTGCAAACGTGGGCGCCCTGCTATGGGGCGCATCCAACGGAACCGGCATTGTCCGCTTGACTGTCGATGGCTCCCTGCTGCAATCCAGTCGCGGCGCCGCCGTGCAGGTGATGCCACTGACCGACAACACCTACGACATCGCCGTGGTCAACAACGCTTATCTGGACGGTGCCGACGGCAATCTGCTGGTGGTGGGAGCTGACTACACCAGCAGTGCACGTACGGACGTGAACTTCACCGTTGATGATTCGCGCCTGGCAGGCAACCTCACCTTCGACCGGACCTCCGTCACCAACGGCAGCCTGGACGTGATCCTGCGCAACAAAGCCCAGATCGACGGCCGTTTCCTCGACGTCACCACGGCCAGCATCGACAGCGATGCCACTTGGCTGATGACCGGCGACAGCACTGTCGGCCACCTCACTCTGGGCGCCGGCGGCACCGTGGCGCTGGGCAATGGCAGCACGTTCAACACCCTCAACCTGGACCAGTTCACCGGCAACGGCGGCACGCTGCTGTTCAACACCGTGCTGGGTGACGACATCTCGCTGACCGACAAACTGGTGATTGCTGGTGATGCCAACGGCCAGGCCAACGTGCGCGTGCTCAACGCCGGCGGCGCCGGTGCCAGGACCGATCGCGGCATCGAGCTGATCGACATCGGCGGCGCGTCCAACGCGCAGTTCGATCTGGTCGGCCGCGCGGTGGGTGGACAGTACGAATACTTCCTGGTGAAGGACGCCAATGGCAACTGGTACCTGCGATCGCAGACCGGTGCCGGCCCGGACCCGTGCCTGGTCGACCCGACCCTGCCCGAGTGCAAGCCGATCGACCCGGTGGACCCGATCGATCCGATAGATCCGATCGACCCGATCAACCCGCCGCCGGTACTGCGCCCGGAAACCGGTGCCTATCTGGCCAACCAGTTCGCGCTGGGCCAGCTGCTGCGCCACAGCTATCGCGACCGCCAAGGTGCCGCTGCGGCCCACGATGGCGTGCGTGGCTGGGCGCGCGTGGACACCACGCAGAGCAAGCTGGGCGCCGTGGATGACCAGCTGGACCTGCGCGTGGACCGTTCGCGCCTGCAGCTGGGTGCGGACGTGGGCGTGTTCGACGAGGGCCGTGGTCGCGTGGGCCTGATGGGCACGCTGGCGCAGTCGCGTTCGACCTCGCGTTCGGACATTACCGGCTACAGCGCACGCGGCAAGCTGGACGGTGGCGCACTGGGCGTGTACGGCAACTGGGCCGACGATGCGCTGTATGTGGATGCCAGCGTGCAGCGCGGCCAGTTCCGCAACCGCGTGCAGGGCGAGGGCCTGGCCGAAGAACGCTACGATTCGGACCTATGGCAGTCGTCGCTGGAAGTTGGCTACCGCGTCGGCATCGGCCAGATCGGCAGCACCGCACTGAGCCTGCAGCCGGAACTGCAGCTGGTCTACACCGACGCAAAGACCGACGTGCACACCGAAGCCAATGGCACGGTGGTGCGTGCAGCTGGCAACAGCGGCCTGTCTGGCCGTGCCGGCCTGCGCCTGCTGGGTGAATCACGCTCGGCAGTGGGTGCCTCGGTCAGCCCGTATCTGGCGGCCAACTGGTATCGCGACGGTGCCGGCAACGGCATCGCCTTCGATGATGAAGTGCTGAAGGCGGGCATTCCGCGCAACCGCTATGAACTCAGTGCCGGTGCGCAGGCGCAGTTCCGTTCCGGGTTCAGTGCCTGGGGCGGGTTCGGCGTGATGCGCGGTGACAGCGGCTACCGGGAAGCCACCGGCAACCTGGGCGTCGCGTACCGCTGGTAAGCGCGGAAAAGCAGCGCGCTGCATTTTGTAGAGCCGAGCCATGCTCGGCTGCTCTTCGATCGGCCCGCTTGAAGCCTCGCACGGTGCACAGGAGCCGAGCATGGGCTCGGCTCTACAGGAATCCGCGGCGAATGCGCTTCGGCGCACGATGTCGCAATCGGCACGGCATGGTCGTTGATGGCGGCGGCACTCGAACACCGCAACTTTTTCGACTTTCAAACTTTTCTCATTGGTACAGCGGCACCCTTGTGCACATCATGGCGCGCCACCGACAACGGGTGGCACGGGCTTCCAATCCCGTTTGATTAACGTCGTATACGCTTGCCTGCCGGCGTCGCTCTTTCCTTGTTGGGCGGCGTCGGCAGGCATTCTGTCCGCGCTTCCATGGCGGGCGGTGCGTGGGGGCCTCGGCCCGCCGGCGTTTCTACGGCGTTAGTCACCGGTATTGGAACCACGCACCGTCCGCCGCCCTCGCTGTTGAGCAGAGGGCGGCCCCTTGCTTCGCACTCAAGGACGCCGTCATGACCTCATCCAAGTACCCGCACCTGTTCGCCACGCTCGGTGAAGCCGCCCTACGCCTGCCTGACGATCTGGCGCGCACGCTGGAAAGCACCTTCGCCTCACTGCAGGAGGGGCAAGCACCCGGCACCATTACCCTGCTGGCCTGCCTGCAGCACATCCGCCAGGGCGATGCTGCCGATGGCCAACCGTGGCCGGGCAACGGCCGCACGCCGGGGCAGCGGCTGGCGCTGGCGCGCATCGACCGCGCGAATGCCGGGCTGACCTTCCTGCTGGAGCTGCTGCACGCCACTGAACGCGTGCGCGTGGATGGCGAGGTCAGCCAGTCGATGGGCGACGGCGAGCGCGAGGGCTTGCTGCTGGCCTGCCGCGGGCTGTCTGAATATGTGGATGTGCAGCTGCGCGCGGCGTAGGCGCCGCCGCTCTGTGTTGGTAGATGCCAACCTTGGTTGGCATGGTCGGCCGGGCTCATATCCGCTGAAACAGCGTGCCAGCCAAGGTTGGCACCTACCTGTAGAGCCAAGCCCATGCTCGGCTCAACGGACAGCGAACTCAGATGCTGGCAACCTCCGTAAGCGGCGTCACCATCCATCGGCAACCTTGCAACTAATTGCATGGCTACCAATCCATGCAACGCGCATAGTCCCGCCTCTTTTTCCAAGAGGGAGTATCTGATGCACAGGATGATGACGCCGCTCAAGCACTACGCGCAGTTCAGTGGACGTGCCAGCCGTAGTGAATACTGGTGGTTCCAGTTGTTCATCATGATCGTTTCGATCCCACTCTACGTGCTGAGCTTCTATGCCGGTTACAGCGGTTCGCAGGGACTGGCGCTGGTATCGACCGGCCTGAGCGTGGTGATGTGGCTCGCGTTTTCATTGCCATGCATTGCTGCGACCATTCGGCGCCTGCACGATACCGATCGTTCGGGCTGGTGGCTGCTGCTGATGTTCGTGCCCTTTGTGAGTCTGGTGCTGCTGGTGTTCCTGGTGCTGCCAAGCACAGCAGGTGACAACCGCTTTGGATCTCCGGTACCCCACGTCTGATCGGCAGCGTAGACGGAGCTTGCCTGTAGAGCCGAAGATTGTTCCTCAGCGGTAGGTGGCGGTGATGATCGCCTGCCCTTCCACCACCCCAGCGGCGAATGTGCCGGCCTCCCGGTGATAGCGCGCGGACAGCGCGATGTTCTGGTCGCCGATCCGACTCTGTGGGATGGACCAGGTCTGGCCCAGTACTACAGGGGCACCCTCGCGCAGCAACTGCACGTGCACGCCGACAGCGGTAGCGTTGGTGCTCGGCGCCAGACGGCTGCCGGTGTTGCCCGGCGCGTTGGCGTCGGTCAGCTGCAGACTGACCGGAAACTCACCATTGCAGTTCAACCTTACGTTGAAGTCGCGGTCACCGGCAGTGCTGCCCGCTGCAGGCAGGTCCAGCGCTACCACGTCGTCCAGCGTCACTGTTGCATCGGCCAGTGTGCACGTCTTGGGCCGGATGGTGGCGGAAAATGTGAACGTATCGGTCTTGACGAACGCAGGATACAGCGGCGACTGACGTGCAATCGAACCCAGCGACATGCTCGGAACCTGCTCCATGACGCCACCACGGGAGATGCCTGCAGCAGAGATTTGGGAGCCCCTCCCGGTGGAGTCAAGTGGCTTGGAGGGAAAGTGCACTTTGCCGCTTACATCAAGTGGAACGGCATCCTCCTTGATGACGCCGTCACCGGTCCAGATCCGATGTCGGAAAATGAGTAGCGGCGATCGTGGGTAGGCAATCAACCCGAACGCTGGGTAAGTTTTCCCATCGACAGTAACGTTGCGGACGAACTCCAGTCCTGGCAGCAACGACGTCACGTCCATCGGAACGGCGGCGAGGGAACTGCAGCCGGTCAAAAACTGCGCGTTCGCGCCCACCCCTGACTGCCACCTCGAGATCATCCTGTCCTGCTCGACATCGTCCCACGCATCGATGACCAGATCCACTGGCCCGCCGGCGTTGTGTTGCCCCGTACAGGCCACCGCCGTGGCAGAGGCAAGCAGGCCCAACACCGCAATCATCGGTGCATACAGTGAGCCGAATCGGCGCTTGACAGGCAGGGCCATTTCCGAATCCTCCGTTGCACGCATGGCGGTGTCTGCCTGGTTCATCGGTAGTCCGCGGTCACGGTAATCTGGCTGCTCACCTCACCGGCCTTCAACGGTGTGCCAGCCTGGCGGTAATAGCCAGCGCGCAGGTTCAAGGTTGCGCTGGCGGCACCGTCCACCGGAAGGGATCGGGTCGCCCCCTTCTTCAGGAACGTGATGCCGGTACTACCATCGAGCAGCACCACGGCCACGCCGCTGGCGCCACCAACCGACTGGTTCAGCCAGTGCCCATCCTGGGCAGAATCCTCGGCACCATCGAACACGAGGTCAACGCGGGCGACACCCACGCAACCAGTGAAGTCGAGCGTCGCCGGCGTCAGGTTGTTGTCGTGCCCGTTGCTCAGGTTGGTGGCATCAATATCGGCCAGTGCCACGGGAACATCGGCCATCGTGCAGGTACCCGGCAACACCTTGCCGGTGACGGTGATGGTGGCCGAATCGGCGTAGGCATGGCTGGTGGCGCCGAGCGTCAGCGCGGCAAGCAGCAAAGCGGAGGTTTTCATTCAGCAACTCCAGAAGAGAAAGAGGAGATATCGCCAGCAAATCGTTGCTGTGAAGCGGCCAAGCAACGCGCGCCGGTCCAGTACTGCCCGTGTGCGTCGGCTACATCAGGCATGGTGTAGTCCAGACGGCAGGCCATACCGTCTTCGGTCTGCACGTGCACAAAGCCAGTAGGCTGCAGCCCGCGCAGGGCCACCACACCGCCCTGCCCCACCTGGCCCAGCAAGCGACCATCGGGGTGGGTAACCTGCGCGCCGTAGGGCAACGGATGGCCGTCGGCATCGCTGGCGTCGATCAGCCACAACTGTTCCCTGCTCGACTGGAAAGCGACCTTGACAATGCTGCCGGCACTGGGCGCCACCCGCTGCGAGCTCGCCATCACTTCCACGCCCAGTGGCAGCTCGGCGGTATCCAGGTGCACCTGGTTCCAGCGGTAGGGGCTGGTGTAGGGCAGGACGGCATAGCCGTTGCCGGCCACGGTGACGTTCCGGCCGCTGCCGACCTTCGCCCCCTGCGCGCCCTTGGCTTCCACCAGCGCGAAGCTGTCGCCCAAGGTGGGGCCGAAGTTGATGCCGCCGCCGTGCAGCACCACGCTGCCGGTAGCGCCAGCATTGAAACTGCTGCTGCCGTTGCTACGGTTGTAACCAGCACTGAGATCGGCGTAGCTGCCCTGGTAGTTGGCATACGCGCTGTAGCTCTGCCTACTGCGCGCGTGGCTGCCCGACAGGCTGTAGGACAGCGCCCGGTCGGCGCCCAACGAGCCATTGATACCCAGCTGGCCCTGGCTGCCCATACGGCTGTCGCTGTAGGAGGCCGTGGCACGCGGCGCGGCTCCTGCGCGGCCCAACGGCAGGCTGACCATGAAGGACAATCGTGTATCGGGCGCGCCTGAGGCCATGCGGTAGCGCGTGGCCGACACGGTATAGTTGGCCCTGCGGTAGCTGCTGTGGAAGCCCAGCTGCAGATCGTTGTGCTTGCCCGGGCGGTTCCAGTACGCCACATGGCCACCGGCCAGGTACAACTGGCCCCGCTCGCCCATACGCTGTGAGAAGTTCAGCTGGAAACGCTGGCGGGTGCGCATGACGAATTCGTCCGCTGCCTGCGGGCGGTCAAACGACATCCGCGATGCGTCGCCGAGGGTGAGAAAGCCCTCGGTGCTGTAGCGGTAGGCGGCCAGGCCGAGGTTGGTACCCGTGCGTGCCACGCTGCGCTGGTAGTTCAGCCGGTAGCTCTGCCCCGATTGCGGACGCATGCCGGGCAGGCTGGCGCGGGCATGGGTGATATCGGCACCGATGGCACCGAAGGCCGTGTTGAACGCAGCGCCGGCCAGGCCAGCCTGGTAATGCCGCGCCACCTGCACGCCGCCCAGCAGGGTGACGCGGTTGCTGACGCCGCGCGCATAGGTGCCTTCCACGAAGCGCAGCGCATCCTGTGCCAAGCCGGTATCACGCAGCGCGCCCGCAGTGACGCTGAATCGCTGGCTGCCTTCGCGCAGCGCCTGTGGCACGGCGGAGAAGGCAACGGTGAAGCGCTCCTCGCGCCCATCGGCCTCGGTCACTGCCACTTCCAGATCGCCGCTGCCCGCGTTGGGGTAGAGATCGTCGATGGCAAACGGGCCCGGTGCCACCGTGGTTTCGTAGAGCACCGCGCCGTTCTGGCGGATGGTGACGCGTGCATTGCCCTGAGCCACGCCACGCACCACCGGGGCATAACCACGCAGCGAATCGGGCAGCATGCGCTCGTCGGTGGCCACGCGCAGTCCGGTAAAGCCCACGCTGTCGAATAGTTCGCCACCGGTGTTGCTCTGGCCCACAGTGAACTGGCTGTCCCAGCGCGGCAGGTCGTGCTGCAGATAGCTGTTGAGAGTACGGAACTGCGTCCCCTGCGCGTTGTGGGTGATCGAACTGCGGTGGCGCAGCCGCCACCCACCCAGGTTCACGCCGGTGGTGATGCCGGCGTAGCTGCTCTGCGCGCCCTGGCTGCGGTAATAGTTGGCGGTGTAACCGAAGAACGCGGCGGTAATGCCGTGGTCGCGCAGTTCCGGTGCGACATAGCCGCGCGCCTGGCGTTGAAGCGCCACCTGCGGCAGCGAGAGGTCCAGGCGCAACTGGCTGTCGTCGTAGCGCAGCCTGGCGCCCTCGATCAGTGCTTCCAGATCGATGCACTGTGCGTTGCCATCAGCCTCCACCGCGGCGCGCGCATCATCGCTCAGGCCCAGCGACTGCAGCAGGCGGGCGGGCACGCAGGGACGCGCCTGCGACGGCGTATCCGATTGAACCAGTTCGATGTCGTCACGGCTGATGAAGTTGCCATTCAAGTAAATATCAACGCTGTAGCGACCCGGCTCCACCGGATTGCCCAGGTTGAAGCGGCTGAGGTCATCGCCGACCAGACCGCTGGCAAACCCCTCGCTGAATTCCACTTCACCGCCGGTGCGCGCATGCACAGGCATCGCCGCGATGCATACCAGGCTGCTGCAGATGGCAGCGGCCAGTATCTGTCGTCGCAGGCGGAAGCGAGTAACAGGCTGCAGGAAAAGGCGAGGCAATGACATGGCGTCGGGCAGGGCCGCAGTGCAGCCCCATTAATTATTGGGGCGTGCAGACTAAACCGATACACTGCTATTGAAAATACAATTTATTGCATACAGGAAGGGCCGGACAGATTCATTGAAACGGGCCATTTACAACAAGTTGCATTTAGCTGCAGCCATGGAAATTGGATAATGCACGGGTGCAGAAGCCAGCGACCGGTACATGCATGCCAACGCCAATGGCTTTGACTGCGGGCTTGTTCGTTGCCGCCGCACAGCTACCGCCGGACGCAATAGATACCGGCATTGCACTTTATCCCCTTACTGCTGAAGAGTTTATCCATGAACAAGATGAAAACCCCGATGGCGCTGGCCATCCTGCTGGCCGTTGCACCCGCCGTGAATGCCGCCGACCTCACCATCACCGGCCAAATTGTCGAAACCACCTGCACTGCCACCATTGGCGGCGGTACCGACATTGATATGGGCAAGATGGATCTGGAAACCCTGAGGGGCAACGAGCGTACTGGTCGCCGCGACCTTGATGTGACTGTGTCCTGCCCTGGCGCCACCGGCTCGCACGACGTAGCGGTGCGCTTCAGTGGCCTGGCCGAGGCCGACGGTTCGCTGGGCCTGACGGCTGCCAGCACCGCTGCCGGCGTGGGCTACAAGATCTACGACAGCGCCGATGCGCTGCTGCGGGTCAATACCGCACCGAGCCAGTTCGTCACCGTGACCGATACCTCACCGCAGGTCGTCAAGCACAGCGTCTGGTACACCAAGACCGGCGCCGCGGGCGACGTGGAAGCCGGTATCGCCAATGCCAACGCGCAGATGGACATCGTCTACAAGTAAGCCCCCTTGCCACCCGACGGCACGCTGCCGGGTGGCCCTTCCCAAGGAGATTCCCATGAACATCCGTGCATGTGCACTGGTACTGGCCATCTGTTGTGCTGGCGCCAGCATGACGGCGTCGGCAGCAGTGACCCTGCAGGGTACCCGCGTGGTCTACGATGGCAGTAAGGGCGCGGTAACCGTCAATGCCAGCAACCGCGGCGAGAAGGTCGCCCTGGTGCAGGTGTGGCTGGATGACGGCGATGCCAGCGCCAAGGCCGGCAGCCAGAAGCTGCCATTCGTGCTGACGCCGACAACCCGCCGTATTGAAGAAGGCCATTCGCAGGCTTTCCGATTGACGTACTCGCCAATGGCCGGTGCAGCGCTGCCAGCAGATCGCGAATCGATGCTGTACTTCAATCTGCTGGATATTCCGCCCAAGCCCGAACAGACCGAAGGCCGCAACCTGCTGCAGTTTGCGGTGCGTACGCGAGTGAAGCTGTTCTACCGCCCCGCCGGCCTGCCCGGCCACGCACGCGATGCGGCCGCAGCGCTGCGGTGGTGCACCGATGGCCAGGCGCTGCATTTGCACAACCCCAGCGCCTACCACGTGACGATCAGCAAGCTGACCCTGCCTGATGGCGGGACCGTAGAAGCGGACGTAATCGCCCCGGGCGCACGGGCCACCCTGCCTTTACCTGCTGGCAGCATGGCGCCGGCACAGTTGGCGTTTCAATGGCTGGACGACTATGGCGCCGCACGCGAACAGCAAGTGACGGTGGGCCGATGAACGCTCGTCGCCACTGGCACCGGGCATCAATGGGAGGTCTGCTTGCGATACTGTTGCCGGCCCCAGGCGTTGCTTGGGCCTGCACATCGGTCACTGATGGCGTCGCAAGCGCGATGTATCCGGTGGTGTTGAACGAACGTGAATCATTCGATTACTCCTTTGGTGCGGCTGGCGTGGAGTTCGCAGGTTGCTCGGGAAGTGCGCCAACGGAATTCGAAGTGGAACTGGACACGCCAATGAAGCTGCTTGGCACAGTGCAGTACCGCGGGCTCACATTCGGAAAATTCCAAGTATCCGATACATCCCCGCTTGTCCTGCTCGGTGTCTACGCCCGGGACACCAGCAGCCGCACGGCATTCACCATGAACGGGCAGACCCTGCTGCTGACCGTGAACCCACGTTCGCGCGTCACACTGATGACCGAAATTTCCGTGTCGGGGCGGCGCAATGTGGAGAGTGAACCGATCTCGCGCACCTCGCAGCTGCGCATCCGCCCCCGAAGCAACCCTGCGCTGGTGGGCACAGGCACGCTGGAAATGGGGTTTGATGTCTCGGTGATACGCGACTGTACGGTACATGGCGCCACGCTGGCGCTGGACGACCTACCCGCCAACTTGCTGACCGGACCGGGCAACTCTGCCGGTGAGAAGGAATTCGTGGTGGACATGACCTGCAGCCACGACAACCTGCCGGTGAAGCTCACGCTGACTGATGCGCATGCCCCCGGCAACAGCAGCAGCCTGCTGTCCGCAGCCCCCGGAAGTGATGCCGGCGGCGTGCAGATTGAACTGCTGCGCAATAACCTGCCGGTGCAGCTGGGCACGCCCTGGTCGTACGGCATGTCGCAGACTGGTCGCAACCCGATTTCGTTGAGCGCGAGGTACGTCGCCAACGGCAACCCGCTGGGTGCCGGCGCCATTGTCGGTGAAGCCATATTGATGGCCGATTACCCCTGACCCTGCAGTTTATTGGCCCCCAGAGCAGCAGTAAGAGGCTGACGCCGTTGCGTATGATGGAGGCAGATCGGCACCGCTGATCAGGCGAAATGCCGGTAACCGCCGTCAGCGGCTTCGCCATCCACGTGCACGCCCTGCCCTTCGGCGATGCGACCGATGCGGGTGAGCGGCAGGTCCAGCGACTCGGCCAGATAGTGCAGCGCATCGCGCTGGTCGGCGGCGGCGGTGAAGCACAGTTCGTAGTCGTCGCCGCCACGCAGGGCGCAGTCACGGGCGCCCTCGCGGCCGAGCAGCTCGCGCAACTCGGGCGAGATCGGCAGCAGGTCGGCATCAACATGCGCGGCCACCGCACTACGCGTGGCGATGTGGCCCAGGTCGGCCAGCAGGCCATCGGACACATCCACCGCGGCGTGTGCGAACGCACGCAGGCGCAGGCCCAGGGTGACGCGCGGGGTGGGCCGCAGCAGGCGCAGGCGCAGGCTTTCGTAGTCGGCCAGCAGGGTGGCGGTGGCCACGCTCAGCGCGTTCTGCTGCCACAGCCGCAGTGCACCGGCGGCATCGCCCAGTGTGCCGCTGACCCAGATATCGTCCCCCACCTGCGCGCGGTCGCGGCGCAGTGCCTGGCCACGACCGACCTGGCCCATCGCAGTGACCGACAGCGACAGCGGGCCACGCGTGGTGTCGCCGCCGATCAATGCGATGTCGTGCTGATCGGCCAGGGCGAAGAAACCATCGGCGAAGGATTCGATCCAGTCTTCGGTAGCTTCCGGCAACGACAGCGCCAGCGTGCACCACGCTGGGCGTGCGCCCATCGCAGCCAGGTCGGACAGGTTGACCGCCAGGGTCTTCCAGCCGATGTCGAAGGCCGGGGTCTCCGCCGGGAAATGCACGCCGCTGTTGAGCGTATCGGCGGTGACCACCAGCTGTTCGTTCGGGCGCGGCTGCAGCAGTGCAGCGTCGTCACCGATGCCGAGAACGATGTCATCGCGCTCGGCGGTGCGGGCGCGGATGCGGTCGATGAGGGTGAATTCGGCCAGGGACATGGCGTGCTCCCGAGGTGTAATGGCGATATCAGGCATCAGTGCCAACCAAGGTTGGCACCTACCAGAGGCGGTGTCGGGGCGACCATCCGAGGCGGTGTCAGGGCATCCGCCAGAAGCAGAACCGGGTCAGTGACCCGATTCGACCTTGCGCCATTCCACGGCGGCACGATCCAGCACGCCGTTGACGTAGGTATGGCCATGCTCGGAACCGAAGCGCTTGGCCGATTCGATGGCTTCGTTGATCACCACGCGGTACGGCACGTCCAGGCGGTACCGCAGTTCGTAGGCGGCCAGGCGCAGCACCGCGCGTTCGATCGCGTCCACTTCCTCGATGCCACGGTCCAGGTACGGGCCGAGGGCTTCGTCGATATCACGACGGTTGTCGAGCACGCCATGCACCAGCGCTTCGAAGTACGCCAGGTCGGCGATTTCGCGGGCCTGTTCGTGGGCGAACTGGGCGATCAGCGATTGTGCGTTGCCGCCGGAAATCTGCCAGGCGTACAGGGCCTGCACGGCACGACGGCGGGCGCGCGAACGCAGCACCGGATCGATGCCATCACGGCGGACGGGTTTACCGGAGGGCTTGCCCTGGGTGTTCTTGTTCATGGCAGTTGCTCCAGCAGGTTGACCATTTCCAATGCAGCGAGTGCGACTTCCTCGCCCTTGTTGCCGTG
>PJUF01000617.1_pt1 | contig 23840 bp, 23 predicted proteins | sample 1512191 | NCBI WGS metagenome assembly PJUF01 (sample SAMN08177673, study PRJNA422409) | Feces metagenome, whole genome shotgun sequencing project. | isolation source: Chicken feces (3) enriched on wood chips | host: Gallus gallus | place: USA: Madison | collected 2015-01-15 | reverse complement strand
CCACAAACATGTTCTGGGGGAGTACTGCCGTCTGCCGACCATATGCCGTCATAGCTTTTTTTGGTCATTGCCCGTAGCCTGATTCTATCGGATACCTTTTCTAATTCAGGTCGAATAGACTTTTTCATTTCAATTGCTAAAAAATTTTCTCTGTCGATAAATATGCCCCTGCTGTGAACTATTAAGTCTGCTTGAATTACTACTATATTAAATTGTTCATCCAAAATAGTTTTAACAAGACCTCCTTGTTTTCTATTGTATTCAATATCAGCAAAATATCCTCTTAGTCGATATTTCCAAAATTTCCTTGTTAAATAGATGGAAAGCCTTCCGCAGAGATTGCGCTCTGAAATATCATAAGCGATATTATCCTTTTCAAGTACAAAAAAATCATCTATTGCATCATTGAAAATTTGTCTAGCTAATTCGTTCATTTTGAGATTGCGCTTATTTCATTGCCAATCTAAAAAATCTTACTGGTATATCCCAAATTGACCCATTGCCTCTAAACACCACTTCCCAAATTCGCCCTTAGTTAAAATCTAAGCTAAAGGGCTTTGGAAAGCGTAAGAGATGGGAAACAGCATGAGTTTTCGAGCTTGTTTATAAACACAGTTGATAAAGTACTGGAATATCCGCAGACAAGCCCACAACAACTTGACACGACGAAAGGCACTTTGTTTGGACATATAATTCCGCTACCTAACTATTTTCAGAATATGAAAAATTACCAAGGCCAATTGAAGCAAAATTCGATTATGTCGGGTAATACCTTGGACAAGGCACAGGCTACGGACCTCTGCAATGATCTTGGATTGGTGTAAATGCGCTGGACTAGGACAGGTTTTATAGCAACTTAAGTACTAAGGACAGGTTGTTCTTAGTACCTTTCCGTATCCAAAATTTGCGGGCGGCCCTTGCCGTCAATAGTGACAATAATGGTATCAAACAATCTTATCAAGCTTGAAAAATATTGATTTAAATGTTACTTATCAGGAATTTCATCAAATAGAAACGCACTGTCTTTCGGACAACCATTTGGAAAGAATACCTCCACACCACCACCACACAATCCGTAGTTCGGAGTAACAGTACCGAAAAGAATTGGAGTACCAACCGGAGGTATAATACGGTATCTATATTTTGCGGAAAGTCTATTGGGAAGTGCATAGCGACCTACTGCGGCTAGACCACTTGGAGTAACTTTCATGTCGGTCAATGTAGTTCCATAGGTTCCAGCTAAAACACTCCCGTCACCCAATATTCGTTTGTCATTGTTGAATGCAGAAAGCCTTATGAAAACATCTCCAGGTTTTGAATAGTATGTATAAGGTGGTAAGATAGCTGTTGGAGATACCGAATACCTCGAATTAGTCATTATAGAAATATGATTAATCGAACCTAGATAAGAATTGATTTGATGTAAATTTTCTATGCTAAGGAACAGAGGAAGATTATTGAAATTTTCAAATTCCCATAGATATGTATTGTTAACGAGATATAAAGTTCTTGGAACTTGACTGTTAAACTGAGGAAAAACTGCAACCTGCTGATATCCCATTCCAGTTTCAGGTTGATTTAATGTTTGTCTAAAAACTTCATGGTCAGCTCGAAAAACGCTAAATGGTAAATACATACTTTATTGTATATAATTAGTAAAGTATTTGAAAGTACACTGGATTAGAACGTGCAAAGAAAAAACAGAGATCATAATAATTGCCCTTTTATAGTATTCTTGAGCCATCATCATATTGTCAGCCTTTGAGTTAATCGTTGATTGATTAAATTGTTTATTCTTTACAATGGAATCTATTAAGTGCTTTTGAAAATTAATCTTTGACCCCTTAAAGTTGATTTCCTTTATCCCTAAAACGGAATAATTGCCTCTTTCAAGGGCTTTTACAGCAAACCAAACAGTACGAACTGCATAAACAGATAACACAAACGATATAAAAACCGATACCATTACATGGAATCCAAATGTTGAATTAGAAATAATCATTGAGTTTGCTGCTACAACTATCGAGGTAGCCACACTAATGGTGCTGATAAATAACGCGGCCTTCGATTCGATTCCTTTACGACGATCTTCTTCCACATCATTGATTTTGTTAGTCAATATTAGGGCCTGATCTAGATTTTCCTCATCAACTTGCAGTTTAAATGGAGGTGCTTCTACAACTATTGTGGAAGACTTTTCTGTTTCAAGTAGTGGCCAAAAGAATTCCTTAATGTCATTAAGCCGCGTTTTTAATGAGGAGATTAGTGATTTCATCAGATATGTTAAAATTTAGTTGTCTTTCAATCCAAGCCCATTGCCCATTTGGATTGATTTCAAGAAATATATAGTTGTTATTCTGATCTAGTATAAAATCTATTGCTGCAAAATTTAACCTTAATTTTTTCGCTATTTCAAAGCATTTCCCAGCTATTTCTTTGGGAAGTTCATGGACAGAGTGCCGTAATGGATGCCCAGCTTTACGCCAATCAACCGTTGAATCCTCTTCTTCCTGTGAATGAATCTTTGCACAAAACAATTTATCACCGATTAGTGTAACCCTTAAATCAGAGTTTTTTGGAATAAAATTTTGAAGATACACTGGACAAGTTAAGATTCTATCAATGTTATCTTTATCCAGATGAACCTTGCTTGTGAATATCACTCCTTCTTCAGTTTCTCCAGCAATCAATCCTGATTTAACTGGCTTGATTATACATGAACCGTCATTTTTTGAAAAGAATGATAGTGCGGTACTTGGTTGACTCGATAAAACGGTATTTGGAATAATGAAACCAATTTCTTTGGCTAGCATTAATTGATATATTTTGTTTTCTGCTCCCCTAATTGCATCTACTGTATTTACCCAGAAGGCATTCCCCAAAATCTTATATATGGCTTCAAGCGTAAAAGATAACTCGGATTTGATGAAGTTTCTCTCTCCGATAGTTACATCTTTCGAATGAACTAAAATCTCTGGACGTCTGAAATAAACAGATTTAATTTGAAGAAGATCAATAATAATACCTCTCCCAGCATCATAGATTAAATATTCATTATTAATGACATCAAAAGAAAGTCGGATAGTGTTACCTATTTCATCTGTATTTAATCTATAAAAGGGAACTGCTAAATCCGATAAGTTTTGAACAATGAAGTCACTTGTAATATCTTCCTTATTGGTAATTATCAAAATGCTCATCATCTCTCTCTCTAGTTGTTAAGGTCTTTGTCTCCATTTCCAAAAAATTAAATCCTTCGTCATCTCGCTCTATTTTTGTAAAAGTTTTAGTTGAGAGCTCTAAACGGAAGTTATCGTCATCCTGTTCCTGATATGCCTTAGTCTTAGTTTCAAGTTCAATATCACTATTTCTGGTTTGAATAAATGGTTTATTAATCCCATTTACCTCAATCATATTTAGTGATTTGGTCGGATCGTACTCATAGGATGGTCGTTTACCGTCATCAATACGGGAAAGCTTGTAATCAAGAATTAATGGTCTCATACAGTTATGTTTGGTAGTGGTAAATTTAGAGAAATTATTTTGTTAACCTAGAGTATGACCTGTTTGCTCTTTGTATTTTTACATGTTGAATTTACCATATTTTTTTGATTTATTTGAACCAGTAAAGATTGTTGAGATCAGTTATTACGCCAAACGATTTTGAATTAAAACAACTATTTTAGAAACATTAAGACTTACAGGCTATTAAATGACAGTATGTCATAATTTTAAAAAGGAATAATTGGTGAATACATTTTTAAATTAATTAATCTTTATGCTAACTAAAAACCACAAGATTACTTTTACTTTTTTTGACATTGGTGGTGGAGATGCAATATGGATCAAATTTCTGGGAACAGATAAAAATTGGCATAACATTTTAATAGACGGAGGATACGGTTATGCTTATAAAATGGCCTTTGGCCCCCTCATCAATCATCTATTAACTGAAGGTGAAAAAATAGATCTATGGATAATTAGTCACATAGATCGCGATCACATTGGCTCCGTTCTAGGTTTTGTTCAAGATAAAAAAATAAAAAGCAAACCTGATAGTGTAAATGAGTTTTGGTTCAACCATACTGGTCACAGTGTGAAGACACCAAATGGCAAACTGGCAGTAGATGATGGGATTAAATTCAGACAATATCTGACCAATCATGATCTATTGACGAAAGTAGCTATTACCACATCACTTCCCAATATTGATTTTTTCGGATTAAATATCAGGGTTTTGTCTCCTACTCCTGAAAAATTAGCAATTGCCGATGTATTATGGGAGAAAGAAGAAAATACTGGAAAAATCGGCCGTAGTAAAGAATCGGCGGATCATACTAAAAAAATAGAAGATCTAAAAGACCTTGCTTTTAATTGCGATACTGATGCTGTCAATGGAAGTTCAATTGGTCTATCAATTGCTTATGATTCCATAGGCGCTTTGTTACTCGGCGATAGTCATCCAGATGTTATATCAGCAACCCTTAAAAGTCTTGGGTATTTTGAGGAGAATCCAATGTCGGTAAACTTTATGCAACTTTCTCATCATGGTAGTAAGGCGAATACCAGTCCTGATTTGTTGGCTCTTATAAACACACATGATTACGTTATTACAGGCAACGGTATACATAATAGGCATCCAGACAAGGAGGCGCTTGTAAGATTACTAACAAAACCGAAACGATCAAAGATACCATTACAACTTCATTTTCCTTGTAAGACTTCTGAATTACTTAATATGTTTTCTTCAGACCAAGCTCCTTTTGAACAATACAACTTCAACTGTACCTATCATAGCAGTACTAAGGGCACTAGCCTTAATTATTTACCCTTAAATGATTAAGGCTATGAACCAAAATATACCTCAATTAGCTACAATAAAAATAACTTGCAATGGAGATACCGGTACAGCAGTATTGTTCTTTCCTGGAGAAAATGTTGACGACGTATATGTTTTTACGGCAAAGCACTGTTTACATGGAAAAAACTTTGATAAGGAATTCAAAAAGGATGGCATTGTATTGGAAAAAATCCTTAATGCGAAGACTGAAACCTATCACTCCTACCAACTAACAGAAACTGATGTGGTCGTCACCTCGGAGAATATTGAAGACCTTGCTTTACTCATATTGCCCAAACAGCGCATAATAGAACTTACTGGAAATGCCTTTTATTGCCAGGTTGCCGATACTGATCCTTTAATTCCAGATTATTTGATCAGAGGGTTTGCTAACTTCAATGAGCAACAGGCAGACAGACCTTTTCCAATGAAATTTGTGGAAGATCAAAAAGACAATGCAAGGCTTTTTATGCTGAAATCAGAACAGCAATTAGATACTTACTATCAGCAGGCTCTTGAAAATGTGGAAGGATTATCAGGATGCGGGGCTTTTAGTATTTCTAATGATAACACATATCTTACCGGAATCATTCATTACTATGAAGACGGTAATTTATTCACCGCTACCAAAGTAATAGCATACAATCAGTTAATCCCACAAGGTAAGTTCAGAACGATATATCCTGTCAAACCTGAAACTAACGAGGCTGTCCTAACCAGTTTTAGCGAAATGGATAAAAATTTGGAAGCAGCAAGTTTACGTGCGAAAGATACCGTAGGCAACATTAATATACCACGGGATACAAAAAAACTTTCGACTTTGATAAAAACATCACGCTTGACAGTAATTCATGGGAAGCCTGGTGTTGGTAAATCAGCCTTGGCTAAGGGTGTCATTACTGAATTAAGGGAGGTCGGAGATATTACTGTCATTACGTTTACAGCGGAACAGTTGTACTGTCAAACTATGAACGAAGCTTTAGTTAAGGCAGGGTACGTTGCCAATATCGAACAAATTATAGGCAGCCCACTGTCTGGCAAACGAGTACTTATATGGATTGAGAGTTTTGAAAAGCTAATCGAATCCGGCTATGAGGGTGCGTTTAACGAATTGTTGGATTTATTGAAGAAACATCCTCGGCTCTCCATTGTCATTACTCTCCGAGATTATCTTCTGCAAAAGTTTAAAGTTGTCTATCAGTTTGAACTGCCTGAAAATTCAGCGTACTATGGTGTTAGTGAGTTTAATGATGATGAAATCGCAAAAATTCATCAAGCAATACCCAATTTAGCACTTTTGCTGGATAACCATAAAATACACCATTTACTTAGAACGCCTTATTATCTTGATAAAGCTGCGCGCATCATTCCACAATTACAGAATGAAGCTCAACTGGATGAAACACTTTTTAAAAAGCTAATGTGGCAGCATATAATCGAGGCTGGCAATACACAAAGGGGTATTACATTTTCTGCCATTTGTTTGAAAAGGGCTCGGGAAATGTCACTTTTTACCAGTTCCGATAATCCAGAAAATGTTCTCCAGGATTTGGTTCGTGATAATATCCTACAAATTGAAGACAGTGAATTAGCTGATCGTTACAGTCCGTCACATGATATACTTGAAGATTGGGCTCTAGTTCGGTTTATCAAACAGCTCCAAAGAGATGCCCCCTGCCCTAAAGACTTCATATCAAAATTGGAAACAAGCCCGGCAATCCGACGTGCATTCAGATTATGGCTGGATGAATTCTACAGACTGGAACCGGAAGCTTCAGCCAGTTTTGTGCACACATTGATATTGGATCCTGATGTAGCTCAGTCATGGATAGATGAGCTAATTATTGCAAGTTTGCGTTCGAACCATGCTAGTCCATTGTTTAAAGCATTGAAAACACAATTATTGGCAAATAATGGCGCTTTTCTAAGCCGTGTTATTCGGTTACTCAAAGCCGGCTGTAAAACCATTGACTCTAAAAGTAAAAACTTTGAGGAATTACTTCCTATAGGTTCGGGTTGGGATGTCACCATCGAATTCATTAAAGAGAATTTGCCAGCAATTAAAGAGTTTGGGACCTTTGAATTTCAATACCTGTCCGTTATAGAAGCATGGAGCAAGCAACTGCCAGATTTTAATCCAAGTGTTCTCCCTCCTGCTGCTGCAAGTGCTGCTTTTTTGTTAACTGATTTTATACAAAAATACCAGGATGAAATTAGTAGTTATCGTACACGAAAATTAGATACATCATATTTAAAACGATATGCGACCATTCTTTTCAAACTCACCTCAGCAGTGCGGGATATGATAAAAGATTTGATTGGTGCGGCACTTACACCCGAAACTCGGCATCCACAGTGGACAAATAACGATACGCTGGAGGCCGTACGTGAGTATATGATCGGCGGTGTCATTTCAGATCAGCTTTGCAAGTACTTTCCCAATGAAGTGATCCATATAGCGTCAGAGAATTGGCGAGCAAAAGAAAAGATAAAGCGACCAGGTAGTTTACTGGACATGATTCAAGAGCGGCCAAATACCAAAGACTTTGGAATAGATGAGCGAATCAGTAACGAGTACGGTAATCCAAGTGGTTACCAGACTTTTTTCTATTGGATGTTACTGCACCATCCGGACAAAGCACTAAAATTCATAATCACATTTCTAAATAATGCTTTTTTGAAAAACCGACAAGTACTTACCAGTCTGGGAGAAAAAGTATCGGAATTTACGCTAAACTTTTCTGATGGCACATCTCAAACTTATTTCGGTAATTATGGGTACTGGTCGATGTATAGAGGCTCTTACTCACGCAACCGCTTAGTAACCTCTTTACTGATGGCATTGGAAAGCGGGCTCCTTGATCTAGCTGACCAAGGGGAAGAACATTATCCACTAATCAGGGATTACTTAACCAAGTTAATCAAAGAGACTAATAACGTAGCGATTCTTGGTTTAGTAAGCAGTGTTATTCAGGCGCACCCTGCTCTATTGGACGAAGTGTCTGTTCCTATTTTTGGAGTTCCGGAATTTTATCGATGGGATGGCTCTCGTTCAAGCGAAGAAATTATGTCAATGGACACATATAATGATGATCCTTTTGAAAAGAATGAAAGAATTAAATCCAATCAAAAGTTACATAGAAGAAAATATTACCAGGGAATGGTTGGTTTTGTCGCAGACTATATGTTTTATTACCGTACTCATAACGAGTTTTTATTTAAGGAAGTTGATACAATGTGGGAAAATGCTCCAAAAAAAGATAAGCTTTGGAAAAAGTTTCTATTTGATATGGATGCAAGGAAATACAACTTTCAACCAATTACTCAGCCAGGTTACGAAAATATGATACAACTGGTTCCGGGTTATGATGCAGACGTAAAAAAGACGATTCTATCTCACGATGACGTTGCCGATTTCGTTCCTTCTGGCAATTCTGTTTGGTCAAAAAAAGTATTTGACAACGAGGATTTGCCCGACAAAAATTACGAGACTTGGAAAGCAGGGTTTAACTTTCTGCAAAGCCTCAAAGGGAAAAGCCACTTTATGACTTCTCCTGGAACTATGGCAACAATTGGGTTACGAGATTTTTTTAATGAATTGGAAGCTGAAGAATTAATCTGGTGCAGACAAGAGTTAATTAGACATGGTGAAAGACAGCTCAAGCAAAAAGATCGTTTTGATTTTGGTTCAGATATAATGGATGAAAAGCCAGCTATGTTCGGTTTATCGCTTTTATTTAAGGAAAAGCCCGACGAGACCACTCAAAAATCCGCAAAAGAAATCATCTTTTGCTTGTTACTTTCTGGAATGGAGGAACGCAAACGAATATTTTTAGAAGCAGGCATAGCACATAATTTATCGAAATACGAACCCTCCTTTGTCACTAATTGTTGGTACGGATTGCTAAAATTTATTGACTACAAGCAAGCCAATCCACAAAATCGTTCAACTTACGACTACGACAAAGAAGCTGAATACGAGGCAAGTCAAAAAGTGAAAGAGCTGGAGTGGAAGGATCAACTTGTCAAATCAGTAGTCGATGGCACAATTGAACCTCCTGAACATATTTCAGCTACGTTAGATATGGCTACCCATTGGTATCAAGATGATGCGCTACGTATAATCCCCACAAATACCTCATTGGCTGTTCACCATGATTTTATACATCAATTATTGGAACTGCATGTGTCTTTTCTGAATGAACCAAATCAAAGACATCGATATGACTATCACGATAGTCGGCACGCTTTTACTTTTTTTTACGCAAGGTATCTGCTCAACCAGCCGCAGGATTGCGCTAAGATAATGTTTAAAAATTTGCTTGACCTAACTTTAACACGTGATGGCAAAGAAAACACAGAAGAGCTTGATAAGTTTCTTTACCATTTAATAAAGGAACATATTAGAGCAGTAAACGATGGCGCACCAATAGACAATTTTTGGTATTTATGGGAGTACTTGCGGGATTGGATAATTGAGCAGAAAAAAGGATTCTTATTGCCTCTCTTCCTAATGGATCTTGACTGGACTGAAAATTCTGAAGGCTGGCATGTGCTAGAAGGCAAAAATTTGTACTATAAAGATTTTATTATGGATTGGGGATTTAACCTAATCAACACGAGTATAAAATTTTTAAATGGCATTTCTTTCAATAAATTCATGCCGGAATCTGTCTCCTGGATAGCCGGTATGTTGAATTCCCAAAACGCTCATCAAGTAGATCTCAAAATTGCTGGAAAATTTATCGAAAAAGCATTTTATAAGTATGGAAGCAAAATAAAAGGTGACAGAGTATTACTTACAGATTTCCTTTTTATTCTTGATTTTCTGATAGACAGGGGATCATCAAAAGCCTATATGCTAAAGGAAGAACTAATTCAATACAAATAATCTTTTTTGCGTAGTATGAGTTTTTGATAACTACCACAGATCAAACGACCTTCTTAAAATATTGACACTTAGGCCATCTAACTTCATATTCTTCTAAATAGAAGCAGTGGTTCATACTCTGTGCGAAATCTTATTAGAGCGAATATCTCCTCAAACTTAAGAAACGCCAAACTTACTCTACTAATTGATTATATTTCTAGAATTCTCGTATATCTTTTAACAGAATACCACTTTTCAACAAATATAACTACGCTCCATAATGCGCATTCTTTCATAAGGAATATCCACATTTTGATTTGTCCATATTAGTAACATACTTAGATTAAAAAACACAATACTTCATCATTAGCCTTTGCTATCGAAAGTAAGGTTTCTGTGGCCATTCTGATTGCAGAGGTTGTAGTATGATCATAAATGCCTTACCCTTGAACCCTAAAATATGAGCATCGATAATATCCAAAAGTACTGAAATGGCATGTTTATTGGAATAAGAATCCCAAGACTTGCCATAACCGCTTATAATTGGCTCGGTTTCTACTCGACCATATGAATATATTCGATAAAAGTGAACGAGAATCAATTAAGAATGAAGAATTAATAAATCAACCTGAGGCAGATATATATGTATTTATAAATTTTTATAAGTCGGTACATTATTCTTTATTGGCAGTCTTAACCGTCAACACTAACGAAAATTTTCCAGTTAGACTTTCTTGTCCCAACTGAATGGTTACAGCTTCAAACACCCATGTTCGATGAATTGGATCACTTCCCGAATTCACTTCCCTTTCAAAATCAAAGCTTTCCCGCCCAATAGAGTCTGGCCCAAAAACCCTGACCATTCTATCTACAATTTTTCCCATTTCCCTAAAATTAGGTTCAGAGAGATATGAGGTATCACTTTTACATAAAATAGACCGATTAGTTTCTTCTGAAATCTCTAATAGAAAAACATCAAAAAAATTAAAATACCTAGATATTTCCTCCAGACGGTAGACTTCGCTACCATTATCCAAGTGTTTAAACAACTTACGCTCTGAATGTTGAAGATCATAAACTATCTTTGAAAAAAAGCTATTGCGATCTACATCAGTATCTGTTCCTATATCCCTCAATAATTCATTACATTCCTCGACGCTGACAATTTGCGTAGAGACTCCATACATATGATATAAAATCGATGACTTTTCTCGAAGGCTCTTATCATTTGTAACCAATACATCACAATACCTAGCATAATAAGAATGTAATGCATCATTCAGTAAATTTCCATACCTATTTTTCTTCCCCAGTTTATCCTTACTGATCCCAAGCATATCAAGCACATTGTAAGATAATATATAAAAGTCATAATAAGGAATTCGGTTTTTATCCTTAACATGAATAGAATCCTTGATAAATTCTACAAAGGTTTTCTGAAAAAAGGAATTTTTAAAAGCATCGTTCAAACCAAATTTATCCCTCTTTATTTCATCCAATTGCTGACCTAATCCATTATCTATCAGGTTTCGGAGATTTTTATAAGTCAGCCCATCAGTGATGATGTCCTTAGTGAGCGTTGTTATTCCTTTCGTGATGTCCAATAGAGTCGGATTACCGTCTCGACCATTAAAAAGCTTATCTATCATCTCCTTTTCACCCCCCGATTCTAATATTGTTCGCTCAACCTGAATCTCTGACATCTCCAGTGCTGAAGATAAATATTTTTTGAAGGCAAGTATCTGTTTATCACCCTCCTTTGATGGTTCAAAAAAATTCAGCAATTCGTCGAGTGACTCATCTACTTCGTCATCAAAAACCATCTTAGGAGTGGCTAAATAAAATGAAGAATTCTTATTGATTGCATTATAGGAAAGGTAATTATCATGTACAAGAGATTCCATAAATCTGAAATCCTCAAACTTCATCTCACTAGTATCATTCTTTTTGTCTCGGATATGTGCAGGTGAAAAGAACAGCGTAATATTATCCTTATTTTTTCCCAAAAGCTCTTTCAAAAGTAGATGTGCAGAATCTTTTGGATTCCGAAGATTACTAAAGATATTTGAATCTAAGTAAATACGCGACATACGATTAGTTTATTAATTACTATAATCCATAGAATTTCTTTAATATTTCTGTCAGAATCCCTCCTGCTGTGGCCAATCCAATCTCCCAAGAACCTTCCATTGATTTATCGAGCATTTTTCTAATCCAGCTTTTTGAATTTGGGCCCAACATATTATTGATAGGTTTTTCTTCTTTTATAATATTAACAATTTCTTCAATATCATCTGCTGGAACCTTATTTTTAGTTAATTCCTCTTTAAGAACATTGATATCCCCTATTGATACTTTAAGCGTAGCATGAATAGTATTATGGTTACCTGTATTAATAATACTACCATTTCCTGTAGAATGAATATTAACCTGTGACATACTACGTTGCTGGATTTGCTGCTGCTTTTTATATTCTGCAATAAAGCCTCCACTTTCCATGAAAATATATGCAGAGGGGTTTATGAATATAATTAACGGTAAATCACTCTCTTCAACATCTACTCTATTAATAAAACCTCTATTTTTAAGAATATCAATTAAGCCGTTGGCTTTTTTTTCCATAGGCTCAATGCTCAATACATCTTCACCATTAAGAGAGTCGCTATTCCCAAAAGCTTCTAAAATACTGTCTAATTTAACACATTGGATTTCGTTTAGATTTATCATATCTTATAGTAAAAATTAATAATGGAATTATATAGTACAAATAAGCTGAAAAAGTGAAATGACCAGCGAACCTATTGAAGATATAGCAGAACCTACTGTTAGCAATTCTTCCATAGTTTGCTTAGTTGGTTTATCATTCTCAACTTCTGAAATTAATTTATTTAAAGTCTCAATAGCTACCGTCTTTACGGCATCATTAACTGAAAAATCATTTTTTAATAATTGTATAATCTCCTGCGCATTTTTAACTACCACATCGCTATTAATGACATTTGAAATAGAAAACACATTGTCATTCCCGGTATTAATTACATTTCCATCTCCGGTAGAATGAATATTTATATAATTGATTGGAGAAAAGTGTGTGGTAGATTCAGATGGATTTTCATGAGCCTGTTCAATCTCTTTAATTCCATTATGAGTCAATCTTATTACTCCTCCCAATCCATAAAATTCAATTAGTCCTTCATTTATAAGATAATCGATCAAATCAGATGTAAGATTAAAATCAAAATTCAGTTCTTCACCAATTTCATGTCCATCAAATACAGCATTTAAACTACCATCGGCTTCATTATATACTTTATTAAGGAAGAGAAATCTATTCTTCTTTTTCTGTCTTAAATCCATTTTAATATTAATAGTTCTTTATTAGTCAAGTAATTTGCTTTTACAGTGCTGAATCCTCAAAATGTAAATACTTTACAATTTTTGAAGATTATTCTATTCTATACAAATCGCATAAAGTTCTTGCTTTCACACATTCATGAATAAAAATACAAAACTAATTATTTTAGTAAAAATACAAAACAAAAACGACATAATTAACAACATTTTGAACATAATCTACATATATTTTTTGTTTAGCTAATATTTTTAGCAACAACTTTATACTGTAATCAGGGTATTATCAAAAAATAACAGCATGGGTATCGGAGAAAAGCAAAAGGAAATCATCTCGAAGCTGCGCAGGGACATCCTCCATCTGGAAGGGTTCAGGCCTGAAAGTGCAAATCAATCCCTTCGCCTTGGCTTCGCCCGCCTGCTGATTGTGGAGGGCAAGGTGGTGCACATCGTCGCCAAGCACTGTTTTGATCTCTCCAGATTCTTACGGCAGCTGAAAGGGAAAAGCAGTACGGAGGATGCTTCCAGACAAAGGGAGGTTTTCCATAAGGGAAGGAATTTTAAGTAACATTCAGTAATTGAACTTATATTTATACTCCAAAAACCTAAGAATTATGAGAAGAGAAACATGGCTTAATGATAATAAGCAAAAACCTTGTCCAAACTGTAAATCAGGCAAACTGGAATATGATAGCAAAAGAGCTTCCTCATCCGAAACAAAAATATCTCTGATAAATAATGAATACTATAAAAATGGTATCGTTTATCCAGAAAGCAATTATTTAGTGACAGCTCACCTTAAATGTGATGAATGTTCAGATATCGTGACGATAACCTATGAAAAGACAGATGATGTACGATACACAGATGAAGAAGGAAACGAAATTAGCAAATGGGTCCCAATAATATACCATCCTGCTCCGCACATTATCGATATACCTGTAGCCTGCCCAGAAAAGGTAAGAAAACATTTAATCAAGTCATTCGGTCTATTTTGGTATGATTCAGCATCTTGTGGAAACAAGATAAGAGCAGCATTAGAATCTCTTCTCAATGATTTTTCAATTAGTTCAAAAGGTAGTAACGGGAATTTTATCAGCTTAGCCAATAGGTTACAAACATTTGCGACATTGAAACCCGAAGTACAAACATATCTTGATGCAATACGCTGGATCGGAAATACTGCTAGTCACGATGATATATTGACGAAGGAAGACCTTCTTGATGCATATGAACTTATCGAGCATTCATTAGAAGTAATTTACAAAGAAAAAGAAGCAAGATTATCTAATCTAAGCCAACAGATTAAAACAAATAAAGGACCCATCCAACGATAAAAGTAGACCAATTAAGATTAGCCAGTAAAATGAATAAGGGAATTTTTAACATCATGAACAGTATATCATCAGTATTGGCTACTGAAAAAGCCTATAACATTGCCTATATTTGCAGTAAATATGAATTAGGTAACGGTGCAGACTACTCATCTCCAAGCAGCAAAGAAAAGTTCATCAAAGGTCTATTATCGGAAAAAGATGAGAAGTTCATCCTAACCTTGGCTAAACAGATCATTGAAGATTACAAATCAGATAATGTAGCATTAGCATTGAACAATCATTTAGATGGGAAGTATTTTAAACTATCGATAATTACCCGCAATGAGTTGTTGGTAGATATTTATTCTATGAAAAACATCAACGGGAGATTATCTACTGAAGAATTTTTAAAAGCCTGTGACCTCCATACATTTATTCCTTTTGATGAGAATATCATATTTAACTTCTTAACTAACGGTCCAAATTACCAACAAAAAAAAGAGAAAGACCTGATTGAAGCACTAAAAGAAATCAGAATCCAAGAGAAACTTGATGAACGTTTCTTTCGTTTTCTTGAGCAAATTGTACACCCCTATACAAGACCGAACAATGAAGCAATATTATATCTGAACATTATAAATAAACATTTAAAAAAAGACACACTTTCCTTAGTTCCATCTGGTGAAATTTCGAATCAACAGTATTACACAGTCGCAGCAACAGCAGGAATCGAAGAGCCTGTAAAAAATCTAATTTTCGCATCCAATAAATATAAACCCGAGATTATATTAGAAGATGCCATAAGTAACCGTATCAAAATTGTCAAGAATTCTGAATACAGCCTTGTGTATGACCGGTCTATTAAAGTATCAGGATTGTTATGGGTGGATCTTGTAGAGTGGTGGTCAGACTTACAAGGTAAAGAACGGAGTCAGGAACTTGCTTATGGATTAAGAGATAGGTTATGCAGTTCTCTTGCCTCAGAACCTGAAAAGATATTATTTAATACCTATTACCAAGTATTAACAAAACAATTAGGCAGAAAATTACCTGCATTGATACCCCAAGTTTATCTACACTATGACCCATATTCAATAAAAACCTATGGTATACAACATTTATTAAGGCAAAGAATGGACTTTCTACTTTTACTTTCCAATACTAAAAGGATTGTTATAGAAGTAGATGGTAAACAACATTATGCAGAAGGCAATACTGCTATACCAAAAAAATATGCGGAGATGGTATCTCTAGATAGGGAATTAAAACTTTTAGGTTATGAAGTTTACCGCTTCGGCGGCTATGAATTAACTTCTGGAAAAACGGCTGTTGTTATCGATTTTTTTCAAAAGCTATTTTTAAGACATGGGATAGTGCCTTAAAGATCCAATTGCTAGATATTTTTAAAATTAATTTTAGTGACTTCTGTTTTGTCTCTTGTATTGTCTTAGATTCTCATATATACTTATATGAAATTCCCTCGACTCTTTATGCGCATAAGCGCTGCCCGATATTTTATCCTTAGCGCCGTGTAAGGAAGAAATATCGGGCGAATCTTAAAAAGATACAGGGATAAAACATCCTTGCACCTGTAGAATTAAATGCGGTGCATAAACACTGATTTTATTTGTCTGCTTTAAATAAAAGGTCTACTGCAACTTTAAACTTATAATTCTCACTTTCATTATCCGCATATTTTATAATTCGGTCATTGACAAATAAGACTGCATAAGTGAAAGAAAGCTGATCAGAAAAAACCTTACTGCTACGCTCCATATCTCTTCTGTATTTATTGATCAGTGTTTCGGTTTCCTCGGAAAGTTTAAGCCAGTAAGCTATCGGCATGAACCCATTGCTCCAATTTTTAGCATAGGCTTCCTTATTTTCCCGGAAATCTTTACAAAACTCCATGATATCATCTAACAGAACCGGTATTTCAAGTGGAAAAAGGTCATGCAATAATCTCAGTTTATCTTTGTTCTCAAAATTTGCTAATGCTTTCATGTTTTTAATGATTTATGGCAGATAGCCAACTATCTGCCCGTTTTCAGTCTCTTAATTATCGCTATTGTCCAGGCTCTCCGCTAGTTCCAATGCACTGTGATAGGCATCATTGCTGATGTGCCGCTGCCATGCGCTTTCTGATGGGGACCATCTAAAACCACGCTTTTTTAACCGCTGCCTGATTTCCGGTGATGGCTTGCTATTGAAATACACCTGCAAGCGGTTTGCTTCCCTGTTTTCGTATATTCGGATACCATTAACCGTTTTATCAATCTCCTGTCTGCTTTCATATTTCTTTAGCTGCGCAATACGCTGTTCAATCCTGCGTATGTTTGCGCTGTTATTGCTTAACTTATAGGATGCAAAGCCGACACTGTTGAAACAATCCGGCGTGTTCAGCTTTTCCCATAGCTTTTCACTTGCATTTGGCAGTTTTAAAAAGGCTTCTTGATCCTTCTTTTTTATACACCTGTTTGCGGACTTCATAAATTCCTGTACGGCCTTTAGGCTGTCCAGCTGTTCCGATAATCTGTCTATCGCTTTCGGGTCGTCTGAGTAGATTGACGTATCGTTTTCAATACTGTCGGCCTTGCTCTCATAATAAGCCGCTTTATCCATTTTCTCAAAAGACTTTCCGAAGGTGTTATGTATCTTGTTTCTATAATTCCGGTCCCTTTTTTCGGAATGGTGCCCTACCAGAATAGGCTGTCCAAACGGTATAAAGCTTGCCATTTCACGGGCTTTGGAATACAGGCTTTCCGCTTCTGCTCTATTTTTTATGGCTCGGTTCTGTGCGTTGCTTATACGCTTTTCCCTGCGCTGTTGAAAATCGTGTTTCATGGTAAATGCGCGCTTTGGACGGTTGCGCCTCCGCTCTAATGTTTAAAACCTTCCTCTGTTGGGATTTGGATTGATGCCAATAACGGTTTTGCTCTCCTTGTGGAAAACCCGCCCGCAACGCTCGCACCTGCCATACTCGGCATGGATAGGGCTAATTAAATCGCCCTCTTGTGTACAGGCCATAAAACCGTCCTCCTTTTCAAAATTGCCACAGACGCAGAGCCAGTAATCCAGGTATTCATGATATTCCATTTCCTGTGGCTCCAGTGGCGTGAAACTGTTATTTTTAGCTTTCATGGTATTTGATGTTTAAATTAAAAAACCCTGCTCTCTGATATTTTCGAGCCATATTTCCGCAAACTCAGCATGATCCTGCTGCATGGCTTTATTATACTCGTGAATGGCATGATCCCTAAAAACGATACTATCTTCATAGATTCCCAAATTGGACTGCTCGAAAGAACAGGGGAATATCTTTACCCTTTCTATATCGTTTGCTGTTTCTTTCCTCCCGTCCACTACTAAAAAGTCAACTTCAGGGTCTTTCACAAAATCTCCTTCCTGGACATAATGATGAAGAAGGGCATAAAGGGAGCCTTTTCCCCATATGGTCTCTATCCCGATACCTATCCTTTCTATTGTCAAAGGCATAAAGCCCTCTTTCTCAATTTTTAAATATTCCTTTCCTGCCATCTTTTCCAAAAGCTGGCAAAAAACACCTGTAGCTACTTTATTAATTGCTTTCATGATAAAATGTGCTCTTTGGACGGTTGCACCTCCGCTTTAATCAGTTGTTAATAAAATGATGCTGTTTTGCTATACGGCTGTTTAATACTTCACTGCCGTACTTCATGCGGATTTCCTCTAAAGATTTTTTGCCTCCTTTTGTTACTTTGTATTCCCCTGTGCGGAAATACCAGGCTGATTTTTTGGAAGCGAAAAAGAATCCTGCTTCTTTTAAGGTCGCTTTTACGGGGTAAGTGCTGCCGGTTACCCAAATCCAGTACCCCACCAATTCTATGGTTATACCTTCTAAATGGATGATTTTTTCCAATGCCTTTCTGTACTCCTCTGAAAAATGGATTTCGTTTTCCGTTTCTTCTTCTGACAAATTAGCTCCCTTGATGGCTTTGGCACTCGCAAAAGCATATTCTTTATTGATTTCCTGCATGGTCAGGGTATCGCCTCCTAAATCCGGATGGTACTGCTTAGCTAATTTTTTATATGTTGCCTTCACCTGGTCAAGGGTTTTACAGGCGTTAAACCATTTCATAGCGTATTATTTTAAAGGTAGGCGGTTAATGTGCTTCTTGTTTCGCATCCTTGTTAATAAAATCTCTGTTTCCAGTATATTGACGTTTGCCGTATCGGTCAAACTCAGTTTTGACTGTGTTTCTATTTCGTTGGCAATGTCTGATATATAGATATGATCGGCATGGACTACCACGCGGACCATGATAAATAGGGTTTGGTATTTCATATCGGTATTTTATGGTTTGCGGAAAACTCGGCTAACCGACTATAAAAGGTTTTGGGGTTTTCTTCTCTCAATTGTTCTCCGTATCCCTCCCAATAAAGTTGGTTGAGATATTCTATAAATACTTGTTCCATGTTCTTTTGGATTAAATGGAAAATGCCGCCCCGGCTGGCGGGGCGGTGGTTAATTATTTAACAGGAATAAAGATTTCGCTCTCAATCTCTGCCAGTTTATCCACGCATAACTGGTTTACCATTTGCGCTACCGCTTTAATGATAAAAGGGTTTTTGGTGGTAAAGTCTCTGCCTTTGTCATCTGAAATGGATAACTCACAGCCTTGGTAATGGTTATGGCTGTCTGCTTCGGCGTCATCTTTCTGTGCAATGTCAAATGCTTCAAGTGTTTCAATAGTTTCTAACAGTCTGCCTCTTTGGTTGATACGGCGATTTAAGTCTAAAGCCAATTTTATGGTGGCTTCCAGGTTCATGGCTGCTTTTTGCTCGGCTAGCTGTTCCTTCAATTCTGTCTTTGTAGGTGTTGCCTTTGGCTCGGGAGCTGCTCCGGTCTGTGGCTGAATAGCTTTGACCTCCTCCGCTGTTTTATTTTCGACTGTCTGATTGTCTTTGTCTTTTGGGGCTATCGATGGACGGATAGTTGTTTTATTCTCTGTTGCTGTGTTTTTTGCTGTTGCGGTCTCTTTTCCGCTTCCAATTACTGTTGTTTTCATGATAATTTGTTTTTAAATGTGATTGATAAATAATTAATTGCTACCTGTATGCGGCTGTAGCTTCCGTATTTCGTGAACTGCTTTTGGTGGCGGGCTTCTGTCTTTTGTTTTCATGGCTTAATTTTCTAATCAATCAGTCGGCAGGGCCTCCTGGCTTTTTGTTAAGCCACCTCACCTGATTACAATTCCTTTGCAAGGCAAGTCTTTGTGAAAGAAAATACGCTCTGGAGCGAAGCGGAAGAGGAAGATTTTGTTTCAACAAACCCGCAGGGCCCGGGCTTGACGGCAAAGGAGTTGTTCAGAAATTTGCTCACCAAAAAGTCTGGGAGAATTTTTACGGTATCTTAAAAAAGGCTTTAATGAGTTTGAAGAGCAACTGTCGGCTGTAGGTACGGAAGCTGACTGTTGCAAAATTGCAGTGAAGCGGCTAAATGGAGGTACGGAATGAAGCGGCTGGAGCTGCTATTTTTTTAAAATGCTTTATGCACAAAAAAGGGCTGAATTCTAAAATCCAACCCTTAAAATCTTTAAGCGAAAATTACTTTGTCGCTTTATTTTTAATTTCTGTTACTTCCTTACGGATATCACTTGCAGCTACTTTTAATTGTTGCATCGCATTACGTACTCTTGTACCTGCTGCTTTGTTACCTTTTTCGTAGAATGCTACTGCATCTGCTTCTACTGCTGCTATCAGTTCCTTTACTTTTGAAAATTTTTCCATAGTTCTATTAAATTTAAATATCAATTTATAAAATTATTTAGCGAACATACATTTAAATTGTCATTTCCTGCTCTTTATTCTGTTGGTTTTGTTTACCCTGAGCAATATTTTTTGACAGTTCAGGTTCCTTTAGAAACTGCTCCCTTTTTTCCGGTCTCCCATTTTCTGCAAACATATTGAGCTGGCTATAACGTGGTACGGCTTCCAGGTACAATTTCACTTCCTGACCTTCTTTTATTGTAGTGATCAAAGGTCGGTTGCCATTTTTTAGGGATTCTTCCAGTTTATTGCGCTTTGCCGGATTTTCCAATTCCTTGATATCAAACTTGTCCAGCACTTTCTTTAAGTCAAAACCATAGGAAGGATCATGGTACTGATTGGTCGTTAAATTATTATGCCTGTCCCTTGGCTTATCGAAGTCCAGTTTGATCCAAGCTTTATAGGCATTACCGCTTAGGTTCAACAAATCATCCCTGTAAACAGAACGCCCCTGTACCAGGTTAGCTGCCTGTTCTGCGGTAAAACCTTTTCCCTTTTCTACCCAGAAAGTTTGTTTCAATGGGGCTGCATAAAAGGTACGCTGGAATTCTTTTGCCACATAGTTCACTTTTCCCTGTTCCATGGTGGCCAATTGGGTCTTATGGGCAGCATCTTTACCGACCGCCAGTTCACTCTCGCCTTTTTGCTGCTTAAAGAAATCAATGGCCTCAGTTACTCCATCCAGTTTTTTGACGATATTCTTATTGCCCTCTCCGGAACTGATGACCATATATTTATGCCCTTCTTCCAATGCTTTTCCCTGGTTATGGATGACTTCAAACTTATTGAAATAATAGAACTCCGATTGACCGGATTGTTTGAAATGCAGGGTGAGGTCAATTTGTCCTTTTGTTGCCTGCATGCTGTCAATCAAGGAGAATTCCGGCAGGTTTTTCTCCATTTTTTGTTCCATCTCCTCTATAAGTTTCTCCTTAAAACCCAGAGCTTTCATTTCTTCTTTCAGGTTCTCTAAATTGTTTAAATTCATATTGTTATTGTTTAGTGTTAAACTCGTACTATTTCTGACAGCCTTTTCTGTACTCTGCTCTAATTCTTTAAAATTAAAGAGTAAGTCACCAGTGGGAACAGCCTCATGCCAGTTAAATATCTGCTGGTACTCCTTTGCAAAATCGAAAGCTTCTTCCCTCTCCCTAAAAAACTGCAGGTCATACTTTGTACTAATAGGGTTATCGGTATCATATACTACCCATCCATACCCCTGATCCTGCTGTTGTTCCAGGTATTCCCGCAGTTCTTCGGCCATTTCAGGCCTTTTGATCAGTTGTAACATGGACTTATATAGTTATCCGTATGATTTTATGTTTATTGAACTAGCCCATTGCCAGGGAGTGGTTTTGTTCCTGATGTTTTTCCTGTTCTTTATACAGTTTGATTTCTGGAAGCAAGACTTTATCCTTAGCCTCCCTGATTTCTTTCATAAGCACAGAAAGTTTTACCGGTTTTTTATCTGCATCCAGAATACTGACCGAATGATCAGCAGGATTGGCGTACAGGTAATGGCGGCCTTTACCTGGTAATTCAATACCTATCAGGTTACCCTTTTCCATAGCTTTTACCATATCCTCCCTGCTCAACCACTCCACACCCAACCCACTAGCTGTTGTCCTCAATTCTCTTTTAAGGTCATAACCATAATCCTGGTGAAATTCCAATAGCTTCGGTTCATTTCTGCTAAAATCCAGTTGTACCCATTTTTGGCTGATGCAAGAGTCAGCAGTATAATAGCTTTTGCTGACTGACCTTCCTTCTAAAAGATTGGCAGCTTCGATAGCTGTGATCTCACTTTCGGCCGGAAAAGTATAACTACGTTGTAACACCCCTTCCCTGTCTAAACATGCCTGATATTCGGTATAGCGGTAATGTCCGGTCTGGTCACGTTCCAATCTTAAATCAATATCCATACTCCCCTTATCACTTAGCTGCGTGGTCATAGGGACACTGATATTCATCCGCTCATAGTCCAGGTAATTTTCCAGTTTTTCGGTAAAAGAGGCAAAGCCAGAAGTTTTGAGCTGCCGGGTGAGATGTTCCAAATTTTCAGTTTTCTGCTTATTGAACTCTCTTAAATGTACCGGCTTGTCATAGACCAACGCTTTCAGCCGGTGCAGTGTGCGGATGATGAGATTGGGATAAAGCTGCTTTTCAAGTTTAGCGGTAACCGAACGGATCACGTGTAAATAAAGCTGTTCTTTTTCCAATGGCATGACGCTCAGACGGTATAGACCCTGCCGCAGAAAATCATATTTCAGCTTTTGGATGGTTCGGCTGCTTTCATTATCTAAGCCGGCAAGACTTTCCAGTCCTTTTTGTTTTTCCTCCCAGTTCTTCCAGAGCTGTTCTGCCCGGTTCACATATTGCTGCTGCATGGCTACCTGGTTTTAAGCTGGTTATTGCGCAACAGCACCGGATGCCCGGATTTTAGCTTTACCTTAACCGTTTTTACTTTTTTATTAAAGAGGGATTTCGCTGCATTTATCCCGGCTCCGGCTACCTGAGCTTCCATCGACTGGTCAAAGCCCATAAACTGTACATTTCTCACAGCGTCTCCTGCTCCATTGTTCATAGCATCGGTAAGCATGGCTTCCGGTGCTTCTATACCGGCCATCCCGTCCAAACTATATACCGTGAGGTCTACCGGGATGATGGAGCTGCCCAGCCTGATATTGGTGATGTTCAGCAGCAAACGTTGATTGGTAATCCGGCAGGTTCCAAAAAGTAAATGCCCTTTGGGTATCCTATATCCGTTCAATAGAATGGTATCCTGCAATTTCAGTTTTATCGTTGCTCCCTGTACCGCTTTCTGGTTTTCCACGATGGTTGCCGGGATCGCCCTAAACTGGCTGTCGGGATACATATTCCGGTACTGGTCAGCCCGCTGCTGCACCCTTTCAGGGTACTGTAAATCCAAAATACCCTGCATTAATCCATTGAGCTGCTCCATTTCCGGGTCTGCTGATTTGTTTTCCTGCATCGCCTGCATCAATGCTTCCAGGCGGTCGACATCGTTTTTCATCCCCGGATTTTGCCGGAATGATGACCTGCCATAACTTTCCCTCTGCGGTGCTGGCCTGTTCATTTCACGGTTAATGGCTTCCAGTTTCTGGTTAATTTGTTGGGCCTGCGGATTAGCTTCCGCTGAACCAAAGCCCAGCCTGGCTGCCATTTCTTCCAGCCCGTTCCCAATATTTTCATTGCTATCCTTTGCTACCTGCTGGTAAAAACCCAGTTTGTCTTTGGGTTCTTCCTGCTTAAAACTGGCATCCGGAAGGTCCGTGTTGATACCTTTGGAAATGGTTTGGGTTGTGCTAGCGGGATTCCCTTTACCTCCTCCCAGGGCGTAGAATGCCATGGCCATAAAGGGCAGTACCAGTAGTGGAATGACCAGTAGCCGCCTGCGTTTTTCTTTGATTGTTGTTTTCATATTTTTTTTCGTTTATGAGATAAATAAATCTGTTTAATGTAGTGCCCTGATGAGCAGGCAGACGTTATACCCACCAAAAAGGATAATGAACAATACCAGGAGACAAACCCGTTGTGTCTTTGTCAATTCTCCAGGATAACTGTCCAGGTAAGCAGCTATTTTCCTTTGTCTTCTGATAATGTTTGCAGCTATTCTGTTTGCCAGCTCATCGCT
>PJUF01000605.1_pt1 | contig 24184 bp, 19 predicted proteins | sample 1512191 | NCBI WGS metagenome assembly PJUF01 (sample SAMN08177673, study PRJNA422409) | Feces metagenome, whole genome shotgun sequencing project. | isolation source: Chicken feces (3) enriched on wood chips | host: Gallus gallus | place: USA: Madison | collected 2015-01-15 | reverse complement strand
TGCCGTTTTGTGTCACGCTTAACCGGTACCCTTCCTCTTTGATAGCCAAGGACTTGTCAAGTATCAGTTGTAAGCCTTGTTTTTGCTGCGCATCTATAAAGGGGACTTGTCCCAAAAAATTATTTAAGTTTCCGGAATTATTAAACCCAACAAACTTAACTCCTATCTTATCGGACAGAGGATAGCTCTCCTTTTCTACTTTTACTTTTACAGGCGCTGGAATAATCCCTAAAGATGTATCGTTTTGAGCTCTCAGTTGCGTTAAAACTGTTAACAAGAGCACAATTAAAATGCTAATTCTATTCATATCTTTTTACTTTTTTAGAGTCAATACTTGTGGGTAATGATCCGAGATAATATCTGTATTCTCATTTTTAATCATAAAGACGGATTTGATTTTTGATTTCAGCGGTGCACTTACCCATATATAATCTATGCGTACATCATTGTCCGGATCATATTTTACAACCGGGCTTGGCGCACTTTTTTCAAATCTGTCTTTATTTTTGTATTTCCATGCGTCGGTATAACCTTTATTGATTAACTGACTGATAACCGAATAATCAAAGCCTCCATTGTTTACATTACGGATATGTGCTCTTGTGGCTTCATGCGCAATCAACTTATTCAGCTTTTGCTTATTGGGATTGTAATAACTGCTATCTTGAGGAGAAAGGCTATTAAAATCTCCCATGATAATGGTCTTGCTATTTTTTGGAAGCTGATCCAGATAGCCAATTACCGCCTCCATCTCTGCATTCCTTTTGGCATACATAAAAGGGTTCAGGTGTAGATTTACAAATTGATAGCCCGCTATTTCCGCAGCGAGATATCCATGTAAAAAACCTTCCGTTATGCGTTGTACATGTTCTATAGGATATTTAGAGATAATTCCTGTGGGATAACCTTTTTCCTTAAGCAATACAGCGTAAGGATAAGAAAGTTCTTGAGCGAATTTCAGAAATGTCTCATGGGTAAAATGATTACACTCCTGCAGCGTGAGTATATCTGCCTGTAAAGAATCTACCAGTTTCACAAACAACGCTTTTTTCTCTTTGTCTTTCAATCCTTCCAGAATATTATAGGAAAGTATTTTCAGACCTTTATTTTTTCTGGCTTGGGGCTTCTCTGAAGCGTAAACTGCTATTGAAAACAGCGAACAAAGAAGTAAGCATAGCCATTTCTGGATGACCTTTATTGGTTGAAAAAACATAAGATAATAGAATTGCAATTTTAAAGTCAATCGCCATTTTGAATACAAGAGCGCCTATTAAGTGCTCTTCCTAAATCCCTAAATGGCGATTGACTAAACATATTAATTACTTATAAATAATCTTCCTGATGCTGTGGTTTATATTATCTGCCACATAAATATCTCCTTTGGCATCCATTGCTACGTCATAAGGTTGATTGAAAGTTGCCGCATGTCCTAATCCGTCAACTCTTCCCGCCGTTCCATTTCCTGCAATGGTAGTTACCGTTGCTTTTGTCCAGTCGTTACCTGCCCCCGGAGTTACTTTTCTGATACGGTGATTAGAGGCATCTGCTAATAGAATATTGCCATCGTTATCGAAGTTCATGCCAAAAACATCCCCTAATTTTACAGTTAAAGGCTCACCGGGAGTTCCGTCATCATAGCCCTTTGTACTTCCAACAATGGTGGTCATAACACCAGATTTAGTAATCATTTTAATACGGTTTCCATCCGAAACAAACAAATTATCTTGCTTATCTATGGTTAATGCAATTGGAAAAGTTAGTATGGCGGTAGTGCCATTCCCTACAAAAGTGCTAACCATACCAGCTGGGGTAATTTTTCTAATTCTATAGTTACTTCTATCCGCAACAAAAATATTGCCTTCACTATCCACTACACCGTCTAAAGCATGGTTAAATCTGGCCACAGATGCAGCTCCATCGGTAAAACCTAAAGAGCCCGTTCCGGCAATTAAACTAACAGTACCGTCGGCAGCAATTTTTCTAATCCTTCCACCATCTTTTTCTATTACAATAATATTTCCTGCTGCATCCATGGTACTTTGCCAAGGTGTATTAAACTGTCCGGGTTTACCATTTGCATAACCAGAAACGCCTGTTCCAGCAACAGTGCTTACCACACCTGCCGGAGTCATTTTACGAATACTATGATTGGTTCTGTCGGTAATAATAATATCTCCGTTTAGATCTATCAATATTCCGTCGGGATTTCTAAATCTGGCATCTAAACCATTCCCATCTATAAAACCAAATACAGTAGCTCCGGCAATGGTGCTTACAATGTAATTGGAAACCTGTTCTATTACCATAAATTTTGGACCATCTATTTGTTGTCCTTTTACAGAGACAGTTACATTTCCCGTAGTTGCATTTTCTGGTACAATCACCTCCAATCTATTTGGAGCGGCTTCCAAAACAACGGCCTGTATGCCATTAAAAGACACCACATTCTCGGTTTTCACTTTAGAAAAATTTCTTCCGGTAATTATAACAATATCTTTATTTAAACCTGAAGAAGGATAAACAGAGGTTATCAATACATCTGTTACAGATGCTACATAACCCGACTCTTTTTTATCACAAGCACCTGCCGTTAACAATAATCCTGCTAAGGCAAAGTGAAAAAATCTCATTTTCATCATGCTAATTTTTTTAAGAATTAATTTTCTGAAACAACCATCCATGCATGAGCAACCGCTCTTGGCTTGCCGTCTGATGGCCTATTTCTTACCTGTAAAATATCTGCTTCCGGGTTTCTAATCATCATGGTTGCCGAACCTCCACCATCTAAATTGATAGAAGAGTGGGTTCCCAATGCATAAAAAATACCCGAAAGATCCGGATAGGTTGCTCCGTTGGAACTGTAAAAATTACGCCCATCAACTACAATAAAATACATGATATCGTCTTCTGTATAACCTATGGCAATTCTTGGGTCTAATGCTACTGGAAAACGTGAGTTATCTACTTTTTCTCCGTTTCTGGTAAGCAAAGCTCCTCCTCCGGTTGCTTCCTGCAAATCAGATTTCACAGCATCGTACTCGTTTGCATACCCAATGATAGGTTTGCCATTTTTCTTAATTGCAATAAAACTTAAAGCCTGTTGAGGCAAACTCGCAGATGGTGTAAAGTTCCCTTTAATAACTGAACCATTCTTATGCAATGGTCCTCTTGGTAAAAAATTGGCAACATCGTAAAAATCACCGTTTACACCTCCTAAAACCTTAGTATTAGCATCTTCTATATATTTTGCCATATCCGGAACGGTTTGTCCTGTAAAACCCGGAGAATCAAAAGGAGTAGCTACCTTTACTTTTACACCTGGCACTTTCAAATCTGCTTTCAGGATAAAAATGCGGGTTGATAAACCATCTTTTTTGAGGAAATGAATTTCCGTTTCTTCTATTCCATTGGCTACAGTAATAGTGGTATCGGTATAAACTTCACTTACAATACCAGATTTTTCCAACAATAGTTTACTTATCTCGGATAGGTTATTATCTAAAACCTTTATTGTTGCTTCTTCATCTTTACAGGCTGTTAAAAAAACAGCATTCAATACCAATAGATAAAGCAATTTTCTCATCGTCTTTTTCATAATATGATCTGTTTTCTTAATATCCATCATTAGGTTCTAAAAGTGTATTTAGCAATAGCTCTCTTGCCGGAATAGGCAATTTGGTTTGTGCGGCTCTTAAACCAATATCCTGTTGAGCTCTGCCCAACCTCACCAAATCGTACCATCTGAAACCTTCGCCCAACAACTCTCTTCTACGTTCCAACAGCACCGCTTCCAGGTATTGATTTTCATCACTTATACTGAGAATGCTTAATCCTCTTTTGTTGCGCAATTCGTTTAACCTGCCAAGCCCTGCCAAGCCCTGTCCTTCTGCACTAATCAAGTACATTTCTGCCAAACGGGTAACAATAATAGGATCTGAACCTGTTTGTCCGCTTGGGTATTTATTGATGACATCTAAACTGGAATAAGTATCTACCGACATTGCTCTGCGTTTGTCTGTAGCTTCAAACATATTCATCACCTCTGTGGTGGGTTTATAGTTGTAGCTTCCACTAACCGGGTGCGCATAGGTATAAAATAAAGTACTTAGGTTAATGCCTGATTCTACCGTTTGGTTCAGGAAAGAAAAAATGACCTCTGTATTTTGCTGAGACCTGAATATTTTCTCAAATTCATCCAATTGAAATTTCCCGGAAGTAATAATTTCTTCGGCAAGCGTAGCCGCTTCTCCTTTTTTGCCTTGAGCCAGTTTTGCCCTGGCCAATAAAGCTTTTGCTGCATCTTTAGACGCATAATAATAACCTCCAAAAATTGGTGCTTTATCTATGGCCAATTGCAGTTCGGTTTCTATAAAATTCCAAACTTCTGCTTCTGTATTTCGCGGAAGCTTTTGCGTAACTGTGCTATTGATAATAGGTACTCCACCCCATCTGGTTACCAGATTATAATAAGTATAACCTCTAAAGAAATGTGCTATGCCCAGAATTTCCTCTCTTCTGCTTTCATTTTGCATATTGGCAGTAGAAGCTATTAAATTATTAATCTGATAAATGGCAGAATAGTAACCGTTCCATTGTGATGCAATATTTCCATTTTCTGGCTGTAAGATATCGTTTATCATTTCCAGATAACCACCTAAACCAGAAGCACCGCCTCTTACCAAATTACCGCCAATGATGTCAAACATCACATAAGATGAATTGGTTGGGGTATTTTGTACTCTATTATAAACACCATTTACAAATGCCTCTATATCTTTTTCGCTTAAGCTTTCTGTGGCTACCTGCGAATGTGGATATAAATTAAGACTGTCTTCGCATGATGAACACATCATCAGCGCAAGCATTATATATAGGAATGAAATATTTTTTTTCATGATCTTAGAAGTTTAAGTTAACACCAAAGTTGATGGTTCTTGGCTGAGGTGGAAGTAAGAAATCCTCTCCCATGGTTGTTGGCGACAAACTGATGTTTACTTCAGGATCCAACAAAGGATAATTGGTTATCAAGAACAAGTTATCTGCCTGTACATAAACTCTCATTTTGCTGATTCCCACTTTTTTCAGTACCTGCTGTGGCAAGTTATATCCCAATGCCAAAGATCTTAATCTGATATAAGACCCATCATGCATAAAGCGGGTAGAATAAGATGATGATGAGTTAACCGTATTTCCCCAAATGGCTCTTGGAATGGTATTGGATGTTCCCGGCCCTGTCCATCTGCCCTGAGCTTGTGATTCTAACATAGGCCAAACACCATTTCCTAAACGATAACCACCTATCCAGGTTTGATATACATCATTTCCATAGGAAAAATTCATAAATACACTCAGATCAAAGTTCTTATAGGTAAAAGTATTGTTAAAGCCTCCTGTAAAATCCGGATTGGCAGAACCTAAAATCTGACGGTCATTCACATCAATTTTGCCATCTCCGTTTACATCCTCGTACTTCACGTCACCAGCTCTAATTCCGACATCATATTGTGGCTGAGGAACTTCACTATCATCCTGATAAATCCCCAATTGTTTATAGATATAGAAACTTCCCACTTCTTCACCAACCTTTAACACATGTGTTCTGCCAATCAACAAAGGTTCATCATCTATCAAAGCAGTCAGCTTATTTTTAATGAAAGCAATGTTAAAATCAGACCTCCATAAAACCGGACCTATATTGGTTGTTCCATTGATGGCAAACTCCAGCCCGTGATTGCGCATAGAACCAATATTGCTGATGATACTGCTAAATCCTGATGTCCCCTCTATTGGCTTGCTGTACAATAGGTTATTGGTATTCTTCACAAAGTAGTCTGCAGTAAAATTCAGCGCACCTCTAAACAAACCTAAATCTATACCAGCATTAAACTGATTGGCCTTTTCCCAAGTCAAATCGCGGTTACCGAAACTCGTAATGGCAATACCACTTTGGTTATTGTAATTGTAACCACCTCCGGTTAAAGCCTGATAAGCAAAGGCATTTACGCCCTCTATATTACCTGTTGCACCATAACTGGCTCTCAACTTCAAGTCGCTTTTAGACATGCTCCAAAAAGGTTCGTTGGAAATTACCCATCCGGCAGAAGCAGCAGGAAAATAACCGTATCTGTTTTCTGGTGCAAAACGAGATGAGCCATCAGATCTTAAAGAAAGGTTTAACAAATACCGACCTTTGTAACCTAAATTTGCCCTACCAAAGAAAGACTGCATACTGGTAGCATACAAATTGGTCATGGCTTCGGTATATTCTGCCGCAACCACGTTTACATCAAATGATGGTGAAGGAAATTTCTGACCTTCTACACCTATCAAAGTATTGTTTACTTTTTGGAAAGAATGCCCTAATAGAAAATCAAGACTTAAATCGTTTATCTGTTTTTTATAATTTGCTGTATTTTCAAAGATGATATTGGTTTGCAGCTTTCTATCATCAAACAGTTTTCCTACACCTGCTCCGTAAGGATGCGAATTAGTATAGTAAACATAATCGTGTGTATGGATTAAATCTGAACCAAAAGACGATTTGATGTTCAAATCTTTATGCAATTTGATATTCACAAAAGCATTTGCCAATAAACGGTAATTATCTAGATAAACTTTTTCTTCATTAACTGCCTGAATAGGGTTATGATTCAACAACTCATTGGTTCCGCCTACATAATAGCTGCCATTTGGCTTATAAGGCACATCAAATGTTCTTTGCTCTAAAGCCCTGGGAATAAGGTTTGTTCCCAAATTATAACCAGAAGGAACCCGGTTATTATTAGAATAGCTAAAATTAGTATTTACTCCAAAATCTAACCATTTATTAACTTCGTTAGACAAGTTTACTTTGGCATTGTATTTTTTAAAACGATTACCTATAAAAACGCCTTCCTGATTTAAGTAACCTCCAGAAACATAATATTTAGATTTATCTGTTCCGCCAGCAATAGAGACATTCAGGTTACTGGATATAGCAGTTCTGGTAATCAAATCTAACCAATCTGTTGCCGGTCTGTTTGGATATGGGTTAGCTATCGGAGAAACAAATTTACCATCCCCCATGGTGAAACTATTTTGAATATTATAATTATCTATAGCTTCGTTAATAACTTCTACATACAAATCCGGATCGGCCATTTTCAAATTATCCAGTCTGGTTAGATTTTGTACTCCTGTATAAGCGTTTACAGAAATAGTAGATTTTCCTTTGCTACCAGATTTTGTGGTAATGATGATTACACCATTGGTTGCTCTTGATCCGTAAATAGAAGCTGCTGCCGCATCTTTCAATACATCCATAGATTCTATATCGTTTGGATTCAACTCCGACAAAGCGTTCATGCTCTGTCCGAAATTCCCTAAATCTGCATCTGAAGGCGTAACCGGAACTCCATCTATCACATACAAAGGCTCATTACTTGCGGATAGCGAACCTATACCTCTAATACTCACCCTGTTTTTACTTCCAGGAATACCCGATGCTGATGTAATTACCACTCCGGGAATACGCCCTTGCAGCATTTGATCGGGGCCCAAAACAGGTCTTGCATTTAATTCAGTTGCTTTAAAAGTACTAATCGCACTCGTCACATCTGATTTCTTCTGTGTACCATAACCAACAACCACAATTTCATTCAACGCCTGTGGAGATTCCCTTAAGACAACATCAACTGCTTTTTGATTATTATACACTATCTCTTGCGTAACAAATCCCAGATAAGAAAAAACAAGGGTGCTCCCCATGCCTGCAGCTAATGTAAAGTTTCCGTTGGCGCTAGTCTGCGTTCCTTTATTCTCGCCTTTTACAGCCACACTTACGCCTACCAATGGATTTCCATCCTTATCTACAACTTTACCACTTACAGGAGGACTAACCTGATATACAGTTTTTTCCTTTTCTTTTGGAAGAACTACTACCGTTTTGCTTTCTATAGAATAACTAAAAGGCTGGTTTTCGAAACTTTGATCAAGAACTTCTTTCAACGATTTATTTTTAACATCTATACTGATGCTTTTTCCTTTAATCAACAAATCGTGTTTGTACACAAAATCATAGCCGCTCTGTTTTTTAATTTCTTTAAACAGCTCGCTAAGGCTAATATTTTTCTTTGTTAAGGTTATATTTTGCGCATTGGAAGCAAATGATAGCTGCAAAAACGCAATTACTATAAAAACACAAGTTAATTTAACCCGCATAAGTAATCTCTTTAAGTTTTGAGAAGGATATACTATCCTGGATTTAAACAGTTGGCTGATGAGCAAAGCTGTATGCCAACCATCATCTTTTGCATAATTTTTATACATTTGTTTAGGTTTCTTTTTTTAATACTTATTGTTTCGACGCATTATGTATTTCTGTCGGGAACCAAAATTTAATCGGGGACGCGCCAACGTTCCCGTTTTCTTTTTTGGTTACCCAGTATCAACAAATTACAGCATAACCAAAACCCTCCTTCCTTCCAGCTTAAAGTTTACGCCTTGTGTCATAGAAAGTACTTTTAGCACTTCCTGAATATCTTTTGATCTGGAAATAGAACCGCCAAATTTTATATCTCCAACATCACCTTTATAAACTACTTCCACATTGTACCAACGACTAATCTGACGCATAATATTTCTAAGTTCAACACCCTCGAAAGCAAAATCGCCTTTATACCACGCTACAGCTTGTTCTGTATCAACTTTCTGAATATTTATCTGCTGCCCTTCGATAGCTGCCTGCTCTCCAGGACGAAGTATTTCTGCCCTGTTAACCAATGACACTTTTACACTGCCTTCTAAAAGTGTGGTTCTTACAACGGGCTCATCTTTGTAGGTGTTAACATTAAATTTTGTACCCAGTACTTCTATCGTCTGGTTTTCAGAAACTACCCTAAAAGGCTTTGCTTTATCAGATTTCACTTCAAAATAACCTTCACCTCTTAAAACAACCTTTCTTTCATTTGAACTAAATTTAACCGGATATTGTAATGATGATGATGAGTTTAACCAAACTTTGGTGCCGTCTGGCAGAATAACCTGATACTGCCCTCCTACCGGAGTTTCAATAGTATTATCTCCCACAATTCCGTCGCCTGTAGCTGCAACATCGGTAATTTCATACACCAGCTCTCCGTTAGATTTCTTAATCACATTTATTCCTTCCTGAATGATAGATATTCCGTTATCTAAATCGGTAAGGTTTATTTTTTTTCCGTCGGAAAGTGTAAGATATGCCTTATTACCTCCAGGCTGTATTTGACTGATAAGCTGATTCTTACTTGAACTTACATTTGTAGCGTTTTCTTTGGAAAAGTAAAAAGAAAATCCAATTGCTATAAACAAAGATGCAGCAGCAGCAATTCTTATATAAATTTTCTTTTTTGATTTTTCTACAGGTCTGGAAACAGCAATCTGCTCCCAAATATCTTTTTGTAAAGATGGCATATCCAAATTACTCAAATCTTCCTGTTCGGAATTTTCTACAATCTGCAGATACCAGGATTCTACCCATTCCTTTTCTTCCGGAGAACAGGTTCCCTGATTATATTTTTTTAAGATTTCTTTAGCTTCTTTTTGGTTCATATACACTTGTTCTAATTTGCATATATGATTATGACAGCTAAGTTGACGGTAGGTAGTAGATTATTTTTACTTTTTTTAGAAAGAGATTATTTTCAATAGAATAGCGAGTACAATAAAACCGCCTAATTTAAGACGGAGAATCTTAATGGCATTGCTCATTTGCTTTTTTACGGTTTTGTCCGAAAGGCTTAATTCTTCGGCTATTTGCTTATGAGAAAGGTTTTGCTTCCTGCTCATTTCAAAAATCTGGCGCATTTTTGAGGGTAAACCAGCAATTTCCATTTCAATCTTTTCTGCTAATAATCTTTCCCTCAACCTGTAATCAGTAATTGCTTCAGAACTATTTATAAAAACTGCTAAAGATTCCAGGTAATTGTTTCTTACTTTGTCCTTTTCAATAAGGTTTAGAATTTTGTTTCTAACGGATTTGTACAAATAAGCATTAACAGAAAATTGCAAATCTAATTCCTCTATTTTATCCCACAGGCTTACAAAAACCTCCTGCACAATATCCTTTGCTAAATCTTTATCTTTTATTAATCTATAAGCATGTCTGAATAAAACCTCCCAGTATCTGTTATAAATTTCAGAAAAAGCGAAAGAATCTCCGCTCTTTACTAAATCAAAGAGTTCTGCATCTGTATATTGCTTTAGATTCTTCAAGAGAAGCGGTGTAATATTAAATTGGTTTATTTGTTAAATGTATATAATATTCTAAGTAAAAACAAAATGCAAGTTTGTAAGCTTTTGCATAACCTTTGCAAAGGTACCTTCTACTTTGTAAGCAAATATTAAGGTAATATTAAATTTAAAAGCCATCAAAATTGGCTTAGATAAAACATTTCTCATCATAATATTGTACTCTAAAATTCAGGATTCAGATGCTATAGTAATAATGTTTTTGAGGAAGTTATTAGACGCATACCTTATCAGTAATATAACTCTTATGATGCGTTTTTATATCAACTTAAACACAATGCAGCGTGGTTTGCACAAATTGTGATCTTATCTTAATGCTTTAATAATTTGGGCCAACAAACGCTTACTCAAAATACAAACTAAACATAAAGGTACGTAAAAAGAGCTTATCTATAGTACTGGAGTAAGGTTCGTTATCTCTTTTCAGAATGCTCTTAAATGAGTTGCTAAGCTTTATTTCGGGAGACATTTTAAAATACTCAAAATATAAATCGAAACCTATACCGGCTTCGTAAGACCAAAAGCCTTTCTGGTTTTTAAGGTATTTTTGGAAGTATATTTTATCATTGTCTTCCATTTTCTTTTTTGCAATATCTACTCCGTATTTTGCTCCGCCAATAAGGTAAGCTCTGAAATTATTTCGACGGTCTGATTTTAATTTCAACAAAAAAGGAAATTCTACCATTGTAGAAAAAACAGACCTTCTGGTAACACCTTCCTTTCCTGCCGGAAGCTCCACCTCTGCCTGATTATAATCATCTTTACCTCCGCTTTCAAACTCGTAATCAATAATCCGGTCTACAAAAACCAGCGTTGGTGTAAATCTGAAATTCAAATGCTTGGTAAGGTAAAAATCAGATACGAAACCTAATCCAAACCCAGAATTTGCCGGTGAACTGATACTTTTCAAAAACTCTACCGGACTATCTGGATTACCTTCTTCAAACAGAGGTTCTCGCCAATTGGCTGCTTTCTGTATAACAAATTGTGGCGCAACATACTGAAATGTAAAACCAAAATGTAGGTTTTCATCGTCTACACCGCCTCCCCAATTACCCTGCGCAAAAAGCTTGGCAGCACCAAGCCAGAACAGAAAAAAAAGAGAAAACAGCTTTTTTATCATTTAACACCGGTATATATAGAACAAATACCAAACGTTAAAGGACGGAATTTGGTATTTTTATACCCTATTTTATTCATTAAATCTGTAAAACGCGTACCATCTGGAAATGCCGCTACAGACTCTGGCAAGTAGCTGTAAGCACTTGAGTCTTTAGAGAAAAATTTACCAATGGTAGGTGTAATATAATGGAAATAGAAATTATACAACTGCTTAATAGGAAAAGTTGTAGGTTTTGAAAACTCTAACACTACCAATTTACCACCCGGTTTTAAAACCCTGTACATATCGGCTATACCTTGCTCCAAATGTTCAAAATTTCTTACACCAAAAGCTACAGTTATAGCGTCAAATGTGTTATCCTCAAATAATAGTTTTTCAGAATCACCTAAACGTACTTCATAAATATCCTCTTTACCACGTTTAATGATTTTCTGACGGGCAACTTCCAGCATTCCCTCAGAAATATCTACACCAATAACTTTTTCTGGTTTCAAAATTTCTATCGCTTCAAATGCAAAATCTCCGGTGCCGGTAGCTACATCCAGCATCAACTTAGGCTGGTTGGCTTTTAATTCTTTAATTGCTTTTTTACGCCAGATAATATCTATTCCCAAAGACATAAAATGATTTAGAAAATCATAAGTTTTGGATATATTATTGAACATAGTAGCCACCTGTTCTTTTTTTGCAGCCTGCTGGTTTTTATATGGAGTGATATTTTGTGCCATTAGCGACAAATATAAGTTTAGATTTACGAATTACGAATTACGATTTTAGATTTGACCACAAAGAGTAGAACGAGAGACAAGTAAATGTCCACAGCATACAAAGTTATTAGTTAACAATTCCTTTCAGGATTTAATTGTACAAATGTAATCGGCAACCTCGTTTTTTGTTTAACAAAAAATTATAGAACCAAATATTTTCTTTATTAGCTTTTTACTACGCTATCTATACCAAACTTGTCTGATAGATATAACAAAAAAAGCTGTTTTATACTAAAAACAGCCCCTTCATTATTTAAAAATAAATTATAAATATTAAAACCCTACATTTACACCAACACCAAACACTTGCCTTACCTGAAACCCGGCAAAAGCGTTATCATCATAGATAGTTTGGAAAGCAATATTTGTTGAAAGATATTTATTGATTTTCATCACTACGTTTAGCTGATAATCAATATCAATATTTTGCGGATCTTCCAGATAATTTGAGTAAAGGTTTAAGATGTTTTCTACAGAAACGTTCTCCATTACATTAAACTTATAGTACGCCGATGTATAAAAACCCAACTCGTATCTCAGGTTTTTTCCTTCATCAACACCAAAATAAGCAGCATTTGCTAAGGTATTGTTCTTGTCTACAATTGTCATTTTAGAAGTAGCCGGAGAAATGTTTACCTTCAGATTATCGCTTTTCTTCCATAACATACCGGGGCCAAAAGTTAAATAAGCCGGTGAAAAGAAATTAGTATGTGGAGTACGAATCTCTTTTCCATTTACGTCTGTCCCGTAATTGTACCCCTGAGTAAACTGTGTCCTGAAGTTTACAAAACCAGAGTAATACCAATTTCCATCAGCTTGTTTACCTAATAATGAATTCAATTCTAAACGGTCATCAGTCTTTTTAGCGAATTCTGCGTTTTTAGTCTTTACTAAACCATAAGAACTAATGATTTTATTATCCCATATGAGGTTATCTTTTTTGTAGTTAAAATCGTAATTAAGACCCAATGTCCCAGATATATTGTTCTCTCCACCAGCAAGCCAATTGCTAAATGTCGACTGATTAAACAAAAAAGAAAGATTGCCTTTTGTAGTCCATCCCTCTTTTGGGCTGTCTTCTTCTTGCGCATAAGTTAGTAACGTACTAAATACACCTAAAATCGCAATAATTGTTATTTTTCTCATATATATTAGCTATAAAACCGCAAATATAATATTACTTTATTTTTTTAACGAATAACAAAACCCACTGCACTAATTCTTGCCGGGAAACTTTATACTTTGCCGATATTTGCTGCATTTTACCACTTTTTCTTACCTTTATTCGAGGCTTCTTCGGGAATCCTTCGAGAAATGCCCCCTGTTTCTCGAAGGATTCCCGAAGAAGCCTAAAAGCAATGTATCTAATCCTAAGCCCAAGACGATATTTACAATTAAACCGTATCTTTACAGAATGATTATTAAGTCGGCCGAATTTACTGTTAGCAACACCAAAATAAGCAAATTACCAGAACCAACTTTACCTGAATATGCATTTATTGGGCGTTCTAATGTTGGAAAATCATCTTTGATTAATATGCTTACCAATATTAAGGGCTTAGCAAAAACTTCGCAAAAGCCGGGAAAAACGCAATTGATCAACCATTTTTTGATTAATCAATCCTGGTATCTGGTAGATTTACCGGGTTATGGCTATGCCAAGAGTTCTAAATCTAACCGGGCAGAATGGGCAAAATTTATCCGCAATTATCTGGAGAAACGCGAGAGCCTGCAATGCGTATTTGTATTGATAGACTCGCGACTGGAACCGCAAAAAATTGATTTGGATTTTTGCTGCTGGCTGGGCGAAAGAGGAATTCCTTTTGTTTTGGTATTTACCAAAGCAGATAAATTGGGCGTAAACAAATCTCAGCAAAATATTGCCACTTTTAAGAAAAGCCTGTTGAAGTTTTTTGAGGAAATCCCTCAAATATTCTTAACCTCTTCTGAAACCGGTTTAGGCAGAGAAGATATCTTAGAATTGGTAGAAAACATCAATAGTGTGTTTATAGTGCCCGAATTTACCCGCACAAAAGACACAAACAATTCCACCTTTTAAGCATGAAGAAATACCTTTCGTTAGTAACTTTTTCGCATACCATATTTGCTATGCCATTTGCCTTTATAGGCTATTTTCTGGCAGTAAGCACCACAGAGCATAATTTCTCTTTTACCAAATTATTCCTGATGATACTGTGCATGGTATTTGCAAGAAATGCCGCCATGGCCTTTAACCGTTATTTAGACAGAGATATAGATGCTAAAAACCCGCGTACGCAAGTGCGTGATATACCGGCAGGAAGAATATCTGCCAGCAATGCTTTACTATTTACCATTATAAACTGTGGGCTATTTATTGTAACTACCTGGTTTATCAATACGCTATGTTTTTACCTATCGCCAGTGGCATTACTAGTTGTTTTGGGCTATAGCGTTACCAAAAGATTTACTGCTTTGTGCCATATTGTTCTTGGCATTGGCCTGGCTTTAGCGCCTATTGGCGCCTATTTAGTAATTACCGGAGAATTTGCCTTGCTACCCATTTTCTTCTCTTTTGCGGTATTGTGCTGGGTCTCTGGTTTTGATATTATTTATGCGCTGCAAGACGAAGAATTTGACCGCAACCACAACCTCCATTCTATCCCATCCTACCTGGGCACTAAAAATGCCTTATTGGTTAGTAATATTTTACACGTATTCTCGTCTATATTTGTCATTTTACCTGTTTTTTTCACTGAGGTAAGCTGGCCCTATTATTTAGGTTTACTGATATTCATCAGCATGTTAGTTTATCAGCACAGATTGGTAAAACCTAACGATTTGAGTAAGGTAAATTTTGCTTTTATGACCACCAATGGCATAGCTTCTGTAGCTTTTGCCATCTGTTTTTTGTTAGACGTTTTTGTTAGAACAATATGATTATCGAAAAAAAGAAAAGAAATTATATCCCCCAGAATTTAGAAGTCAACTGGGAAAATTTAGAACCTATTTTTCAGGAATTATTAAATCGTGAGATTTCATCAGTTTCCAATTTAGAAAAATGGCTTAAAGACCGTAGCGAAATAGAAGCTGCTTTAGAAGAAGATTTTGCATGGCGATACATTAAAATGACCTGCAATACGGCTGATGAAGAGCTGGTAAAATCATTTCAGTATTTTGCCACGGAGATAGAACCTAAAATTGCCCCGCTAAACAACGAGCTAAACAAGAAATTAGTTACTTCTGAATTTACAGAGCTGCTAGATCAAGAAAAATATTTCATTTATTTACGTGGCGTAAAAAAGGCGCTGGCTTTGTTCCGCGAAGAAAACATCCCTTTACAAACCCAAATACAGATAGAGCAACAAAAATATCAGGGTATAACCGGTGCCATGTCTGTTACTTTAAACGGACAGGAATATACTCTAGAACAAGCCTCAAACTTTCTAAAAGACCTTAACAGGGATATAAGACAACAGGCATGGGAAGCTATTACCGAACGCCGTTTGCAAGACACAGATAATTTAGACGAGCTATTTAATAAACTGAAAGTTTTAAGACATCAGGTTGCAATAAACGCCGGCTTTGCTAATTTTAGAGATTATATGTTTGAAGCACTGGGCAGGTTTGATTATACGGTAGAAGATTGTTACGATTTCCACAATGCGGTGCAACAAGAGATTGTGCCTATTTTAGCGCAACAGGCAGCAGACAGAAAAACAGCATTACAATTGGATACTTTAAAACCCTGGGACACGGAAGTAGACACGAGTGGAAAGCCGGCCTTAAAACCTTTTCAAAATGGCGAAGAACTTATTGATAAATCTATACGCTGCTTTAATAAATTAGGCGGATATCTGGGGCAGCGCTTAGAAATTATGAAAGCCAACGGTTTTTTTGACGTAGAAAGCAGAAAAGGCAAAGCTCCCGGAGGTTACAATTATCCGCTAGCAGAAAGCGGTGCTCCTTTTATCTTCATGAATTCGGCAGGTTCCTTTAGAGATTTAACAACCATGGTTCATGAAGGCGGACATGCCATCCATACTTTTTTAACCGCAGATTTAGAGTTAAATGATTTTAAGCACTGCCCGTCTGAAGTTGCAGAACTGGCATCTATGTCTATGGAATTAATTTCTATGGACCACTGGGACGAATATTTTACCGATGCCGAAGAGCTTAAACGAGCCAAGCAATATCAACTAAGAGATGTATTGAAAACTTTACCCTGGGTAGCTTTAATAGATAAATTTCAGCATTGGATTTATACGCATCCAACACATACTACAGCAGAAAGAACCGAAGCCTGGAAAGAAATTTTTGGGCAATTTGGTGCTAACTTTGTAGACTGGAGCGAACATGAAGAAGCCTTTGCTAATTTATGGCAAAAACAACTGCATATTTTTGAAGTTCCATTTTATTATATAGAATATGGAATTGCGCAACTAGGCGCCATAGCTGTTTGGAAAAATTATAAAGAAAATCCAGAAAAAGGACTTCACAATTACCTGGAAGCACTTAAACTGGGATACACCAAATCTATTAAAGAAATTTATAAAACTGCAGGTGTAGAATTTAATTTTAGTGCAGCATACATCAGAGAATTGGCGCAGTTTGTAATATCCGAATTAAAGAAGTTAGATTAATAAAAAAAACAGGCTATCTCAGAATAATGAGACAGCCTGTTCTATTGTCAACTTTCACTCACCAACTCTTCACTTAGTTTACAGCAGCTACTTCTTTAATTTTGTAGTGTTTCAAACCGTCGGGCATTTCCCACTCTACCTTATCACCTACTTTATAACCCGCTAAAGCAACGCCAATAGGCGATAATATAGAAATCTTATTTAATTTCTGTTTTGCTTTTGAAGGTTCTACCAAAGAGAACTCCAGCTCTGTTCCGGTATTTTCTTCTTCTACTTTTAACTTGGTATTTACGGTTACAAAGCCTTCCGGAATAAGTTTCTCGGTTAACACCTCTGCTTTTTCCAGCTCTTTAGAAAGCTTGTTTTTATTAAAATCGGGCATAACGTTACTATTAGACTTTAAATACCCCTTTAATAAACTGTAAACGCCTTTTGATAATTTTAACTCTACATTTTCCATATTTATCCTTTTATTTATTTAAACATTGATTTTAACTTTATAATACTTATAAACTGCTCGCTAAACTCCATAACAAACCATACAGCCAATTTATATTGCTGCAAAGCGCTATACAGGAAGAAAAGCCTCTGAAGGCCCCGGCTTACAAAAACCGGGGCTTAATAAATAAAGTCTTTGCTGGAAATCCGGGTTATATATTCCTTAGGCAAGCACATACGGTTAAATCTGTCGTAAAATGCAAAACTTATTGCTACGCTTGCTGCCAGATGTCTCAAATAATAAGCATCAAAGTTAATTTTAACATTCATACTGATTATCCTTTTTTTGTGTGAATCTTAAAGATAAGCATAGCTGAGTAATAAAAAAAATATAAGTCTAATTGGGATGGTATTATGACAATATGATTCGATAACAATATATTTATTGCACTAACGATAATATTATATTTGCATTAATTAAAATTTTAAAAACATGCTAACTCACCACGTTTTATTCTGGCTTAAAGCCGATACTACTGAAGAACAAAAAGCCGCTTTCAGAAAAGGGCTTGAATCTTTGAAAAATGTAGAAACCGTTAAAAGTATTTATATAGGCACTCCTGCCCCTATTGAAAGAGCAGTGGTAGATACAACTTATACTTTCTCGCTACTTACTTTATTTGATGATTTGGCCGGGCATGACACTTACCAGACGCATCCGCTGCACCTGGCTTTTTTAGAGCAGTTCCGCCCGTTTTTTGAAAAAGTAGTTATTTACGATTCTCACTAAACTATTATACCGAGGTTGCCTGAAATCAATAATGCATCCAAATCAGGCAACCTCTGCTTTTACCAATGCCGGGTAAAGCTTGGACTTGTCGCAAACAAAGAATGTAATATTTTGCTTATATATACATTCAGAAGCTCGTAACAACTAATTTTAAACCACATTACAGAACAATCAATGCTTCATAAGTTATTCCGCAAGAAATCAATCCACCAAATTTTAGAAGACAGTCAACAAGGTTACGGAGAAGCAGATGCACACCCTTCACTAAAAAAGGTTTTGAAGGTGAAAGATCTTACTTTTATGGGGATTGCGGCACTGGTTGGAGCAGGCATTTTTTCTACCATTGGTGAGGCGGCTTATCACGGTGGCCCCGGCGTTTCGCTGCTTTTCATTATTACAGCAATAACCTGCGGATTTTCTGCCTTGTGTTATGCAGAATTTGCTTCGCGTATACCGGTTTCAGGCAGTGCCTATACTTATGCTTACGCTTCTTTTGGCGAGTTTATCGCCTGGATTATTGGCTGGGATTTACTGATGGAATATGCCATTGGCAATATAGCGGTTGCCATTTCCTGGAGCGGCTATTTTGTTAATCTGCTAAAAGGTTTTGATGTGCATATTCCGGCATGGTTAACCATAGATTACCTGAGCGCTTATAATGCACACAAAGAAGTGCTGAGCCTTTCTGAGCAGGCGGCATCAGCATTAAGCGCCAGAACTTTAAATGCTAACGAGGCCTGGTTAAACGCTCCCGAAATCTTCGGAATTAGATTTATAGCTGATTTTCCGGCTTTGCTCATCGTTTTTATAATTACTGTATTGGTTTATGTAGGTATCGGAGAAACTAAACGGGCTACCAATGCGATGGTATATTTTAAAATTATTGTCATCTTAGCAGTAATTGCTATAGGTTTCTTTTTTGTAGCCCCAGAAAACTGGTCGCCGTTTTTACCTAACGGGTTTTCTGGAATGATGAAGGGCGTTTCTGGTGTATTTTTTGCTTATATCGGCTTTGACGCCATATCTACCACGGCAGAAGAATGTAAAAATCCGCAAAGAGATTTGCCCAGAGGGATGATATATTCGCTCATTATTTGTACCATTTTATACATTTTAATTGCATTGGTGCTTACGGGAATGGTAAACTATACAGAACTTCGCGTATCTGACCCATTAGCGTTTGTTTTTGAGAAAATAGGGATGAATAAAATAAGCTACGTCATTTCTATAAGCGCTGTAATTGCTACCGCCAGTGTATTGCTTATTTTTCAGATGGGCCAACCCAGAATTTGGATGAGCATGAGCCGCGACGGCCTGCTTCCGACAGCTTTTTCCAGAATTCATCCAAAGTTTAAAACGCCTTCTTTTTCTACCATAGTAACCGGCATTATTGTAGCTGTACCGGCATTATTTTTAAACCTTACAGAAGTAACAGATTTAACCAGCATAGGAACCTTGTTTGCTTTTGTTCTGGTATGTGGCGGTGTATTGCTATTGCCAGAAGAAACGGAAGAAATGAAACATAAAAAACGTTTCAGGCTGCCTTATATCAATGGTAAATATATTATTCCGCTACTTTTAGTTTTAATGGGGTTTATTTTCAAAGATTATCTGGCTGAGCAGTTTAATTTTTCAGATGACTGGCATGAATTTAAGGAAAGGATTCCTTTTTATATTTTTATACCTGCTGCTCTTAGCATAGCAGTGCTAACTTTTATCAAAAACCTATCGCTCATTCCGGTTCTTGGTCTTTTAAGCTGCTCTTATTTAATGACCGAGCTGGGCTATATCAATTGGGTAAGATTTTTAATCTGGTTGGGAATAGGCTTAATTATTTATTGCTTCTACGGCTACAGAAAGAGCAAACTCAATGTGCTGGAAAAGAAATAACCGATTAAAAAACCGGTTATTTCTCTACTTTAAGATTGTTAAAATTAGTCATAGTAAGTTCTATACCAATAGTAGAAAATGCTTTTATCATTTGTATAGAACGGTCTATCAACTCTGGTAAAAACGGGGTTTCATCGCTATCAAAACCGCTTAACACATAATCTATTTGTCTCCCTTTAGGATAATTATCACTAATACCAAAACGTAATCTGGGATAATTAGCCGTACCCAGCAGTAGCTCAATATTTTTCAATCCGTTATGCCCTGCAGCACTCCCTTTCGGACGTATTTTCACAGAACCAAAGGGAATTGCCAAATCATCCACCAAAACCAACACGTTTTCTATAGTCATTTTAAGCTCCTTCATCCAATAACTTACAGCTTTACCGCTTAAGTTCATATACGTTGTAGGTTTGATAAGATGCAACATTCTGCCCCGGTGAGAGACTTCGGTATAATAAGCATGCCGAAGCGTGGTAAAAGATGCCCGCTCTTGTTTGGCCAGCTCATCTAAAATCATGAAACCAATATTATGTCTCGTATCAGCATATTCTGAACCTATATTTCCTAAACCAACTATTAAGTATTTCATATTGTTACTAACCACAGCCCTACTTAGAAAGAGAGAAGAGCTGGAATGCTTTTATGTTCTTATTTTCTTTGTTTAACGTTGTTGTTTAATAACTTATACAAGTTCTCAAATCTAATATCTTTCTGAATTAAACGGTCATTCTGGCTAAAGGCGCTACATCCTGTCCAACAAAGTCTTTAATTAAATATTTATGATAGCCTGCAATGGCTATCATGGCAGCGTTATCGGTGCAATATTCAAACTTAGGAATAAAAACATTCCAGCATTTTTTTGCGGCCAGAGCCGTGAGCTCTGTACGTAAGCCAGAGTTTGCAGAAACGCCACCGGCAATAGCAATGTCTTTAATTTTGTATTCTTCTGCTGCTCTTTTTAATTTATTTAATAAAATGGAGATAATACGGCTTTGTATAGAAGCACAAATATTGGCCATATTTTTTTCTACAAAATCAGCATCTTGCTGTACATGATCTCTGATAAAATATAATATAGAAGTTTTTAATCCGCTAAAGCTAAAATTGAGGCCCGGAATCTGTGGCTCTGGAAATTGATAAGCTTTGGAATCTCCTTCTTTGGCATATTTATCAATCAGTGGTCCGCCCGGATAAGGCAAATTTAAAATCTTAGCGGTTTTATCAAAGGCCTCACCTGCCGCATCGTCTAAAGTTTCGCCTATAACTTCCATATCAAAATAATCTTTAACCAGAACAATTTGCGTATGGCCGCCAGAAACAGTTAAGCAAAGAAAAGGAAATTGCGGTTTTCTGTTAGCGTCTCCTTCATGTTGATTGGGAATAAAATGCGCCAAAATATGCGCCTGCATGTGGTTAACCTCTATCAAAGGGATATTATTGGCCAGTGCAAAAGCTTTGGCAAAAGAAGTGCCCACCAATAAAGAACCTAATAAACCTGGTCCGCGTGTAAAAGCTACCGCATCTATGTCTTTTTTATTTATTTTTGCCTGCGCAATTGCTTGGTGTACCGCTGGAATAATATTCTGCTGGTGTACTCTGGAAGCCAATTCTGGTACTACACCGCCATATTGTTCATGAATAGTTTGGTTTGCTATAATATTTGATACTATTTCGCCGTCTATACATACAGACGCAGAAGTTTCATCGCAGGAAGATTCTATGCCCAGAACAATTGCCACAATTTTGAAGTTTTAAATAAACGAAAATACAAAGCTATTAAAAAAGTATTCAAAATATTGCTCTCTCTGCTGATTACTGTTATTATACTAACAGCAGCTTTGGTATTTTCATTACAATTTAAGCCGGTACAAACCTGGGTAGCTAAAAAGGCTGCAAACTATTTAGCTGAAGAACTGAAAACCAATGTGAAAATTGGCTCTTTATATCTAAAGCCCTTTAAATCTTTGGTTTTAGAAGATTTTTTAATTGAAGACCGCGATAAAGACACACTACTGCAAACGCCGCATCTACTTGTCAATATCAGCTATTTCTCCCCTTTTAAGGAACGGAAAATCGATATCGATTATATAGAACTTAAAAACGGAAAGTTTTTTTTAAAAGAATACAAAGACTCCAGCAACCTTAGCTTCATTATAAAATATTTTAGCTCGGGTTCTGTAGATGTAGATACGGTAAAAAAAATCAGTAAGCCTTTCGATATTAATTTCGACCACATTGTGGTTCAAAACCTCGATTTAAGATATATCAATTTCTATTCTACAGATAAGTATTATGGTGGCGTAAATTACAACAATGCCCATCTCAAAAATTTCAGCACAGAAATTAAGGGCATGGATATTAAAAACTATTTGTTTAAAGCTCAAATTAATAAGCTCACATTTAAAGAAAAAAGTGGGTTTTATCTTCAGAACCTTACGGCCTCTACCACCATAGACACTAATAATATTACCTTAGAAAATATGTTGTTGGAAACCCCAAAAACCACGTTACGGGATTTTTACAGCATGAAATACAGCACTTTTAAAGACTTTAGGGAGTATACCCAAAAAGTAATGATGGAAGGGCACTTTAAAAACAGTAAAATACATTCTGACGATATTGCTTATTTCGCCCCCAGCTTAAAAGGAATGAACCTGAGCATAGAAGCTGACGGAAAAGTAAGGGGTATTGTAAATAATTTAAAAGCCCGTGATTTAACCATTAAGGCTGGCCAATCCACCTACATCAGAGGAGATTTTGATATTAAAGGTTTGCCAGACTGGCGCAACACTTTTTTAGATCTGCGGTTTAACCAGATCTCCAGCAATAAAAAAGACGCAGAATATATCCTCAAAAGACTTACTTACAATAGCATATCACAACTTCCTGAGATTGTAGACAAATTTGGCAACATCAATTTTAAAGGACAGTTTACCGGTTTTCAGAATGATTTTATTGCTTATGGCGAGTTTAAAACTAAACTTGGCCTGGTAAAATCTGACGTGAATATGAAGTTTGCTAATCAGAATGCCAATGCTACTTACAGCGGTAAAATTGAAGCGGTGGATTTTAACATTAGCAATTTATTAAACGAGCCCAGCTTAAATCGCACCAGCTTTACGGCAAATATTAAAGGTAAAAATTTTGATATAGAGACGCTTTCTGAGGAGTTAACAGCAAATGTAAGGTATTTAGATTTTAACGGCTATCGCTATAACAATATTGATGTAAAAGGCAGTTTAAATCGTTTACTATTTAATGGTATTATTGCAGTAAACGATAAAAACATTAAACTTGATTTTGACGGACTTGCCAATTTTAATCCGCAGCTGCCAGAGTTTAAATTTAACGCCAATATACGCTCTGCTAAACTACACGCACTTAACTTCACTAAAGACAGTATAGATTTAGACACAGATTTTGCTACCAATTTTACGGGCAACAGCCTGGATAATATACAGGGAGATTTATTGCTGCAGCGCATTAAAACTACAACTACAGACACCTCGTTTGTGGTAGACTCTATTTATTTAAAAGCAGAAGGAATTGGCAACAACAGATTACTGGCCTTAACGTCTGACATTGGCGATGCCAGTATCAGAGGGAAATACGACTTATCTACTCTCCCATCCGCTTTTAAAACGGTAGTAAAGAAATACGTACCACGTATCCCGTTAAAAATTGTACCACCAAAAGAGCAGAATTTTGATTTCAATATAGAACTCAAAAATTTCGACCATATTTCTGCCGTATTCATTCCAGAACTTAAAATACCCCAGAGAAGTATCTTCAACGGAAAATTCGACTCTAAAAATGATTTGGTAACCTTAAATGCATTTGCAAAAACGGTTAAGTACAACGATATGGTTTTTTCTAACCTGATTATCGACCAGCTGACTAACGAACGTTCTTTTGAAGCCATTATTTCATTAGATAAAATTGAATTTAAGGAAAACGGAATGTTTATTAAGAACATAGTGCTGCAAAACACCTTAAGAAACGATAGTTTAACCTTTAACGTTAAATTATCTGATAAAAATGCAGTAAACCAGCTCGACTTGTACGGATTAATTCAGTTTGGAACCGATACTTTGGCCAAGTTAAGTTTACTGCCCTCAGACCTGATTATAGAAAACGATGTTTGGAAAATTCAGGATAAAGTGAAGTTTAGATTTGAGGAAAAGAGAACTATTATTGAGGATTTTGAGATATCTAATGGTAAACAATTATTAGCTATCAACGGCGCCATATCTTCTTCTAAAGACGATCTTTTGGAAATTGTCAC
>PJUF01000604.1_pt1 | contig 24217 bp, 26 predicted proteins | sample 1512191 | NCBI WGS metagenome assembly PJUF01 (sample SAMN08177673, study PRJNA422409) | Feces metagenome, whole genome shotgun sequencing project. | isolation source: Chicken feces (3) enriched on wood chips | host: Gallus gallus | place: USA: Madison | collected 2015-01-15 | reverse complement strand
TCTCCAGCGCCTTCACATGGCGGCTGACGGCGCCGGGGGTGACGCCCAGCTCCTCGGCCGCCTCGCGGAAGCTGCTGAGGCGAGCCGCTGCGTCGAACGCCCGAAGCGCCACCAGCGGCGGGGTCGGGCGACGCTCGCTCATCCGGGGGTCAGGGCTGGAGTCGGTAGCCGCCGGCGTCGGTCAGCAGCAGCCGCGCCTGGCCCGGCTCGGCCTCGATCTTCTGACGCAGGCGATAGATGTGGGTCTCGAGCGTGTGGGTGGTGACCCCGGCGTTGTAGCCCCAGACCTCGGTCAGCAGCTCTTCGCGCGACACCGGCTTGGCCCCGGCGCGATAGAGGTATTTGAGGATGTTGGTTTCCTTCTCGGTCAGCCGGACCTTCTTGCCCTTGTCGTCGACCATCAGCTTGGAGGCCGGGCGGAACTCATAGGGGCCGACCTGGAAGACGGCGTCCTCGGACTGTTCGTGACTGCGCAGATGGGCGCGGATGCGCGCCAGCAGGACCGCGAAGCGGAAGGGCTTGGTGACGTAGTCGTTGGCGCCGGAGTCGAGGCCGAGGATGGCGTCCGAATCCGACGACTGCGCCGTCAGCATGATGACCGGAGTGGACACGCCCGCCTTGCGGATCAGGCGACAGGCCTCGCGGCCGTCCATGTCGGGCAGGTCGACGTCCAGAAGGATGAGGTCGGCCCGCGCCTCCTTGGCCTGACGAACGCCATCGGTCGCCGTCGCGGCCTGGGCCGGACGGAATTCCTCGTGAAGCGCCAACTGCTCGGCCAAGGCCTCCCGCAGGTCGTCGTCGTCATCGATGATCAGAATGGTCTTGGGCGTGCGCATGGTTTCTTTAGAATGGCGAGGCTTGGGCCGAACGCCAAGGGCGCCGGGCGCGATATTGCGTCCTAAGAGGTCGCAGGGACCATATTTCGTTCCCCGAACAGCGCCGAACCGACCCGAACATGGGTCGCGCCCGCCTCGATCGCCGTCAGATAGTCGCCGCTCATGCCCATCGACAGGACGTTCAACCCGTTGCGTGCGGCGATTGCGGCCAGCAAGGCGAAGTGCGGCGCCGGATCTTCATCGGCCGGGGGAATGCACATCAACCCCTCGACCGTCAGGCCGTGGACGTCGCGCGCGGCGGCGATCAGGGCGTCGGCGTTTTCCGGCGAAACGCCCGCCTTCTGCGGCTCGGCGCCCGTATTGACCTGAACCAGCAGGCGGGGGCGGCGGCCCGTCCTGCGCACGGCGGCGGCGAGGGCGGCCGCCAGACGTTCGCGGTCCAGGGTCTCGATGACGTCGAACAGTTCGACCGCCTCCTGCGCCTTATTGGTCTGCAGGGGGCCGATCAGGCGCAACTCCAGGTCTGGCAGGGCGGCGCGGCGGTCTTCCCAGTGGGCCCTCGCCTCCTGCACCCGGTTCTCGCCGAACACCCGCTGGCCGGTTGCGAGGGCGGCTTCCAGAGCGGCGTCGCCTTGCGTCTTGGACACCGCCGTCAGCACCACCGACGCAGGGTCGCGGCCCGCCGTCAGGGCTGCATCATGGATGCGGCGACGCACCTCGGCGAAGCGGTCGGCGATGGACGAAACGGCGAAAGCGGGCGTAGTGGCGGTCATGATCCTGTCCGAACTCATGGCCGAGGACGCGCGCACGCTGTGGGACGCCGCTCAGGCCCTGTCCCAGTCTGTAGCCCTCACGGCGGCGCCTGTCAGCCCGCGCCCCCTGCCGCCCCTGCTGTTCTTCACCGATCCGGCGCGGACGCCCCAGCCGTGGAAGACGGCGGCGCGGCTGCCGGCCGGCGCGGGGGTCGTGTATCGCGCCTTCGGCGCCGCCGATGCGGTCGAGACCGGGCTTCGTCTGCGCGAGGCGACGCGGGCGGCGGGCGTCCTGCTGCTGGTCGGACTGGACGCCGCCCTGGCCGAACAGGTGGGGGCTGACGGCGTGCACCTGCCCGAGCGCGCCCTGTCGTCGACCTACGCCCTGTCGGGACGGCGCCCGGACTGGCTGCTGACGGGCGCGGCCCATTCGGAAGCGGCTGTGCGCGGCGCGCGCGACCTGCACGCCCTGGTGCTGTCGCCGGTCTTTCCCGCAGGCGGCGCCTCGGCGGCCAAACCCGTGCTGGGGGTGAAGGCCTTCTCCGCCCTGGCGGCCGTGGCCCCCTGCCCGGTCTACGCCCTGGGCGGAATAACGGCGCGCAATGTCCGAGCCCTCGGCGAATCAGGCGCGTGCGGCCTGGCCGGCGTGGAGGCGATCCAGACGGCGTTCACCTCTCGCTGAGAGAGGCGATCGGGATCAGAACTTGAAGATGGTCTCGAGACGCACGCGCGGGGCGGCGCGGCGATCGGCGGCGCTCTCGGGGGCGCGGGCCGGGTCGACTTCAGGAGAAGCCAGATTGGCGGCGGCGCCGACCCGCAGGCGCGGGCTGAGGCGGTAGTAGGCCCCAGCCTCGACATCGCCCCAGTCGGCTTCGCGGCCGACAGGCTGGTTCAGGTTGAAGTTCAGGCCCCAGCGGCCGTTCTCGTTCCAACGCAGGCCGCGACGCTGGCCGGCCGCCGGGGTGCTGGGCGACTGAGCGGCGACGTCGGTCAGGCTGACGGCGGGAGCGCGGCCGCGCGTCTGGGCGGCGGCGTCAGTCGTCATCCCGGCCAAGGCCAGGGCGCCCACGCTTGCAGCGATGACGGCGACGAAACGCATTTCACCCACCCTATGGACCGCTCGTCTTCTGCGGCGATCCTTGTTGACGACCTCAGAGCGCACCTGAACGAGCCGCGTCTGATCTGGGATAAGATATGGACTGCATTCCTACGGTCAACGCAACGTAGCCCTATGGCAGAGGTTCCAGGCGACTCCGGCGCGGGCTGTGGCGCCCTTGTCACGCCAAAGGGCGAGACAGAGGCCCTTATCGGTCGCCTCTCATGCGGGATCGCCTTGTCATCGCCCCTTTTCGCCGTGTTATAGAGCGTTGCTGACGCGTGCGAGCGTGGCGTCGTCAGGCGACGTCCTCTCCTACGTTCGTCAAACCCTTTACGGAGATCACGGAATGGCTCTTGTTCGCGGCGCTGCGTTCGCCCTGATCGCCTCGGGCCTGCTGCTCGGGGGCTGCTCCAGCCTTCCGTTCGGCGGGTCGAAGGCCAAGGCGCCCACCATGGAGGCCCAGCTGGGCATCGGCGTGAACGCCTATCTGTGGCGCGCCACCCTGGACACCCTGTCCTTCATGCCTCTGGACAGCGCCGACCCCTGGGGCGGCGTGGTGAACTATGACTGGTACGTCAATCCGCAGGCGCCGAACGAGCGCTTCAAGGCGACCGTCTTCATCCTGGACCGCCGTCTGCGCGCCGACGCCCTGAACGTCGCCATCACGAAGGAAGTCAAGGACGCCGCCGGCGCCTGGGTTTCCGCTCCGGTCGCGGCCCAGACCGAAACCGATCTGGAGAACGCCATCCTGACCAAGGCGCGCCAGCTCAACCTCGCCAACGCGGCCCGTCGCTAAGACAAAGCCGCTAAGACCGGCCGCCTAACCTCTTTCGTCTCAATGCGTCCTCAGGCCCGCCTCAAGCTTCGCGCCTGAGGCGCCGCCTCAGGATACGCCGTGGCCCGTTACGAGCCTAAGACCGCCGAACCCCGCCAGCAGGCCCGATGGGCCGAGGCCGACGCCTTTTCGGTGTCCAACGCCGACACCGGCCGCCCGAAATACTACGTCTTGGAGATGTTCCCCTATCCGTCGGGCAACATCCACATGGGCCACGCCCGCAACTATGTGATGGGCGACGTGGTGGCGCGCTGGAAGCGGGCGCAGGGCTTCGACGTCCTGCATCCGATGGGCTGGGACGCCTTCGGCATGCCCGCCGAGAACGCGGCCATGGAGCGCGGCGTCCACCCCGGCGACTGGACCTGGTCCAACATCGCGACGATGCGCGACCAGCTGAAGCTGCTGGGCCTGTCGCTGGACTGGAGCCGCGAGTTCGCCACCTGCGACCCCGAATACTATGGCAAGCAGCAGGCCTGGTTCCTGGAGCTGTTCAAGCGCGGCCTGGTCTATCGCAAGGACGGCGTGGTCAACTGGGATCCGGTCGACAACACCGTCCTGGCCAATGAGCAGGTCATCGACGGGCGCGGCTGGCGCTCGGGCGCCGTGGTCGAGAAGCGCAAGCTGAACCAGTGGTTCCTGCGTATTACTCAGTATGCAGACGACCTGATCGACGGTCTGGCCGAACTGGAAGGCCGTTGGCCCGAGAAGGTCCGCCTGATGCAGGAAAACTGGATCGGCCGGTCCAAGGGTCTGCAGATGAGATGGGCCTGGTCGGGCGCCGCCCCGGCCGGATTCGACGACGGGCTTGAGATCTACACCACCCGCCCGGACACCCTGTTCGGCGCCAGCTTCATGGGCCTGGCCCCCGATCATCCGATCTCGAAGCAACTGGCCGAGGCCGACCCGAAGGTCGCCGCCTTCGTCGCCGAATGCCGCAAGGGCGGCGCCAGCCAGGCCGACATCGAACAGGCGGAGAAGATCGGCTGGGACACGGGGCTGAAGGTCGTCCACCCCTTCACCGGCGCCGAGGTCTCGGTCTGGATCGCCAACTTCATCCTGTCCGACTACGGAACGGGCGCCATCTTCGCCTGCCCGGCGCATGACCAGCGCGATCTGGACTTCGCCCGCAAATACGGCCTGCCGGTGATCCCCGTCGTCCGCCCTGAAGGCGCCGGCGACGACTTCGCCGTGGCGGACGAAGCCTATACCGGCCCCGGCTCCATCTTCCATTCCGACTTCCTGAACGGTCTGGACATCGAGACAGCCAAGGCCGAGGCCATCCGCCGCATCGAGGCCGCCGGAACAGGCGAAGGCGCGACCATCTATCGCCTGCGCGACTGGGGCGTCAGCCGCCAGCGCTACTGGGGCTGCCCCATCCCGGTCCTCCACTGCGAGGCCTGCGGCGTCGTGCCGGTCCCGGCCGACCAGCTGCCGGTCGAACTGCCCAAGGACGTCACCTTCGACGTGCCCGGCAACCCGCTGGACCGCCATCCGACCTGGAAACACGTCAACTGTCCCTCGTGCGGCGCCGCCGCCCGGCGCGAGACAGACACGCTGGACACCTTCGTCGACAGCTCCTGGTATTTCGCCCGCTTCGCCGATCCCAAGGCGGCCGAGCCGATCAACAGGGCGGCCGCCGCCAAATGGCTCCCGGTGGACCAATACATCGGCGGCGTGGAACACGCGGTCCTGCACCTGCTCTACGCCCGCTTCATCACCCGCGCCCTGTCGGACGCCGGCCTGATGGACGTGAAGGAGCCCTTCGCGGGCCTGTTCACCCAGGGGATGGTGGTCCACGAGACCTATTTCGACGGCCATGAAGACAGCGGCAAGCCCCGCTGGGTCGAACCGTCCGACGTGCGCATCGAGACGGTGGACGGCCAGCGCGTCGCCACCCGCCTGTCCACCGGCGCCCCCGTCTCGATCGGCGACATCGAGAAGATGTCCAAGTCCAAGAAGAACGTGGTCGCGCCCCAGGACATCATCGCCGCCTATGGCGTCGACGCCGGTCGCCTGTTCATCCTGTCGGACAGCCCGCCCGAGCGCGACATCCAGTGGTCGACGGGGGGCGTCGAGGGCGCCGCCCGCTTCGTCCAGCGCGTCTGGGGCGAATACGCCTCGTTCAACCCGGCTGCGCCCGCCAACACCGATGTGGACGCCGCCCTGATCCGCGAGACGCACAAGGCCATCAAGGCGGTCAGCGAAGGTGTCGAGCACTTCCGCTTCAACTCGGCCGTGGCCAAGCTCTACGCCTTCCTGGCGACGATCCGTCAGCACGACAAGGCGGGCGCCGAGGCGAAGAAGACCGCCCTGGCCGCCCTGGCGCGGCTGATGGCGCCCTTCACCCCGCACCTGGCCGAAGAGTGCTGGACCCAGCTAGGCGAGGCCGGAATGGTGCTGGACGCGCCCTGGCCCGTCTTTGACGCCGCCCTGGCCGCCGACGATCAGGTCACCCTGCCCGTCCAGATCGGCGGCAAGCGTCGCGGCGAGGTCGTCCTGCCGCGCGGGTCGGACAATGCGACGGTCGAGGCCGCCGCCCTCGCCAATCCGACGGTTCAGGCCTACCTTGCCGCCAACAACCTCAGCATCCGCAAGGTGATCGTGGTGCCCGACCGTATCGTCAATCTGGTGGCCGGCTGATGCGTCGGCTGGCCCTGCTCGGCGTCCTGGCGGGCGCAAGCCTGCTGTCCGCCTGCGGCTTCACGCCCATGTATGGCGACAGCGGGGTCAGCAGCGGCCTGTCGCGCATCGCCGTGACGACGCCCGACGATCGCCTCGGCTATCGCCTGCGCGAGCAGCTTGAGGACGCCTTCGGCCGCGACGGCGCCCAGGCGCCGCTCTATCGCCTGACGACCGAGGTCGAGCACAAGCGCCGCCCCCTGGGCCGCCGCATCGACGACACGGCCAGCCGCTATGAGCTGACGGTCAGGGCCGCCTGGTCGCTGACCCCGGTGGCGGGCGGCGAACCCCTCAAGGGCGTCCAGACGACCACGGTGACCTACGCCTCCGCGGACCAGCCCTACGCCGCCATCGCCGCCCAGCAGGACGGCGAGGACCGCGCCGCCGCCGACCTGGCCCGCCTGATCCGCCTGGACATGATGCGCGTCCTGGCGGGGCGGTGAAGGCCGCCGCATGATCCTGTCCAGGCGGCCCGACGTCGACCGCTTCCTGAAGGCGCCGGACCCCGCCGTCCGCGCCGCCGTCCTCCACGGCAAGGACCGTTCGGGCGTGACCGAGCGCGCCCTGACGCTGTGCCGAACGATCACGCCGGACCTGAACGATCCCTTCAACGTCACCCTGCTGACCGAAGCCGACATCGACGGCGACGCCGTGCGGCTGGAAGAGGCTTTGACGGCGCTCAGCATGATCGGCGGGCGACGCCTGGTGCGCATCCGGATGTCGGACGGCAAGGCGGGCGTGGACAAGACCGTGGCCGCCGCCCTGACGGCGCACGCCGAGGGCGCCTATAATCCCGACGCCATGCTGGTCGTCGAGGCCGGGGCGCTCGGCCGTGAATCCGCCCTGCGCAAGGCTGCGGAAAAGGCCCAGGGCGCGGTCGCCATCGCCTGCTATGAGGATGAGGTCGGCGACGTCGCCCGCATGACGCGCGAGGCCCTGGGCGCCGACAAGGTGGGCCTGAGCTCCGACGCCCTGGACCGGTTCGTCGCCCGCCTGCCCCGCGAACGCGGCCTGATGCGCCAGGAGATCGAGCGTCTGATCCTCTACATCGGCCCCGGATCCGGCCGAACCATCGACGTCGAGGAACTGGACGCCCATCTGGGGGTCGAGCCCGACGCCTCCCTGTCCGACGCCGCGCTACAGGCGTTCGGCGGCCGCCCCGGCCCCGCCCAGGCGGGCCTGCGCCGCGCCCTGGCCGAAGGCGAGAGCGCGGTCATGGCGGTCCGCATGGCCTCGCTGCACCTCGGAAAGCTGCGCCGGATCAATGTCCTGCAGGCCAATGGCGCGGGCGCCAAGGAGGCCGCCAAGGCCGCCGGCGTCTTCTGGAAGCAGGAGGCCGAAATGCTGCGTCAGGCGCGCGGGTGGCGGCTGGAGCTGCTCGACGAGGTGCAGGACAGCGTCAACACCGCCGACGTCATGACCAAGACCACGGGCATGCCCGAGGCCCTGATCGCCGAACGCCTGCTGCTGGAGATCGCCGCCCGCGCCAAGCGCATGGGGCTTTGACGCGGCCGCTCGCCTACGTTCATCCCCGCTTGGACGCACGACGAAAGGCCGGCTTGTTCAGGGCGGTGGCCTGACGCTGCATCGAGGTTTCGGTCGTACGTCCTCCGACAGCTCCGCCGAACCCGGCGCCGTTCGAGCTCTTCGCCTGCTTCGCCGCCAGGGCGCGCTTGAGCGCTTCAGACGCGCTCGCCTTCTCAGATTTCTCGGTCATGGGCCGCATCCTAGCAGGAAGCGCCAGGAATGGGGCCTCCAACGCCTGGATCAGTCCGTCGCCTCTAGGGTCCATACGGGCTGACGATCACGCCAAACACGCAGTATTGACAGAAACGTATATAGAGGTTTTCTATGGCGAGGATCGGTCCTCGATCATCGATCGGGTCGTCCGGCGCGCTCCCACCTGCTGGCGCGTCGGCCCCGCTCTCATCCCCGACTTGCCCGTCCCGGTTCGGTCCTGGACGGGCTTTTTCGTTTCAGCCTCTCATCAGGCGGCGGCACAGGTCGTCGAGTTGCTCCAGCGTGCCGTATCGAACGGTGATCTCGCCCCTTCCGCCCTTGTCGGCCAGAGACACCTTCAAGCCCAAGGCGTCCGACAGGTCCTGTTCCAGAGCGGCGATGTCGGCAGCGCCTTCGCCCCCCGCTCCTGCCCTGGCCTTGGGCGCCTTCGGTCCCTCGGCGGCGCGACGGGCCAGAGCCTCGGTCTGACGCACGTTCAGGCCCTTTGAGATCACCTCCTGCGCCAACTGCTCGGCATTCGGCGCAGTGATCAGGGCGCGGGCATGACCTGCCGACAATTCGCCGCGCACCACATGCTCGCGCACCGCCTCGGGCAGTTGCAGCAGGCGAAGGGTGTTGGCGACATGGCTGCGGCTCTTGCCCACCACCCCGGCCAGGGCGTCCTGGGTGCGTCCGAAGCGCTCCATCAGGACGGCGTAGGCGTTGGCCTCCTCCATCGGATTCAGGTCGGCGCGCTGGACGTTCTCGATGACGCCGACCTCCAGCACCTCGATGTCGTCCATCTCTCGCACGACGATCGGCACCTGGGTCAGGCGGGCCGCCTGGGCCGCGCGCCAGCGACGCTCGCCGGCGATGATCTGCCATTGCCCCGGCTGGCCCGGCTGGGTCCGGACCAGAATGGGCTGCAGCACCCCCTTGTCGCGGATCGACGCCGTCAGTTCGTCCAGATCGGTCTGGGCGAAGATCTTGCGCGGCTGGTCCGGATTGGGCTTCAGCGCCTCGATCGGAGCGCGCTGAACGCCGGCCGGCGCGGGACCGGTCGCATCGACGGCGACGGGATCCTGCGCGTTTTCTCCCAGAAGCGCCGAGAGACCCCGGCCCAGACCACGCTGACGTTCAGACAAGATGCTGTTTCCGCTGCTTTACAGTTGGATCAGGCGGCTAGGGCCTGACGACGCTGGCGCTCGCGCGCCACCAGTTCGCGGGCCAGCTTCAGATAGGCCTGGCTGCCCGCACATTTCAGATCATAGATGAGGGCCGGCTTGCCGAACGACGGCGCCTCGGACACCCGGACGTTACGGGGGATGACGCTGTCATAGACCTTGTCCCCGAAGTGGGCGCGCACATCGGCCGCCACCTGGCCCGACAGGGCGTTGCGACGGTCGTACATGGTCAGCACCAAGCCTTGAATATCCAGCGCCGGATTCAGGCTCTGACGCACCATCTCGATCGTCCGCATCAGCTGCGTCAGGCCCTCCAGGGCGAAGAATTCGCACTGTAGCGGCACCAGAACCGCGTCCGCCGCCGCCATGGCGTTCAGCGTCAGCAGGTTCAGCGACGGCGGGCAGTCGATCAGCACATAGTCATACCGGGAATGACCGTTGCCGCCCTGCTTCGCCAGGGCGTCGCGCAGACGATAGGAACGGCGATCCGACTGGCTCAGCTCAATCTCGACCCCTGACATGTCGGGATCGGCGGCGACGATGAACAAACCCGGCACGGCGGTCTCGATCGCCGCCTCGTCTACCGGGCGGCCGTCGACGATGACGTCGTAGATCGTCACCCGCCGTGTTTCACGTGGAACACCCAGCCCCGTCGAAGCATTGCCTTGCGGGTCCATATCGACGATCAGCACCTTCTCGCCGATCGCCGCCAGGGCCGTGCCCAGGTTGATGGCGGTCGTGGTCTTGCCCACGCCGCCCTTCTGGTTCGAGACCGCCAGGACGCGGGTTTCATGGGCACGGGGCGGCTTTACGGACTCAACGGACACGGCGAAGGCTCCCCAGTGAAACGATGCGGCCGCGCGGATCGCTGCGCGAGACCGAAAGCTCGGCCTCAAACTGCCAGACCCGACGGGCCTCTTTCAACTCAGCCTCGGCCTTCTCTCCCTTGAGGAACAGGCCTTTTGCACCGCGTTGGAAGTAGGGCTGTGCATAACCCAGAAGCTTCTCCATCGCCGCCACCGCACGCGCCGTGACGACATCGACCGTGATCGCCTGCTCCTCGGCCCGCCCATTGACGACCGTGGCGGGCAGATCCAGCGCATCGACGATGGTCTGAAGAAAACGGCAGCGCTTGCCCAGGCTGTCGACCAGCCAGACATGGGCGCCGGGCCGGCCCTTCAGAAGGATGGCGAGAACGACGCCGGGAAACCCCGCCCCTGCCCCCAGATCGGCCCAGGTCTTCGCCTCCGGCGCAAGGTCCAGCAACTGGGCGCTGTCCCAGGCGTGACGGTTCCAGAAGTCGGGAAGCGTGTCGGGACCGACCAGGTTCATCACCGCATTGGCCTCGGTCAGCATGGCCAGAAAGGTCTGCAGGGCGGCGATGTTGGCGTCGCTGGCGCCGGTCTGGGCGCGGAAAGTCTGAATGGCGTCCGACATCAGGCGACGACCGCCGACAGGTCGGCGGCCACGCCCTTGACCTTCTTCACGTGCGCCAGAAGCGCCGTCAGGGCGCCCGGCGTCATGCCTTCAATCCGCCCCGCCTGGCCCAGGGTCAGCGGGCGGATCATGGCCAGCTTCTCGCGCACCTCGTTCGACAGGGCGCCGATGGCCGCGTAGTCGAGGTCGGCCGGCAAGGCCAGCCCCTCCTCCCGCCGTAGCGCCTCCGCGTCCTGGGCCTGGCGGTCCAGATAGCCGGCGTAGACGGCGTCGATCTCGACCTGTTCGCGCACGGCGGCCGGCCAGTCGACGATCTCGGGCCGGATGGCGATGAAGTGATCCAGGGACACATCGGGGAAGGCGAGCAGGTCGCGGATCGAACGACGCTGCCCGTCGGCGTTGACGGTAATGCCGAGCGCCCCCGCCTCCTTGGGCGTGAACTGTGTTTCACGTGAAACACGGTTCGCCCGGTCCAACCGATCGGCCTTGTCCAGCCATACCTTGGCGCGGTCTGCGCCCACGATGCCCGCCTCGATGCCGATGGGCGTCAGGCGCTGATCCGCATTGTCGGCGCGCAGGGTCAGCCGATATTCGGCCCGGCTGGTGAACATGCGATAGGGTTCGGTGACGCCCCGCGTCACCAGATCATCGATCATCACGCCGATATAGGCCTGATCCCGGCCGAGGATCAGCGGGTCCGACCCCGCCGCGGCGCGGGCGGCGTTGAGCCCGGCGATCAGGCCTTGCGCCCCCGCCTCTTCATAGCCGGTCGTGCCGTTGATCTGGCCCGCCAGGTACAGGCCCCGCCGCTTCTTGACCTCCAGCGCGGGTGTCAGTTCGCGCGGGTCGACATAGTCGTACTCGATGGCGTAGCCGAAGCGGAACACCTCGACCGCTTCAAGCCCCGGCATGGTCTTGAGGAAGGCCATCTGGGTGGCGTCGGATACCGAGGTCGAGATGCCGTTCGGATAGACGCTGGGATCATCCAGGCCTTCCGGCTCCAGGAAGACCTGGTGGCTGGTCTTGTCGGCGAAGCGGACCACCTTGTCCTCGATGGAGGGGCAATAACGCGGCCCCCGGCCCGACAGCCGTCCGCCATAGACAGCGCTTTCGCCGAGGTTGTCGGCGATGATGCGGTGCGTCTCTTCCGTCGTGTGGGTGACGCCGCAGGCGATTTGCGGCACGTCGATGCGATCGGTCAGGAAGCTGAAGGGCACGGGCTGGTCGTCCGCCGCCTGCATCTCCAGCCGCTCCCAGGCGATGGTGCGTCCGTCCAGACGGGCGGGCGTGCCGGTCTTCAGTCGGCCCATCATCAGGTCGGCGGCGTGCAGATCACCGGCCAATCCGGTCGAAGGGCCTTCGCCATAGCGCCCCGCCGGAATCCGCAGATCGCCGCGATGGATGACGCCGTTGAGGAAGGTGCCGGTCGTCAGCACCACGGCGCCGGCGCGGATCGTCTCCCCTGCCCCTGTCGTCACGCCGACCACGCGGTCGCCGTTCAGGATCAAGCCCTCGGCAGTGCCCGCCATCAGGGTCAGGTTGGCATAATCCGCCAGTTCGGCCTGCATGGCCTCGCGATACAGGCGCCGGTCGATCTGGCTACGCGGGCCGCGCACGGCGGCTCCCTTGGATCGGTTCAACATGCGGAATTGGATGCCCGACACATCCGCCAGGCGGCCCATGACCCCGTCGAGCGCGTCGATCTCGCGCACAAGATGCCCCTTGCCCAGGCCGCCGATGGCCGGGTTGCAGCTCATCTCGCCGATGGTCTCCAGCTTCTGGGTCAGAAGCAGGGTGCGCGCGCCCGCGCGCGCCGCAGCGGTCGCCGCCTCGCAACCGGCGTGACCGCCGCCGATGACAACGACGTCGAAGGTGTGGTCGGGGGTCGAACTCATGGCGTCCACATAGTCCATTCGAGCCGGAATCGCCACCGGCCCCAGAACGGTTGTTTCACGTGAAACGGGCGAAAGCCGGGCCTATTTGCCGATGCAGAAGGAAGAGAAGACCTCGCCCAGAATGTCCTCCACCCCGATGGCGCCGGTGACGCGGGCCAGGGCGTCGGCGGCGCGGCGCAGGTCGTCGCCCGCCATCTCCGGCGCCAGATCGAGCGCGCGGCGTCCCGCCTCGACCGCGGCCAGCGCCTCTGCCAGACGGCGACGATGCCGCTCGCGCGTCACGGCCGGGAAGTCTGCGCCCGACAGGTCGCGCGCCAGGCGGGCCGCGATCCAGTCATGCAGTTCGGCCAGCCCCTGCCCTGTCGTCGTGCTGACGCTCAAGGCCTCGAGAGCGGGCGCGACCGCCACCGCGCCGAGGTCGGCCTTGTTCAGCACCTGAAGATCGGACGGGCGGACGAAGGCAGAAGCCGGGTCCTCAGCCCCCTCGGTCGAAGGGGAGCGGACCCACAGGCGCAGGTCGGCGCCCTCGGCGCGCAGACGAGCGCGGCGAATGCCCTCGGCTTCGACCGGATCGTCGCTGTCGCGCAGGCCCGCCGTGTCCGACAGGGTGACGGCGTAGCCGCCGATCATGATGTCGGCGTCCAGCACGTCGCGCGTCGTCCCGGCGATGGGCGTGACGATGGCCGCCTCGCGCGCGACAAGAGCGTTGAACAGCGACGACTTGCCCGCATTCGTCTCGCCGATCAGGACGATGCGATAGCCTTCGCGCACCCGTCGCCCGCGATCGGAATCGGCCAGGGCCGCGCGCAGGTCGGCGGCCAGAGCGTCCAGCACCGGCCCGGCGGTGCGCGCCAGATTGTCGGGCACCTCCTCGTCGGGAAAGTCGATCTCGGCCTCGACCAGGGACAGGGCCTTCAGCAGGTCGCGGCGAAATCCGGCGTAGGCGGCGGACAGGGCGCCGTCGAGCTGCCCCAGGGCTTGAGACTTCTGGGCTTCCGTTTCGGCGTCGATCAGATCGGCGACGGCCTCGGCCTGGGCCAGATCCATGCGGCCGTTCTGGAAGGCGCGGCGGGTGAACTCGCCGGGCTCGGCCGGACGCAGACCCAGGGCGATCAGGGCGGTGCTGACCGCCTCCACCACGGCGCGACCGCCATGCAGATGCAGTTCGGCCGAATCCTCGCCCGTGTAGGAGCGCGGGGCGACGAAGCGCAGCACCAGGGCCTCGTCGATCAGACGGCCTTCGTGGCGCAGGCTGCGCACCGAGGCCAGGCGCGGGGTCAGCCCCCCGGCCCCCAGCGCCGTCAGCGCCGACTCCGTGGCCGCCCCGGACAGGCGCAGCACCGCGATGGCTCCCCGCCCCGGCGGGGTGGCGAGGGCGAAGATGGTGTCGCTCACGTCGTCAGGCCCACGTCGTCAGATTCAGGGCTTGGCCGCGCCCGTGACGGCGGCTTCCATCAGACGGCGGAACTGGTCCTGGGCCTGAACGCCGAAGCTGGTCCAGGTCTTCATCAGTTCGTCGGGCTGCATGGCGGCCATGTTGGCGTCCATCCGCTTCTGCATCTCGGCGACCAGATGATCGTTGAGCGGCGTCACGTCCGGCAGGCCCAGGAAGGCACGGGCCTCGGCCGGGGTGCAGTCGATTTCGATGTTCAGCTTCATGACCCACGCTCCTGTTTCACGTGAAACAGGCCCTCAAGCAGCCGCCCGCCGCGCAGGCGGCGCTAGGGCCAGATTAGGTGTTCATCGACTGGAAGAAGTCCGCGTTGTTCTTCGACTGGCGCAGCTTGTCGAGCAGGAACTCGATCGCGTCCTGCGGACCCATCGGATTGAGGATGCGGCGCAGGACATAGGTCTTGGCCAACTGGTCCTTCGGCGTGATGAGGTCTTCCTTGCGGGTGCCGGACTTGAGCACGTCGATGGCCGGGAAGATGCGCTTGTCGGCGACCTTGCGGTCCAGGACGATTTCCGAGTTGCCGGTGCCCTTGAACTCTTCGAAGATCACCTCGTCCATGCGGCTGCCGGTGTCGATCAGGGCCGTGGCGATGATGGTCAGCGAACCGCCCTGCTCCACATTACGCGCGGCGCCGAAGAAGCGCTTCGGACGTTGCAGGGCGTTGGCGTCGACGCCGCCGGTCAGCACCTTGCCCGACGACGGGACGGTGGCGTTGTAGGCGCGCCCCAGGCGGGTGATGGAGTCCAGCAGGATCACCACGTCCTTCTTGTGCTCGACCAGACGCTTGGCCTTCTCAATCACCATTTCGGCGACGGCGACGTGGCGCGAGGCGGGTTCGTCGAAGGTCGAGGCGACGACCTCGCCCTTCACCGTGCGCTGCATGTCGGTGACTTCTTCCGGGCGTTCGTCGATCAGCAGGACGATCAGGAAGACCTCCGGATGGTTGCGCTCGATCGACTTGGCGATGTTCTGCAGCATGACCGTCTTACCGACGCGCGGCGGGGCGACGATCAGGCAGCGCTGGCCCTTGCCGAGCGGGGCGACGATGTCGATGACCCGGCCCGAACGGTCCTTCAGCGTCGGGTCCTGGATTTCCATGTGCAGCCGCTCTTCGGGATAGAGCGGCGTCAGGTTGTCGAACAGGACCTTGGTCTTGACCATCTCCGGATCTTCGAAGTTGATCGTGTCGACCTTGAGCAGGGCGAAATAGCGCTCGCCCTCACGCGGGCCGCGCACGGCGCCGTGCACCGTGTCGCCCGAGCGCAGGCCGAAGCGGCGGATCTGCGAGGGCGAGACATAGACGTCGTCCGGACCCGGCAGATAGTTGGCGTCGGGGCTGCGCAGGAAGCCGAAGCCGTCCGGCAGGATCTCCAGCACGCCCGAGGCGATGATCTCGACCTCTTCATCAGCCAGGGTCTTGAGGATGGCGAACAGCAGGTCCTGCTTGCGCAGATTGCCGGCGTTCTCGATGTCCAGACCCTCGGCAAAGGCGACCAGGTCTTCCGGCGTCTTCTCGTTCAGTTCCTGAAGCGTGATGCGGCCGTTTGGTACGATAGGTTCGCCGTCGTCGTCCTCATCGTCGTCCTCGGCCGTGGTGTCGACGCCGTGGTCGTCGTCTTCGACGACTGGCGCGACAACAGTTTCTTCCGGCGCGGCTTCCTCGACCGGCGCAGCAGCGCGGCTGCCGCCCAGGCTCAGGGTGCGGCGCGGCCGCTCGACAGGCGTTTCCGCCGTGTTTTCAGGGACTTCGGTTTCCGGCATCTCAGGCGTATCGGTCATGATGGCGTGCTCGTTCGCGCGCCCGAACACCGCAGGGCGCCCAGGAGCAGAAGGTCGTCGATGGCTTCAGCCGCAGGGGCTGCGAGGGAGGGCGACGGTCTCCCGCAGGCTCGAACCGGCAGGCGTCGCGAAAAGAGAGGGACCGCACTGCACGGATCGGCCGCACGGTTCACCGCAGCGGAACCACGAAAGACCCGTGCGGGTCAAGGGCCCTCAAGCAGCGCGCGCCCCCGTCGCCCGCGTCAGGGCGCTTAGAAACTCCATTCCATCGTCACCGACAGCACCATGATGATGGCCAGGACGAAGGGAATCTCATTGGTCATCCGCCAGAAACGCCCCGAATATTTCGACGTCCCCGCCGCGATCTTCTTGCGCTGCCCGGCCAGAAAGCCGTGCCAGCCCGCCAGCAGGAAGACACCGATCAGCTTGGTCACCATCCACGGCTGATGGGCGAAAGACCAGTCGGCACCGTCGCCGCTGCGCAGCCACAGCAGCCAGCCGCCGAAGACGAAGGCCAGGATCATCGCCGGATTGATGATGATGCGCAGCAGACGCGTCTGCCAGACCCGCAACAGCGCCTGCATCTCGCCGCGCAGCGGTTCGGGCTTGGCGTTCTGCTCGGCGTCATAGGCGAACAGGCGCGGCAGGAAGAGCATTCCGGCCATCCAGGCGATCACGGCCAGGATGTGAAGCCCGCGGGCCAGATTGTAATAGTCCATGTCGCTCCCCTCAGGCCGCCCTGGAGACCTTTGAACAGCCAGACGGACAAGCTTTCAAGTGGGCGCATGGTCCGCCCTGAGAAGCTCCCTGCGGCGCGGTCCCCGGCGTCTCCAGCGCCCGCTCGACCGCCTGGGCCAGGGCGGTGATGAAGACCGGGTCGGCGCTGACCGTCGGCGCGCGCAAGTAAGGGGCGCAACCGACCTTCTGCGCCAGTTCGCCGTATTCCATGTCCAGTTCGACCAGGGTCTCGATGTGCTCCGAGACGAAGGCGATGGGCACGACGATGGCGCCCACGCCGTCCCGGCCCGCCTGCTCGATGGCGTCCGGCGTGGCCGGTCCCAGCCATTTCAGCGGCCCGACCCGGCTCTGATAGCAGATGGCCCAATCCGTCAGGCCCATGTGCTCGACCACGGCGGCCACGGTGGCCTCGACCTGAGCCTGATAAGGATCTCCGGCTGCGACCAGCTTCTCAGGGATGCCGTGAGCCGAGAACAGCACGCGAACCGGCTTTCCTTCGGCTTTATCAATCGTTTGCATGATCAGGCGCGCCTGGGCCTCGATCAGCCCCTCAGCGTCCGGATAGCAGCAGACGACGTGGGTCTCGCCGGGGCCGTCGTAGCACTCGGTCCACTTCTTCAGCGAGGAGGCCGTCGTGGTGGTCGAGAACTGCGGATAGAGGGGCAGAAGGACGATCTTGTCCGGCTGGAAGGCCTTGACCGCCGCCGCCGTCTCTTCCGTCAGCGGATGCCAGTAGCGCATGGCGATGAAGACGCGGCTGTCGTCGCCCGGCCCGGCGTCGGCCAGGGCGCGCGACAGGGCTTCGGCCTGCGTCTGCGTCTCGGGCAGCAGGGGGGAGCCGCCGCCCATCAGGGCGTAGTTGGCCTGGGCCGAGGTCTCGCGACGGCTGGAGATCAGCTTCGCCAGCGGCGTACGCACGATCCCCGGCAGGCCGATGATGGCCGGGTCGTTGAACAGGTTGAACAGGAAGGGTTTGACCGCTTCGGGGCGATCAGGACCGCCCAGATTGGTCAGAACGACCGCCACGCGCCGGTTGGGTCGTCCCTCGGGGGTTGTGGCGGTCCGGGTCATTGGGCGCCGATCCGCTTCAGCACCTGTTCGACATGGGCGATCGGCACGTCCGGCAGGATGCCGTGGCCCAGGTTGAAGATCCACGGCCCCTGGCCCCAGGCCTCCATTAGCTGGTCGACGCGGCGGTCCAGAGCGTCGCCGCCCGCACGCAGCAGCAGGGGATCCAGCGCGCCCTGGATGGGCTTGATGGCCTGGACGCGCTTGCCGACCTCCAGAGGACAGGCGGTGTCCAGCGCCACGCCCTGCACGTCGCAATCGCGCGCATAGCGTTCAGCCAGAGCCGCCGAGCCCCTCGGGAAGCCGATCAGCGGCACGGTGACGCCCAGTTCGCGGGCGCGGGCGACCAGCTTCTGATGCGGCTTGAGCACCAGGGTCTCGAACAGATCGTCGGGCAGGCCCTCGGCCCAGCTCTCGAAGATCTTCAGCACCTGGGCGCCGGCGTCCTGCTGCATCTTCAGATAGTGGGCGGTGGCTTCCACCAGAACGTCCAGCAGGCCGTAGACGATCTCGGGCTGGGTGTAGGCGTAGGTGCGCGCCAGACCGCGCTCGCCCTTGCCCATGGTGCGGTGTTCGCCGTCCAACATATAGGTGGCCACGGTCCAGGGCGCCCCGGCGAAACCGATCAGAGCGCGTTCAGGCTCCAGTTCAGCGCGCACGAGGCTGAGCGTCTGCCCCACGGCCTTGAGGGCCTCTCCCGCCTGCTGAGCCTTGTCGGCCATCGACTGCACCGACGGCAGGGCGCCCAGGCGCGGCCCCTCCCCCGCCTCGAACCACACCTTCTGGCCCAGGGCGCCGGGGATCAGCAGGATGTCGGCGAAGACGATGGCGGCGTCGAAGCCGAAACGGCGCATCGGCTGCAGCGTCGCCTCGGCCGCCATCTCAGGGTTCAGACAGAAGGCGATGAAGTCCGACGCCTTGGCCCGCAGTTCGCGGTATTCCGGCAGGTAGCGCCCGGCCTGGCGCATGAACCACACGGGCGGGCGAGAAAGGGTTCGGCCCTGGAGAGCCTGGATCAGAAGGGGCGTGCTCATGTCTCGGCCTTTAGGATGCACACCCTCAAGCCTCAATCCCTATTCAGATTTAAGAATTGAAAGAATTAGAGGTTGGAAGCAGGGCCGGGGAGCGCGGGGATAAGTGTCGACAGTCCCGGTTCGACTCCCTTTTGTCCCCTGTCGGCGACGGAGAAATCCGGGCGTTTACAAGGCGGGGTGTGAGTCATGGGGATAAGCCGTGAAACACCCGCGGGACTCGGCTTCCTCTCTGGGCGCCGTTGTGGGTGAATCTACGGGCGCCGTTGTTGGACAAATTGTCCGACCCCCAGAACGGGATGAATCTCCGGCGCCCAGGCGGACGACTCCGGCGCCGATCGGGGCGACGGCGCCCGCGATCCCCGCTCGCGACCGGCGCCGGGGCTTGCTAGAGGATTCGGCGCCCGGTCTTTCACGAACGGCGCCCCGGCTTTTCAACAGGGCGCGGGGATGGTCTGACCGGTTCGGAGAAGGAGACGCCGTCCTCATGAGCCCCGCCCGCCCTCCCGGCGCCTCGCGCCTGGCCACCTATTTTCACGTCCACCTGGTGTCGGACTCGACCGGCGAGACGCTGAACGCCATGGCCAAGGCGGTGATCGCCCGCTTCGACGGCGTCATTCCGATCGAGCACATCTACGCCCTGGTGCGGTCGACCAAGCAGATGGATCGCGTGCTGGAAGAGGTGGCGGCGGCCCCCGGCGTGGTGCTGCACACCCTCGTCGACCGGGACCTGCGCGAGCAGCTGGAGGAAGGCTGCCGTCGGCTGCAGATGCCGCAGATTGGGGCGCTGGACCCGCTGGTGGGGGCCTTGTCGCGCTATCTGGGGGCGGATGTTTCGGCGCGGGTCGGGGCGCAGCACGCCCTGGATACGGGCTATTTCAACCGCATGAGCGCGCTCGACTACGCCATCGCCCATGACGACGGCCAGGGCACGCTGGAGCAGCTGGAGGCGGCGGACGTGGTGCTGTGCGGCGTCAGCCGCACTTCCAAGACGCCGACCTGCATCTATCTGGCGCATCGAGGCATTCGCGCGGCCAATGTGCCCCTGGTGCCCGGCCAGGAGGACGGCGAGCGGCTGACCGGGCTGAAGAATCCCCTCGTCGTCGGCCTGACCGTGTCGCCCGATCGCCTGGTGCAGATCCGCCGCAACCGGCTGGACGGGCTCAATGCGGGCCACGCCTCGGCCTATGTCGATCATGACGCCGTGCGCGAAGAGACCATCAAGGCCCGACGCGCCTTCGAGCGGCGGGGTTGGCCGACCATCGATGTGACGCGCCGCTCGGTCGAGGAGACGGCGGCCGCCATCATCAACCTGTTGAGCGAGCGGCGCAGCCGCAAGCTGGGAGCCCCGATGTGACGACGACCGACGGCGAACGCCTGATCCTGGCCTCCAAGAGCGCCGCGCGCCGCGCCATGCTGAGCGACGCGGGCGTGCCCTTCGTCGTCCAGGTCGCCGATGTGAACGAGGACGCGCTGAAGACGCCGGGCGTCGATCCGGTCGAGCTGGCGGTCGAGCTGGCGCGGGCCAAGGCCCTGGCCGTATCGCGCCATGACGCCGACGCCTGGGTGTTGGGCGCCGACCAGACCCTGGCCTTCGATGGCGGTCTGGTGTCCAAGGCGGCGACGCTGGACGCCGCGCGTGAACGGCTGTCGGCCATGCGCGGCCGCACGCATCAGCTTCATTCGGGCGCCGCCCTGGCCCGCAACGGCCAGGTCGTCTGGTCCGGGGTCGATACGGTCGAGATGAGGATGCGCGACTTCTCCGACGCCTTTCTCGACGCCTATCTGGCGGCGGAGGGCGAGGCGCTGCTGTCCTGCGTCGGCTCCTACCGGCTCGAGGGGCTGGGCGCGCAGCTGTTCGAGGCGGTGGAAGGCGACTATTTCACGGTCCTGGGCCTGCCGCTGTGGCCGGTCCTGGCCGAACTGCGTCGCGCGGGGGTGATCGCATCATGAACGGCAAGCCTGTCGGCCGCATCACCGGCGCCGCCCTGCTGGGCGGCATCGTCGGATATCCGGTCAGCCATTCGCTCAGCCCGGTGATCCACAACGCCTGGCTGGAGGCGGGCGGGATCGACGCCGCCTACGCTGCTTTCGCGCCCCGGGATGCGGCGGGGTTCGAGGCTCTGGTGGCGGCGGGCCGCGCGGGGCTGATCGCCGGCGTCAACGTCACGGCGCCGTTCAAGGAACAGGCCTTCGCCCTGGCCGATGTTGCAGGGGCGGCGGCGCGCCTGACCGGCTCGGCCAACATCCTGGTCTTCGGAGAGGGCCGGGTGCGGGCCGAGAGCGCCGACGGCGCGGGCGTGCTCTACGCCCTGGCGGAACAGGCGCCGGGGCTGAAGCTGAACGGCGCCTCGGTCGTCATCCTGGGCGCGGGGGGCGCGGCGCGGGCGGGCGCGGGCGCCCTGATCGAGGCGGGCGCCGCCCTGTCCATCCTGAACCGCACGCGCGAGCGGGCCGAGGCTCTGGCCGCCGACCTGGGCCCGGCCGTTTCGGTCGCCGCGGACGCCGGTGTTCTGGAAGACGCCGATCTGGTCATCAACGCCTTGAGCGTGGCGCCGGACATCGCGCTGGAAGCGCTCAAGCCGTCGGCCGTGGTCATGGACATGACTTACAAGCCCGTAGTCACGCCCCTGCTGGCGGCGGCGCGGGCGCGCGGCCTGATCGCCGTGGACGGTCTGGCCATGCTGATCGGCCAGGCGACGCCGTCATTCGAGGCCATCTTCCGCCGCCCGCCGCCGCCGCTGGACCTGCGCGCCCTGCTTCTGGCGCATCTCGGAGAAGCGGTTTGATCGTCCTCGGCCTGACCGGCTCCATCGGCATGGGCAAGTCGACCACGGCGCGGATGTTCGCTGACGAAGGCGCCGTGGTGTGGGACGCCGACGCCGCCGTTCATCGCCTCTACGCCCCCGGCGGCGCGGCGGTCGCTCCGTTGGCGCAGGCCTTTTCCGGCGTGGTCGTCGACGGCGCTGTGGATCGGTCGCGTCTGGCCGAAGCCCTGGGTCGCGACGAGGCCGCCTTCCAGCGGCTGGAGGCCATTGTCCATCCGCTGGTCGCGGCTGACCGGGCCGAGACCTTGAAGACGGCGGCCGCGCAGGGCGCCCGGCTGGCGGTCGTGGACATCCCCCTGTTGTTCGAGACCGGCGGCGAGGCCTTCGTCGACGCCGTGGTCGTGGTCACGGCGGACGCCGAGGTTCAGGCGCAGCGCGTCCTGGCCCGTCCCGGCATGACTCGCGAACGGTTCGAAGCCATCCTGGCGCGCCAGACGCCGGACGCCGAAAAGCGCGCGCGCGCGGACTTCCTGATCGACACGGGTCACGGGCTGGAGGCCGCGCGCGACCAGGTGCGCGCGGTCGTGAAGACCGTTCTGGCGCCGGACTGGCGATCGCCAACGAGCGCCGCCGGAGCATGACGCCGCCCGCGGTCCCTTCCGTCTGGAAGCTGACGAGGCTGACCCTCCTGGCCGAGGGGATTGGCGGCTCGGTCTGGCGAGCCGTGGACAGCGACGGCCGCACGAGCGTGGTCAAACGTCTGAGCCCGCAGGCGGCGCCGGACGCGCCCCAGGCTCTGGCCTGGCTGCGTTGGCGTGACGGAGCCGGCGCGATCCGCCTTCTGGGCGCGGAGGGGGATTGGCAATGGCTTGAGGACGCCGGCCGCCGCACCCTGACCTCGGTGCTGGACGTCGAGGGCGACGCCGCCGCGACCCGCATCGCCGCCGATGTGCTGGGCGCGCTTCACGCGCCTTCGGATCGCCCGGCCGGGGGCCTCCAGACCATGGAGGACCGTTTCGCGGCGTTGAGGCTTGAGGCCGACAATCAGGGCGGCTTGTTCAGCGAGGCCGCAGGCCTGACAGCGAGCCTGATGTCGGAAGGCGTGTCGATCCGGCTGCTGCACGGCGATCTTCATCACGACAACATTCTGGAGGGACCACGCGGCTGGCTGGCGATCGATCCGCACGGCGTCCTGGGCGATCCGGCCTATGATGCGGCCAATCTGCTCTACAATCCTGTGGAGCGGCAGGATCTTCGAACCGATCCCGAGCGGGCGCAGCGTCTAGCCCGGACCCTGGCGCCGGCGGTCGGACGGCCGGCACAGACGATCCTGGCCTGGGGATTCTGTCACGCCTGCCTCTCCGCCGCCTGGCATCTGGAGGATGAGAACCGCGAGGAGGCGGCGCGCAGTCTGGAGGTCGCTCAGGCGATCCGTCGGACCCTGGAGGTCTGAGGCTTTCGTTCAGGGCCGAACCCCGGCATTAAGGGACATGGCCCGCGAAATCGTTCTCGACACTGAAACTACCGGCTTCGATCCCAAGACCGGCGACCGGCTGATCGAGGTGGGCTGCATCGAGATCGAGGACCTGCTGCCGACGGGGCGGACCTTCCATCGCTTCATCAACCCCGAGCGGCTGATCCCCCCGGACGCCATCAAGGTGCACGGCATCACCGACGACAAGGTGAAGGATGCGCCCAAATTCCATGAGGTCGTCGATGACCTGATGGAGTTCCTGGGGGACGCGCCCCTGATCGCGCACAACGCCAACTTCGACCGCAACTTCATCGACTTCGAGATCGGCCGCATCGGCCGCAAGCCGCCGCCGCAGGACCGCTGGATTGACACCCTGGCCCTGGCCCAGAAGCGGTTTCCGGGCATGGCCAACTCGCTGGACGCCCTGTGTAAACGCTACAAGATCAGCCTGGTCGAGCGCACCCTGCACGGCGCCCTGATCGACGCCCGTCTGCTGGCCGAAGTCTATCTGGAGCTGCGCGGCGGCAAGGAGCGGGCGCTGGACCTGACCTCGACGCGCAGCGGTGCGACGGAGACGGCGGAGCGCGCGGCCTACGGCGCCCGGCCGCGCCCCCTCCCCGCCCTGGTCACGGCAGAGGAAGAGGCTGCGCACCTGGCCTTCCTCAAGGCGACGCTCAAGGACTTCAGCCTGTGGGCGGGCTATGGGGTGACGGTCGAGATCGAGGCTGAAGAAGCCGCCTGATCGGCGGGGCCCGCCAGAACGGGCTTCATCAGGATATAGGTCCCCGCCCTGGCCTGATGGGCGTCGATCTGGGGGACCAGGCGCCGGAAGTGCTCGCTGGCGCAATGGGCGTCGAGCGCCGCCTGGTCGGGCCATTCCTCGATGAAGATGAAATGGCCGGGCTGTTTGCGATCCTCGAACAGATCATAGGCGCGGCACAGCGGTTCCCGCCGCGTCAGCCGCACCAGTTCGGCGTAGAGAGGCCGCACTGTCTCGACATGTTCGGGCTTGATGAAGTCCTCGGCGATGACCTTGAGCATGGACCCTCCTGCGCAAGAAAAAGGGGCGTCCGACCAGACGCCCCTCTCTCATAGATAGTCGCTCAAGCAGCGAGGCGCCGCGCGCCTCGCGTTAGCGACCCTTTTTTATGCCTGGCCGGTCTCGGCCGGGGCGCCCGCGATCTGCTGCTGACGGGCGACATAGATGGCGGCGAAATCGATCGGGTCGACCATGAACGGCGGGTAGAAGCCGCCGTCGGCGGTGGCCTGGGCGATGATCTGGCGCGCGAAGGGGAAGAGGTAGCGCGGGCATTCGATCAGCAGCAGGGGCTCGATGTCCTGGGGCTGGACGCCCTGCAGGGCGAACAGGCCGCCGTAGAGCAGTTCCACGTGAAACACCGGAGTCTTGTCGTCGGCCGTAGCCTTGATCGACAGCTTCAGATCGACTTCGAACAGACCGTCGGGGCGGCC
>PJUF01000598.1_pt1 | contig 24530 bp, 27 predicted proteins | sample 1512191 | NCBI WGS metagenome assembly PJUF01 (sample SAMN08177673, study PRJNA422409) | Feces metagenome, whole genome shotgun sequencing project. | isolation source: Chicken feces (3) enriched on wood chips | host: Gallus gallus | place: USA: Madison | collected 2015-01-15 | reverse complement strand
GATGGCGCCCCAGGCGACGAGATCGGCGAAATATTGCGGCGTCGCCATGTCGAGGAACTCGCAGCCGGCGGGCAGGCCGAGATTGGCGATGTCGAGCAGCAGGCTGCGGGCGAGACGCAGGCCGTTGTCGATCTGGAAGCTGCCGTCGAGCTCGGGGTCGTTGATCAGACCCTTCCAGCCGACGGTGGTGCGGGGTTTCTCGAAGTAGACGCGCATGACGATCTCGAGCCTGTCGGCGAGCTGCTCGCGCAGTGCGGCGAGGCGGCGGGCATAGTCGAGCGCGGCGACGCGGTCATGGATGGAGCAGGGGCCGACGACGACGACGAGCCTGTCGTCCGTGCCATGCAGGATGTTGTGGATGGCATGGCGGGCAGTCAGCACCGTGCGCGTGGCCGCATCGGTGCGGGGGAATTCGCGCATCACCTCGGCGGGCGTTCGCAGCTCGCGGATGTCGCTGATGCGCAGGTCGTCGGTTGTCTTGAGCATTTGGTCCTCTGTGGAAGATCGGACCGGCGACAAAAAAGCCGCCAGTCGCTGGCGGCTTTCGGGAATTCTGTCGTGGATGTGTCAGATCACACGTGTCCCTCCGGCTGCCAGCGGCTTCCGTTGCTAAAATACCAATAGAAGATGGCGGCGCGGAGTTGGATCATGGCCGATGTGTAGCGCAGCCGGATCGGCTTGTCACGCGGCTTCGTCACCGGCCTCGGCGGCCGCGTCGATGGCGGCGAAGACGCGCAGCGCCGCCTCGATGTCACGGCGCGGCAGATGGGCGAAGACGGCGAGGCGCAGCTGTTGCAGCGCCACGTTGACGTCGCGCACCACGGTGCGGCCGCGCGCCGTGAGGCCGACGACATTGGCGCGGCGGTCGGTCGGATCGGGGGCGCGGGTGATGAGCCCGGACGCCTGCAGCTCGTCGAGCAGCCGGACGAGCGAGGCACCCTCGATGCCGACGGCTTCGGCCAGCACGTTCTGGCGCACATTGGCGCCCAGCCGCTCGATCCACAGCAGCGGCGCCGACGCCGCCTCGGACACGCCGTGACGCGCCGCGACGCGACGGCCGACCTTGCGCCACTGCCGGCCGGCGAGCACGAGCTCGCGCGTCAGGCCGGAGAGCATGTCGCTGTCGCTCGCGGTGATCAAACGGCACTCCTTGCGCGGGGCGCCCTTTATGCCCCCGGCGCGTGCCGACAGCAAATGGCTGCGTTGACCTCGCGCACAAATGCAGGGAAAACGCGGCATGAGCGAGCCGCGCCGGCATAAGGACAATCTCGCGGCGCTGCCACTCGTCGCGCCCTTCGTCGCCGTCTATGCGGCGCTGTTCCTCTATCCGTCCGTGCAGATGGTGCTGATGAGCCTCACCGACGCGCAGCTGACGCTGCCGGGTGGGTGGATCGGCCTCGACAATTACGTGCGGCTCCTGGGCGACCGCAAATTCGGCACGGCGGTGGTCAACACGCTGTCCTTCGTGGCGATGACGGTGGTGCCGGGCACGCTCGCGGGCCTCGGGCTGGCGTTGCTGGTCAATCGGCTGGCGGGGCGCTGGCAGGCGATCGCGCTGGCCGTGTTCTTCATTCCCTACATCCTGCCGGTGTCGACGGTGACGGCCATCGCCTGGGCGCTGACCGACACGGCCAACGGCCCGCTGGGCGGGCTCGTGCGGCTGCCCAATGGCGAGCCGGGGCTGTTGTGGCGCAATATGGGCGCGTTCCTGCCGGGCGTCGCGGTGCTGACGATCTGGTGGACGGCGGGGTTCAACGTGCTGATCTTCCTTGCCGGGCTGAAGGCGCTGCCGCCCGAGCTCTACGAGGCGGCGCGGCTCGACGGGGCGGGGCGCTGGACGCTGTTCAGCCGCCTCACCTGGCCGCTGATCTGGCCGGTGACGGCGCTGGTGGCGACGATCCAGCTCATCGTGCAGCTCAAGGTGTTCGACCAGGTCTTCCTGATGGTCGCGGGCGGCCGCACCGACCCGACGATGGTGCTCGTGCAGTACATCTATACGGTGGCGTTCCAGCGCAACCAGGGCGGCTATGCTTCGGCCGTGGCGGTGGCGCTGTTCGCCATCGTGGTGATCGTCGCGGTGCTGCAATTCCAGCTCACCCGCATCAGGAGCGCAAGATGAGCGCGCAATGGGTGCGGCGGCTCGATCTGGGCGGGTTCGTCGCGACGCTGCTGACGCTGGGGCTGGCGCTGGTGTGGGCGTTTCCGCTGGCATGGTCGTTCGCGGCGACGGTGGTGCCGCGGCAGGGGCCGCTGTCGTTCGTGCGTACCTATGGCTATGTGCTGTTCGAGACCGATCTCGGGCGCTGGTACGTCAACTCGATCGTCACCTCGGGGGCGGTGACGGCGATCGTCGTCGCCATCTCGGCGGCCTGCGGCTACGCCATCTCGCAGCTCGATTTCGTGGGGCGCAAGCTGCTGTGGGCGATGATCCTCGCCAGCTTCATGATCCCGATCCAGGCGCTGATCGTGAACCATTTCTTCCTCATGCACCAATGGGGGCTGATCAACACCTGGCTGGGCGTGATCCTGCCGCAGCTGATCGCGCCGGTGGCCGTCATCGTCTACAAGCAGTTCTTCGACAGCGTGCCGGCCGCCTTCCGCGAGGCGGCGCTGATCGACGGCGCGCGGCACTGGGAGATTTTCCTGCGCATCTACCTGCCGCTCAACTGGGGCATCACGGCCGCGCTGGCCATCATCGTCTTCATCGGTGCGTGGAACGCGTTCCTGTGGCCGTTCCTGGCCGTGACGCGGCCGGAGATGATGAACGTGACGGTGGCGGCGACGCAGTTGGGCAACTACGGCGTCGAGGGTCTGGCGGCGGCGCTACTGATCGCGCTGCCCATCGCGGTCGTGTACCTGCTGTTCCAGCGCCGCGTGACCGAGGCGATCATGCTGTCATCGGGCGTGAAGGGGTAGGGCGAAGAGCGGCTCAGTCTGTGCGGTTGAAGTGGTCGTAGACGAGCTGGGCCATGGCATTGGAAATGCCGGGGATGGCGGCGAGGTCGGCGAGGGAGGCGCGGCTGACGGCCTTGGCGGAGCCGAAATGCTGGAGCAGGGCGCGCTTGCGCGCCGGGCCGACGCCGTCGATCTCGTCGAGCGGATTGCGGATGATGTCCTTCTTGCGCCGGGCGCGATGCGTGCCGATGGCGAAGCGGTGCGCTTCGTCGCGCAGACGCTGGACGAAATAGAGCACGGGGTCGCGATGCGGCAGCATGAAGGGGTCCTTGCCCTCCATGAAGAATTTTTCGCGCCCGGCGTCGCGCTCCTCGCCCTTGGCGATGCCGATGAAGATCACCTCGCGGGGCAGCTCGAGCTTGCCGACGACCTCGCGCACCGCGTTGAGCTGGCCCTGGCCGCCGTCGATGAAGACGACGTCCGGCCAGTCGGGCATGCCCGTGGCCTCGTCCTCGGCCTCGACGCCGCTCTCGTTGGCGAGGCGGGTGAAGCGGCGGGTCAGCACCTCGCGCATCATGCCGAAATCGTCGCCCGGCGCGATGTCGTCGGAGCGGATGTTGAAGGTGCGGTAGTGCTTCTTCGACAGGCCCTCCTCGCCGGAGACGATCATGGCGCCGACGGCGTTGGTGCCCGAGATGTGCGAGTTGTCGTAGACCTCGATGCGGCGCGGCGGTTCGTCGAGGCCGAAGGCCTCGGCCACGCCTTCGAGCAGCTGGCGCTGGCTGGCACCTTCGGCGAGCTGGCGGCCCAGCGCCTCGCGGGCATTGTTGAGGGCGTGGTTGACAAGATCGCGCTTCTCGCCGCGCTGCGGCGTCTCGACGCGCACGCGCACGCGGGCGCCGGCGCGCGAGGTCAGCGCCTCCTCGAGCAGGGCGCGGTCGGCGGGGGCGTGGCTGAGCAGCACGAGGCGCGGCGGCGTGCGATCCTCGTAGAACTGGGCGACGAAGGCATCGAGCACCTCGGCATCCGAGAGGCTCGCATCGGCCTTGGGGCGGAAGGCGTGGTTGCCCCAGTTCTGGTGGGCGCGGAAGAAGAAGACCTGCACGCAGAACTGGCCGGCCTCGTGGGCGATGGCGAAGACGTCGGCCTCCTCGACGCTGCGCGCGGCGACGTCGCTCTGGCTCTGGACGAGCGCCAGGGCCGAGAGGCGATCGCGCAAGAGGGCGGCGCGCTCGAAATCGAGCGCCTCGGCGGCGCCGTTCATCTCGCGCTGCAACCGGTCCTGCACCGACTTGCTGCGCCCGGAGAGGAATTCGCGGGCCTCCTCGACCAGCCCGGCATAGGCCTTGAGCGAGATCTCGCCGGTGCAGGGGGCCGAGCAACGGCGGATCTGGTAGAGCATGCAGGGGCGCGTGCGTGCCCGGTAGAAGCTGTCGGAGCAGGTGCGCAGCAGGAAGGATTTCTGCAGCGCCGTGATTGTGCGCTTCACCGCGATGGCCGAGGCGAAGGGGCCGAAATAATGGCCCGGCCGGCGCTTGCTGCCGCGATGCTTGGTGAGCTCGGGCGCCTCGTGCCCGGTGGCGATGAGGATGTAGGGGAAGCTCTTGTCGTCGCGCAGCAGAACGTTGAAGCGCGGTTTCAGCCGCTTGATGAGGTTGGCCTCGAGCAGCAGCGCCTCGGCCTCGGTCTCGGTGCGCACGAACTCCATCGTGCGCGTGGCGGCGATCATCCGCTGCAACCGTACCTCGAGCCCCTCGGGTCGGGTGTAGTTGGTGACGCGCGCCTTGAGGCTGCGGGCCTTGCCCACATACATGACCTCGCCAGCCTCATCGATCATGCGATAGACGCCGGGTGCGGATGGCAGGGTCTTGACGAAGGCGCGGATGGTTTCGGCGCCGGTCTCCAGCGGAGTTGTCACCGCGACGGCCTCCGGGGCGTCGGCCCGCGCGCGGCGGGGAAGCCGACATGGCGGCCGCCGTCGAGCGCCAGCATCTGGCCGGTGACCGTGCGGGCGGCGAGCAGGTAAAGCAGCGCCTCGGCGATATCGGCGGCGCCGGCGCCGTAGCCGAGCGGCAGGGCGGCCTGCGCGCGGCGGAACGCGGCAGCGCTTTGGCCCTTCTCGCGCAGGGTGGGGCCGGGACCGATGGCGTTGACGCGGATGCGCGGGGCAAAGCTCTGCGCCAGCGTCTGCGTCATGGTCCACAGCGCCGCCTTGCTCAGCGTGTAGCTGAAATAGTTCGGCGTCAGGTGCAGCACGCGCTCGTCGACGATGTTGACGATGTTGCCCTGGACGTCGCCGGGAAGCTGGGCGGCGAAATCGCGCGCGAGGAAGGCCGGCGCCTCGACATGCACGGCGAAGTGGCTGTCCCACAGCGCCTCGTCGAGGTCGGCCGCGGCGTCGGGTTCGAAGGCCGAGGCGTTGTTGACCAGCAGCGTCAGCGGGCCGAATTTCGCCGCCGCCCGGCCGATCAGCGCCCGGCGCTGGCTGCGGGCCGCAAGATCGGCCTTCAGCGTCGCAGCGCGACCGCCGGCGGCGGCGATGCGCCGGACCAGGGCGCGGGCCTCGTCGGTGCCCGAGCGGTGATGAACGACCACGGCCCAGCCGGCGGTCGCCAGCGCTTCGGCCATGGCCGCGCCAAGCCGAGTCGCGGCGCCCGTGACGAGGGCGATGCCAGCCGGATTTCCCTGAATGCTCATGCCGTCCCGAAGATAGGATTTCGAGCGCCGCGCCGGAAGGGGGAGGGGCAGACTTCCCGGGGGATGAGCGGGACAAGCCGCTTCCGGCCGGTGCGCGAGGGGCATAAGCTCAAGGGTGCGAAGCGGGGGACGTACCTCGCCATAGGGAAGGAGTACGGACTTATGGATTGGGTAGGCATCATCATTCAGCTCGTGGGCGGCGCGGTCGGTGGATATGGCACGGGCCGGGTGGCGAAAAACGTCAGCATCAATCCGGTGGGCGATGCGATCGTCGGCCTGATCGGCGGCTTTGGCGGGACCTGGCTCGCCGGCATGATTCCCGGCCTCGAGGGGCTGATCGCCGGCGGCGGCGCAGCCTATGTGGGGCAGGCGGCGACAGGCATCATTGGCGGCGGCATCCTGACGGCGATCGTCGGTGCCATCAAGAACGCGACAATGAAGTAAGGTCCCCGCACCCTTCGATTCTATGCCGGGCCGCTCCGTGCGGCCCGGCGTTTGGTGTGGACCGCTGAAATGAGTGACCCGAGTGCCCCCGGGCGGGACAATATCGGCCGCGGGATCGTGCTGGTGCTCGTGGCGATCCTGGTGTTTTCGAGCCAGGACGCCGTCTCCAAATATCTCGTGCAGTCGGACGTCTCGCCGTTCCAGATGACGATGATGCGCTTCTGGGCGTTCGCGGCGTTCTCGCTGCTGCTGGCGTGGCGGCAGGGCGGGATGCGGGCCGGCTTCCGCTCGCGCCACCCGGTGCTGCAATCGATGCGCGGCCTGCTGCTGGTGGCCGACATCTGGATGTATGTGCTGGCGCTGGTGACGGTGCCGCTGGCGGCGGTGCAGTCGATCACCCTCGTCTACCCTCTGCTCGTCACGCTATTCGCGATTCCGCTGCTCGGCGAGAAGGTGGGGCTGTTCCGGCTGGGCGCGGTCGTCGTGGGCTTCATCGGCGCGCTGGTGATCGTGCGGCCGGGCGGCGTGCCGCTCGACTGGGGCGTGTTCTTCGCCGCCGGATCGGGGGCGGCCTATGCGCTCTACATCGTCCTGACGCGCAAGGTGTCGGGCGCCGATTCGACGACGACCAGCATGGTCTATACCGGCGTCGTGGGGCTGGTGGTCAGCACCGGCGCCGGCATCTTCCACTGGGAGGCGCTGGAGCTGAGCTCGCTGCTGCTGATCGGCTACATCATGGTGACGGGCGTGGTGGCGCACGGCATGATGATCCTGGCGCTGTCGATGGCCCCGGCGAGCGTGCTGCAGCCGTTCAACTACACCTCGCTGCCGTGGAGCATCCTTCTGGGCATCCTGGTCTTCCAGGAGGCGATCGATGCGATCTCGCTCGTGGGCGCGGCGATCATCGTGGGGGCGGGCCTCGTCGTGATGGCGCGCGAGCGCATCAAGAAGATCCCCCAGGCGGTCGCCGAACCCGCGCTGCCAGGAAAAGAATGAGGGCGGCGGCGAGCGCCAGCCCGGCGAGCGGCGCGACGGAGAACAGCAGCAGGGCGGGAATGAGCGGATCGACCCCCGTCAGCACGAACTGCACGGCCAGCGCCGGACCGACGCCGACGGCGAGGAGCACGAGGCCCAGGCGGAGCAGGCCGCCGGCCCAGATCAGCAGCGGTTCGTTCATCGGCGGGTGCGCCTCTTGAAAGCGTGGATTTGCGTGGGCACCTTAGCGGGGCCTGTCCGCTCCGCCGACACGAAAGGGTGCACGCGATGCTGATCCTCATCGAAATTGCCTTGGCGCTCATCCTGGTGGGCGGCGTCGTCAGCTACATGACGCGCGGGCGACGACAGGCGAGCCGCGATACGCTGATCGACAGGCGCGTCGCCGCCTATATCGAGACGATCCGGCGCGAGGGCAGCAACGCTGAGCTGGTCGCCATGAGCGATACCGAATTGCGCGACCTGCTGCTGTCGAGCGCGCACAACCTCAAGGTGCAGCGCGACCGGCGGCTCTACCTGCTGTTCGGCGGCGTGCTGGTGGCGCTGTTCGGGGCCATCCTGGTGGCGACGCAGGAGGGCACGCGCGGCTTCGGCGTGGCGCTGGTGGTGGCGGCGCTGGTGCTCTACGGGATCAACGAGTTCCTGGGCCGGCAGATGACCGCGCCGCTGGAAGCCAGGGGCATCGACGTCGAGCGGCTGCGGGTCGAATAGGCTCACAGCCGCCGCATCCGGCCGACGAGGAAGACGACCGCACCCGCCGCGACGAGCAGCACCGGCGCGAGGACGAGCACCGACAGCACGATTGCACCGAGATGGAGCGGCTGGCCGCCGGCATCGAGCCGGCCGAGGCCGAAGCGCTCGAGCGCGAACAGCCCCATGCCGATCAGCACGAGGGTGGACGACAGCTTCACATAGGGGTGGCGGCCTGGTGCGGCCATGACGAGGCCCTCGGTGGATCGTCGCCAGACATAGGGGGCGGCGGCGGAAACGGCAACGCCGGCCTCGCGATGAGACCGGCGCCGGGAATGCGGCGGCAGGGATGCGTCACTGGTTGACGCACAGATAGCCGAAGGGGCCGTTGAAGCAGAACTGCACGCCGGGGCCGGAGGGCGAGGGCGGCGGGGGCGCCGGATTGATGGAGACGCGGTTCTTGCGGATCCAGCCATCGGGGCCCGGGATCTTGATCTTGTACCACTGGCCCCAACTGTTGATGACCTGCACCGGCTGGCCGAAATTGACCGAGTTGACGACGGCGGAGGCGTTGTAGTGGTTCGAGCGCACGGCGCTGTTCTGGGTGACGACGCCCCAGGTGGCGGCGAGCGAGGCAGAGGCGGTGGCGAGGACGATGGCAGCGGCGATGGCGCCGGTCTTCAGCAGGGAGAGGCTCATTGTCGTTTCCTTTCGGGTTGCCGGCAATCACTTGCCTTGACCCGAAAGCTATTGCGCGCCGGCTGAACCGAGGCTGACAGGCGCGTTTAGGATTGCATTTCATTCAACGGCGGCTGAACAGGTCCAGCGGATCGAGCGGGTCGAACGAAAATTCGAAGGGTGTGACGGCGTTCTTGGCGGGCGAGCCGACGAGGTAGGAGCCGAGCACCCAGCCGGAGGGGCCGCCATCGCGCTGAACGACGAGGCACCAGCGCGACTGGCGCGTGCACCGATCGAGATAGACGCGCTCGTTCTTGGCCAGCTTGTCGACGATGGGGGCGCGGGCGCTCGGCCAGGCGTGCACCGCCTGCACCCCCGAGGCGCGGGCGGTTGGCCGCTCGGCGAAAGCGGGGCCGGCGGCGGCGACAAGGGCCGCCAGGGCGAGGGCGAGGGCGAGGACCGGTGTCTTCATGGCGATCATCCTAACCTCTGCGTGCCGGGCGCTACAACTGCGTCGTGGCATTGTCGCCCAGCTTCGGCTTGCCGCCGGTGACGGCGGCGCCGAGCATGGCGGCGAAGGCGACCGCCTTGTTGGGCGAATCCCACAGTTCGGCGCTTTCGGGCGTGACGGTGAGCAGCCGGATGTCGGGATCGTCGGCATCGTCCCACCAGGCCTTGTCGAAGGCCGACCACAGCTCGGCGATCTTGGCCCTGTCGTTGTCGAGGGCGGCGGTGCCCGACAGCGAGACGAATTTCATGGCGCCGGTATCGGCATAGGCGAGGTTGACGCGCGGCTGCGTATCGATGTGCCAGCTGCGGCTGCTGCCGGCCGAGACGAGGAAATGGATCGCATGGGCGTCGCGCGCCACGCGGGAGCTGAGCGGGCGCGAGGCGATCTGCGTGCCGTCCCAGGTGACGAACATGCAAAAGCCGATCCTGTCGATGAGCTCCCAGACGCGGTCGGCGATCTCGGCGGGGCTCATGTCTGTTTGCTGCGGGCGGGTGTCGGACATTTGAGGTTCCTTGGCTAGGGGTGGCGTCAGAGGCGCTCGACGACGGGCGGGAGGTCGCCGGCCTCGTCGGGGAAGGGCGCCGGCTCGGTGGGGTCGTCGATGCGGGGCAGCGGCGTCAGGTCGAGCTCGTTCTCGATGGCCCTGTCGACGAGGCCGATGGCGGTCTCGATCTCGATGAAGCGGCGCAGCGCCGCCTCGAGATCGGTCGCCTCAGCGGCCACGCGGCGGGCTTCGACGAGGCGCTCGCGGAACGCCTTGAGGGCGGTGACATGCGGGCTTTCGGGGCGGGCCATGCGCGACTCCTAACGCGGCCCGCTGCCGGCATTGCGCGGCCGCGGCGGCGCGGTGCCGTCATGCTCGGCCGGATTGGGGCCGATGTCGTGCTCCGCCACATCGGCCTCGGCGGCCGGATTGGCCGCGCCGGGATGCGCCGCGCGGAAGGGATGCTCCTCGCGCGCCGGATGCGGATCGGGCGACTGCGCGGGGTCGATGGCGGCCGTGGCAAAGGGCGCCGGCACCGTGGCGCCAAGGCTGCGCTCGTCGATGACGACCCCGCCGTCGAGCAGGTGCTGGGGCGGGTTCGTGAGCGCGCCGGGGCGATTGATGGGCACGGGTGTGGACATGCGGACCTCCTTGTCCAGGGGATAACCCGCGGGAGCGGCCGCGGTTGCAGCGGCGCGAAGCGGGCGGGGCGGCTGCCGGCGACGGCGGCCATGACGGCGCGCCCGGCGCGCCGCGGCGCCCGGGGTCGGCTAAGGCACGCCCCGAGACGGGGCGCGGGCGAGGCGGGACATCCGTCCAGCCGGTAGTCGGCAGAGAGGGGACGCACATCCCCGCCTCGCCAGCCGGGATTTTGGGCACGAACCGGAGGCGGGGGCGCACTTCACCCGCGCGAAGCCGGCCCTGCCCTGCCGGTGCGCGAGACCCCGCGCCGCGACAGGCAGCGGGCGCCGGGACTGGCGCCCTGGCCGGGAGCCCGGAGCAGGTTCGCTCTCCGGCACCCGAAACTCCGGCCGAACCCTGACGCGGACGGTTCCGCGCCAGCCCGGCTGTCCCCCGCCGATCACCCGTCATGATCGCGCGCCCAGCGGCGGACGAACGCGAGTTTACGCCACCCGCAAGGCGCGGGGATAAGTTTGCCGGTGGGGGCCAGGCAAACCGTTGCGGGGGCTGCGGAAATGTGCTGTCAGCAGGCTGCTGGTTGTGACCAGCGCCAGCATCAGATCGGCCGGCATCAGCGGCGACGAGTCGGGCAGCGGCTGCGGCGCGTGGCCGAGCCCGCGCAGCACCACCCCGATGCGCCCCAGCACCTGCCCCCCGCGCAACTCGACCTCGCGCGGGAGCGGCGTGAGCCGATCGGTTTCGAGCAGGGCGAATAGCGTGTCACGCTCCGCGAGGAAGTGAAGAACGGCGCGCCGCTGGCGGCGGGTGAGGGGCGAGCTGGGCATGGCACGGCGACTCCTTTCGGGGAGGAGTGTAGCGCGGCGGGGAAGGGGCGTGCGTAAGGGGGAGGGGTGACGGTGGTTATGTCCGCTTGATACGAAGTGACCCCGCAGCACTCCCTTCTTGCGCCCCTCTCGACGACGCTCTTGCTTGACGCTTAGACGTATTGAAAACTCATCCATTCAGCTGTATAGATAGGTGGCTTACAGGCAGAATTGTTGCCGTGTATCGCGGCATAAGACTACTTGCTGGTCTCGGATGCTACCAGGGGACTTGAGACGATCAGAGATGATCGCATGCTGTTCGCGTAGGAGTGCCTGTAAGCACTTTATCTGAGAATTATCGTTTTGCGCACAATTGACCAAATTAGACAGATTTCATCTTTAGATGAGTTTGCAAAATTCTTAGGTTATTCGTCGAAGGGGCTTTCATATATAATCTATCGACAATCGGATTCTGCCAAGTACACTACGTTTACGATAAGAAAGCCCGGAGGCGGAGTGCGCGAAATTTCGGCGCCAGAGCCTCGCCTCAAGCGATTGCAGCGTAAGCTGTCAGCTGTGTTGACGGAATTGGACATGGAAACCCAAGTCGCACCGCCCGGGAGAGTGCTTGCTCATGGATTTCGAAAAGGCCACTCAATTGTCACTAACGCTCACCGACACGTGGGACGTCGTCACGTTTTAAACGTGGACATTGCCGACTTTTTTCCGTCATTTAACTTCGGCCGCGTTCGAGGCTTCCTGATAAAGCATAGAGATTTTATGCTGCCAGAAGTGGTAGCAACTCTGATTTGTCAGATTTCCTTTCATAAAAACGTTCTGCCGCAGGGTGCGCCGACTTCGCCTGTACTAACAAACATTGTTGGGCGCTTCCTCGACATTGAGCTTGTGCGGCTGGCCAAACGTACGGGATCCCGCTACTCGCGATACGCGGACGACATTACCTTTTCGACAAACGCGGAAGAAGTTCCGTCACAGCTTGCAGTTCGGCGTGGCGGGCGTTGGGCGGCTTCCGATGTGCTGATTGGCGCTGTCAGTCGAGCTGGCTTTCGGCTGAATGAATCGAAGACTCGGTTGTCAACCAGAACGGGACGTCAGACCGTCACGGGCTTGACGGTAAACGCTAAGGTAAATGTCCCCGCTTCTTACTATCGGTACGCCCGTTCGATGACCCATGCTCTCTTCGCCACCGGTGCATTCGATATGCCGAACTCGATGCGTCCAAAGGACAGGAAAAAAAGGCGCGATGCCGGCAGCCGCGGACTTTTGCGTCTTGTGCCAATAGCGATTCGGCGATTGGTCGCGCGGTTGATCGATGGCGCGGTAAACGCGCCAAGCCGCTTCATTGCAACTAGAGCTACACTCGTCGTGAAGGCTAAACTGCCCTCCACAAAGTCGGATCTAGACCAACTAGGGGGCATTCTGAGCTATCTGTGGTCGATCAAGAGATTGCCAACTGGGGACGGAAAAAACGAGGACCAGATAAAGGAGGAGGCTTCTGTTCCGAAGGGCGCTAGGCGGCTTTATCGAGACTTTCTTTTCTTCAGGTACTTTCACGCCAATCCTTTTCCGATAATCCTCACCGAAGGACCGACCGACGTTGTGTACCTCAAAACCGCCATTCGCAGACGCGCGGCGAATTTTCCTATTCTGGCCGAGATCGATAGCGCCGGAAAGGTGAGGCTCAAAGTACGGTTTCTACGTCATACTCCATCGGTTACAGAGCTGCTGCAACTTACCGGAGGAACTGATCCAATTAAGAAGTTTATTCTAGAGTACGATAGAATTATATCCAGATTTAGTGCGCCTGGAGGATATAATCCAGTAATAATTGTTGTGGATAACGATGATGGATCCAGGGGAGCCAATAAAATATATGGCGTTGTGAGTAACAAATATCTGACGGGCGCCCCCATGACGGTTGCAACGGGGGCGGCGCCCACGCGCTTGGTCAAGAACCTCTATCTCCTATCGACGCCGCCCGGAGGAAAAAACGGAGAGTCATGCGTTGAAGATTTGTTTGATGCCGAGACACTTGGGACGAAATTAGATGGAAAGATTTTTAACTACGCGACAGGCAATATAGATACGACAAAAGAGTATGGAAAGTCGGTGTTTTCTGAAAAAGTTGTCTTAGATGGACAAGATTATATAGATTTTTCTGGGTTTGATCCGCTCCTCGATAGGATTTCATCTGCTATCTTAGCACACAAAGCTGTGGTCGCAGCCAATCCGAAGAATACAGTGCCAGTGGCCGTCTCCGTCCTCTAGGAATCTTGTGACGCCCCCTCCAGCACATCCAGTTCCATCTCCCGCAGCCGCTTGATCTCGTCGCGCAATCTGGCGGCGCGTTCGAACTCCAGGTTGGTGGCGGCTTCGCGCATTTGGGCTTCGAGGTCCTTGATGACCGCCTGCAGGTTGGCGCCGACCTGGATTTCTTCCTTGCCGGCCTTGTCCTTGCCGATGCTGATCGTGACGTGGTCGCGCTCGTAGACGCTGTCGACGATCTCCTTGATGTTGGATTTGACGCTTTGCGGTGTAATGCCGTTCGCCTCGTTGTAGGCGACCTGCTTTTCGCGGCGGCGGTCGGTTTCGGCGAGGGCGCGCTCCATGCTGCCGGTGACTGAATCGGCGTAGAGGATGACGCGGCCGTCGACGTTCCGCGCGGCGCGGCCGATGGTCTGGATGAGGCTGGTCTCGCTGCGCAGGAAGCCTTCCTTGTCGGCGTCGAGGATGGCGACGAGGGCGCATTCGGGGATGTCGAGGCCTTCGCGCAGCAGGTTGATGCCGATCAGCACGTCGAAGGCGCCGAGGCGCAGGTCGCGGATGATCTCGATGCGCTCGATGGTGTCGATGTCCGAATGCATGTAGCGCACGCGGATGCCCTGCTCGTGCATGTATTCGGTGAGGTCCTCGGCCATCTTCTTGGTGAGCACGGTGACCAGCGTGCGGTAGCCGGCCTTGGCCACCTGGCGCACCTCGTCGATGACGTCGTCGACCTGGCTCTTGGCGGGACGCACCTCGACCGGCGGGTCGGTGAGGCCGGTGGGGCGGATAACCTGCTCGGCGAAGACGCCGCCGGCCTGCTCCATCTCCCAGGCGCCGGGGGTGGCCGAGACATAGACCGTCTGCGGGCGCATGGCGTTCCACTCCTCGAAGCGGAGCGGGCGGTTGTCCATGGCCGAGGGCAGGCGGAAGCCGTATTCGGCGAGGGTGGCCTTGCGGCGAAGGTCGCCGCGATACATGGCGCCGAGCTGGCCGATGGTGACGTGGCTCTCGTCGACGAAGACGAGGGCGTTGTCGGGCAGGTACTCGAACAGGGTGGGCGGCGGCTCGCCGGGCTTGCGGCCCGAGAAGTAGCGCGAATAGTTCTCGATGCCGGCGCACGAGCCGGTGGCTTCCATCATCTCGAGATCGAACAGGGTGCGCTGCTCGAGGCGCTGCGCTTCGAGGAAGCGGCCGGCGCCGTTGAGCTCCTGCAGGCGGGCGTTCAGCTCGGCGCGGATCAGCTTGATGGCGCCGGTGAGGGTGGCGCGCGGCGTCACATAGTGCGAATTGGCGAAGACGCGGATGAAGAGCAGGTCGGAGCTTTTCCTGCCGGTGAGCGGGTCGAACTCGGCGATGGATTCGATCTCGTTGCCGAACAGGGTGATGCGCCAGGCGGCGTCCTCGTAGTGGGCGGGAAAGAGCTCGATGGTGTCGCCGCGCACGCGGAAGGTGCCACGCACGAAGCCGGTGTCGCCGCGCTTGTATTGCAGGTCGGTGAGGCCGCGCAGCAGGGCGCGCTGGTCGATGGTCTGGCCCTTGCGCAAATCGAAGGTCATGGCGGTGTAGTCTTCCACCGAGCCGATGCCGTAGATGCAGCTCACGGAGGCGACGATGATGACGTCGTCGCGCTCGAGCAGGGCGCGCGTGGCCGAGTGGCGCATGCGGTCGATCTGCTCGTTGATCGTCGATTCCTTCTCGATATAGGTGTCGGTGCGCGGGACGTAGGCCTCCGGCTGGTAATAGTCGTAGTAGGAGACGAAGTATTCGACCGCGTTCTCGGGAAAGAACGACTTGAACTCGCCATAGAGCTGGGCGGCCAGCGTCTTGTTGGGGGCGAGGACGAGGGCCGGGCGCTGGGTGCGCATTATCGTCTGCGCGGCGGTGAAGGTCTTGCCCGAGCCGGTGACGCCGAGCAGCACCTGGTCGGTCTCGCCATTGTCGATGCCCTCGACGAGGTCGGCGATGGCGGTGGGCTGGTCGCCGCGCGGCTCGTATTCGGTGACGAGCCGGAACGGGATGCCGCCCTCGGATTTCTGCGGGCGCTCGGGACGGTGCGGCGTCCAGGTGGTGTTGCCCTCGACCTCCTTGCGGCCGTGCAGGATGATGTCCTCGAGCGCCTTGACGGTGGCCGAGATGCCGACGGTCTGGGCGTTGGAGAGATCCTGGCCCGGCAGCTTCACCTTGCGGCCGGACCCGGAGCCGGGGGTCTTCGCCCGGGCGGTCTCCGCCGCGCCGGCGAGCGCCCCGCGCATCTGTTCGAGCACCTCGGGGTTCTTGGCGGCGGCGCGGGAGATGTCGCGGGCGCTCAGCGCCTGTTGCGAGGGGACGTGGCCGAAGCCGGCCTGCTCGGGCTCGCCGAGGCCGGAGAAATCGGGCCGCTCGACCGAGTTCGCCTTGGACTTCGGGGCTTTCAGCGACATGCCGGTGACGGCGGACTTCTGCGTCTTCTTCAGCTTCTGCGGCTTGAGCGCATCGGCCTCGGCGGCGCGGCGGGCGGCATTGTCGAGGGCGCGCTTGTTGCGCAGGCGTTCCTGCGGCAGGCGCTTGTTGAGGTCGGCGGCCTCGGCCTTCTCGATCTCGCCAATGAAGTCGTCGATGGAAAAGCTTGGCTGTTTGTCGGCCATGGGGCGCTCGCGGAGACGGTTTCGGCAGGACACCCTATGTAGGAACGCCGTCAGAACCTGTCAGGGGGAAGACGCAGCGAGTCCTAGCACGGGGCGAACGGAAAGGGAACGGCCGGGCTCAGCGGCCGGCATCGGGGATGTTCAGCACGTGGCCGCAGGCCTTGCAGTGCACGGCGTCGGGATCGTGGTGGCCGAGCCCGCATTGCGGACAGGCGAACGCCACCTTGGCGGGCCGGAACAGGGCGCGGGCGAGGCGCACGAACAGGGTGATGCCGATGATCATCACGACGATGGAGACGACGCGGCCCCAGGTGCCGGGCAGGGTGATGTCGCCATAGCCGGTCGTGGTGACCGAGGTGACGGTGAAATAGAGCGCGTCGATATAGCCGGCGATGCCGGTGTCGGCGCCGGCGAAGAAGGTGAAGATGAAGCTGGCGACGACGAACAGGAAGGTCAGCAGGTTGACGACGGCGCGACCCGTCTCCTCCCATTCGCGCAGGCCGTGCTTGCGCAGGGGCAGCCAGAGCGAGCCGCTGCGCGACAGCGTCCACAGCCTGAGGATGCGCAGGAAGCCGAAATTGGCGAGCCAGGCGGGCAGCAGCAGCGTGACGAGGATGAACAGGTCCACCAGCGTCGTCGGCTGGCGCAGCCAGCGCGGCATGTCGGTGGAGGCGAGGCCGCGCGCCACGATGTCGGCGAGGAGGAGGATGACGACAGCGAGGTCGATCCACAGATAGCTCGGCCGGTCGCGCAGGATCGGCCCGACGATGAAGAAGGCGATGATGGCGAGATCCACCACCAGCACGGCGCGCTGGAAGCGGACCGCGCCCGGCGCGTGGCCGTGATAGAGGAGCCGCAGCCTGCTGCGCAGGCGGGCGAGGCCCGATTGCGGCTCCGTCGTCGTGTCCATGGCCGCATCGTCGCACCGGCGCGGGGCGGGTGCAATGGAGGAGGCCGGCAGTCGGGATTGCCCGCCCGCCGCGTCGTCCCGGTGCCGGGAGGCCGGTCAGGCGCGGGCGCGCGCGGTGGCGTCGGCGAGCAGTTGCAGGTTGTTGTTGACGACGAGGCTGTCGGGCGCGAGTCGCTTGGCTTCGCGGAAATTCGTGAAGGCGGCGGAGAGGTTGCCGCGCAGCATGTAGGAATAGCCGAGGTTGTTGTAATATTGCGCGGTGCCGCCGGTCAGCTTGAACAGCGAGGCGTAGACGCGGTCGGCGAGGTCGAAGCGGCGGAGGCGGTCATAGGACGCGCCGAGGCCGACATAGCCCTCGGGGTTCTCGGGCGTCAGCTCCACGACGCGCTTGTAGAGCGCCGCCGAGTGGCCGAAATCGTTGTTGCGGAAATGCCTGCGGGCCTCGACCAGCGCGCCCTGCGCGGTGTAGCTGCCGATGTTGGAGAGCTCGGCGACTTCGAGCTTGCTGGAGCCGTAGGTGCTGAGCCCGCCCATGCTGGAACAGGCGGCCAGCAGCAGGGCCAGCGCCATGGCGGCGAGGACCGGGACGATGGTGCGGGTCATTGCGGAGCCTCCGGAGCGGCGCTCTCGTCGGCGCCGGGGATGACGAGGCCGTTGGCGCCGAGCCCGCCGACCTTGTACATGCCGCGATGCGAGGGATCGGTGGTCTCGCGCTCGAGATTGGCCTTGACGGCATCGCCGGCGCTGTAGGCGATCCCGTCGCTGCGCTGGAGATAGTCGTAGGTGCAGCCCCCGAGCAGCAGCGCGGCGATGCCGGCAGCAGCGAGGCGGGCGAGGACGTGCGGTGTCAACTGCCACTCTCCCCGAGGTCGATGATGTAGCCATAGGGGCCGACGATGCCGGCGCCGGCCTGGAAATCCTTGAGCATCTTCGGGGTCACCTCGAGCTGGCCGAAGGCGAAGAACTCGACGTCGTTGGCGGGCCGCGTCTGGTCGAGCGGGCTGGCGACCTGCTGGCCGGGCGTCGAGGGCTGCACGAGGCGCGGCGTGACGATGACGACGAGCTCGGTCTCGCGCTTCTGGTAGCTCGACGACTTGAAGAGCGCGCCGAGGATGGGCACGTCGCCGATCCAGGGGAGCTGGCTCTGGCTCATCGTCGTGTCGTTCTGCAGCAGGCCGGCGACCGAGAAACTCTGGCCGTCGCGCAGTTCCACGGTGGCGTCGAGATTGCGCGTGTTGAACACGGGATCGCCCGCCGAGGTGAAGCCGCCGATGCCGCTCACTTCGGGGGTGAGGTGGATCTGGATGCGGTCGTCGTCGAGCACGGCGGGGGTGAAGACGAGGCGGACGCCGAAATCCTTGTATTCGAGGTTCGTCGCACCATTGCCGTCGGAGACGCGGATGGGCACCTGGCCGCCGGCGAGGAAGCTGGCATTGACGCCGGACAGGGTCGTGAGGTTCGGCTCGGCGAGGGTGCGCACGAGGCCCTTGGATTCGAGGGCGTTGATCGTCGCGTTGAGGCTGATGCCGCCGCCCGAAAGCACGCTGGTGACGAAGGAGGAGAAGGAGGCGGCGCTCGCGGCCGGCGCGTCGGGGCCGCCGCCGATGCTGGCGCTCATGCCGCCCATGCTGCCGCCCCAGCGGATGCCCAGCTCGCGGCCGGCATCGCGGGCGGCCTCGAGGATGCGGACCTCGAGATTGACCTGCTGGCCGCCCTGCAGGGTCATCGTGTTGATGACCGCGGGATCGCCATACTGGGCGACGATCTCGAGCACCTTCTGCATCGAGACGCCGTCGGGCACCGTGCCGCCGAGGCGGACGCGGCCGTTGACCGTATCGACCTTGACCCGCGAACTGGGCAGGGCGGCGCGGATGGAGCGGGCCATGTCGGCGGTATCGGCGCCGACCTCGACCGCGAGCAGGCCGACCGGCACGCCGGCATCGGTATAGAGGTTGACCGTCGTCGTGCCGAAGGTGCGGCCGACGAGATAGAGCGAGCGGTCGGTGATGGGCTGGGCTTCGGCGATGGCGGGGTCGGCCGACATGATCTTGCCGACGGGGCCGGAGATGGTGACCGTCACGGCCTGCGACACGGGCAGGTTTATGCGCATCACCGAGGTGGTGGAAAGGTCGTAATGGACCGTCTGCGCGGCCGCCGGTGCGGCGGCGAGGGCGCCGAAGAGCAGGGCGACGAGGAGAAGGAGGGGGCGCGTGATCATTGCTGCATGAGACCGCTGTTCATGCCCGTCCAGAACGGGCTCGTCATCCGGATGGCCTGGTTGGCGACGGCTTCGCTCGACGAGGCCGTGTCGGCAAAATCGGTCATGGCGCGCAGCACCAGCGACAGCTCGCCGAGGCGGATCGAGTTGACGACGATCTGCGCCTGCGCCGGGTCGAGCTCGAGCGTGGCGATGGCCCGGTCGGCGAAGATTTCGGCGCGCGGATTGTCGGGGTCGGCGGGGGCGCCGGTGGTGCCGAGCTCGCCCAGCCGGGTGTCGATGGCGAGCACGCGGGCGTTCTGCGCGATGGTGCGGGAGACCTGGCCGGCGGCGGTGCCGCGGGTGAGCACGACATCCACCCTGTCATTGGGCACGACGAAGCCGCCGGCGGCGGATTCGGCGGCGATGGTGATGGAGACGCCGCGCATGCCCGGCTCGAGCACGGCGCTCAGATAGCCCTGGTCGGACCGCACGAGCTTGGCATTGCGGATGGGTTCGCCGGGGACGAATTCGAAGCGGGCCATGGCGCCGGCCATGTCGGCGACGGCTTCGGGCGTCGCGGCGTCGGTGATGTAGTCGGTGCGCAGCGCCTCTTCGGGCCAGGCCTGCCAGCCGACCGATTGCGGCGTCAGGCGCTGGCCGATGCCGATCTCGGCGGTGGCGACGAGCACCTGCACTGTCGGGGCGGGAGCGGGCGGCGGCGCCGCCGCGGTCTCGGTGGCTGCCTCGACGAGCGGCGCCGGGGGCGTGGCGGTGCCCTGCACCGCGAGCCAGGCCGCCGCGCCGCCGGCCACGAGGGCGACGGCGAGCAGCAGGATGCGCGAGGGCTTCAGCGCGCCGCGCCAGTCGAGCCCGGGGCCGGTGCCGGTGTCTTCGGGAGCCTCGATGTGCTTGCGACGGAACTCGGCGCGCAGCGCCGCGAGGCTTTCCGGCGCGCCGCTGGTGATGGGCGCGCGCTCGAGTTCGGCGCGGAGGCTGTCGAGCCGCTGGTGCGCGCCATTGGGCGGCGCGCCGGCGGCGATCGGCTCAATCTCCTCGACGGGCTCGGGCTCAGGCTCGGGCTGTTGCAGGCGGGGCGAGGCGGCGGCCTGCCGGGCTTCGGCGCGCAGGCGTTCGAGGCCGCTGCGATCGAGGCGCGGGGCCGCCGGCCGTCCGGTCGCTGCGGACATGTCTTCGCCGGGGTCTTCCCTCAACAGCATTGTCTTCGTACGCCGCAGCACAACGTCCTCGCCCTGCGGCCCATCGGCCGCGCCCCCCGAGCGGAGATGCCGCCGGTCTGCGTGGTTCTAGCGGAGAAGACTCACGGTTCGGTTCCAATGCGCGTGCAAGTGCGAGGCTTCCCGGTAAGGGCGCATTAGCCATCGACCCGCACGCGCAGCGTTTCAGGCGAACCAGGTGGTGCCGGGATACTGGTGGGCCCTGGCGACGTCGTCGTCGAGTTCGAGCCCGATGCCGGGCCTGTCGGAGAGCACGATGCGGCCGTTCTCGATGATGTCGCGCTTGTCGGTGGTGATGGTCTTCCAGTAGTCGCGGTGGAACCAGTGGAACTCGAGGATGAGGAAGTTGGGGATGGTGGCGCAGACATGGGCCGACGCCATCGTGCCGATGGGCGAGGACACGTTATGCGGCGCGAAGGGCATGTAGTAGAGCTCGGCCATGTTGGCGATCTTGCGGCACTCCGACAGGCCCCCGCATTTGGGGATGTCGGGCATGATGATGTCGACGGCCTGCTTTTCGATGAGATCGCGGAAGCCGTGGCGCAGATAGAGGTTCTCGCCGGCACAGATGGGGGTGGACGTCGCCTGCGTGATCTCGCGCATCGTGTCGACGTTCTCGGGCGGCACCGGCTCCTCGAGCCAGAGCAGATGGAACTGCTCGAGGTCCTTGGCGAGACGGATGGCGCTGTGCTTGTCGAGCAGCGTGTGCAGGTCGGCGGCGACATCGATGCCGGGGCCGGCGGCGGTCACCACCATCTCGGCGAGCTTGACCATGCGCTCATGCTCCCATTCGTTGGGAGTCATGTTGAAGCTGTCCTTGACGTACCATTCGGTCTCCGAGCCCGTATGGCCGTAGGCGCGGATGTCGAGATCGACCTTGAGGGCGGTGAAGCCGGCTTCGAGGACTTCGTCGACGACCTTCTTGACCTCGTCCATGTTCATGCCGGGCGAGACCTCGCAGTCGCAATAGACGCGGATGTCGTCGCGGAACTTGCCGCCCATCAGCTCGTAGACGGGAACGTTGAGGGCCTTGCCCTTGAGATCCCACAGCGCGATCTCGATGCCGGTGAGGGCGGTGATCAGCGCGCCGGCGAAGCCGCCCTCGAACACGAGGCTGCGGCGGATCTCCTCGAACAGCGCATCGATGGCGAACGGGTCGCGGCCTTCGAGGCGCGGCGCCAGCTCCTGGATGATGGCGATGGCCTGGTGGCCGCCATGCACGCATTCGCCGAGACCGGTAATGCCGGCGTCGGTCTCGATCCGCACCCACAGGTGCATGCAGTGGCCGGTGGTGGCGGCGGTCTTCACGGATGTGATCTTCATGCTGGCCCCTCGAAATCCCGGCACTGAACGGGCCGGATGTCGGGGAGCCTAGGTGAGGTACGTACCTCTGTCGAGAGGCGTCAGAACCGGATCTTGCGGAACGACTCGGGGTCGATGTCGAGCAGCCTGAGGTCGCGCGCCGCGGGGGCGCGGCGGGCCTCGATCGCGCCCGAGGCGCGGATGGCGGCGCCGAGGGTGACGAAACCGGTGTGGACGTGTCTGATGAATGTGTTGTGCATGTCTCTATCTCCTGACCGAAAGATAGGGACGCGGCGGCCGTCCTGTCAGGGCCTGCGGCGCATGCGAGCCATGCGCCCGCGTCAATCGGCGTCGGCGGCGAGGTCGGAGAGGATCTTGCCCTGACCGCGGGCGCGCAGGATCATCGGCACGATGAGGGCGAGGGCGGCGAGCGTCAGCAGGGTCGCGGCGAGCGGCGAGGTGAACAGCACCATGACGTCGCCCTGGCTGATGGCGAGGGCGCGGCGCAATTGCTGCTCGGCCATGGGGCCGAGGATCAGCCCGACGACGACCGGCGCGATGGGGAAGTCGAAGACGCGCAGCGCGTAGCCCATGAGGCCGAAGGCGAGCAGCAGGCCGAGCTCGACCAGCGAGGGGTTGGCGCCGATGGTGCCGAGCGTCGCGAACAGCAGGATGCCGGCATAGAGCCAGGGCTTGGGAATCGTCAGCAGGCGGACCCACAGGCCGATCATCGGCAGGTTGAGCACGACCAGCATCAGGTTGGCGATGAGCAGCGAGGCGATGAGGCCCCAGACCAGCTGCGGGTTCGAGGTGAACAGCAGCGGGCCGGGCTGCAGCCCGTATTGCTGGAAGCCGGCGAGCATGATGGCCGCGGTGGCGGTGGTCGGCAGGCCGAGGGTGAGCAGCGGCACGAGCGTGCCGGCCGCCGAGGCGTTGTTGGCGGCCTCGGGGCCGGCCACGCCTTCGATGGCGCCGTGGCCGAACTCGTCCTTGTGCTTCGAGAGCCGCTTTTCGAGGGCGTAGGAGAAGAACGTTCCGATCTCGGCGCCGCCGGCGGGCATGGCGCCGATGGGAAAGCCGATGGCGGTGCCGCGCAGCCAGGGCTTCCACGAGCGCGCCCAGTCGGCGGCGGTCATCAGCAGCGAGCCGCGCACGGGTTCGACCGTTTCGGGAGCGCGGCTGCCCTGGGCGGCGATGTAGAGCGTCTCGCCGATGGCGAAGAGCGCTACCGCCAGCGTCGTCACCTCGACGCCGTCGAGCAGGTCGGGAATGCCGAAGGCGAGCCGGCTCTGGCCCGTCTGCATGTCGATGCCGATGAGCCCGAGGGTCAGCCCGATGAACAGCGAGACGAGGCCGCGCAGGGTCGAATCGCCGAAGGCCGCCGAGACGGTGACGAAGGCGAGGATCATCAGCGCGAAATATTCGCGCGGCCCGAAGGCGAGAGCGAAGCTCACCACCCAGGGCGCGATGAAGGCGAGCGCGATGGTGGCGATGAGGCCGGCGACGAAGGAGCCGATGGCGGCGGTGGCGAGGGCGGGGCCGCCGCGCCCGGCGCGGGCCATCTTGTTGCCCTCGAGCGCGGTGACGATGGAGGCGCTTTCGCCGGGCGTGTTGAGCAGGATCGACGTGGTCGAGCCGCCATACATGCCGCCGTAATAGATGCCGGCGAACATGATGAGCGAGCCGCCGGGATCGAGCCGGTAGGTGACGGGCAGCAGCAGCGCGACGGTCAACGCCGGCCCGATGCCCGGCAATACGCCGACGGCGGTGCCCAGCGTCACGCCGATGAGGGCGTAGACGAGGTTCATCGGCATGAAGGCGACGCCGAGGCCCTGCCAGAGCAGACCGAAGGTTTCCATCAGGCGCCTCCGGGGCTCAGCAGCGACAGCAGGGATGCGAGCCCGTTGGCGAGGCTCGTTTCGAGCGGGCCGGCGGGCAGCGACAGCGACAGGCCGCGCGCGAAGATCAGCCAGATGAGGGCGGAGACGACGATGCCGAAGGGTATCGTCAGCCACAGGCGGCGCTCGCCGAAGCCGCGCGCGACGAGGCCGAACATCAGCCCCGTGGCAATGGAAAAGCCGGTGATACGCAGCGTCGCGATCTGCACCAGCAGCGCCGCCACGATCCACAGCACGGGCCGCAACTCCTGCGTCTCGCGTGCGGGGAAATCGCCGCGGACGGCCTGGACGATCGTCCAGACGCCGAGCAGGGCCAGGCAGCCGGCGACGACGTAGGGCACCGTCTGCGGCCCGATGCGCGCATATTGCACGACGCCGCCGACATGGCTCGTGTCCCAGGCGACGACGGCCGCCAGAGCGAGCAGGACGCCGCCGACGACGAGCGCCGCCCGATCGGGGCGGCGCTCAGATTTGCGGATGAGCTCCGGATCGCTCACGAGACGAGGCCGATGTCCTTGAGGATGGCCTCGGTGTTGGTGATCTCGGTCTCGAGCTGGTCGGCGAACGCGTCGCCGGCGAGCCAGGTGTTGATCCAGCCCTTGGTCTCGAGCGTCTGCTGCCAGGTGGCCGAGTTCACGACCTTCTCGATATCGGCGGTGATGGCCGCGACCTGGTCGTCGCTGAGGCCGGGCCCGGCCCAGATGCCGCGCCAGTTCTGCACGGCGAGATCGACGCCGCCCTCCGCGAAGGTGGGCGCGTCGACGATGGCGATGCGCTCGGGCGACGAGACGCCGAGCACGCGCAGCGCTCCGGACTCGACCTGCGACTGGAACTCGCCATAGCCGGAGATGCCGAGCGTCACCTGGCTGCCGAGCACGGCCGCCAGCGCTTCGCCGCCGCCCGAGAAGGCGATGTAGTTCACCTGCTTGGGATCGACGCCGACAGCCTTGGCGAACAGGCCCGCGGTGATGTGGTCGGTGCCGCCGGCCGAGCCGCCGGCCCAGGACACGGAGCCCGGATCGGCCTTCAGCTTGTCGACGAGATCCTGGAGGGTCTGCAACTCGGAGGCGGCGGGCACGACGATCACCTCGTACTCGCCGGTGAGCCGGGCGATGGGGGTGACGGCGTCGAGGGTGACGGGGGCGTTGTTGGTGAGGATGGCGCCCACCATGACGTAGCCGCCGACCATCAGCTTGCCCGGATCGCCATTGGCGTCCTGCGCGAACTGGGCGAGGCCG
>PJUF01000596.1_pt1 | contig 24594 bp, 16 predicted proteins | sample 1512191 | NCBI WGS metagenome assembly PJUF01 (sample SAMN08177673, study PRJNA422409) | Feces metagenome, whole genome shotgun sequencing project. | isolation source: Chicken feces (3) enriched on wood chips | host: Gallus gallus | place: USA: Madison | collected 2015-01-15 | reverse complement strand
TTTATGGCTGTTTAAACACGTTGTGATTAATGCGCTGCAAGATGAATTTTTCATCCATGCTGTCTATAACCCAGGTATGGTTAATTAAACCGGTACCTAATTTGGTGATGTTACATCTTTCTTCTACCAGTCCGTATTGCAGTAATATATCTTTAAGCATTGTCTGTATGAGATAAAGTTAAACCTTATTCTCAAAAATAGCTAAATGTTTGCTGAAGCCTTTACGCAAACGTTTGATTTAATTTATTGACTGTTTTTTTCTATCAGCTGAGATTCTATATAGATTTTATAAAAGCCTTCTTCCTGGTTATTTCCGGTTTCTAAGTTATGTATGAGATTAAGCAAAATTTCTGCCGCAGTTTCACCTTGTTTATAAGGAAATTGCTCTACCGATGCCAATGGTGCATGTTCCATATAATTGAAAAGAGGAAGATTAGAATAACTTACAAATTCAAGATCCTTATTAATCTGTAATCCTAGTTTAGCTACATGTTTTATGGCGTAAAGAGCAGCGTAATCATTAAAAGTAACAATGGCTGTAGGTTTACGCTTATTTTTAAAAAGCTCTTCTAACGCGTTTTGGGTGCCTTTTTCAGACAGGTCGCAATTGATAACCAGTGATGGATCAAACTTTAAACGATTTTTAGCCATCGCTTTAATATAACCCTCTTTTCTTTCTTTACTGGCATAAAGTGTTTGCGGGCCGTTGATAAGACCTATACTTCTATGTCCTTTTTTTAAGAGATAGTTTACAGCTTCTATGGTGCCGGTTTCCATGTTACACACCACATAATGCATATTTTTATAGGGAGGAATACAATCGAAGAAAACTACCGGAATATTATATTTTTTTAAATTTTCGAAATGCTCAAAAGAGGCTGTGGTTTTACTAACCGAAATAAGTAAACCGTCTACCCGATGATTAATCATCTTTTCTACCAATGTTTTTTCCTTCTGTTCATCATCATGAGACTGTGCAAATAAAACACTATAGTTCTTTTGGTAGGCAACGTCTTCAATAGCACTCATCGCGGTAGCAAAAAAAGCCTCTGAAAGCTCAGGGACAATAATTCCTATGGTGTTGGTTTTTCCTTTCTGAAATGAAATAGCCGCTAAATTTGGCGTGTAACCAAGTTGCTCAGCCAGCTTTTTTACTTTTACCCTGGTGCTAAACCCAATACTTGGATGATCTTGCAAAGCCCTGGAAACGCTGGAGATAGACAAATTCATCTTCCGGGCAATTTCTTTAATGGTAACGGGCTTATTTTTCATTTTATTTGCTTGCTTTTCTATGGTTCATAATCTATTAACTATGTTCAATTGACTATAGATTATGAACTATTATCTACCAAATATACTGTTTTTTATGCTAAGTCAAACGTTTGCGTAGAGTTGCCCAAAAGATGCTGTAGAAATTTAAACTAACTTCAAATTACATAATATAGAGAGAGATGGAAAATAAAAAAATATTAGTTACAGGTGGTACGGGCTATATAGGCTCGCATACAGTGGTAGAATTGCAACAAAAAGGCTACGAAGTAGTTATTGCTGATAACCTTTCGAATTCTGATATTTCTGTACTAGATAGGATAGAAAAAATAACAGGGATAAAACCTGCTTTTAAATTGATAGATCTGGCTGATGAAAAAGCAGTTAAAGCATTTATAGCAGAAGAAATTCCAGATGTTAGCAAGGTGATTCATTTTGCGGCCTATAAAGCTGTGGAAGAATCTGTACGCGAACCTCTGAAGTACTATTACAATAATTTTTATTCGTTAATAAACCTATTAACTGCTTTTGAAGGCAAGCAGGTAGATTTTGTGTTTTCTTCATCCTGTACAGTTTATGGCGAGCCTGATACTTTACCGGTATCAGAAGCTGCACCAGTGAAAAAAGCGACATCGCCTTATGGAAATACCAAACAGGTTGCCGAGGAAATTTTAGAAGAAACGGCCAATGCAAAAGATAACTATAAGGTAATTTCTTTGAGGTATTTTAATCCTGTTGGCGCACATGATACTGCATTAATAGGAGAGCTTCCAAAGGGTGTGCCTCAAAATCTGGTGCCATTTATTACGCAAAGCGCTATAGGTAAACGCGGGCCAATAACCGTTTTTGGCAATGACTATGATACGCCAGACGGAAGCTGTATCAGAGATTTTATTCACGTAGTAGATCTGGCAAAAGCCCACGTAGCTGCTATAGAAAGATTAGAAAAAAAAGAAGGTAAGCGTTACGAGGTATTTAATGCGGGCACCGGCACCGGTTTTTCTGTGCTAGAACTTTTAGAAGCATTTGAAAAGGCCACCGGAGTAAAGCCACAGTATAAAATAGGCGAAAGAAGAGCCGGAGACATTATCAAAGTATGGGGCGATGTTGAAAAATCTAAACGTGAGCTAAAGTGGCAAACCGAATTATCTGTAGACGAGATGATGCGCTCTGCCTGGGAGTGGGAGAAGTTTATTAAAGAGAAATTATAGATTTCGAGTAATAAGTAATTACATTAAAAAAGCCTGTAGACGTCATTTCCTCTGCAGGCTTTATTGTGTTTTACCAATAATCTAATTGTACTTATTTGTATATTATTTCATCACTTAACGTAAAATAGCGATATTGTATTAAATGTAATTTGATGGTGGATTATAAGGGACTCTCAGATCAGAAATTATTTAATTTGCTAAAAAAGGATGACAGATTGGCTTTTGCCGAGATTTACAATCGTTATAAAGGGCCTCTATATATACACGCTTATAATAAGCTTCGTGATAAAGAAGAAGTGCGTGATATTCTGCAACAATTATTTTCAATACTTTGGATGAAGAGATTAGAGATAGACCTTAAAACCCATCTGTCGGCATATCTTTTTGCAGCAGTAAGAAACCGTGTTTTTAAAGTAATAGCACACAAAAATGTAACATCCAATTATATAGCGTCTATACAAAAATTTGTAGTTCAGGAAGAGTGTATTACCGATTATAAGGTCCGTGAAAATGAGTTTCGAAAAATGATTGACAAGGAAATTGCCTTATTGCCACCCAGAATGCGTGAGATATTTGAAATGAGTAGAAAAGATTATCTGTCTCACAAAGAAATAGCAGATAATTTGGGTCTTTCTGAGCAAACCGTATCAAAACAAATAAGCAATGCACTTAAAATTCTTCGTACAAAGCTGGGCTTTTTTGCATATATGGCAGTACTTTTGAAACTTTAATATAAAAAAGCAACTTTTTTTTATTTTTATCTACCTGTTTGATTCGGGTTAAGGGTCTATAGTATAAAAGGGCAAAGCTCTTTAGTGCAAGATGGATATACACCAAATCAAAGAATTATTATTAAAGTATGAGCGAGGGACTTGTACAGAGGAGGAGAAAGCTCAACTGGAAACCTGGTACATACGGCAGGAAATTCCCCCTGTATTCGAACTATCGGAAACAGAGCTGGATACCGAGCTGAATAAAATATGGAAATCACTTGAAGAAGAAAATAAAGTTGTCCGTATAAGACCTTTATGGGCTAAAATAGCAGTTGCAGCAAGTATTCTTTTCTTTTTTACAGCAGGCATCTACTTTTACTTGAATCAGTCTCCGGTTTCTGATAAAGATATTACCGAGCTTGTAGAAAATACAAATGATGCAGATCCGGGAAGTAATAAAGCTATATTAATTGATGCGTCCGGCAAACAGGATCATCTGAATGAAGAAGTGTTGGTTGTCTCGGAACATATAGCAATGACAGCCAGAGAAAGAAAAGTAGCTTATAATACCGTTCTAACACCTAAGGGAGGACAATATCAGGTAATACTTTCTGATGGTACACGTGTTTGGTTAAATGCAGCATCATCTTTAAAATACCCTGTCTTATTTTCTGAAAAAGAACGCAAGGTAGAACTTAGTGGCGAAGCTTATTTTGAGGTTGCCCATGATCCTTCAAAACCGTTTAAAGTAGTTAGTAATAATCAGTTTGTAGAAGTATTAGGTACACATTTTAATATAAATACCTATTCAGACGAGCCTGAAGTTAAAACCACTTTATTAGAAGGAGCGGTTAAAGTGTCTTCATTATCAGCAGATAATGCATCTGGTCTTATTCTTAAACCTGGCGAACAGGCGGTTTACACCGCAGGACGTATAGCTAAAACGAAGATAGATACAGAACAGGTGGTTGCATGGAAGAACGGTTTCTTTCAGTTTGAAAATGCATCTCTGGAAACGGTAATGCGCCAGATTGCCAGATGGTATGATTTGGAAGTTGAATATAGGAGCGAGATATCCCAAAGAGTTTTTAACGGAAAAGTTTACCGTAACATGAGTTTATCAAAAGTACTTAGCGTGTTAAGTTTTTCTAAAGTGAATTACAAAGTGGAAGGAAAAAGACTAATAATAACACCTTGAAAAGTAACCAACTTTAAACCTTATAAATAAATATGATTAGATATTTGCGACAGAGAAATTAAACAGAATTAAAAGGTTAAAAAAGAAAACCGTGGAAGTGTTGGACGCACAACCACGGCAAATTCCTGGATTAACCCTTCCGCCCGGGGGGCGGAATAAATAATTTGCAGAATTGATTTAAATATTAACCCAAGCAGTACAAATGTATGAAATTTAGTGCTATCAGCAAGGCTATGCGCTATTGCGCACAGTTGATTATTAGAAAATTATGGAGGGCGGCAGACCTGAGAGAAATCCTGATTGCTGACGCCACCATTAAAAAGTGGATGATGAGGATTAACCTGACTACAATCCTGTTGATTATTGGCCTCGTTCAGGCAAGTGCCGAAGGGTTTAGCCAAATAAACCTAAACGAAAAGAACGCATCGCTTAAAAAAGTGTTCAGAGTTATTGAAAGCCAAACCGGTTTTGTTTTTTTCTACAATGATTTGGATTTGGATAAAGAACTGATTACCGTTAAACTTAAAAACGGCAGTATTGGCCAGGCAATGGATAAATGTCTGAAAGAATTACCCCTTTCTTACATAATTGTTGACCAAACCGTAGTGGTATCTAAAAACGAGGAATCGGATAGAAACACTTCTGCCCGTCAGATTTTAGATGTAAGGGGAAAAATTACCGACAACAAAGGAGAGCCGCTACCAGGGGCTGCTGTTAGGGTAAAAGGTACAAATATCGGTGCAATTACCGATGTTAATGGTAATTTCTATTTAAGGTCTTTAGATCCACAATCGGTTTTGGTGATTTCTTATACAGGTTTTGTTACCCAGGAAATAGCTGTAAACGGGCGCAGAGAATTAACGGTTTCTATGGTAGAAGACAGCCAAAGGTTAAATGAATTGGTAGTAATAGGTTACGGTACACAAAATAGCAGTGAGGTAACAAGCGCTATAAGTACTTTTAAACCTACCACAGAAAATGCCAGACCTGTTTTAAGTGCAGACCAAATGATTCAGGGTAGAATGGCTGGTGTTAGTGTTGCCGCGGCTTCGGGTACTCCGGGTGCGGCAAACAGGGTAAGCATACGCGGTACAGGATCTTTAACAGCAAGTAACGATCCCTTATATGTGATAGATGGTGTTCCGGTGGTAAACCAAAGTACTTCTGTATACAATTTTGGCGAAAACATAAATCCGTTAGCCGCTTTAAATCCCAATGATATTGAATCTATAGATGTGCTTAAAGATGCTGCGTCTGCTGCTATATATGGGTCAAGAGCAACAAATGGTGTAATTATTATTACTACAAAATCAGGATCTAAAGGGAAAAGCAATATTAACGTAGATGCTTACACAGGCTTACAGAATGTGCCTAATTTGGGTAATCTGAAAATGGTAAATTCTGATTTGTATGTAGAAATAGCTAATGAGGCTATAGATAATTATAATCTGCAATATGGTTATTCTCCGGGCGCTACAAATTATATACAGCGTATTCAAAATCCTTATCCGGGCATGCCAGATACAGATTGGCTTGATTTAATCTTGCGAACAGCAAAAACCAATAGCGTAAATCTGTCTTTTTCTGGAGGAGGCGATAAAGGAACTTATTTTATTTCAGGTAACTATACCGACCAGGAAGGAACAATTATCACAAATAAATACAAAAAGTATACAGCCAAAGTAAACCTTACACAAGATCTAAATTCCTGGTTAAAGGTAGGCACTAATACCAATTTTAGCTATTCAAAAAATATACGAGTACCGGGCTCTAATCTTGGGACATCAACTTTGCCTAAAAGTTTGTCTCAGAGGCCGTTTGACAGACCCTACAAACCAAATGGAGATTATTACGTTGGCGGAACAAATGATTTGGTGTATCATAACTCTCTTCAGGTATTAAATGAGGAAAACGTATTTCTGGATAATTACAGGTTGTTGGGGAATATTTTTGCTGATGTTAAATTAGCTAAAGATCTGGTATTTAAGACCAGTTTGGGAACCGACCTGATACACGTTCAGGATTATGTTTATTATAACCAAAAACACCCTTACGGCACAGGTAATGGAAGAATAATTGATAACAGAAATCTGGTTAGCAGTATTGTATTTGAAAATACCCTGAATTACAGAAAATCAATCACTGATCTAAATATAGATGCACTTGCCGGACATTCTTTCCAAAGAACTACAAACAGCACTTCGGGTATTGATGGTAATGGTTTCCCTTCTTCTTCGTTTGATGTGTTAACCGCTGCATCGGTAATAGCAGATGCTTCTACTAATTTGTTTGGCAATGCCTTAGAATCATATTTTGGAAGGGTAAACCTGGCATATCAAAGTAAATATTTACTGAGTATGTCTATGAGGGCTGATGCTTCTTCCAGGTTTGCACCAGAAAATCGCTGGGGTTATTTCCCGTCTGCTTCTTTAGGTTGGCAGGTATCAAAAGAAGATTTCTGGAATGTAGATAGAACTGATTTAAAATTGAAAGTAAGTTACGGTGCTACGGGAAACCAGGAAGGAATTTCTAATTATGCTTATCAGGCGTTAACAGGAGGCGGGTATAATTATAACACCTCTAGCGGTATAGCTGTAACCAGTTTAGGAAACAGAGATTTGACCTGGGAAAAAGCAAACCAGTTTGATGTGGGTATAGATATTGGAATAGACAATAACAGATTTAATTTTCTGATAGACTATTTTGTTAAAAACACCAACAACCTTCTTTACAGCAAGCCTATCTATTCAACTTCTGGTTTTACAAGCATCATCAGCAATATTGGTTCTATGAAAAATCATGGCTTAGAATTAGGCCTTACCGGAAATTTTGATGTAGGTGCGGTGAAATGGAATACCGGTTTTAATATCTCTTTTGTTAAGAACAAATTAACATCACTAATAGGAAATGATGAGTTAATTTCCATCGGATCTAACCGAGCTTTAGAAGTGGGCAAGTCATTGGGTTCATTCTGGGTATACAAGCAAACAGGTCTTTATCAGGACGATACCGAAGTGCCGGCACCATTGTACAATATCGGTGTAAGGGCAGGAGACGTAAAATACGAAGATGTAAACGATGACGGTAATATTGATATCAATGACAGACAAATTGTAGGCAACTCTTCTCCAAAACTGTATGGTGGCTGGAATAATACGTTAAAATATAAAGACTTTGATTTCACCATGTTCTTTACGTTTATGCAGGGCAATGATGTTTATGCAAGCTGGCGTATAAACACAGAACGTTTAGGGGCAAATGCTTTTAATACAAGCGAGCAGGCAGCATTGGGAAGATGGACGGGCCCTAATACCAGTAATGAAACTCCACGAGCTGTTTACGGGTTGAGTTACAATTATTATAATTCATCAAGATTTCTGGAAGATGGATCTTTTATCCGTTTGCGCAGCCTCTCTTTGGGTTACCAGCTGCCTGCAAAATGGTTAGACCCTATTAAGGCCAAACGAATGAGGGTATATGTACAGGCAGATAATTTATTCCTGCTTACCAAATACTCTGGACTGGACCCGGAAGTAAGCAGCAATATGAATCCGTTATTTATTGGAGAAGATAATTTAGTGTTGCCGCAGCCGCGTACCATAAACTTTGGTGTAAATCTTAATTTTTAACAAGTATGAAAAAGCATTTAGTATATATAAAAGTACTTTTAGTTGTACTGCTCACATCTTGTGGTAAACAGCTAGATATCTATCCGCATTCGGCAGCATCTACAGAAAGTCTTTCACAAGACGATATAGAAGCATTCCTATCGGGTGTTTATAACAGAGTACAAAATTCACCCGGAACAGAGTCTTATGTGATTTTTGATTTGGTAGGCGGGAATTTTATTAACTCTGCAACAACAGGTTCAGGCGGCATTAATGCCTTTATTAATAATATTTTAAGACCAGAACAGGGCTTAATGAGTACTTCCTGGAATGGGTATTACTCAGCTTTATATCAGGTAAATAATTTATTGAATTCGGCGTCCCTTATGTCGCCATCTTCAAGAAAGAATGAAATTGAGGGAATAGCCCATTTTTTTCGGGCGTATATCTATTACAACCTGATTACACGCTGGGGTGGTGTACCGCTTATCGAAAAAAACACTTTGGAAAAATTACCCAGAAATTCTGAAGCCGAAGTTTGGAGTTTCATCGAAAAAGAACTAACAGCGGCTATAAATAATGCGCCAGATTTTTCAGCTAATAATTATTATCTGGTTTCTAAATCTGCAGCAAAAGCGTTTATGGCCCGTGTAAAGCTGGCACAAGGTAAAAACTTAGAAGCAGCACAACTTGCAGAAGAGGTAATTTCTTCACAGTTATTTAAGTTAGATGCTTTTGAAAAAATATTCAGGGGCGTTCAGAACTCGGAAGTAATTTTCGCCTTCAGAAATTTAACAGCAGAGTCTGGTATTAAAATCAGCAGCCTGTTTTATACGTACGCACATCCGGTAAAAGGGAGCTACGTATATAAGCCTACGCAGGAAGCTATGGGGCTTTTTGAGGTGTCGGATAAAAGAAAGAATATATCTGTAGATACCTATAGCGGTAGTGATGTTTTAAACAAGTATCCAAGCGGACAAGCCGGTACAGATCCTTTTATTGTTATCAGATTAGCCGAAATGTATTTAATAAGTGCAGAAGGAAGAGGAGTAACCAATGGCTTATCCAGGTTAAATGAATTAAGAGAAGAACGCGGTCTTGCACCTGTTAACCCTTCTGAAGAAGAATATATAGACGCTATTCTATTAGAAAGAAGAAAAGAATTTTTAGGGGAAGGCTTTAGATGGTATGACTTAGTTCGCTTAAATAAAGCCATATCTGTATTAGGGTTGGCTAAAGGGCAGGTTAAATTTCCAATCCCAACAAATGAGCTCGGTCTTAATACATTGTTAGAGCAAAATGATTACTGATAATTCATAAACTAATAAGCTTAAAAATGAAAACTAATTATAGATATAAGGTTTTATTGAATGTCGTGTTTTTTGCATTCTTTATTGTTACCGGATGCAAGAAAAGTGATTCTCAGCCTATTCAGGTTGAGAAAGAATATGCAGCAATTACAAAGTCCATTACAGAAAGCTCTGGTATTGTTGCAAAAATATTTTCAGACACCACATTTACAGTAAGCGAAGGAGTAGAAGAAACCGATATTCACTTTTTGAACAAAAATGGCTACTCTACTAAAGTATTTATCTTAAAGATAGATTTAAAGAACCCTAATCTCAGCCTTAAGGTGGGGACGCCATATAATTCAACAGCTTATAGTAAGCAAACCGTTACAGATATGGCTAAATATGTAGATGCACCATCAAATCGGGTAATTGCTGGTATTAATTCAGATTTTTATCATACCGGCACATTAGTGCCAATAGGAATACTTTATAAAGATGGTGTAGGAATTAAAACTGCTTTTAGCGATAATACTGGCCGTATAGACCAGGGGTTAAGCTTTTTTGGAATACTAAAAAATGGTACTGCCGTTATTGGAAACAATACTACAGACTATACTGCGCTAAGTTCTCAATTACAAGATGCTACCGGCGGCGGGGTTTTTCTTGTGAAAGATTCTAAAGAAGTTTCTACCACATTTAATACCGTAGAGCCCAGAACGGCTATTGGCGTAACAGAAAATCAGGAAGTATATTTTGTAGTGGTTGATGGCAGAAATTTCTATTACTCTAATGGTATTAATTACGAGCAATTGTCAAAATTATTTGTTTCTCTTAATGTAAAAGATGCTATTAATTTAGACGGAGGCGGTTCTTCTACTTTTGTGATTAAAAACCCTTTAGCTCCTGTTTGGCAGGTAAGAAACAGGCCTTCAGACGGCTCTCCAAGGGCAGTAGCAAATTCATGGTTATTAGTAGCCAATCAACCTTAAATATTCTGACATAAAGCTTTAAACAATGAAAAATATAATCATATATTTATTTCTTATTGGAGGAATTCTAATTTCTTCATGTAAAAAGGAAAAAGCAAGTCCTGCAAATTCTTCTCAGCCGGTTGTTCTATCTATTTGGCCAAATAACGGTACAGGTTCTACAATTGTAACCATTTACGGGAGAAATTTTAGTAAGGTTGCGCAAAATAACAAGGTTAAATTTAATGGGGTAGAAGCCGTTGTTATAGAAACAACCGAAGGCGCCTTGCAGGTAGTTTCGCCAGAAAATGCCACCACAGGCAATGTAACCGTTACAGTTCAAGACACAGAAATTATCGGCCCGTTATTTACCTATATAGAAGTTTCTGACGAATATTTGGTAAGCACTTTTGCAGGTAACGGAACTGCCGGTTTTATAAATGCCAATGGTGTTGATGCCAGGTTTAGAAACATAGAAGGTGTGGTGGAGGATTTTCAGGGAAATCTTATTATTACTGACAGAGCAAACCACGCTATAAGAAAGGTTTCTCCATCAGGTGAAGTAACTACTATCGCAGGAACTGGAGTTGCAGGTTATATAGACGGGCCAGTGGCTAATGCCAGGTTTAGTAACCCCTGGAAATCTGCTGTTGATCCTCTCGGAAATATTTATGTAGCAGACCGAGATAACCACCGTATCAGAAAAATTTCTACAGATGGTATGGTAACCACAGTTGCAGGTTCTGGTTCTGGTTTTGCAGATGGTGCAGCCGCTACAGCTAAATTCAACCAGCCAATTGACGTAGCAGTTGATGCGCAAGGCAATATCTTCGTTGCTGATAACAGTAACCATCGTATCCGTAAAATCACTCCTGCCGGTATAGTAAGCACTTTTGCCGGAAACGGAACAGGAGCATTTGCAGACGGCACAGGTACTGCGGCTCAGTTAAGGCAGCCCTCAGGTATTTATTTTGATAAGCAGGGTAATTTAATTTTAGCAGATAGAGGAAACCAGCGCATTAGAAAAATAACACCAGCTGGTGTTGTAACTACTATCGCCGGCACTGGCACAGCGGGTTATGTAGATGGCGAAGCCGATGTTGCTCGTTTTGCAGATCCTTACGGCATAGGAATAGATAAAGACGGAAATATTTTAGTAGCCGATTTAAATAACCATAAAATAAGAAAGCTAACACCGCAGGGAGTGGTTAGCACTTTGGCGGGTAGCTCTTCTGGTTATACAAATGGTATTAATGCAGGCGCACAGTTTAGCAGTCCGGTAGATTTATATGTTAATGCAGCCGGAGATATTTTCGTCGCCGATAATAGTAACCATGCTTTACGTAAAATAAGAAAAATAGACTAATGAAACTTTTTAAAATTGTTCTCTATCCTCTTATAATTTTATGTTTAACTGCAAATGTTAAAGCACAAACGCTAAACGTTGGAACTTTTAATATCAAAAATGACAACGCTAAGGATGGTCTTGATGCATGGAAATACAGAAAAGGGATTGTTCCTGCTTTGATAAAATTTCATGAATTTGATTTACTCGGGATCCAGGAGGCTTTTTCTTCTCAAATGAAAGATCTTCAGGATAGCTTGCCTGAATACGCTTATGTAGGGAAAGGCCGAGATGACGGACAAGGTAAAGGAGAATATTCTGCAATATTCTACAAGCGGGATAAATTCAAATTCATTAGAGAAGGACAATTTTGGCTGACGGAAAAAGATATATATGTACCTGGTAAAGGTTGGGATGCTGCCCTGCCAAGAATATGTACATGGGTGGAGCTGAAAGATAGAAAGTCAGGAAAAAAACTTTTTCATTTTAACACTCATTTTGATCACAGAGGAAAAGTAGCAAGAGTAGAAAGTGCCAAACTCATTTTGCGCATGATTAAAGAAATTGCAGGAAAATCACCAGTTATTTTAACTGGTGATTTTAACCTCGATCAGCACAGCGAGATCTACACGATTCTTAATGATTCAGGTATGTTGAAAGATGCATACGTATCTGCTCCATTAAAGTATGATTTAAACGGAACTTTCAATGCATTTAATAGTAATGCAGTTACAAAAAGCCGGATAGACCATGTTTTCCTGAGCTCCCATTTCAAAGTATTCAAATATGGAGTGCTAACGGATTCTTACAGAAATAAAACAGAAGCAGAAAAAGCACATTCCGATAACTTTCCGGGCGAAGTTCATTTATATAAGGCAGAGCCGGCCCTTCCCTCAGATCATTTTCCAGTATTTGTAAAAACTAAGTTTTAAATCAATTAATGAAAAATATAACAAAACAGCTTTTAGCTGTGTGTATGATATTTGCAAATTTTGCAGCCCGGGCACAAAATCACGACGATTTCATTTACAAAAATCCGAAAGCACCTGTAGAAGAAAGAGTAAAAGATTTATTAGGCCGGATGACCTTGAAGGAGAAGATAGCGCAAATGCGTCATATCCATGAAAACGATTATGATATCAACAAAAAAGTTGATCTGGAAAAATTAAAGCAATCTACCGGAGGGTTAAGTTATGGATGTGTAGAGGCTTTTCCTTACTCGTCAAAAGAATACGCAAAAGCTATATACGATATCCAAAAACATATGAGGGAAAATACCCGGCTCGGAATTCCGGTTATTCCTATAATGGAAGGAATGCATGGAACAGTACAAGACGGTTGTACCATATATCCACAATCTATTGCAATAGCTGCAACATTTAATCCGGATTTTACCTATAGAATGGCAAAACACATCGCTCAGGAAACCAAAGCAATGGGTGTAAAACAAATTCTTTCACCCGGACTAGATTTAGCCAGAGAATTGCGTTGGGGAAGGGTAGAAGAAACTTATGGGGAAGACCCATTTTTGGTATCGCAGATGGGCATAGGGTATGTAAAAGCTTTAACAGAAGCTAATATTATTCCTACGCCCAAACATTTTATAGCACACGGTACACCAACAGGTGGTTTAAATCTGGCAAGTGTAGAAGGAGGTAAAAGGCAGTTATATAGTCTTTATTTGCAGCCGTTTGAGAAAATTATAAAAGAAACAGCGCCACTTTCTATCATGAATTGCTACAGTTCTTACGATGGAGAGGCTGTTACAGGTTCTGTGGCTATCATGACAGATCTGTTGCGGAAACAATTAGGCTTTAAAGGTTATGTTTATTCAGATTGGGGGTCAATAACCATGTTAAATAGCTTCCACAGGACAGCAATTTCCATAGCCGATGCCGCAAGACAAGCGGTAGAAGCAGGTATTGATCTGGAAGCTGGAAGTAAAAACTATACGCATTTAGAGGAATTGATAAAGCAGAACAAAATAGACCTAAAATATATTGACGCTGCGGTATCTAATATTTTATATGCAAAGTTTGCTTCCGGATTATTTGAAGATCCTCTTCCGGATACTGCCGCATTAAAAAAATATATACATACGTCGCAGTCGGTAAAATTAGCCAGAGAAATAGCCGAAGAATCTATAGTCCTTTTGAAAAATGACGGCCTATTGCCTCTGGATATCAATAAAATAAAGTCTTTAGCGGTAGTAGGCCCAAATGCAGACCAGGTACAGTTTGGAGATTACACCTGGAGCAGAAATAATAAAGACGGAGTAACTCCTTTACAGGGTTTGCGAAACTTACTTGGAAATAAAGTACGCATTAATTATGCCAAGGGATGTGATATAACTTCTAAGGATGTTTCCGGATTTAAGGAAGCGTTAAATGCAAGTCGAAATAGCGATGTAACCATTGTTTTTGTAGGTTCTCAAAGTGCCTCTCTGTCTCGCGAATACGAAAATTCAACCAGTGGCGAAGGGTTCGATCTAAGCAGTTTAAACCTTACCGGCGTACAGGAAGAGCTAATTAAATCACTTAAAGAAACAGGTAAGCCCGTAATTGTGGTATTGGTAACAGGCAGGCCATTTGCAATGTCATGGGTTAAAGAGAATATCCCGGCAATATTAGTGCAATGGTATGGAGGGGAGCAGCAAGGTAATGCTATTGCCGATGTATTATTTGGAAAAGTAAACCCTTCCGGAAAGTTGCCGGTTTCTTTTCCTAAAAGCACAGGTAACCTTCCTGTGTTTTATAATTATTTCCCGTCAGACAAAGGTTATTATAAAAAAGGCGGGAGTGAGGAAAAGCCAGGTAGAGATTATGTGTTTGAAACACCCGGAGCATTATGGTCGTTTGGATATGGTGGTAGCTATACAAAATTTCAGTTTGATAATGTTAGATTTTCTAAGGATAAATTAAAAGATAGCGACACACTTTTTGTGCAGCTGGATATTACAAACACAGGAAACCAGGCGGGAAAGGAAGTTGTGCAAGGATATTTAAAAGATGTATTCAGCTCGGTAGTAACTCCTGTAAAACAACTAAAAGCTTTTCAAAAAGTTAATTTAAAAGCCGGCGAAAGGAAGACGGTTACATTATCTTTCCCGGTTGATGATTGGTATTTATACGATAAAAATTACGAACGGAAGGTTGAAGACGGAGAGTTTGAAATTCAGCTCGGATCTGCTTCTGATGCCATATTCTATAAAAAAACGGTAAGGGTAGGCGAAGAAGATGGAGGGCTGAACCAAACTGTTTCATCTGTAGAGCAGCTGCCTAAAGGAGAAATGATTCAAATTACCGGAACCGTAAGAGATGTACAATCTACCAGGCTTTCGGGCGTAAAAGTTTCTGTAAAAGGTGAAGATCTATATACATTAACGGATGAAAAAGGTAACTACGAAATAAAAGCCCGTATTAATGATGTTTTGGTTTTTTCCTATAAAGGATATGCTGGTAGAGAAGTGCGTGTTTACGATAAAAAACCAATAAGTATAAGGCTTGAACAATAGATTTATGTAGTAAAAGAACAATTAACCAATTATAAACCAAATTTTTATCATTATGAACCGAAGTTCCATTTTATTTCTGTTTTTTTACATGTTTGACATTCTTCTCCTGCAAAGAAGAAATTGATAATCAATTAAAGAATGATGTAGTAAATGCATCGCAAAAAAATAAAGTTGGCTTAGCGGCAACAACAAACTTGTCAACTATAGTAGTAGGCACTTATAATGTGCGTACAGATATATCTGCCGATGCGCCTGATAACAAATGGTCGGATAGAAAATCAATGATTGCCGATATGATTGAGACCTATAAATTTGACGTTTTTGGCGTACAGGAAGCAAAAGATAATCAGATGTCTGATTTGCGTTCGCTATTACCCGGGTATAATGCCTTAGGTTCTGGAAGAAATAGCGACGGTACAGGAGAGCATACTGCCATTTTTTACAATAAAAATAAATATACCGTTTTATCGAGTGGAAATTTTTGGCTTTCAGAAACACCCAATGTTAGCGGCAGTATCGGTTGGGACGCGACCTATCCTAGAGTTTGTACCTGGGCTAAGATAAAAGAAAAAACAACCGAAGAATTTTTCTATTTCTTTAATACACACTTAGATCTAAAAAAGCTGGCGCAAACAGAGAGTATACAGCTCATACTTTCAAAAATAGGGCAGATTGCCGGAACCAACCCTGTAGTATTAACAGCAGACTTTAATTTTGACCAGTACAGTGTGCGATATACAGCTTTGAATAATTCTGGTAAATTTACCGACGCTTATCTGCTCAATAAGTATCCTTATAATCCGAAAGGACATACTTATAATGGTTTTGATGTAAATTATGTTTCTGATAAAAGGGTGGATCACATCTTTGTCTCACCACATTTTCAGGTAGATCAATACGGCATTTTAGCCGATATCTACAATAATAAATTACCATCAGATCATTATCCGGTAAGAGTATTATTAAACTCCAGCTCATCTCCAGACCAGCCCTCAAGTGCAAGTATTCCTTATGGGCAGGTTATAAACATTAAAGGCAACAACAATAAATATGTTTCCAGCAATAATGGAAATACCTATATGAAATGTGATCGGGTAACTACCGGTTTATGGGAAAACTTTCAGGTTATTAACGCCGGTAGTGGCCGTGTATATTTAAAAGCAATGAACATGTATGTCTCCTCAGAATTTGGGAAAATACCAATGAGCTGTGATAGGGCAACGGCCGGTAGCTGGGAAAGGTTTGATTGGATTCCTAATGCGGACGGCTCTTTTTCTTTGCGGGGAAGTAATGGCAGATATGTTTCATCTGGCAACGGAACTTATGATATGACATGTAGTTCTGTTGAAGTACAAAGTTGGGAAAAGTTTAGGTATTAACAATGGCTAACCCTTTATTCATAAAACCTGGGGGACAAAATCTTTAGAAGTTCATTTTTAATTACACAATCATAGTTATCAGATTCAGGCAAGCGCCGGCAATTTGCCGGCGCTTGCCTTTTCAAATGAAATGGATAAAACATTAACTGCCTTAAAATACTGATGTATTGTATCATCTGCGTAATTCCGCAATATTCTTACACCATGCTTATTTCAACAATCTCACTTTATATAAATCATTTCTCCTGTCTTTTAATACCCTTACTGTTCCAAAATGGTGTAGTTCGTCTAGTAAATTTAAATCAACATCTGCCATAAGAACCATTTCTGTATTTGCCGTGGTTTCTGCTTTAATAGCATTGGTTGGGAAAGCAAAGTCAGACGGTGTAAAAACCGCAGATTGCGCAAACTGAATGTCCATATTATTTACTTTCGGTAAATTGCCTACACAGCCGGCAATAGCCACATAGCACTCATTTTCTATAGCTCTGGCTTGTGCACATCTTCTGACACGCGTATAACCATTTTGTGTATCTGTTAAAAACGGTACAAAAAGAATTTGCATGCCTTGGTCGGCGTAAATTCTGCTCAGTTCCGGAAATTCCACATCGTAGCAAATCAGAATACCTATCTTTCCGCAATCGGTATCAAAAACCTCAATTTTATCGCCTCCGGTCATTCCATAATATCGCTTTTCGTTAGGAGTGATATGGATTTTTCGATATTCATCTAATTTTCCGGTTCTGTGACACAAGTATGTGGTATTGTAAAGCTTATTGTCTTCTACAATGGGCATGCTGCCAGCAATAATATTAATGTTATAAGAAACAGCAAATTCTTGTATTTTATTTACAATATCCTGGGTAGATCGGGCTAGTTTTCGCATCGCTTCCATTTCTGGAAGATGGTTGTACGGGTGTAGTAGGGGCGTATTAAAAAACTCAGGAAACAGTATAAAATCAGAATTATAATCGCTTACGGCATCCACAAAAAACTCCACCTGTTCATAAAACGCTTCCATATTCTGGAACAGGCGCATTTGCCACTGCACTAAACCCAGGCGAATGGTTTTTGCCGAGCGGGCAGAAGCCTCAATCCCTTGATAGTAAATGTTATTCCATTCTATCAGCGTAGCAAATTCTTTAGATTCATGGTCTCCGGGCAGGTAATTTCTTAAAACTTTACGTACGTGAAAATCATTAGAGAGCTGAAAAGTAAGCGTTGGGTCGTAGATTTCTTTTGCTTTAACCTTATCTATATACTCTCTGGGGCTTAATTTATCTGCATATTGATGATAACCTGGAATTCTACCGCCAGCGATTATACTTTTAAGATTAAGCGCTTCGCATAATTCTTTTCTGGCTTCGTACAGTCGCCGGGCAAGGCGTAACCCTCTGTATTCTGGCGAAACAAAAATTTCTATTCCGTATAAAGTATCACCGTTTGGGTCGTGGGTAGAAAAAGTATAATTCCCCGTAATCATGTTATAGGTGTGCTTATCGCCATACTCTTTGTAGTCTACAATAATAGAAAGACAGCAAGCCACCACTTTATGGTCTACGGCAATGCATAATTGCCCTTCGGGAAAAATTTTAAGAAGCTTAGCTATAGTTTTCTGACTCCAAATATCTCCTCCTAGTGTGTCATATGCTTGCTCCATAGACTCTCTAAGATCATCGTAGTCGGTTAAAGTTAATTTACGGGTTTCTATATTCATGGTGTGCGATACTTTATTTCTAATATATTATTTAACAATTACAATAGAAAATAGTTGCGGTTGAAAAGAAAGCAAAAACCGGGGTGCGGATTTGCGATTTTTAAATCCATTACATTAAGGATATTGTTTTATTATTTCAACTAATAAAAAATTTAATAAGTTTGTTGTTGATGAAATCTGTAGACGTTTTTAAGTTAATTCATATAGACGAATATTCTGCTACGCCCAAGTATATGCAGCTGAGCGATTCTATTATCTCGGCTATAGAAAGTGGTAAACTAAAAAAAGATGATATTCTACCATCTATCAATGAATTGAGCTATGTGTTAGATATTTCCAGAGATACCGCAGAAAAAGGCTATAAATATCTTAAAAAAGTAGGTGTAATAGTTTCTGTGCCGGGCAAGGGCTATTATATTTCCAATACAGATTTTAAGAAAAATGTTAGGGTGTTTTTGTTGTTTAACAAGCTGTCTGCCCACAAAAAAATTATTTACGATGCTTTGGTTGCTGCCCTGGGCGAAGATGCTTCTATAGATTTTTATATTTACAATAATGATTTTTCGATTTTCAAGAAGCTGATTCAGAAACGCAAAACCGATTATTCGCATTATGTAATTATCCCTCATTTTGTAGAAGGTGGAGATAAAGCACACAAAGTCATTAATACCATCCCTAAAGAAAAGCTTATTCTGCTTGATAAGAAAATTACAGGCATAGAAGGCGATTACGCTGCTATTTATGAGGATTTTGAAAAAGATATCTACAATGCGCTTAGCGAAATGAGAGAGGCGCTGAGTAAATATCACACCCTGAAAATTCTTTTCCCTAAAAGGAGCTACTTTCCTAATGAAATTATAGATGGCTACAGGCGTTTTTGTCAGCAATACGCGTTTAACTACAAAGTAGTTAGCAGTATAGAAAAAGAGCCGATTGAGGAGGGTGAGGCCTTTATTATTTTGATGGAAGACGATTTAGTGGCTTTAATAGAACGTACTCTGGCCAGTGGGTTGGAAATAGGTAAACAGGTGGGACTGATTTCTTATAACGAAACGCCTATAAAGCGTGTGCTGCTGAATGGAATAACCACCATGTCTACAGATTTTAAAGCAATGGGCACTCTGGCCGCCGACTTTATCAAGAATAATAAAATTGAGCATACGCATGTTCCGTTTAATGTGAAATTGAGACCCTCTTTATAACACAGTAAGTCTTTCCGGAGCCTTTTTTGCACTCTAAAGATGCTGGTAGTTAATATGTTGCCGGTAAAACCAATTTTTTGTGCCTTTACATATAGTATAAAAGATAAAGATGATGGAAATTATAACGATATATCCCAAAGCGAAGCGCAAAAATCTTTGCTTAAATCTTTGTTAAAAGAAATGAAAGTGCATTTTGAAATTAGTAAATTTAATGACGAGACGCTGATGACCGAGCGTGGTCACGCGGAATTTCGGGAGAACACCGTTTAGTATACCACAAACAAGACGAAGTAATAACCGTTCTGGTACTTTCTGTACAACAATAAATAGCTAATTTTCTCCGAGCTTTAGCTCCCAGCTTCTGAAACGCTTAATATTGTTTCTACATTAATTAGAACTACCTGGAAAAATAACTTCCGTCGCCTCTTCTGGGCTGTGGGCCTGAGTTATTTTTGCCTCCGCTCCACTTTTGTGGCATCCAGGCCACGTTTACTATAAAGTATCTGCTTAATGCGTTAGATTTGGTGTCAATAATAGAACCGTCTGCCGTCTGCTGTCTGTTTATGAAATTGTTTTGATTTAAAAGATCATACGCTTTTAAACTAATAGAACCCGCCTTTTTCTTGAGGAATTCTTTGGTGATTGAAGCGTTAATGATAAAAGGGTTACTGGTAACGTTGGCATCAATACCTCTAACAAAGTTTTTTGCGAGATCATAGTTCAGGTACAAAGTTTTAATGAAATACACTTTACTCCTTAAACTTAAAGCCCAGTTATGCACCTCACTGTCAGAATTATCATTAAGAGAAAAATATCCTTGTGTAAAATTGTATCTAACATTAGGGTTAACTTCAAGCCATTCGTTAGGGTCTATTTGAAAATTTAGTCTTTGATTAAAATTCCAGTTTTTTCCAATGTTTTCTTGATTATCACTCATAGCAAGAGTGCGGTTAAAGCCGGCAGTGCCATTATAACCAATATTGTATTTATTGTCGCCAAAACGCTTTGATATACCATAATTTCCTCGGTAGCTATAGTTTCCGTGTGCATTTACAAACCGGGTTTCTCTTTTTCTACCATTATATTCATCAGGTACAAAAATTACGTTTCTTACTACTTGGTTTTCATTAAAAGTAGCATTTAAATTGGCATAATAATTTAATTTGGTTTGCGTAATATAATTGTTGAAGTTGGCTTGTATGCTGTGTCTAAAAGCTGCGTTTAGGTTAGGGTTACCAATAATTGCATTTTGCGGATTACTCACATCAGGCACATCCTGAATCTGGTCAAAAGTGGGTTCGGTTGGATTACCAGTGTAGTTTATAGAAAATCTCTTTTGCCTGCTCCATCTGTACTCAAATCTTGCTATAGGAATGATATTGAAACTAAAACGATGGGTTGAATTGCCTCTCGATTCGGAATATCCATTTAAAACGCCTGGTACCCCTGACATCCCGACAGAGAAATTGTATTTGTTTTGTGTGTATTTATAATTTAATGAAATTCGCGATTCGGTAAAGGAATAATTAAAGACCTTACTTAAAGAATCTACAGTATTAGGAATGCCAGACTGATCCATTACGTTTGTAATCTGGCTGTTGTCATAGCCCCTATAGTTCATTTGTCCGTTAAACTCTATCCTGGATTTTTTTGAAATTGGATGACTGAAAGTTAAGCTTCCGCGATAGCTTTCTGATAAATTTTTATTGGCAATTAAGCGGTGTAATAAAGAATCTTTTAAGAGAGAGGTAGTAAGGCTATCGTAATATAAAATATTATTTAATGCATCTCTGTCTGAAATATTCTCGGAATTGTTGGCACTTAGCTGAATAGATGCAGTTGTTCCCTTTTTATTAAATCTATGGCCATAATTTAGTGTTATGCCATAGTTTGGCGTTCTCCCTTCGCTTGAACTTTTATTTATCTGATCTTGTTTATATATCCCAGTTTGATATAATGAGGATTCGCTTTCAGAGGCGTTTCTTCTGAAATTTAAATTAGGGCTGATGATTAACCAATTTGAGCTGTCAATCTCGTATTCTAATTTAGCGGAAAAAGAGTGTCCATAAGACTTATTTTGATTATTAGCATCTCTGTCTCCATACAATGTACCAAGGCTATTAAACTCTTTGAAAGAAGATTCATTACGGCTATTGGTGTTGCTACCGTTATAATTATAGCTGCTTTGCAGGCTTGTTTTTTTGGTAAGATTGTCATTATAGTTGATTCCGAATCTTCCTATTTGTCTGGTCCCGGCAGATCCTGTTCCTCCTCCGCGTTCTTGCCCGTTACCGGAACCTCTGTTTCCTCCGGCATTAGCATCTCCCTCAGAATTGGCTATACCTGTTACGGTATTATTAAGGGCAGTTCGTATTCCAATTTGTTGGTTCCCATTAAAACGGTTCCCATTTACGGTAAGCTGATGCCTTTCATCACTTCCCACCCCCGCTTCAAACCTCCCTCTGTTTCCAACTCTTTTATTGCTTTTGGTTACAATATTTAATACTCTTTCCGGATCGCCATCTTTAACCCCTGTCCTCCTTGCTTCATCACCATAATCGTCTACAATTTGTATTTTATCCACTATGTCTGAAGGCAAATCTTTTAAAGCAGCGGCAACATCACCACCAAAATAATCTTTACCGTTAATTCTCGCTCGTTTTACAGCTTCACCCTGTACGGTTAAAGTTCCTTCTTTATCTACTTCCATACCCTCCATTTTTTTAACCAGATCTTCCACCGTGGCATTTTCTTTCATATTATAATTATCTGCCCGGTATTCTGTAGTATCTGTTTTATAGGTTATAGTAGGAGTACCATCTACAATTACAGTTTCCAGTACATTGCTCTGTATACTTAAAACAATATTAGGTAAGGTGTAAGTTTTTTCTCCGTTAGTATTTCTGTAGTTTTTTAGAAGCGATTGATAGCCCAGGCTACTCACTTGTATAGAAAAATTGGCTGATTTTATGTTTTGAAAAGAGAATTTTCCCTCTGCATTAGTACTGGTAGTAACGGTATCTGTAGCAGATAGCAGTTTAACCATTGCACCTATAACAGTTTCTTTGGTACTATCTATAACAGTACCTTTTACTTGAAAAGGTGTGCTTTGTTGTGCGGATAACTGTAAAGCTAAAAAAAGAAATGCGGCGGCTAGTAAATACTTTTTCAAAATTATAAAGTTGGTCTGGCTACTAAGACTTTTTTATTCTAAAAAGGTTTAATAGCGTTTATTAATTGTTAGAAATACATTTGTTTGCTATATTGGGCGTGTTTTGTGGTAAACCTAATAATAGATATTTACATTAAAGATGATGATTAAAAAAGTATTTAACACCATTGCAGCTTTAGTTATAACGGCCAGTTTTTTTGCCTGTAGCAGTACAAAAAATAATAACGCTTCTGTAACGGCAGCAGCATGGAAAACAGCAGATAGCATTAGAAATTTAATAGTAGCGCCTACTTTTAAAAATCAGGATTTTAAAATTACAGATTACGGAGCGTCTTTAGATAGTACTGTAAAAAGTACCGAAGCGTTTAAAAAAGCTATAGAAGCTTGCCATGCCAATGGCGGTGGAAGGGTGATTGTGCCCAAAGGAACTTTTTTATCTGGACCTATCCATTTAAAAAGCAATGTAAACCTGCATTTAGAAGACGGATCTAAAATTCTTTTTAGCAGGGATTTGGAAGATTACAAACCTCTGGTTTTTAGTCGTTGGGAAGGTATGGAATGTATGAACTATTCTCCGTTGATTTATGCTTACGAGCAGGAAAATATAGCTATTACTGGTAATGGGGTTTTAGACGGAAATGCAAACAACGAGTATTGGTGGCCATGGAAAGCTAAGAAAGATTATGGCTGGAAAGAAGGTGTGCCTAACCAGCTGGATGCCGTAAAAAAGCTAACCCAGCAAGTGAAAGACCTGGTGCCGGCCAGAGAAAGAATACACGGAGATGGCAGTTACCTAAGACCACCGTTCATTCAGCCTTATTTATCAAAAAATATATTAATTGCCGATGTGAAAATCATCAATGCGCCTTTCTGGAACATCAACCCGGTGCTTTGCGAGAACGTTACTGTAAGAAATGTTAAAGTAATTACACATGGCCCAAATAACGATGGTTGTAATCCCGAGTCTAGTAAAAACGTTTTAATCACCGGTTGCTTTTTTGATACTGGCGATGACTGTATCGCTATTAAATCAGGAAGAAACGAAGACGGGAGAAATATTGGTCGACCGGCAGAAAACCATATCATAGAAGATTGCGAAATGAAAGATGGTCACGGTGGTGTGGTTATAGGTAGCGAAATATCAGGCGGTGCCAGAAACATCTTTGCACAGAACTTAAAAATGGACAGCCCGAATCTGGACAGAATTCTGAGAATTAAAACCAGTTCTTTAAGAGGCGGCATCATAGAAAATATTTACATGCGAAATATTGAAGTAGGCACTTACAAAGAAGCGGCAATTCGTTTCAATATGTTCTACGAAAATCCGGGAGATTTTATGCCAGTAATAAGAAATATCACAGTAGAGAATCTGAATGTTAAAGAAGGCGGTAAATTCGGTGTTCTGATTAATGCTTATAAAGAATCTCCTGTAGAGAATTTAAGAGTAATTAATTCAACAATTAACGGAGTGAAAATTCCTGTACAGGCAGATCATACCCAGAATATGATTTTTGAAAATGTGAAAATTAATGGAGAAGAAGTGGATTTGAGTAAATTAAAAACCTCTTCTAAAGAGAATTTCGAGAAATTTTAAAAGTTAAGTAGCATTATAAAAATGGACTGTTTTGAATAAAAGCAGTCCATTTTTTGTTTTCAGCAGCTTAGGTTATCGTACATAATAAATCAAGCCGGAGAAAGCCAGCCCGAAAGCTCGTACTTTCTCAGATCAACTAAAAGTATGAACAAATCTCAAAAAAGTAGAGTATAACCAGTTACTATTCATTTACCTATATAGTTGTTTTAGTAAAGGACAGCTGGTGGTTAGTAAGCAACATCTTACGTCCATCTTACGTCCATCCTACGTCCATCTTACGTTACAGCCAAGGATTATTTAGCAAATCATATATGATTTCTATGCTTTGCCTATAGTTAGCATACTACAGGAGAAGAACAGTTGCCTTTCTTCAGGTCTAAAGAGACTAGATATTTGAGAAAGGGCATTCTTT
>PJUF01000595.1_pt1 | contig 24594 bp, 9 predicted proteins | sample 1512191 | NCBI WGS metagenome assembly PJUF01 (sample SAMN08177673, study PRJNA422409) | Feces metagenome, whole genome shotgun sequencing project. | isolation source: Chicken feces (3) enriched on wood chips | host: Gallus gallus | place: USA: Madison | collected 2015-01-15 | reverse complement strand
CTGCCAGTACCTTGCGGCCCCCATGCTTCATTAGCAGCTTCGGCATAGGCCAAATAAATTTCTGTGTACCTTATGTGCGGATTATAATGTTTTTGTGTAGTTGTAGACGAAGGGTTAAGATTTACATCTTGTCTTAATAATTTCCTTAAATAATAGCCTGTACGCGTAGAGGTTTCCACTTTATTAAGTCCATCATTGGTAGTACCATTAGCAGTAGTATTGATAACCGTACTTGAGGTTCCGGCTGTACTTCCGTTAACCAATATATATAGTTTTAAACGGGGGTCTCTATTGTCGTAAGGTGCAGATGCATTATAACCGCTATTTGTTACATCGGAAATAGGGTAACCATTAGCCATTGGAAAGGCATCTACCAAATTCTGACTTGGATTTAGGCGACCATTACCATTTAAGGTAGGCGGAAAATGCTCACGCTCAAGATCATTATTAGTAGCTACGTTACCACGCCAAAGAATTTCAGCCGGATTAGCCCCTGCGGCTAAACCATCAATTCCTCCGGTAGCGTTATACCATACCAAATCCTTATCAGTAAGATTGGTTAAGCCTCCACGCAGATTAATAACTTCTGCTGCATAGTTTGCGGCGTCTTGCCATTTAGTTACATCCCCCTCATTAAATGCAGGGCTTGCGGCTAGTAAAGCAGCTTTCACTCTGATACCTTTAGCTATCCTGCCCGTCATCCGCCCAATGAAACTTGCACCAAAAACCCTGTGATAATCATCTGCACTTACTCCGGCATATTTTGCAGGAACGGGTGAGGTGTCTGAATAATCTAAAGGAAGCAACTCTTCTGCTTTGCTAAGATCTGCATACAATTGTTGCAAACAGGCGTTAAAAGTTGCTCTAGGCTGATTAAAATCGGAATTTACAGTTTCATGCTGTAAAACAATAGGTACACCCAATAACTCACCGTTGATACCTTTGCCACCATGATGTTGTAGAAGGTAGAACATGAACAATGCCCTTAGCCCATAAGCTTCGCCTTTCATACGATCGTTAAACATCATACTAATAGTTGGGTCTACTGCCCATGTCACGCTATCACTTACCGCAAAAAACTGGTTAAGATATTGTATAGCCGAGCGGCTATTTCTCCATTGATCAAGCGGATTGTTCATTGACGTCCATTGGCCCGTTGCTATTTTTAAAAAACCGCTATTTATGTTGTTAGTTACAGCATCATCAGTAGCTACATCATTAAACGACCAGGAGTTTGTTGGGAGTCTTGTATATCCATTAAGCAATAATCCCTGAGCATACGTTGCGTTGGTATATGCGTTTTCCAGCTCCAGGTTATTTTCTATAGCGGGTTCAAACATGTCTTTACACCCACTAAATAGCAACATTGCTGATAAACAGGATAATAATACTTTTCTCATATTTTAATTTTTTATATAGAAACCTTCTGTTTAGAATACCGCCTTTAAACCTAAATTATAAAACCTGGTTTGCGGGCTTGATCCAATATTCATCTCTAAAATCTCTCTTTCTTCTGCTATTGTTAGTAAATTAAATCCATTTACATAAGCTCCCAGTTCTCGAATAAAACCCTTACCTAACATTTTAGCAGGGAATTGGTAAGACAGTTGAACTTTAGCTAGGTCGAACCTATTAGTATTATACAACCAAAAATCAGAGTTAGAATAATTATTATCACTTGTACCTGTAGTAAGTCTTGGGAAGGTGGCTTTATCTTTAGTATCTTCTGTCCATCTATCTCTTACAACCACAGAGTATTTATCTTGACCATCTACCCAGAAATAGGAACTGCTCTTAAATGCTTTCGCGCCAAAACGCCCTGTAGCAAGAGCAAAAACACTAAAATTTTTCCACTTGGCTGTTAAATTTATACCTAGTGTTAAAGGCGCTCCATACCAACCTCCACGGCCTAAATAAACCTCATCTCTCGTATCAACAATGCCATCGCCATTTTGGTCCTTGTATTTAATATCTCCGGGCTTAATTTCACCGAAAGTGGACTGATCAGCTGAGTTTGCAATATCATCTTCATCCATGAAGAAGCCTTCATTTTGGAGCCCAAAAAGTGCATCTAAAGGTCTTCCAACACGCTTTTGATAATCGAACTCGTACTGGCTATCAAAGGCTCTGATTTTAGCTTCGGTTTTATAATACGTCCCGTTAAATCCTAATCTCCAAGCAACATCACCTAACCTTTTATTGAAATTCAAGCTAAAATCGAACCCCTTACGAAAGTCACTATCATAGTTTACAAATGGAATATCGGAATAAACTGGCCAGTTTGTAGAGAAATAAATAGGGAAAAGAGCACCAGGTTGCACAATATTTCCTTTGGTCTCGCTAAAAAAGGCATTGGCGTTAAGGTCTATTAAATTCTTGAAAAATGAGCCTTCAATACCGAAACTAACTTCTCTCCTTTGAGGGAAAGTCATATCGAAGTTATTCCCTCTTCTTCTGTCAAAGCTATGTACTAATTGTCCATCTTTCCAGCTATACCAAGCAGCATCATTATATGTATAGAATCCTTGGTAAAGATAGTAACCTGAGATATCTAAATCTGTATTCAATATACCAGCAGACGCTGTTAGTTTCAGGTTATCAATTGCATCAACATCTTTTAAGAAGTTTTCCTGACTTATTCTCCATCCTAAACTTAATGTTGGAGAAAAAGCGGCCCGGTTTCCTTCTGGCAATCTGGTTGAGTATACATAGGCGCTACTAAAATCTGCATAATATTTTTGATTATAGTTATACCCTATATTCAGGCCCAGGTTTGTATTGTTATTCTTTTGATAAACTTGAGATTCGCCTATTTGAAATGCATAACCCAGTAAAGAACCTGAGACGTTATGTACCCTGTTAAACGTTCTGTTATAAGCAAACTGTCCGGAAAACGCTAAGTTTTGTCTGTAATAGCTATTACTTATATTTTCGGCGCCGGATTTAGAATCGTCGCCATATTTAATGAGATTACTTATCTGATCAAAACCGGCATAGGTATTCCAATTAGCCTGATATGTTGCGTAGTTATTGTTAAACGATTGTGTAAAAGAAGTAAGATAATCAATAGCTAAGCTTGATTTAAACGCCAACCCCTCGGTTATACCCTTTAAATCAAAATCCACTCCTGTGTTAAACTGAAACTGCCTGCTAATGTTTCTATTTGAGCCGCCTGCATAAATACTAGCAAAAACATTAGTTTGATCTAACTGCGTTCCGCCTAATAAATACTGCCCATTAATGATATGATTACTATTATTTACATAAATCATAGAAGGCTCATCACCCTCCTCTATCATGCTTATTGGGATTAGGGGAGAAAAACGGTTAGGACGTACAGTAGCTGCACTACTCCAAAAATCTGCATTAACACCTCTTCCGGTATAAAAACTTGCCGATGCATCAACATTCAATTTGATGATATCATTTAGCTTCATATTAATGTTTCCACGCAGATTGAACCTATTTGCGCCTCTGCTGTTTGTTGCTTCACCAAAATTGAGTAGCGCATCATTGGTCCAAAAACCCATATTGGTATAGTATTGTGCTTTCTCGTTACCTCCGGAAATCTCTGTAGTTACATCATAACGATTATAACTATCTTTCAGATAATCAGACGAATAAAAGTTGATATTAGGATAACGAAATGGATTTGAGCCAGATGAGTAGTTATAAATTTCACTATCTGTGTATAAGTTAGATAAACCATCGTTTCTACGAGCTTCGTTATACAAAGTCATATACTCTGCCGATCCTAAATATTTAGGATACACTTTTGGAAAGTTGATGCCTGCATTGGCTCTAACGTTAACTTTTTGATCATAATTACCACCGCGTTTTGTGGTAATATAAACTACACCTTTTGCGGCTTTACTCCCATACAAAGCTATTGCACCAACGCCTTTCATTACGGTAATTTGATCTATTTCCGTTGGCATGATATTATTGGCGTCTCGCGGAAAACCGTCAACCAAAACTAAATAACTGCTATTTCCCCAGATGTTGCCATGAAAACCAGAGGTTAGAGCCTCCAGATTTTCTAAACTATATGTAGCATAATTGTTCTCCATAAGTTCAGAAAAATTCAGAACTGATACTCCACCAAGTACATCTTCTTTTTTTACTTTTCTGAAAGCTACTTGTACCAGAGAATCAGAATTATCTGCCCTTAGTATAGAATCTTGTCTTAATACTCGGTTAGGGGAAATACCTGCATTTGTTTTATGATTATTTGATATTTTGTCTTTATTAAAAGCAGCTGTTGCCGAACTCACACCGTACAATCCGGTAGTAACGGTAAGGCATATTGCAATTCCTATAATTCGCTTCATTTTCGTCTCTTTTAAATTTTAAACCAGGTTACCATCCGGGATTTTGTGAAAATTCCGCATACATATTCACATCCACATTCTTTAGAGGTAGCCAATAATGTTTGTCTGTAAAATTCCTTTGAACTATTACCACCTCGCGTAAATTTGCTACCCTGTTTTCTGTAGGATCTGTGGTATTAAAAGTTCCTGACCGATCGAATTCCAGCGCTGTCTTTACAGTATACGGCTGTTCTATAAGCAATAACCATCTTCTCAAATCATTAAAGCGATGGCCTTCAAAAGAAAGTTCAACCGCTCTTTCCCTTCTTAATTCGCCTATAAAATCATTTACAGAGCCCAGGAACCTGGCATCTACCGGATCTACTTCTGCCCTGTTTCTGATGAAGTTTACAGCTTCTACTGACGTTTTACTGAAATTTGGATCTTTACCTTGTGGGCTGTTATACCCCATAAGTGCGGCTTCGGCGTACATTAAATATACGTCTGCCAAACGCATATAAGGAACATATATGTGTAGATTATTACCCCAACTGTAGGCATTATCGTATTTATTTGCTGTTATAGGTATGAATTTGCGCAGAACATAACCCGTACGGCTACCTGTACTAACATTTCTATAGCTTCCTCCTGTATATAAATTTGCATAGCGGTTTGGCTGTTCATCTGCATTTGGAATTGCTCCCTGAACAAATTTCACCCCATCGAATACTATATCATTGTAGAAACGCGGATCTCTATTTTTCCAGGGATATGCAGGATCATAACCTGAAGCAGCATCTGGCTTAGTAATATCAGGAATAGGAAGTCCGTTTTTCATGCCATAATAGTTCACGTAGTTAGATGTAGGCATAAATTTCAAATCCCCTTCTGATACTACTACAGGGGTGTACTGCTTACTAGTGCCCCAGTTTGAATCGTTTGCACTATTATACGGTCCTCTGAATATAGCTTCTGTGCTACCTGGCAGCGCCCAACCCTCGCCGGTAGTATAAAAGTTCTTATAATAGTTTGCAAATGTAACTAAGCTATATTGGGTAGAACCGCCTTCCACAAGGCTTAATAATTCTGCAAATGCGGCCGCCGCTTTCTTACAATACTCAACATTGTAAGTTTTGCTACCTGTAGATTCAAAATTCATTAACGGACTACCTGCCCATAAATAGTTTTTACCTAAATATGCCAGTGCCATTATTTTATTTATTCTCAACTGGTTCTTACCCAGCGTTCTTCTGCCCGGAGCTGTATCATCCCAATTTATCGGCAACAAATCTGCTGCTGCTCTAAAATCTGCTGCAGCCTTATCTGCGCATTCCTGGTACTTCAAACGCGGCAAACGAATTTCTCCTGCACTGGGCAGTACATAATCAATATAAGGCAGCCCTCCAAAATATTCCATTAAACGATGGTGAAACCATGCTCTAAAAAAGAGCAACTGGCCTCTTATCATATTTTTCTCCTCGGTAGTTGCGTCTGTCATTAAATCCATATTGGCTAAACCAATATTGGCTTTTCTAATTCCATACCAGGCTGCATTCCAGAGATCCTTATTAAAACGACCATTTGTAGTAGAGAAATCAGATTGGTTCATCCAGCCAGAACCCCAACCATCAAACTCAGATTGCCATCCCCAAAAGTTACCATCGTCTATTTTATGAATATAATGGTAGTTTCCTGCGGTAGAGGTTATTTCATCTTCGCCCCAATTCCATGAGTTGGTCCAGTAATTATTGGTAAAGTTTACTATACAGTTGTATAATTCTTCGGTAAAGCCCTGAAAATTCACAAAGTTCTTAAAGGCTTCCTTTTCAGAAATATTTGTTTGTTCATCTTTATCCAGGTATTTCTCACAAGCAGAGAGACTAATACATCCCCATGCTATAAAACAAGATACAATGGTTTTTATATACTTTTTCATCTGTTTATTTTGTTTTTAGAAGATGATATTGGTTCCTAAATTAAAACGCTTTACGGTTGGATAGGCTCCTTGAGATGCCCAGCCTGTTCCGGCAAAATTAGATTCTCTGTCATCAGGCATTTTTGTCCATACCGCTAAATTGTTACCATTCATAAAAATCCTGAGACTTTCTATACCAATACGCTTTATAAAACTTGAGTTTTTTTGAAAAGTATAAGCTATCTCTGCATTCTTTAAGCGGATATACGATCCATCGAACATATACCGATTACCAGGATTATAATTACTTGGAGTAGATAGCCATCTTGGCAAAGGCACATCTGCGTTTACATTATCTTTAGACCAATATGTTCCTTCGTTATAAACCAGCTGATTTTGACCGGATAAGCTATTGAAAACTACCTGACGGGTAACATTGCTTACACCATACACCTGAACAAAAGCGCTGAATCCTTTCCAATCAAAACCTAAAATTGCATTAAAAGTATGCTGCGGGTTAGAAGGGAATGCAAAAGGAATATTATCCTTAGCGTCTATAATACCGTCTGCATTATAATCAAGTATAAGATAATTTCCAGGAAGCTTTTGCGCATCACCGTTATCTGTAACGGTACTTCCGTAAAGTTCATCCCAGGTATTATAATAACCAGAACCAACATAAGAATAGGTTTGACTAATCTGCTTATTCTCTCTTTTCTGATATTCAGGTAACAATTGGGCATCATCAGCATTTAAAACCTTGTCTTTAGCTCTGGTATAGTTTAAATTGCCCCAAACTCTCCAGTCTGCATTCAGCTTTTTATCTATAGCCAATTCAACTTCATATCCCTTATTTTCCACTTCACCTATATTGGCCACAGGCGCTACTGCCCCAAAATATGAAGGTATAGCTCTTTGTCCGCCTGCTAATAATATATCAGAACGTTTATCTCTGAAGAAATCAAACTTACCGGAAATAAAACCTCTTATAAAGCTAAAGTCAACCCCAACGTTCATCTTCTGTACTTTCTCCCAGCGTATGTCTGGATTTCCCAGAGCACTTTCTCTATACCAGCTGTAAGGGCTTAGCTCTGAATCTACTCCCGTTACCCCTAATTTTGTTTGACCGCCATAAGCCCATTGAGTAAGGTATAACCAACGAGACCCTCCGCTATCATCTCCTATCTCTCCGTAAGAACCTCTAATTTTTAAGTTATCGATAAAAGTTAAGGGCTTCATGAAATTTTCGTTTGACATAGTCCAACCTAAACCGCCAGACTGAAAGAAAGCAAAACGATAGCCCGGACCAAATTTAGAAGAGCCATTGTAGCTTCCACTATATTCTACGATATATTTATTTGCATAATTATAAGTAGTTCTGAAAACCCAATCTTCACGATTAAAAGGAATTTCACTTCCTGTAGCGAATTGATTACGGTTAAATAAACCCATACCAGTAATTATATGCTTATCTGCTAGGGTAGTATTGTAATCCAGCTTCGCTTGATAAAAAACACGACGATATGTTGACCAGTTTTGAACAGCCCCCGGACTAACTGCCCAATTAATACTATTTTGGAAATCAAAACGATTGGTAGCGTCGTAAGCTATTTGATAAACAGGTTTCCCGGTTTCAGGATCAATCCATTTGCTCTGAACATCATTAAACAAATCATTAACCCCTCTGCTTCCTTCAACAAAAGTGTTGTCTAAGGCTACTGTTCCTACAGCGCTCAACCCCTTTACTAAACTACTTAAATCCTGATTTAAGGTAAAATCTGTAGTTATTCTATTAGTAGTTGTATAAGAAACACCACTCATGGCCAGAATTCTGGCAGAGTTAAGACCTCTCTGAACATTAGGCGCATGGTAACCCCAGGTACCATCAGAATATTGCGGTATAAAAACGTTAGGAGCTGTTGAGTAAGCGGAAATCCAGTAATTATAATCGCCATTATTGGCACCCCATGGCATTTTCTTTACCCCTCTTGAACCGGAAATATTAGCCTTAAGACTTGTAGTTTTTGCCAATTGAAAATCCAGATTACTCCTCATATTCAACCTATTGAAACCATAACCCGGTTCGTAACCTCTATTATTTTCAAATGTTCTAAATAAATCGCCTTCGTATAGATAATCTGCACTGGCAAAATATTTTACTTTGTTGGTACCGCCAGAAATATTCAGATTGGCATTATGAGACATCGCATAATCTTTAAATAACACCTCGTCCCAGTTAACATTTGGATAACGTTCGGCTTCAGTTAAATCTGCCGGAAAACGATATTTATCTATAATTGATTGCGGCAAAATGTCATTCCAGCTTTCTGGTCTAAGCGCTAATTCGTATTCTATAACTTCGTTACGAATTCTAAGTGCATCATATGCATCATATTTGCCTGGAAGTTTTGATGGTACTTTGGCAACGTTATTAACAGTACCGCGTATTGAAGCTTTACCCTCCCGACCTCTTTTGGTGGTAATTAATATAACTCCATTTGCACCCCTAACACCAAATACAGCAGTTGCAGAAGCATCTTTTAGCACAGAAACAGATTCTACCGATCCAATATCTACACTATTCATAGGGCGTTCAATACCGTCTACTAAAATTAAAGGACTCGTATTATTCCATGTACTTCTTCCACGGATTAGAATTTGCGGGTCCTCTTCTCCAGGCATACCGGTACTGGCAGAAGTTATAACACCGGGTACATTTCCTGTAAGCGCAGCACCAATACTAGACACCCCTCCTGCTCTTTCTAATACTTTACCTGTTGTTTGTGTTACTGCAGCTACCACACTTTCCTTTCTTTGCGTACCATAACCAACCACCACTACTTCATTTAACTGGTCTACGGCACTTTCTAACACCACACTAACCTCGCTTTTCCCACGTACATCTATTTCTCTGGAGCTCATACCTACATAGCCTATTACTAGTGTATTTAACTCTACGGGCACATTTATAGAGAATTTCCCGTCAATATTCGTCATAGATTTAATAGTAGTGCCTTTTACGGTTACAGTGGCCCCAATAAGTGGCCCCATTACATCTGTAACAGTCCCCCTAACAGTTCTGGTCTGTTGTGCGGCCACTGAATTAGCTAAGCTGAAAAGCACAAAAACAGTTAGATATAATATGGATAATGGTCGGCATTTATCCACGTAATTGTTGCTGTTCCGATTAATTGCATTTATAATTTTCTTCATTAGTTAAATCATTAAAATGAAAATATGTTCATGATTCGCTTTCTTTGTTCTCATTTCCCTCCATATCAAAATATGGACTCTTTATTATAGTAAGTGTAGTTGCATAATTCGATTTTTAAGGTTCTAAATATTTTAATGGCAGAATTTCGCCTCTTCGCTTATATTCATAATCTAAGTCGGTGCCTTCATTCTTCTTCTTTGATTTATATGGTTTAGTATTTATATATATTGATTACTTTTCCCACGCTTACATTAATGCAATTGGCGGATCTGTCTCATCAATATGAACCTATTAAAACATAAACTGGTTATCTTAACCGGCTAAGTTTGGTTTACAATTATTAACCTAAAGTAGCTCGGCAGTAATTCTTGGAATAGCACATTTGTGCAAATTAATGTATGTTATGTTCAAAGGACAAAAAAAGCCCGTTATTAACGAATTAAGGCTGTATTTTAAAATTTACACCATAAAAAAAACCGGTTTTTTCAACCGGTTTTCTTAGCATTTGTACTATTTATCTACAACCTTTTGACATTAAGATATTCTGAGGGAAGCATGTCATATTTAGACTTAAAGGCCCTGGCAAAATAGTTTGGTGTTGCAAAGCCGACTGAATAACAAATCTGCGAAATGTTCATATCACTTTTTTCCAGAAGTATTGCTGCTCTTTCCAGCTTTAAAGAACGAATAAATTCCACTGGTGTTTGCCCGGTAAGATCTAATACTTTTGTATACAACGAGCCCCGGCTCATGCCTAAATATCTACTTAAATCTTCTACAGACAATTGAGGGTTAGTAATATTACTTTCAATATATGTCACCATTTTATTCAGCAACTTTTCGTTATCAGATTCTATTGGAATATCAGAAGATGTAACCTTAATCCTTTTGCTATAGGTACTTTTAAAATTTTCATTTAAAGTTAAAAGATTCTGGATCTTTACATGTAGGATATCAAAATTAAAAGGCTTAACCATATAATCATTGGCTCCGGTTTTTAAGCCCAATAATTCGTCTTCTTCGCCAGTAAGCGCTGTTAACAGTAATACCGGAATGTAATTGGTACGCTTATCTGACCGAATTTTCTTACAAAGTTCTACCCCACTTACATAAGGCATACTAATATCGCTAACTACCACGTCCGGATGCGATGACAACACTTTTTGCCATCCCTCTTTACCGTCACTAGCTTCTACAATGCGATAATATTTTTTTAAGTTCTCTTTAAGATAATATCTAAAATCATCATTATCTTCTACCAATAACACTACCGGCAAATCCGAGGTTTCTATAATTTCATCTTCTTGAGAGAGATTATCTATATTAGCTGCTTGGTTAAAAACAACAGCATCCTCTTCCAACACCAGCTCATCCTCTATTTTTTGCAAAGGGAGTTTAATGGTAAACACTGTGCCAGCGCCATAAACGCTATCAACTGAAATTGTACCACTGTGCAACCTAACAAATTCTTTAGCTATAGATAAACCAATACCGCTCCCCTGATTTAAAATAGCCTCATTACCATCTACCTGAAAGAAACGATCAAATATTTTATCTTTTATTGAACTTGCTATTCCTATACCGGTGTCGGCTACTGTAATTTTCAACCCTGTGTCTGCTAACTGATCTATTCTAAACGATATGGTTCCATTTTTCAACGTGAATTTAAAAGCATTAGACAGGATATTAAACAATATGCGTTCTAATTTATCATGATCAAAAGAAGCAAAGTAATATTTTAATGTACTCTTAAACTCAAAATTAATCAGCTTTCGCTCCGCTAAATCCATGAAAGACTCTGCCACGTCTTTAGAAAAAGCTACTAAATCTCCCTCTTTTAAACACAGCCTTTGTTCCTGTTCTTTTATATTTCTAAAATCTAACAGCTGATTTACCAGATTTAATAAACGCCTTGAATTTCTTCTAATCATGTTTAACTGTCCGGATTTAGACTGGCTGGTTTCTTGCTGCAATAACTGCTCTACCGGCCCCATAATTAAAGAGATTGGCGTACGAAACTCGTGACTAATGTTGGTTAAGAATTTAATTTTCAGCTGGTCAAACTCATGCTGCCGCTCGGCCTCTTTGCGTTCCTGCTCTATTAACTGCTGTACCTGTGCTCTTTCCTGTTCCAGGGCAAATTTAGCTTTTAACCTCTGTATGCCGCGGCGGCGCATATACCACAGTGAAAAAACTATTATGCAGAAATATAAGATATAAGCATAAACGCTTAACCAAAACGGCGGATGAACGTTAATTTTAATAGATGTTACCGGAGTATTCCACTCGCCGGCATCACTAGAAGCTTTAACTTTAAAAATGTATTCTCCGGGACTAAGATTGGTATAAACTGCGGTATTAACGTCGCCTACACTATTCCATTCCTTATCAAAATTCTCCAATTTATAGTAGTATCTGTTTTCTTGAGGAGATGTATAATTTAATGCGGCAAAGCTTAAAGAAAAATTCTGTTTATAATCTAAATTGATTTCTTTAGCAATGGATATATGTTCTTCTATATACGAATCTGCTGCAGGCACAACACTTTGGTTGGCAACTTTTAAATCAGTAAATACAACTGTAGGTATATTTCTATTTAAGTACAAATCTTTGGGATCGAAATAATTGAAACCATCTGTTCCGCCAAAAAACAATTTACCATCGGCAAGTTTCAGGCCTGCACCATGAACAAAAGGACTTTTTTGCACTCCATTATAGCTGGAGTAATTTTTAAAGGTTTTTGTAGGCCTATCAAAACTACTTATACCTTTATTGGTACTTAGCCATAATTTCCCTTTGCCGTCTTCCAAAATTTTGTATACTACATCATTGGCCAATCCATCTTTCTCTGTGTAGGTAACAAATGTATCTTTAACAGGGTTATAGTATGCTAAACCCGCCCCAAAGGTACCTAACCATATATCTCCTTTTTCTGTACATAAGAGCGTGTAAATATTATCGTCAGGAAGGTTGCTGTTTCTGCTGTCGAATATTTTTGAGTAGCCGCTTACCGGATTATAAACCGCCAACCCGGCGCCACATGATGCAATCCAGATATTACCTTTTTTATCTTCCTCTATTGCTCTGATGAACCCATTAAGCTGTATTCTTTTATGGGGGTCTTTTTTGTCTCTATATTTTACAAAAACTTTTTTGTCTGCATCGTAACAATCTACTCCTTGTCCATTGGTCCCAATCCAAACGTTACCTCTGCTATCCCGTTTTATACAGAAGATATCGTTTCCGCTAATATTATGTGGCCCGTTTCCTTTTTTTATTTGTCTGCTTTTGCCTGTTTTGGTATTTACAATAAACAAGCCATGCGAAAAAGTCCCTATCCATAATTCACCCTCTACTTTTTCCATCGCCAATATAGACAGTCCGTTTAAGCTTTCTGAAATTTTGATTTTATGGAAAGTTCCATCTTTCATATCAAATAAGTTCAGTCCCCCTCCATCTGTACCTATGTAAATATCTTTATTACTACCCTGTACAAACGAAGTGATGACCGGTACATTTAAACCCTTTGGGTCATAGGCATTACTTTGTCTCAAATTAAAGAAAGCTAAATTTTTATCATACTTGTTTACCCCTCCTCTAAAGGTAGCAACCCAGTAGATCCCTTGTTTATCTATCATGATAGATTTCACAGATTTTCCGTTTAGGCTGTAGTTATTTCTATCACTTCTGTTAATCCTTATAACTTTCTTTTTTTCGGGATTTAGAATATTAAGCCCTTCTTCGGTACCAACCCAAATATTTCCAAAAGCGTCTGCAGCTACCGAATAAACCGAATTGGAACTTAACGAAGATTTATCAGATGGGTTATGTAAATAGTTTATAAATGTCTGATTCGATGAATTATACATACTAAGTCCATTAGCTGTACCTATCCAAATATTCCCTTCTTTATCTTCACAAAGTGAGTTTATATTATTATCTGATAGCGTATTTGCACTTGCAGCAGAGTTGCTAAAATGAACCTGCTTTTTGGTCTTTTCGTTATAAAGATATAAACCTTTAGGAGTGCCTATCCAGATATTACCTTTGCTGTCTGCCAAAAACTTCTTAACTACCTCGTATAGGATAGGTTTAAATTTAGAATCTGTAAATTTGGGAGCAGAATATTTTTTTGTTTCGGCATTTAAAATCTCTAAACCATAATAGCCACCAATCCATATGTGTCCATCGCTGCCACTCGTTATTGATAAAACAGCCTGGTTTTTTCCTCGCGGATAGCTAATAAAGGAATCTGACTTTCTGTTATATTGTACCACACCAGCCCCGGTACCTATCCATAAGTTACCTTTAGTATCTTCATACAAATCAAGTATTTCCTTAGAGATTAAACCAGACGTGTTATTCCGATAAATGGTAAAATTCTTTCCATCAAACTTATTCAATCCATCGTCAGTGGCAAACCATAAAAAACCATATCTGTCTTTAAGAATAGCGTTAACCGTATTAGAAGAAAGCCCTTGCTTGCTGCTGATATTGATAAAATTCAGTTCCTTCTCATTTGCGCTACCAAATAAAGAACTATAGCATAACACTAATAATAGAATGTATTGAGCCTGGTGCTTAAATGCTTTCATATTTTTAGATTAAAGATATTTACAATTACCTGGGAGCGTTGAGGATATTACATGAACTCAAAATGAATTTCGCATTCTCAAATGCCATGGTAACTGTTACAATTGGTTTTTCTAATATAAAGAGAAGAAAAAGAAAAATGATATTATTTTATATAAACTTTGTCTAATAGGATAGAACAAATGTTCAAAAAAACAATAGATTGGCCCTTAAAACAAAGAAGCAGAGTCTTTTGGGTTCGACTCTGCGTTCTGTATAAACCAATTAAAAATGAGATAGAACCTGAATAAAACCTCCATGATATTACAGGACTGTTATCATTTTCTATTACAATAGTACCAATCTTATTACAGGCGCTAAGGCATAAATGAACAAAATAATAGAACATTTGTTAAACCCAACCTATACCAGCACAAATAACTATAAATAAACAACATACAATTACTGAGTAATATGAAAAAAATCAAAATCGGCATAACCTCCTGCTGTTTTTGTAGCGTAATTAAACAATCCAAAGCGATAGCCCATGAAATGAGGTATAGTATAAGCCATTTTTAGCTGTGTGCCAATCAAAGTCCAGCTTTTCCCATCCAGGCTATAGAAAAAATTAGCTACATCTTTTTTATTTGTGAAATCACAGTCTGCTTTCAGATAAACTTTTTTTCCATGGAAAGGTATGCGAGCCGCTTCTTCTGGCTTACCTGTGGTGGCATTAACCATAACGAGGTATTTTTTGTTGCCTTCTATTTTTACGCCTAACAAACCGTAATTCTTTTGTAAGAGAGACAGACCTGCAAAATCGCCATCTTTCATTGCAGAAACTTCTATCGCCGTAGAGCCGCTGCATGTTGGGCCAATTGTTCTTTGCGTTAACGTATTGCGGGCCTGCAAAAAGCTAGTGTCTATACGTCCGGTTTCTAACCTTAGGTAACCTTTTCTTTTGCTTACAGACCAAAGACTATTATCCGGGTTATGATTCCATTGCCAAACCAAAGGGAGTGCAGAATCTCCCTTTTTTCTCGAAAAACTATCTGAATTTACGATATGGGGAATCAAACTTTTGTTGGCCGGAAGATTTAAGGTATAAGGAACCTTGCCATCGACACCTAATACAGGCCAACCATCTTCCCATTTTACCGGGACTAAAAACGGAATACGCCCCACTGCACCATAATCCTGAAATAAATAGGCATACCATTTTCCGTCTGGCATATCAATTAACCCGCCCTGCGCAACGCCTTTATCTTGCAGAACAACACGTCCTTCATAAGGTCCGTCTATTTTATCTGAACGATGCACTATTACCGTACGCATACCGCCCGGAGGCCAGGATATATTGAACAGATAGTATTTTCCGTTTACTTTAAACAATTGCGAACCTTCTGCAGGAAGCCCACCACGAACACCTTCTGGTGTACTGGGTAATGTTGCATTTTCAATAAGTACACGTTGGGTTTCTGGCTTAACACCAGATAAATCTGGCAGCAGTTCAATTATATTTAATTTTCCTCCGCCCCATATCATATAAATTTTTTCGCCTTCAAAGAACAGCGTATGGTCATGCATCATAGGCCTGAACTCCTTAACTTCCCAGGGGCCCCTTTCAATGTCTTTTGTAGTATATATGTAGGTTTTTCCGGTAGTTTGTGCAAATGTGCTTACATAATAAGTGCCATTGTGGTAACGAAGGCTGCTTGCCCAGGAACCTCTTCCATACGTACTCTTCCCGTTATTAAGATTTAGCTCATCCATATCGGCCAAAGTATCATAAGCGTAGCCTATCATTTCCCAGTTAACCAAATCCCTAGATTTCATAATAGGTACTCCGGGATTCATATGCATAGTTGTACTACTCATATAATAGTTTTCTCCTACTCTAATCATAGAGAGGTCTGGTACGTCTGCAAAAATTACAGGATTATGAGCTTTACCAGTAGGCTGAGCTCTGGAAAAAAAGGAAATAAACAAAATGGTAAAAACCATTCCACAAAATTTTAACTTCATATTCAGGTTATTTAAATTCTAAAAACTTTATAATTCTTATTTACTTGCTAAATCTCCAATAGTCAAAATACATGATATTGGATGGTGCTTTCCCCTTAAAAACAAAATATACATCATGGATGCCTTTAATTTTATTTTCTAATTTTGCTTCTACAAGTTCCCAACGGTCGTCTCCACCTGTAAGTGGCACTTTTACTATTCCTGCAACCGGCCCGTCTTTACTTCCCAGCCTGATTTCCATGGTAACTCCACCGTTATGAGTAGTACCAACTCTGGCCGAAAATGCAGAAGCTCCTGTATCGCCAAAATCTACATTTTTTACGCTGGTATAAGCATTGTTTTGTTGTGCCTTAACAAAAACCCCAACTTTATCGTTTTGAAAAGCTTTTACATGCTCAGACCACGAAATTGTTTCAGCTTGTGTTAACTGATAGGGATTTAATGTGGCTATACCCTTAGTAATTCCTTCCGTCATTTTCATTGAAGGTATGGAGCCGTCTTTATTGAAGCTAATCTCCTGCACACATACCGAGCGTGTAAAACCGCTTCCGCCGGGTAAAGCTCCATTATGGTAAAAGAAATAAGTCTTCCCTCTGAAATCTATAACGCCCGGATGATTTGTAAAAGATTTTCCTTCTGCAGGCATAATGATACCACCATATTTCCATGGTCCCTTTGCGTTTTTACTTGTAGAATAGCCAATAAACTCTGGAAGCGGACCGCCTGGCCAGAAAAGATAGTACAAATCTTTACGCTTATACAACCATGGGCCTTCTTCGTATTTAGTAGGCCGCTCTGGGTTACCTTCTCTTTTACCAAATGATTCTTCGGTCATAGGCACTTCTACAATATCTCCCGAATAGGATATCATATCTTCATTAAGTTTTACATATTTAAGTTTTGGATTGCCCCAGTACATATGTGCTTGTCCATCATCGTGTATAAAAACCGTCGGATCAATATCTCCCCACTCGCTCTGTACAAGTGGTTTACCCAAAACGTCATAAAATGGTCCTAACGGACTATCGCCTACAGCTACGCCAATAGCGCCTTTATTGTTTACTTTAGAAACAAGTGGAACGTATAAATAGAATTTCCCGTTTTTCTCTACGCACTGAGCGGCCCAGGCATCTCCTTTTGCCCATGCAAAATCTGAGTATTTTAGAATTGTCCCATGATCGGTCCAGTTTACCATATCATTGGTAGAGTAAACTTTCCAATCGTTCATATTAAACCATGTAGACTCATCTTCATCATGCGTGGTATAAACGTATAAACGATTGTTATACACCATAGGCGCCGGGTCTGCGGTGTACATGGTTTGAATAATTGGGTTTTGAGAAAATGCACCATTTACCCAGAAACAAAATGCATAAGCAAATAATATATTAATTCTTTTTATCATCATGATTCTCTAAAAGCTTAAGCCTTATTTCTTAAAAGTCCAGTGGTCAAAATTGAATAGTTCACGTCCTGCAGTAATATTTTGACCCTTGAAAACAAAATATACATCATGCACTCCTGAAACTTTTTCCGCTATTGTAGAAGTCAATGTTTTCCAGGTATTCCAACCTCCAGTCCGTGGCACATCAATATTGGCTATTTTTGCACCTCCGACACTGTCAATACGCACCTCCAGTATACCTCCATCAAGTCCCGAAGCTATACTGGCCGAAAATTCTTTAGGCGAGCTCTTACCAAAGTCTACAGCTTTTACCTTTATAAATCCTCCGGTACGGATATCTGATACATAAACTCCAATTGCTTTACTTTCTTTAGTGCTACATTTTTCTGACCAGGCAATTGTTTCCGCCTCATTTCGCTGGTAAGGGTTTAAGACACCCACTGGTTTTGCCCCATCTTTAGTCATGTTTATGGATGGTATAGTACCATCTGCATTAAATTTAAACTCTTCAATTGCAGAAGATCGGCCGTAACTTCCGCCTTTAGGCAATAAACCAGTATGGTAAAACAAATATGACTTTCCTTTGAAGTCTATAATGCCCCCATGATTGGTAAAACTATTCGTCGGTTGATCTGTCATAATTTTACCCTGATATTTCCATGGCCCGATTGGAGTATCGCTCATTGAATAAGACAGACATTCGGTTCCGTTTGTCATTCCTGCATACATTAAGTAATATTTGCTGTTACGTTTAAAGAGCCATGGTCCCTCTACAAATACATCTTTGTATTGTTCTGCTTTTTGTAAGACTTCTTCGGGACGTCCCGGACGTCTTAAACCTCCAAACGCTTCAACCGACTGTGGTACTTCAACAATTTCGCCCGAATAGGAAACCATATCCTTGTTTAACTTTACATAATAGAGCTTCCCATTTCCCCAATACATATAGGCTTGCCCATCATCATCTATAAAAACTGTTGGATCTATATTAGACCAACTACCGTTGCTAACTAAAGGTTTGCCCAAAGCATCTTTAAACGGACCGGTTGGACTGTCTGCTACTGCCACACCTATTGCCATATCGTTGTTTACCGTTTGCGCACAGATGTACCAATAAAACTTTCCGTTTCTTTCTATACACTGTGCAGCCCAGGCCCTGTCTCTGGCCCATGAGAAAGACTCCAAAGAGATCGGCACACCATGATCCGTCCAGTTTGCCATATCGCTGGATGAATACACCCTCCATTTGGTCATGTAATAGAAGTCAAAGCCTGGAATATCATCGCCAGCATACATATACACCTTATCTTTATATACCATTGGCGCCGGGTCTGGTGTAAAATTTGTTTGTACTACCGGGTTTTGCGCAGATGCAATAAAACTCATTCCGGAAAGGACTAACAAGCTGTATGCAATTTTAATTTTTTTCATATTCAAATTGGTTATTAAATTTTTAAAGAAACAGGATTGCCTTGGTATATCACTTTTTGTTCTGCAATTTCGCCGTCTAACCCAACTACCCTGATATTAAATTCTCTCTTTTCTATACTTCCCGAAAAAGTACCCACACGTTTTCCTATGGTAAGCAATCTTTTTTTCTCATTCCACGTAATTGGAATCGCTGTATACTTTTCCTTTTCGTAATTGTAATTGTCCCCTTCATCTTCATATAGCTCGAAAAAGCCGTTGCTACCGCGATATATGTTAAGAGTTAAGACTTCATCTGGTTTTTCAGAGGAATATTGAATAACAGGCCCCATAGGAATAATAGACCCCGATTTAATAAATAAGGGAATTTTATTTTGTGAAGCATCGGCCAACACTTCCTGGCTGCCTTTCTGAACTTTGTTTGTCCAGAAATCAAACCATAGGCTACCTTCAGGAAGATATACCTTCCATTCTTTTACTTCTGGTTTAATTACCGGAGCAACCAGGATGGCTGGACCAAACATATATTGATAAGGTTGTTTTATTGCTTTTTCGTCTGCTTTAAAATCCATTACCATGGGACGCATAATCGTAGAATGGTTTCGGTTGACATCGCCTGCAAGAGAGTAAATATATGGCAATAACTGATAACGAAGATTAAGCAATTCCCGCATTTCAGCTTCTACCTTCTCGCCATATTTCCATGGCTCTGTTTCTGATTGATAGCCATGCATTCTAAAAATAGGGCAAAACACGCCCCACTGAAACCAACGCATTAAAATATCGTGATATTTTGGATCATGATATTGAGAGGCTCCCGGTCTAAAAAATCCGCCAATATCGGTTGTCCAATAAGGCATTCCTGTTAAAGAAAAATTCAGCCCAGCAACTATTTGTCTTCTATAGGCATCCCAATCCCAACCAATATCGCCAGACCAGTTAATTGTTCCAAAACGCTGTTGACCGGGAAAAGCAGACCGTGTTAATATGGCGACCCTTTTATCGGGATTCGTCTCTCTCTGCCCTTCATAAACGGCTTTGCTAACAAATAAAGGATAGGTTAAACGATAGAAATCGCCATGTCCGAAATACGTTTTTTTGCCTTTTAAAGCATCGTTTTCAGGCTCAGTGGCGTCCATCCACCAAGAATCTACGCCATGCTTAAAAAGATTTTGATTTAAGGCATTCCAATGCACTTTTTGCGTTTTCGGATTGTAAATGTCAATCCATGGGCTATCATCTATGTATAACCCTTCATAGTCCTTTGCTACGATTGATTTTTTATCCAGGTTTTCCCAAACTGAAATTGAAAACTTCGCATTTAAATCATGTAATTCCTTTATAAACTGACTGGGATTCGGATAATTGGCTTCATCAAATTTCGGAACGCCCCAACCATATTTCCCCCAATATTGCCAGTCCTGTACAATCACATCCATTGGCAATTTTCTTTTTCTGAATTCTTTTACCGTTTCTACCAAATGTGAAGAAGAGGTATATCTCTCCCGGCATTGCCAATAACCAAAAGCCCATTTCGGTAGCATGGATGCCCTTCCGGAAAGATCCCGATAAGTTGAAATTACATCATCGGCATCTTCTCCCATAAACACAACGTAGTCTAAAGATTTAGCATTTGGCGAGCGAAATGTTGTTACATTGCTAGCTTTTCTCCAATGCAAAGAAGGCGTATTAGAAGATTTACATACTACTTGCACACTATGCGCTCCTGATTTCAGCTGCACTTTAGCACTTACTGCTGGCGGTAACCATAAATTGGACTGGTCTATAATTGGCTGTCCATCTATTATCAACAAATGACGATTATCCATATCACCCAAATCCAACATAAAAGTGTATTCACCGTCACTTTCCAAATGAAACTCTGCTGAATATACAGTTTGTTGCTGCGAAACTTTTTGCGTTCCGCTTGTAGTGGTCACCTCTAACTCCTTACTATTGGTAGAAGACTCTTTGGCCAGATTAACAATACTATCTGCAGGATTAAACCAAGAGAGACCGTACTGATGCCATAAGATTCCATATCCTTTAGATGAATAGAGAAAAGGCAATGCTATTTGGCTGTTGACCTGAATTAATTTTCTACTTAGATTCTGTAAATCGTAATGCCCATCTTGGAACTGACCTAAGCCAAAAAGAAACTCACCAGACTTAAATTCGAAACCTTGCTCTGCAATGTAACATGGCTCCGAATTAATCGAATTACTACTTAATTTACGGCTATTTAAGGCCTCTATTAATATAGTTTCCCCCTTCTTATCCAGGTAGCTGAGCCTTGATGTTTTTTTATCAAATAAAACGCTATAATCTTTTGTTACAAGCTTTAACAGGTATGCAGTTTCTGAACAACTAAACTGAGGGACAGGTTGTTGATTAACCAGAACAAACTCGCGTTCTTCTGCAATTAATTCTTTTGTCCACTGTATCCTTACGGCGTTGTCATGAATTGGTTTAATCATCAAAACACCCTCTGAAAGCTTAACTTTTAATCCGTTTTGTTGAACAGTATGACTAGTGTAAGTCTGTCCCTTTAAAAACAACGGAGCTAACACAATCAGATATATAAAAAATTTCCGGTTCATTTTTAACATATTTATTAACCTACTTTAAGGGTGATAGCTTAGCGGCAAAACCTCCTCGTCGTAACATTTTAACATCGACAGAAGAGGTATTATCTACAGTTAAATACGAGACATCAAAATCCTGATCATGCTTCCCGTCGGCGATGAGCACTAGTTTATACCTGGTATTATCATCCAGAAAATGGAATCCAACTTTTTTTCTTTTTTCTTTATTCTCTCCACTTATGCCTCCTATGTACCATTCTTCACCTTTTCGCCTTGCTACTATTACATCTTTACCAGGGTAGCCGTCTAACAATAGCGTTTGATCCCACGCAGATGGCACTTCTTTAAGGAAGCTTTTTGGTGCATCTGGAAGTCTTTGGTATCCTTCTGGCCGATCTGCAAAATGCTGCAAAGCTGATTCGAACAGCACACTTAATGCAAGTTCATGCGCATAGGAAGTTAGGTGTGGAAACTGAGAATTGGTAAAAGTCACAGGTGTATAATCCATAGATCCTACTACATTCCGTGTGAAAGGCATAATGGTATTATGTACCGGAGCAGTAGTGGTAAAATCTGGACCGTTATTGTACCATTCGGCGCCCCGTACGGCTTCGTAAGTCATCAGATTTGGGTAGGTTCTGGACCATCCTCTGGGAACCAAACATCCGTGAAAAAACACCAACATGTTGAACTTAGCTGCGTCTTCAAGAATGTCTAAATAATATTTAATCATGTCCTGCTTTTCGCTTTCGAAAAAATCAATCTTCACCCCAACAACACCCATTTTTTTGAGTTTTGCAAACTCTTGCATCCTATTTTCGTGTGTCAGCATTCTATCTTTTGGCGTTGCAGGTACCCAGGTATGGTCTCCCCCCGAGTTATACCATATTAGAGGTTTTATCCCTTTGGAATGTATATATTTTATGGCATCATCAAGATTCCCACCATTACTCATCGCATCCCATTCCCAATCCAATAAAGTATACGGCCAGTTCATAGCTACAGCCAAATCGGTAAAATCGCAAACAGTTTTAAAATCTTTGGTACCGTGATTGTCTGACCAATAATTCCAGGAAACAGCTCCGGGTTTTATCCAGTCTGTATTTGCAATTAACGATGGAGGAGCTACATCTTCAATCAAAGTTGAAGCAACTATATCATTAAGATTTCCGATTATAACCACTCGCCAGGGCGATTTCCAGGGAAGAGAAATTGTTGGTTCCGACTGTCCTTGTCCCCTACCATCCCATTGGTCGGGAAATGTGATTTTATACTTATTCTTGTTTCCTTTATTGCTTAGTTTAGAACCACAATAATTACGGTCTAGAGCAGATTCATGTAATAAAAACCAGCAATCATCACTTTTAGTCTTAAATAATGCAGGGTAACACCAATCTTCTTGCTGTATTTTTTCACCAACCATTACCGTGTACAAGCCTTCGTTCGCTGGATTCCACTTTTGCGTCCACCTTGTTACAGCTGTATCTATTGCGTAGGAAGTAAGTTCTTCTTTAACAGTGTACGTTCCTTTTCCTGAAATGGAGTACCGAAATGCAATTCCGTCATTATACACCCGAACAATCAAATCCAGTTTTTTCTTTTCTTTATTTTCGAAAGAAAAAACTACCTGGTGACCAATATTTTCTCTTACCGAACTTTTCCCGTGAGGCATTGTATAATTCTCCTTAACTATTGAAGGTTTTGTCGCTTTCAGCAGTTTTATATCTTTAAAAGTGATGTCTTCTGAGAGCATTAAACCTAAATCAATAGATGGGATGACCTCTGTTGTTTCATCTTTGCTATTATAATACACGTTCAAAGCCCACTTTCCGCTTTCAGTATTATCTGAATTAAAGATATTAACAGCAATTTTTTGATTGGGTGATTTTACAGTTAGGCCATGAGCGAAAATCGTACAGAAAGAGAATGAAAATACAATCACCAAAATGATTTTCTCAGCCACATTTTTATTTAAAAAAATCCTCATTACACTCATTTTAAATGCTACCACTTGCTTATATATATCCATTTTTCGAGTTAATTAGGTTCAAAGGCTATTATTTGGTTCCTGTAAACTTATAATAAGCAACACCGTGTGCCGGAATATCAAGTGCTAAACCCTGGTTAGATGTATTGATTTTTGCGACGTCTTTTTGTCTCCAAAGGTCACGTACGGTTTGACGTCCTGAAATCCCCAATTTTTGAAAATCCTTGTAAGACATGTTAACTTTCTCTCTTCCCAAATTGGCAAATGCCACTGCTTTTCCACCGTCTTCTAATTCTTTTACATAAATCTTTAGCTCACCAATGGTTTGCAGGCAAACACCTTGTTTACCCAACGCATCCTGATTTACTGCAATAATTTCATCATTTGTGAGTAGATTTATTGTAAAATCATCTAATTTCTCCAAATCACAACCAATCAGTAATGGTGCTGAAAATATGCTCCAAAGACTGATATGCAGATATTGTTCATCTGGTTTAAGACGGGTCGGATGTGCATTACCCCAACCAACAACGCCTACAACAAGCATGTCAGGATCATTCCAATTACCTGGTTTGGCGTATGGCGCAGCTTTATCCTGTGCTAAAGCAATACTTTTCACACTTGCCCAGGTATCTGTAATATCATTGGTGGTACGCCAGGATTGGGCATTAACTTCATCTCCCCATTTCCATACATCGCCCATACCATATTGACAAAGGTTGTAAACAATATCTCGTGACTGTTTTTTTAGCAAATCTCCCATCAGCTTAAAAGGTTTAACGCCTTTATCCAAATCCCCGCCACCCTGAAATGCAAGAGAAGGCACCTTATTAGGGTCGTTGTCGGGCAAACCATCTATTACACCTCCATAGCTGCACCAATCATATTTGAGATAATCGAATCCCCAATTTGCATAAGTCTCCGCATCTTGCTTTTCATAACCATAACTTCCTGCACAGCCGCCACAGGTCCACGGTCCGGGTGAAGAATAAATTCCAGCTTTGAGGCCATTAGCATGCATATAATCGGTAAGGCCTTTCATATCCGGAAATTTCGAATTGGTGAGAATATATCCGTTCTCTTCTCTCATTTTTCCTTTAAAAGAAGGATCTTTACCACCCCTATTATATTGCCACGAATCATCAATATTAAT